>Ga0247803_1000348_pt1 | contig 25977 bp, 24 predicted proteins | sample UWRJL014104B1_FD_180928 | JGI IMG/M metagenome (GOLD analysis project Ga0247803, IMG submission 180928) | Plant litter microbial communities from Arlington Agricultural Research Station in Wisconsin, United States - UWRJ-L014-104B-1 | ecosystem: Environmental > Terrestrial > Plant litter >...
GCTGCCCAATCGCCAACTCATCGCCTCGGATACCCCCAGTCACTGGCCACTCGCCTTCATACTCAATAGCCCGCGCGACGACGGCGCAGAAATCCCGGGCACTGATGACGCTGATGCAGGCATCATCGGCGCCGTCGAGTACGATCGCGCGGCGATTGTTGAAGTCAATCTGGTTCTGGAACGGGTGGATGTGCTTGGATGTCCGATAGGGGCTTGCGAAGTAATCCAGGAACATTCCAGCCTGGAAAAGACAGTATTCGATTACCTATCGTTGCCGTCACGTCAGCAACCTCGGGCTTGTGCTTCGACTGGCGACTTGCCTTCTCGTCTCTGTTGATCTGTTCTAGGTGTTGGCGCATCTCGGCCTTGCCAGCATACCAAGGCATGTACTCGAAACTCGACCTAGAAGCACTATCTTAGTCGAGGCGATTAATGCGGTCTCTGAGGCGGTTGCATAGCTTACGAGGCCCATTCGCTAGGGGCATAGCGCTTGACCCCGGCTTTGACTGCGGCGTCGATCAAGTTCTTCTGCGACACGTTTCCTGGGTCTGACTGCGGGGTGATGAAGCAGAGTAGGGTGTGCACGCCCTGCAACGCTTGTACCAGCAAGCTCGTGTCGTTGTAATCGGCCTTCACCCAGGTTACCCCATCTGCACCCTTGAAGGCGGCGTTATCCATTGGGTCCTTTGTATGAACGTCAGTTGCTTGGAGGCTTCATTGAGTGATTAAAGCCGGACCTTTCTGGACAGGAGGACAATTTCATGCTTCTGGGTCGCTATGAGTACCTCGAGGAGTTCTTGGGCTACGTCTGTCACGATCGCGTTCAGCTGGTATCTCGTACAGAAACGAACAAATGATTGACTCACTGCCAGAGGCGCCAGCGATGGCAATCCTGACCATTGTGTAGCGTCGGAAGATATGTCGTTTTGTTGTACAGAGGATGCCTCTACATATTGCATGGTTACACTCATAGCTTGATCGTTCGGGGAATAGGTGCCGAGGTTGATGGCAGTTTCGGTTGGCTCATTCGACCGCCGGAGACGGCGGAGCAAATAGCGGTTCAATAACTCCCTCTCTCGCCTAACTACTCAATCGAGTCGGACATGCGTTGCACAGGCCGCGTCGATCTTCACCCAATTTTCGGAGGGCTCCTCTTACGTCTACGACCGGCTCTCTGCTATCGTCCTCCGCCGGTTTTCGGTACAACGCCTAGTTCTCGTATTGCCTTCTCCGGCCGTTCGTTCCATGTACGCAGCTTGCGCGCTCTGCATGTATTGCCAGTGCATGATACAACGGTTTCACTGGACCAACTGTACCGCCCCAATGGGGGTGTTAGAGAGCATTTCGAAGCTCTTTATTAGTGTGGTTACTCTAGCACGCCACCAAGCCGCAACCTCGAATATTACATATCGTATTTACAAACAGACTACAGACAGTCAGGACTGAGAAACGGACCATGCAAGTACACCGACTCGGAACACTAGTTCAGAGTGACAACAACCTTCTTCGCCGAGACCCCCTTCTTTTGCAGTTCCAGCGCTCCTTGGATAGCACCCAATCCCTCACCCACGACCATGGGTTCTGGTGCAGGCCTGAACTTGCCGTTCGCCAGAGCTACCGGCAAGAAGTTGACATATACGGCATCACCCACTGGGCTGTGAGCCACGGAGCCATATATGAAGCTTGTCTTAATCTCCCGTAATTTGGATTTGATGGCAATGGAGATCATCGCGGTGACGAAGTAGAAGATCATCTGCAGCATAGCGAAACGCTTCAGCTGCGATGGGACTGGATATGTCGCGATCGCAATATGCTTGTCGCCGCTGCATTTGCCCAGTACATCCAGACAGCGGAATGCCGAATCCTCTCCCATCGCTATCGCACCCGCCGATGTCCTTCCCCCCATAGCCTTCACAATTTTACTGATGACAGCGGGGTCCTTGTAATCGAAGACTTGACTGGCCCCAAGCGACTTCAACAGATCGAAGTTCTTCGGCGAAGATGTCGAGAAGACTTCATAGCCGGCAGCGACGGCGAGCTGAATAGCGTTACAGCCCACGCTGGTCGAACCTCCCCACACGAGAAGTGTCTTCCCAGTCGGCGCCGCTTCGAGCTGAGGATACTGCAGTCCAAGCTGACCCTTCTCGAAGAGTCCTGCGGCAGCAGCCGCAAGGGACAAGGGCATAACGGATGCAGACTCAAACGACAAGTAGTCGGGAATTGGCGCCGTGTTCCTCTCGATGAGAACAGTATACTGCTGAAACGCTCCGTGCGTGGCACTGTTGACCTTGCGGTCGGTACTCAGCGCCTGGCCCATGACGCGGTCTCCCACTTTGAAGCGCGTGACTTTGCTTCCGACCTGGACCACTTGGCCGGCGACATCGTTTCCGAAGACGAATGGATACTTGACCCATCCGAACGACATGGCGGTACCTTGGTCTTGCAGCACCCAGTCGATGGGGTTGATGGCTACGGCGCCGTTCTTGACCACGACTTCGTCGGGTCCGGGTACGGGGTACGGGGCTTCTTTGACTTGGAGACGTTGCTTGGGCGCTGGCATCCAGGCTGCGAAATTGGTGGGCGTGGTCATGGTTGGATTTTGACTGGCTATTGAGCAGGTGCCTGTGATGATTCCGTGGGAGACGATGTTGACGAAAGATGAAGGAAGGTCTTTTGTGCTTATTCTAATTAGCTTGCATTCTCCTCTCTCTTATACTCAGCTTGGAGGTAGCTCCTGTCAACATTTCGAGTCAATAGAAGCATTGCGACCGCGCGGAGCATTGCGCCAATCAGAACGAAGCGGACGTCCGTCTTGGACCCACTATTCGCCTTCTAGCGGCCAAAGCCGCACCTCGACCTACCACTCCGTTCACATCTCTGCCCCTACATTTCTCCCTCCGACACCGAAGCGGAGCAATATATCCGTCTGATTGCTGCACATTTAGGAAAATTCGGCCTGAAGCTCGACGCAGCTGGCGGACATGGCAACTTCATCCGCGTCCTCGGCCCGTTTGCTGGCGAGGACCAAAGGACGAGAGAAGCCTCAATTGTCCTGCAACTTCTGCAGAAAGAGAAAGTCAGAGTGTCATCGATTGCAGGCCTCGGGAATCTCTGCTGACAAATGTTCAGACTACGCTGCGATCGCAAGCAGCCCTGCGAAAGCTGTATCCGGTTAGGGCAAGCTTCAGCATGTAGCTTCGCCTTTCCTCAGCTTTCGCGTGCATCCGCAAAAGGGCCAATCGAACCAGCCATTCGAGATACTTTGCAAGAGCGTATAGACCAGTTAGAATTGCTCGCTCGTTCTCTGGTAGGAAAATTGCAAGACAAGACTGCTACCTCGACCCCTGGCAGCGCCGTATCTTCTGAGGCCACTGCCCTTATTGGAAATGAAGATCCCCTCGCGTGCCATTTTGGCCGTATGAATCTACAGGCGCATGAATCTTCGTACGTCGAGAGCGATCACTGGACGGCCATTCTCGATGAGATTAGCGACCTCAAGGACATGGTGAAGGAACAGAGCGATGGATTCCATGATGAGAATCGAGAGGAACCACAAACGCTTCCTGGAGTCGACCTGTTCCTACTCCAGTCGTATCCAATTACTAAGATGGAAATCTTAGCTGCGCTTCCTCCTCGGCTTGTCATTGATAGTATCATTGCAAAGTACTTCAAGACCGCAGACATGCCTGTTGCTCTCGTCATCCACCGCAGAGTGTTCTTCAAGCAATATGAGCACTTCTGGGAAGATCCGCTTGGGACGCCGATTATGTGGGTCACCATACTCTTTGGTATGATGTTCATGGTGGCTTACTGCTCGTTGTTCGTCGACGGTGGGCTTGATCAGCTGGACGAAGAGACGTTGATCGAATATCAAGCTATCGTCACGGTGTCTCGGGAGAAGATGATTCAATGTCTTAGGATGGGCAATTACATGAAAGGCTCACCGCACACCATCGAAGCTTTGCTGTCCTTCCTTCAAGTCGAGTACACCCAAGGGGAGGATACACAACAGGGGTGCTGGCAGCTGATAGGAGTCATTGTCCGCGTAGCCCTCAAGATGGGGTATCATCGCGATGGTTCTCATTTCCCAGAGATGTCTGCCTTTGAAGCCGAGATGCGCCGACGCACATGGTATATCCTCACGCAGTTCGATACTGCCTCAGCTTCCCAAGTTGGCCTACCACGGCTGATTAAGCAGGCTCAGTACGACACTGCTGAGCCCCGCAATCTACTCGACGAAGACTTCGATGATACAACTACGACTCTACCGCCCGCGAGACCGCAGAGTGAGCACACGCTGGCGCAGTTCCTAGTCTACAAAAGCAGAGTGGTCTCAGTCTACGGCATGATATGCGATTTCACAACATCGTCTATCCAGAGGGACTATGTTGAAACGATGGGCTTGGATCGAAAGCTTAACGCCGTGTACGCTTCCAAGCCCCCAGTGCTCGAGCTAAAACCCATGCACCGTTCAATCATGGATGGCGCGGACCTCATCACTCGGCGTCTCTACCTGGCCACAAGCTTTCACCATGCGCAGATGAGTTTGCACCGCAAGTTTATGATCATGGCAAAGACCGACAGCAAATATTCCCTTTCGCATACGATCTGTATCGATGCGGCATTGGTCGTATTGCAGCTGCAGGCCGATATGTTTGAGCAATGCAAACCTGGACGCATGCTGTACGCCAACCGGTGGAAGGTTTTGTTGCTTATCCAGTCCGAGTTCTTACTTGCGACGACAATCCTCTGCTTCAATCTCGATGATGACGTGACTAATGCACGATGGGGAACGTCTCCGCTGTCGTCGGATGAGGTCTACCAGAAGACTGTGACGGCACTTCAGTGTTCAGAAGCTATATGGAAGCAACAGCAAGACGTCTCCAAAGAAGCGCAGACGGCGGTGAAGGCTATAAACTTTGTTCTTGCCAAGACTCAGAGCAAAGCAGGAATAGTTTCTCCAGGCTTGGTCTTAGGGTCCCAACTCAAAGATAGCTCTTCCTGGTCTCCTTCCACAACCACCACTTCAATTGCTGGCATGGGGATCTACCAGGGAGGTAACACTGTCTCGCCGGTGCCAATGTTGAATTCGGACGGACTCTCGACGCAGGTTCTCTCCAGCTCTAGCTTCAACCCATCAGCACCTAGGGACTATGCGTCGGCGAGTATACTGTCTGGTGTGCAGGCAGAGCCCGAAGATGGGGCTGGTGGCGAGTTCTTTGACATGGACTCGTCGTGGGACACGTGGTTCCAACTCTGAGCGTATTCTGATGCCCAGTAAATGTCAGTCTAGGCACATTCAAGCACGTTTTCTCCAATGAAATTTGAGCGGTAATACAATGTTAAGAACTACAAGATGTCCCAACTGAGAGCCACTCGCTAATTTCTCCTACGCTTTCGTCTCATCATAGACATCGTACTTGTATCCACTCCCCGTATGATCTTGTCTCAAGCCGCTCTGCCCCTTCCCGTAAATCTTCTCCCTTGCCGTCAGCCCTTCGCCTTCAGCCTCCGAGTAAATCCCCCGCCTCCGCAACTCCGGTACCAACAGCTCAACCACATCTTCAAAGCTACCAGGAGTAGTGACATATGCCACATTGAAGCCATCCACGTCCGCCTCTTCTACCCAACGCTCGAGTTCATCCGCAACGGTCGATGGCGATCCGACAGACACCGGACCCAACCCGCCTATCGACGCCTTCTCAGCAATTACACGGGGCGTCCACGCCGGGATGTCGGGCGAAGTGACTGTGAACTGATCGAGCAAGCTGCGTACACGATGATCGGTTGTCGCGTCATCGGCAGTGAGAACGTGATCTGGTGGATATACGGACAGGTCGATTCCCGTCCATCCTGACACCAACACCAGTCCTCCGATAGGCGATGCATACTTCAACAACTCTTGGTACTTCTCCTGTGCTTCCTCGTCTGTGCGGCCTAGCACTGGCGTGAACGTCGAGAAGAATTTCACACTCTGCGGATCGCGCCCCTTCTCCTTTGCTAGTTCCCTGATTTTATCGATCTTGGGGCGCAGGACTTTAGGTGAGTGGGCGGATACGAAAATTGCTTCTGCATGCGTGGCGGCGAATTCCGAGCCGGCTGAGGAGGTACCAGCTTGGAAGAGGAAGGGAGTACGCTGTGGAGAAGGGTCCACTATGTGCCGCGATTCGAGGTGAAAGAACTTTCCTTCATGTTTGATGGTGCGTATTTTGGCGGGATCAATATACTCGTCTTTCTCGATGTTCTCAACGATCGCGTCGTCAGCCCATGAGCCTTCCCAGAGTCTATCGTTCCAGCATTAGTGAGCGTGGCCAATGCATGGGGTGGATAACATACTTGTACAAGACGCGCAAGTACTCATCGGCCTGTGCATAGCGCTCATCGTGCTCGATTGGCGTGTCGATTCCAATAGCTTTGAATGCGGCCTTCTTCCAGCTTGTCACAATGTTCCAACCGAATCGACCTCCAGTGAGGTGGTCGAGCGTGCTGAAACGCTTCGCCAGTAGGAACGGGGGTTCAAATGAAGTTGAAGCTGTGATAGCGAAGGCAAGATTCTTCGTCACCGCTGCCATTGCCGATATCGCCTGCATCGAGTCAACAAAGTCGTTCCCCAGGCACGCCATCATTGGAAGAGTCTTACAATCGTAGGGTCCGTCATCGGCCATTGCGCCGCCCTCCTTATGCAATTGTCCAAGCTTCCCTCGTAAGTATCGTATCCGCCATAAGTATCTGCTAGAAACAGTGCATTGATGCCGCCGCGCTCGAGCAGTTTTGCGAGATCGACCCAGTAGTCCAACTTCCGCTTTGTAGTTGAACGATCTTTAGGATTCTTCCATTGGCCGGGTGACATATGTCCGACGGTCGACATATCGAAGGCATTGAGGAGAATCTTCTTTTTGGGGGCGGCAGCGCCGTTGGTGGCGCCATTGGTAATGGTGGGGGTTGAGTCTGTCATGGCTGCTGAGTTACGAAAGGGACGGTGAATACGAGAGCACGAAGGCTGTTTGATGCATCGCGCGCCTTATGAACCCCCAGCCGACGTATCCACATGGCTTGAGATCCTTACCCACCCACGTTTTCCTGGTCCCACGTTTTTGCCATGAGATGCATTCTGCGATGCAGGGTGTGGATTGCGCCATCTCTGCTACTAATCAGCGTTGCCGAGACACGACACCACTACTTTTGGTTTACAACGTCCCTCACGGGCTAACATAGTGACCTTATTGCTGTTGGGGATTGCGTGCTGCGGGGCATACATGACCTATGGCAGGAAATACGCGAACACGACGCGTGAGCATTGCGGCCATTGAGAGAACCTTGCTAGTCAGGTACAACGCCGGCAAAGCCCCTCCAGGCGCGTTACATTTCGATTATCTTGAACATCCGGTGATAAGCTATCTTACGATCTCGATGATTTTATAGAATTAGATTTATGATATCAAATGCAACATAGCTCGCAGTTTACGTTTCGAAATTCAAATTGAAGAACATATGAATTGAGGCTATCTACTAGGCTTGAAAATTAGGTCTCTCGATGTATAATCACTGCGGCGCTTTTGGTCGCAGTCGTTGCTGAGCAGCAGCTCAGGCTTCAAGCTCGGTCCAACAACGATATTTGCCCCAGGCACCAACTGCAACCCAGCTACAACTGATTCTGGGATGACCACCACCCCCCATAGTTGCAGCAGTGCTTGTGCCGATTCAAATATGGGGTTGACGCAGGCACCCAACGGTACAGCTTTAAATCTTGGTTGGTGGGATCTGATGGATTTCCCCATCAATCGAGCTTGCACCACTTTCGTCGTCGACAGGCACTGGTTGACTAGAAATTCCATAAGCGCATGAAGAGCAGTTTCGGATACCTGTGCTTACCTCTTTCTCTTTTTGACGTAATAGCTGATGGTATGAGCCAAAATGATGAGACAGATCGAATTTGCGAGAACATAAGGATATCCTTTGGCGAATCTTGGGGCCTCCTTCGTCTTGAACACAAGCAGCGGTATCCACGCCGTTGTAGACTGCGCCAGTGTATTGGCAAGCACCAAAGCAACAGCTCGCTCCGCCGGAGAATAGGCCAACAGACTATTGATCCAACCGTAGAGGACGCTTGACATAGCCACCGCAGAGTATGTGGTCATGAATGCAAACCACAACGCGTTCTCGGGAACATTCCAAACAGTCAGGATGATGAGGCCGATGATATTCCACGTGTGTGAGACGGTGATTGCCCAAGCCGGCCCGAGAATGAGATCGGATGCGAAGCACACGGCAAGAGTGTAGAAGATTCCGAGTGCCGGTGAAATGGCTCCAAGCTCGTTGAGGCGTGATGGAGTATATCGTTTCAGGCTCTTCAACCACAGTAGGTACCCGCCAGTAGATGTGTTAATTGATCCATTCCAGAAGAATATGTCGAGAAGGAGCAATGCCCAAACCATGGGCGATTTGGCAAGTTTGACAAACGTGCTGAAGGTTACATTGCCATCAAGTGCGTGTCCTGCTCGTTTGAGACGCTGCTTCGCGACCTCAAGGTCTCGGCCCTTCATGACTAGCTTGTTCGGCCTGTCTGGAGTTCCTGGGAGAACAAAGTACCCTAGGATTCCAACTGGGATCGTGATGATGGCGCAGATGATGTACATCCAGCGCCATCCTTCGAGGCCGTTGACGCCATTCAGTCGTGACGATGCCCCAGATTGGATAAGCGCTGCCGTGAGCGTGCCAAGTGTCAAACCGACGTAGAAAAAGCCACCACGTCGGGCAATTTCATCTCCTCGGTACCAAGACCCTGGAACGCCGTCAGTCAGACTCTAGGATTTCGGATATAAAGGGTTTCTTACCAAATATGTAGTGAACGGCTGGGAAGAACGCAGCCTCGAACCAGCCAACCAAAAACCGGTAGGCAGCCAGTTCAGCAAAGGAATGGACTCGATATTGTAGCAAGGTGAATAGACCCCAACCTATATCTAGGATTGGGATAAGATAGTACATGGGTATGCGTGTGAACAGGTACAGAAATGGCAGCTGTCCAAGGACTGCGCCAAGTGTGTACATCGTCTGCAGGCGTACGAGCTCATTTCCCTGGAAGCCCAGGTCTTCCTTCATACCTGCGACATAGGCATTGTCTATATGGTTAGATTTAGCCTCTCATAAGTTTCGCAGGTGGTATCTCACTGATATTCGCCTGATCAACGTATTTGACCCAATAGGCAAGAAAGACATAGGGAACGATGAGAAAATCCAGTTTCATGATGAGCTTACGCTCCTCGGGCGTGTCCTCATCGGCAAACCATTTGATATGGTACCACTTCCGGGGCGTAGATGGCTTGGTCATACTGGAAAGAATGCTGTTGTGTTGAAATGTCCTGTTCTTTCGAAGTCCACTGTAGCAGGTTTAAGTACCGCCAGACATAGGTATGTAGAAGGCGACGGCGAGAACTTTTACTCCACGAGCTCTAACCGAATGTAAATCTAGAATCCGAAACTTAGATCTAGCATTGCGCCGAGAAAGATGCCTAGGGAATTGCCTGGAGTATTGCCTGGAGAATTGCCAGGAGAAGAGCACGACAGCCGTTAGGACAAGTGCGCAATCACGGCGATGAAACGAGCACACTCGCTTCTACGCTGAGAGCAGGCCCATTTGTGGCGTTAACCCATGGCGTAGGCTTATCCCCAACGATATATACCGTCAGCGGGTGGGGAGAAGACGTGATCGCAACCATGCAGTTGGCGCACGCGGTTGGACCCTGGAATTCCGTGCGTCGGAGGGAGCTCGGGATAGAGGGTGCCATGCATTCGCTTCCTCGCTTTAAATTGTGGCGCCTGTCTTGGTGATAGATTAAAGGACGAGAGACTGAAGAAAGGGCACCGTGGGGCAAGTTCTGGTCTGAAATCCACTAGGACGATATCGGAATGGCGCCTTCTTCAACCAAAGTTGTTCCCGACGCCGACAAGACGACAACAGCAGCACAAACATCAACCTCTACACGACGCGTCGCTCAATTGACCGGCCATTTGGCTTCTGTACAAGAAACAGAGCAGGTAAACACGCGACCACAGCTTCCCATCGACTACCCCATATCGCGACTGCAGCTCGACCCCAATCATCTCGTTGACGATGTGCGACCGCTGAGGGTGGCCGTGGTAGGCGCCGGTTTGGGCGGTATCACTGCGGGCGTGTTGCTGCCAGCAAAAGTGCCGGGCATCGACCTCACCATATACGACAAAAATGATAATGTGAGCGGCACCTGGCTCGAGAACGTCTACCCTGGCGTGCGCTGCGACATTCCTGCACACGTCTACCAGTCGACTTTCGCACCGAACACGCAATGGTCTGAGATATTTGCCGAAGGTGCAGAGATTCGCGACTATTGGCAGTCTGTGGCCAAAAAGCACGACGTCTACAAGTACCTAAAACTCAGGCATCGTGTTGACGAAGCCATATGGGACGACACGCAGTCCCAATGGACGGTATCGGTGCACGATCTCAACACCAATAGTAGCTCTAGTCAAACTTTTGACTTTGTGATACTCGCCATTGGCCGATGTACGTAACCCTGCAGCCCCAGCTACGTCGTGATATGCTTTGCTGATCCTTTATACATTTAGTCAACGCTTGGAAGTTACCCGACTACCCCGGTATCGACGACTATAAGGGACATTTGCGGCATACTTCTAATTGGGATACTTCTTTCGATCCGACGGGAAAGAAGGTGGCCGTCATCGGAAATGGCGCCAGTGGACTTCAAATCGTCCCGAATCTGCAGCTCATCTCGAAGCAAGTTACTCAATTCGTCCGCAACCCGACCTGGGTTGCGAATTCGTGGGCTGGCGATGAACGCACCTTTGAGCCACAACCATACGATAAAGAAGTTCGCGACGCGTTCAAGGATCCACACACATATCTCAAATTCAGAAAGGAGCTCGAGGAGAAGTATTGGCGGCGCTTCCGCGCTATGATGCGGGACTCGGAAGAGAATGAAGACATGAAAGAGGTGTTCACCGATATCATGAAGAAACGGGCGTCGAAGAAACCAGAGCTGCTCGACGGTCTTATTCCAGATTTTGCACCACATTGCAGACGGTTGACGCCTGGTCCCGGATATCTTGAGGCGCTCGCCGAAGACAACGCGGAACTCGTGAAGACACCCATCAAGCGATTCACCGCAACCGGTATCGAGACAGTAGATGGCAAACACTTTGAATTTGATGCCGTCTTCTGCGCTACTGGGGCCAACACCGACCTTGTCCCACCATTCTCAGTCAAGGCGCGAGGTGTAGATCTAAAGGAAGCCTGGAAACCTGGCGGGACACACGGCTTCCCGTACACATATCTAGGTCTTGCCACTCCCGGCTTCCCCAACCTGTTCTACGTGGCTGGGCCCCATGCAACGGGCCCGTCCGGAACAGTACCTATGGCAGTCGAAAATGCGCTCACTTATTACGCCAAAGTGCTGCGCAAAGTTTCCACACAGGGTATCAAATCGATAACGCCGTCAAAGGAGGCTGCTGACGACTTCGTTGATTACTGCGATGCTTTCTTCCCAACTACTGTGCTCACGGACAACTGCTCGTCTTGGAATAACGGAGGCAAACCTGGAGAGCGCATTCATGGTCTCTGGCCGGGGTCTGCAGCACACCAGACAATCATTCGCCGGGACCCACGATGGGAAGACTGGGAGTACGAGCGTGCGAACAAAGTGAACCGATTCGCCTATTTTGGTAAGGGGTACACGCGAGCAGAGTTGGACGAGAGCAAAGACCTTACGAATTACCTCAAAGCTCCTGGCACCGAAACAGACTTGAGAGATCTACACGAGAGTTGGTGGGATTTGCCTGGGAATAGCAAGAAGTCAGCATAGTTCCTTAGCACTAATTCAGCACGTTTATCTTATGCAATGCACAACACATGTTCCATACAAAACGGGCACAGTCTGATACACGTTAGTGACCAAATTTTCCGCTCAAAATACGAGTGATGTCCTGGCCTGAGCTGGAAACGCTGGTACCGAGTCACCCTTGTTCAAGCTTTGAGGTCCCCCAGATCTCAAGCTTGTAAGCGACACTTACGTCACTAGTTCTCTCCGACCCTGCATCCGATGATTATCATCCGATATCCTGCACGATAAGATGCGTTAGTACACGTGTGCTATGATTGGGTTGTATGGCGTGCTATCCCAACGGCAGTAACCTTCTGCAAAACTCCTTGGTCGGTATCCCAACAGCACCTTAGCCTCGCGATGGCTTCCTCAATATCGTCCTACAAGACGTTTGCTGGATCTAGACCACTCTTAACGGTATTAACTGCCGCAATACACTCCCAAAACACAACTGGGTCTCGCTTCTCTTCGGCATCGCCTTCGCTGCATTTGCGTTGCTACTCCTTGCTTCCACATTACCTGTTCCTGTACTTCTTCAATGTAGATTTCCCGAGGGACGAGCCGCAAGTCGTTTTGGTAGGCAATGCTGGTGGGGTACACGGAGAGTGCGTGGCAACTGGTCAAATAATGGACTACCAGAATTACGTCGTATGCAAGAGCTGGTAAGGACGTAGGGTGTGCTGTCGAGTTGGCACTTTGGGCGGTTATAGCATGGTCTACTAGATTAGTCTTGAAAGTGTTTAGGAGTAGGAGCCAGAGTAGGAAGGCTTATGGTCTTGACCTGGAGGATGGTGTATTCTTGCAAGATGTATTAATTGCTTCGTAATTTGTGAGCATGGTGTTATCATGACTGCGAGAGGATCAGAATGTTGGGGGAAGGGAACAAATAGTTCTCTTTGACGGGAGTAACACTCTGAATTCAATGCGAGCATGATCATCCAGGTGCTACCTGGAAGTGACAGAACGACGATCCATATCCTCAGGTTCCTAGCCGGGCTCCAAAATAATCATTCTGGAGAAGTTTGTATCTTTCGATTCATTTTATGCACGTTTACCCAAAACAAGGCCACATATATACCGAAAGAAGAAACATGTCCCATTCATTCCCTCCATGGCGCTCGACTATGACTTTAAAACAGCGACTAATCGGCCCCCGCTAATCTCGCCCTTCCGCAGCCTATCCAACCCCTCATTGATACCATCCAACCCTTCCACAGTCCCCAATACATCTGGTAAGGCTAAGACGCCTCTCTCCAGTAGCTTCTCTGCCCAAGCAGACAGCGCTTCTCCCACTTCAGGCACCTCATGAAAGAGTTTGATTGGCACACTGTGGAGTGTCACGTCGTCGGGTATATCTGTCTTGGGCAAGCCAGTCAATCCAACCAGATGGGAGCGTTGAACAACAGTAGCAGATCGCTCGGAAGGTGTAGAGGGCGGTGTGGGGAGCTTGTCGGCTGAGCTCGACTTGGAGTAATCCTCGGCGAGCGGGAGTTTCGTTGATTCCGAAGTTGCAGAGGAAGCAAGCGCACGGAGAAGATGCGCAGCAGTATCTTTTCCCTGCGTGTCAAACCCAAAGCGTGCAGTGCCCGCAGTCGCAGATTGGATGATGCTGACGGCGCGGTCAGGGTCATGCGAGTCAACTAGCAAGTCCGGCCGAATTGACGCGTGCGATGATAATCGCAAGCCATGCTTTCCCGAGTTTACCACTGAGATTATTTTCAGTCCAGCAAGGCGGGCGATTTGCTTCATTACGAACGCACACGTCGAGCTGCCGCCCCAAATGACAAGGTAGTCCCCTCTCTTCGCACGGTCGCCCTCTGCAATGCCCTCCAAGGATTCCTGTCGTATATCTGCGGGTAGGCGCTCAGATCCAATCTTCTTCACGATCCCTAGTAGATCCGGGCCGCCTTCAACATCCTCAAAGTTGACGCCCATGCATATTCCAAGAGCCAAGGCCGCGGCCACAAATGCGACACCCAACGTTGCGCCAGACTCTGGCGATACATGAGCGGGAAGTCGAATGATATTGAACGCGGATGCTACACTGTAGTCTTGGAATGCAGCTTTTCGGAGATCGCGGTAATCGGTCGAGGCCACAATGACGACGTCGCCTTGTCGAACGCGCGCGGAAGGAGAAGAGGGAGCTTTTATGACCGTGCCGACGTAGTCGCGCCCTGATATGTAGGGGAGGGTAGGAATTCCAAAATTGTAATCCCTGCTGGGATGTTAACATCTAGATTGCGACCTCGCACAAGACCAAGCCTACGGTGCTTTCCAATCAATCGGGTTCAGCCCAATGGCTGACACCTTGACCAGCAATTCGTGGTCGCTTTCTATGCGCGGTAGCGGTTGGTGAGTATCCAACTCGTAGGGTTGTCGAGGTGCATGGAGCAACAGAGCTGACTGCGTCTCTGGAATGCGAATTTCGGCATGACGTGGGGAATCGGGAATGCTCTGTTCAGCTCGATACGTATTCGATACGCTCTTTCTCTGCCACTTGAACCGGGAAAACATTCTGTAAGGAACGATGTTATGCGTGTAGCTTGACAAGCTGAACGATGTGCGGAAGGTACTGTGTATGAAGAAATTGGCTGCGAGTTCCACTATCAACGTTCGTCATTGAAAGAGACAAGCCCTGATAAACGAGATGACCTAACAATCTACTCGGAGATTCTCGCTGCAGCATCAGGGTACAGTATCCGAGTGCCCTGGTTCTTCCATCTGAGTGGCCGATAGTGGAGGCTTCCGCGGCAGCCATTGCGATAGTGCCGAAGATCGGGACCAAGCGATCACGCAAGTATGGAGACAATATGAGGGAAGCTGGACAGGAACGTGCCGTTGAGCGTGCTATTGGAGGTAGAGCGATTGCGTAAATCGATGCTGCGAGCACATCATTAGCCTTGCGAGAACGTTAGCTCGCAGCACACTCCCAGCACCTAGCCTAGCAAGACGCTAACGCAATGTTGAAGTTACTAGGTTCGATGCGCTTTAGTCTAGTACCGTTGCTTCCCCACGTACTCGTAAATATATGCAAACTACCGTTAGTATTCTTGCTAATTCTTCAAGCCAGCAGGCTGTACGCTACCACTTCGAAAGATAGAAACCACGCGGGTAATTTTTAATTTACAGATCTATTCAGCATAAGAATCTCAGGTATGGAATATCCTTGGATTTATGCTTACTACTGTGCGCAGATCCACAAAGCAGCTGCGTTTTGCAATTATATCCCAAATCAAGGCGACCATACGCCTACGATCAATGTGCAGCTGAACGTCTTGTCGTGTCCAGAAGCTACATTCACTCGTATATGTAGCAGAGGGGACTGTTTCCAAGCGTATCAAACATGTCCTTAATCGGCAGATGCGGGCCTAATACCCCTACATTCAACGGGTCGTCAATCGTCGCATTTGCACTTGGGGGAGTGTCCCTAAACGTCCGGGTACCGTTGATGGTGTTGGCTTGTTGAGGGTGCAGTGCTTGCCACATCCAGTAGACGCGATCAACCATCGCGTGATGTTGGTAGAACGCAGGGTCATTGATCGACGAGAAAACGTCGGATGCGTCTCCGCCCATGCAGTAATGGCCTGCCCCATGCATTCGAAGCACTCCGAAGGCACCCTGGAACTCGTCTTGAAATTGGCCAATACTGTGGGAGTGATCGCCAGCAAGAAGATCGAAAAGAGCTTCCGGAGTGAACCTCGCTGCAGCTTGGATGGTGAGATCCCTGCGCTGGCAGCGAGGGTTGTAGTCGAGCTGGCTTTTCATGACTGGAACATAACCGTTCATATTCGGACGAATCGGCCCAATGTTGATTGTACGACTGTTCGCGCTCAGGTTAGCACTGAGAATCGACAGTATGGCCCGAGACGGCTGCCACTTACCCGACAAATGGACCACTCTTGACACAGCCACCGCCCTTCCCAGAAGGTAGCCAAACCTGTCCAGCACCCACAAGACTTCCATTGTGGGCGAAGAACTCGCCATCGCCACCAAGACTGGTGTCACTCCCATCGAAGAGAGGCGATGCTGCAAGATTGTCTTGGTACTTGAACCAGTTCCAGTAGGGTAGGGCTCCCTCGTGACCGCAGTCGTTGCTCAGCGTTTCTTCCCAAAGGTGGATAACATATCGGTGCCAGGTGAGAAAGTTGCCAATGCCGTGGATGAAGTCGGTAAGGTTTACGTGGATGGCGACGAACTCGTCGAAATAGTTCTGGGCGGCGGAGAACACGGGATCGACCCTAGGCAGATCCCATAGACACCGAACTGCCCTGATGTAATCCTTCCGCTCGTAATTGGATAGCTTTTCCCTATTATAGGAGTTAGACCAAGTCTGTTCGGTATCTACGTAAGGCCATGAAGACACTCACCAGTCCCTTCTCACACGGGCAGTGGCTAACGTGCAGCCATCACGCTTGCTCCGGCCGCCATCCTCGGCATCCTTGAGGGACTTAGTAGCTAAGGCCTGAAAGTCCTGGATAGTTCTTGGGTTTTCCAAGTCTACTGCAGCACGTTCGGAGTGGTTAGGAACGGCGCCGACGAGGCCAGTGGCCAACGCGAGCATAGAAGTAAACCCGCTTAGGAAACGCATCGCGATAAGCCGCCTTACAGCGGAATCCGGGTGTATCTAGCACGAAGGGATAGAGGGGGAGGGAAGTCGATCTGAATCCCGCAGTACATCAACGCCACGTGCGCCCCGCGTGGTTATGTAGGAACGGATGCTGGGGTACATTCAACAAAACTTACACACAGTGGCTCATTACACCGTCGCGAGATATTCCCTCTAGAGACTAGCGACCGATCATCCGTCTTCCCGGTAGGAGAATGCATTCGTTCTCGATAACCGTGCATCTCCCCCTGCAAGTTGCTCCGTACATATTAGGAGGCTGCGCTGTCCGGTTGATACCACGGTTATGGTAACACCGCCTCTCACTAATTAGCACCGTGTTTTCTTCCACAGGCTTGGACTGCTAGGGTCAGCCCCGTCTACGGTGAGGAGGAATTCTGGTCCATCTTGCGCAACCGAGGATTCTGCACCTCGCGTCTCATGGTCTCCCGTCGCCAAATTCCCCATTTCGAAAGGTCTGCAGTTTGTGAGTTAGCCACCCGATCTGGAGGCGACTGCCATCAATCTCGAGAACATATACTAAAGGCGAATCGGGTGGTGCTCGCTTCCGTTGTCCCAAGGTTTTGGCCTTTTACTTCTGTGGTGTCTCGGCCTCTTTTCTCTTTGCATGCCAACAAAGACAGCGTTGCCGTCTCGTTGTCACCATGTCCGGTCCCACCCCCAAAAAAACAACGACCCCGCGTACGCGGCCGAGTAGAACTTCAATCACACGATGGCTATCAATGGCACGTTCCAGTGAGGACATGTCCGCGGCTAACCCATCTTTGTGCAGTATCATCGCCATCAGGTTGTTCCTACGGCGGATGGTTATGCTGCGGCTGAGTTCAGCAACGAGTAAGCTGTATGCTCCAACTGTTCACCAGAATCGCCTCCGGATCATGCTCGAGACCTCCGTGTGCGTGCCGTTCAGGTGCCAGGACGGGCCGAACATAAGCGGCCGGACCGTCGGGGTCCCAATGGCGGGCTTTGTTGGGTACCAGAGCTAGCAGACGTTGCGCCACTGTGGCAAAGACCTGTCCAGACGACACAACCTTCCCACTGCGAGTTCCTCAGGCTCGTGTTCCCACAGTTTTCCTTCGATGCTGTGCAGTTGCTCACATCGTGCGCGGACCCATGCCTTCAGACCATGGCCATCGCGCAACCTTCTTCCCGCGCGCAGATGCCGCCGTCCTGCAGTCTCAGTATACCCCGCCGTCGCCCTCTTCGCGGCCGACTGCAGTCGCGCCCATTCTCGATGTCGAACACGACGGAAGAGCAATTGAAGCCTGGTCCGCAGCCTTGGCAGCGTCTGTGTATCCCGCAAATCTCGACGTTTGGGCGCCTGCGCCTGTTCCTGCGAGACCGCAATGTGCCGCGGACCGTTATCTCTTTCCGGTCTTGACGCGCAATGAGAGATTGAGACTGACCATGCTGTTTTACTACACGCGTGACCTGCTTGAGGATGCCGAGCTCGTCTCTCGCCTGCAGGAAAAGGTCCATCTCGCCAAAGAAACCGTCGGATGGGAGTTCGTCATCGCTGGCCTTCTCGATCACAATACATATACCCGCATGGTCACAGTCGGGCTCCCTCTAGCAGTCCTTCCACGCCGCGAGAGCACCTGTGCCCATACGGTCAACCAACCAGCAGGCACCATCTTCACTCTGCTCAACATGACCAAAGACTGGCGCTTCGAGAAGTCGCCGCACGTTGAGCAAGGCGGTCTTCGCGCCTATGCCGGTGCGCCGTTACGCTTCGAGACCGAGTTTGGCGAACACGTCGCCTTTGGGTCCCTCTGCGTAGCCTCCAACTCCGAGCAGGAGCATCTTTCCCAATCGCAACAAAGATCTCTGGCGCGTCTAGCCGACTGGGTCGTCAGTGATATTGTCCACAGTAAACGAGCTACGCGTCAACGGGAGCGAAGAAGGATGCAGGAACTTCTCGACCGGGTCCAGAAACAATGTGACGAGCGTGATGAGCATGAGGGCTTCGAAGAGGTAGTGCTCGAGACATTGCGCCAGCTTTACCCGGCCTCCACGGTGGCTCTCCAACGATCCCACAGCCACCATGTCTCATTCGGAGGACAATTCGAGATCCCAATAGACGATTTCGAACATGGCCTCTGGGAAGACGTCGAGTATTTTGACTATCTCATCGAGAATCTCAATCATCAAGAGTTGGTCGCCCCGCGAGTCGTCCGCGTCATTGGCGCCGAGTGCGAACATGCGCCCGTACCGGCTTTTCTAGCCGTGGGCTCGATGGACTTTCGACTTGTATTCGACGATATTGACGCCTGGTTTGTGCAGCGTCTTGCGGCGTTGTTAGGCCGCATGTGGCATAGCCACGCCCTCAGGGAGGCCCAAGCGACGAAGGAGACTTTTCTGCGCGGCATTACACACCAACTTCGCACGCCTATACACGGCATCCTGGGCTCGGTTGAGTTGCTGTTCGAAGAACTAAAATCACGATACTTGATTGATGTTTTGCCATCATTACCGAATGGAACGCCCGATGCCGAGCAGGCGAATCCCCACATGTACATCAAGACGATCAGAAGTTCTGCACGAGAACTCATTTCGACTGTCAACAGTATGATCAAGCTCAACCGGTGGACTGAGATTGCCGAAGCGGAGCGGGTTATCGCTCTGCACCACATCGAGGAGATTGAAATTGCATTGCTCAACGAAGTAGTTCAGGTCATGCCAGACGATCTCGCCGCTAGGCCATCCATCATCTTCAACCACCGGCTGCCGTCCAAGTGCGACAGCCTGCTTATCGACCTGCGTCTCTTGGTTGACTGTCTCCAACCGCTCGTTGTGAATGCTGTACAGAATACGACCGGTGGTGTGGTGGCTCTCACGACGACAGTCAGTGATGACTATCAAACACTCACTTTCGACGTCTACGACACAGGCTGCGGTATAGACGCAAATGATCAGCAGCGAATATTGCTCCCGTATGAGAAAGTCGACGCGCACACCACGGGAGCCGGACTCGGACTAACGTTAGCATGCAGAGTCGCCACGCTCGTGAACGGCTCAGTATCTTTGATTTCATCTGACATTGGCAAAGGTTCGCATTTCAGAGCCGCTTTCCAAAATCCCATCTGCGCTTGTTCGTTTCCGCCCTTGCAATCAAGCAAGGAAACGTCTACGCATCCACCGTCTGCCTTTCGCAGGTTGCCCTCATCACCCTCGACTTTGTCGCTCAGCCACTGCTTCAGCAACTATCTCATCGGCCAGGGGTATACCGAGTCCACAAATGCGACGTCCTCAGTGGTGGTACTAGACTTTACACCAGATCTGGCCGAACTCCGAAGGCGTACAACGGAGATCAGCAAAGAAGAGTTCGGCGTCTGCCTTGTTCCGGAGTCATCCTACCTTCTCGACTTCCAAGATAGGAATCATCGAAGAGACGGCAACACCATGTACGTAAGGGGCCCGTTCATAACGAAGACCCTCAACCAGGCCTTGGCACAGGCTCATACAATACTTGCGGAAATGTCTCTATCATTAGCGAATCCACAGCCTCTCGGCTCGGACGGACATATCGCTGAGAGTTCCCTATCTGACCCTACGGCCGACGACACACACGTCCTTGCGCCTACACCTCTTCCATCTGCACCTGCATCAATCACGGAAGAATTTACAGTCTCTATCAAGAATTTAAACATCAACGGTACGTCGCTCACGCCTATAGTGCGGACCACCATGCGATCAACAAAACCAATGACATTACTCGTGGACGATAATGTCGTCAATCTCCGCCTCTTGCAGATGTATTGCAAACGCCGCGGGATCCCGTACCGTACCGCCGCAGATGGACAACAAGCTGTAGACCTCGTCAAAAGACACCAATCCTTATCCTCCCCGATGGAAGACACCTCTTCCGACCCGGCTGCTTGCGTGCAGCCGTTTGAGCTCGTTCTTATGGACCTCCAGATGCCCGTATGCGATGGCGTCGCAGCGACGCGACAGATCCGCCTCCTGGAGTCGGCAAACGGCTGGAGTAAGAGCGCGATCTTCATGGTCACAGGTCAGGACTCTTCGTCGGATCGAGTGAACGCAGAGCAGGCTGGTGCAGACGAGTACCTTGTCAAACCCGCGGGACCGAAGACATTGGACCACCGAATCAGGCAGTGGTTCCCTGACTCGGAATGACGATCTCTTCTTGGATGGCCGTATAGGATGTGGCAGAACGGCAGTCCTCTGTATCTTGTCGATCGTAGTATGAGAACTGGATACATTCACGTCAGCTTGGCTGGGCACGGTGGTGGCAATGAGCAAGAAGATTCGCCTGTTTGAGATCAGGTGGGCTGAACCCCCTTGATTTGGCCCTAAAAAATATTCACAGAAGAGAATCGAAGTATATACATGAACGTGGCTCCCTGTCGCACACGTTTCCACGGAAAAGTCGCACCACTCCAACACCACCAACACTACCCACAGCCACGTAACTACCGCGCCGATCGACTCAACAAGTATCCTTCTCAACTAGATCTTACCAACACCGGCAGTTGAAGCAACGCTCGAACTGGCCTTCCCCGCACTAGCAACCGACTTTCCGGCAAAGCTAGACAGAAAGCTCGAGTCCGTTCCGGCAAGTGTACCGCTGCTGCCAAAGGCGTTCACCTGACACACGTGTCCCAAACTCGCACTACAAACGGCATTCGCACTCGTACTCGGACTGCCAAAGAGCTTGCCACCATTCGCAAGCAGCGGCGTAACCACATTTTGGAACACGTTGCCCTCAGCCAAGACTTTGCCCCCTGCGGCGTTGTCGAAAGCGTGGCCACTGTTGGCGTACCAGTAGTTGTTGACTGCGTGTACAAGACTGTTTCCGCCGACCTTTGGGCTGCGTCCACTGGTGTGGTGGATGTAGTTGCCCTTCATGGTGATGAGGTCCTGCGAGCCGGTGAGGTAGATGGCCCAGTAGTGGTGGCCGTCGCAAGATGCGGACCAGGAGGTGGCGCCGTCGAACTCGTTGTTGGACAGAGTGACGCGGTTGGAGGCGCCGTTGCCGGCGACGAACATTTGGCGACCGATCAGCGAGATCTTGACGTGATCTGTGAAGGACGGGTTAGCTATGTGCGGGAGGATATGGGCAGAGGGAGATTCGTACCGATCCAGATAAGGTCCGATCCGTCTACAGTCAACGCATCACCACCCCAGATGTACTGCGGGTTCAGCTCGGTGATGTGGATGTTCTGAATGATGACATTCTTCGCGCCGTTGGCCATGCGCAGACCCTTTCCACGAATAACACCTTTGGACCCGACGCCAATGAGGGACTTGTTGGACCCGACATTGATGCCACTGACGCCAGCAGTATCATACGTGACACTGATCTTCGTGACGCCAGCTCCAGCATTTCCATTGTCGCACCAGCTCGCCTTGTTGATGGCGTCCTGGCCACCTTTGCCAGGGCATTTGTTAGAGGCCGGTCGGCACCCAGTCTCCGTCGTCGTGCCCTCGGTGCCCTTGAAGTTGTACTCCTTGTCGAGGACGATACAGCGTGCCGTGCTGTCAGTGAGCCAAGACTTCAACTGCGCTGGGTTCGATGGTATGGCGCACGCTGCGCCACCACCTCCCGTGGTACCTGTGGCGAAGCCCTCGGGTTTGCCGATGACAGCGTAGGTGGCTCTTTCGCCCAGGACTGCAGCATTGGCGGCGATGGCGCTGCCGAGCGTGAGAATAGTGAACTTCATGTTGAAGGAATGAATGGACGCTCACAGAGCAGGAATACGAGAGAATAGACGGAAGGAGCGAGGTGCTGGAGGAGGACTTCCATCTTGGGGATGTGTGGATGGGATTTATGTCCATGTTAGATTGAACCTGCTCCACCCCTACCATGGTCCACGACGACTGGAAAATTAATCCGGTCATAAGGAGCATAGAAAGCCCACATGAACGGGCAAATTATTCCGGGCGTGTGCGCACCGCTGTGGCGTCGATGCGATGAAGGGACGGACCTCGGAGCTTTTCTGTTTCCACACTAGATTAACGCGCTACTAAATCACCCACGGTCTCCTTGAAGACGCTTGTTGATACATAGGCAGGTAAAGCACTCTCATGCATACTGGAAATGAACGCCTTTCGAGAACTAGAACAATTCATGTTCATGGCACGAACCCTGATGAAACATGTTTACCGGGTTGCTAGCTGCCGAGGTTGCCCATTAGTCGCGCTTCAGAAACGCCGATGACCCTCTTTTGCGCCCTACTGTAATTGCGTTATCTTAGATGCCTGTATTGAGCATTTCGTTATCTCGCCCAATCTGTTTGTGCGGAATGCATTGCATTTGCAGAATAGCGTGGGGCTCCAAGTGTGGATATCGAAACTACTTCATGATCACAAAGTCGACCTCTTCCTGAGGCTGGACGAGGCTTTCCACTACAATGTCGCCACCAGCAGGTAGACTATGGACCGTGACCAACTGACCCTTCTCGTAGACTGCCCAGTCACCCTTGCTAAGATTCTTCACCGTGAATTTCACCGGCCTGGGTTCATTGTCCCAAGTCTTCAAGGTGACGACCAAAGTGCTCGACGTGTCGTCCCACTGCCCTCGAAGACAATCAAGCCCTTGTGATAGCTCAAGCCCTTCGACCCAAGAGCGCTGGTCAACTTCTGCCCGAGTCCAGGGGTGTTCCCACATCTTCTTCTGTCCGTCTTCAACGTTCAGCCTAGAATATGCAATCGCAGCGTTTCCGGTGAAAGGGTCGACATGGGTCCAGTCGCCCTTGTCGTCCAGAACCTGATCGTGCCGAGGGTAGTACAGACCGCCCTTCTCCCAAGTTGGGTTGAAGCGCTGATCGGCGTAGGCAAGGAGGGCGCTCAACTCGTCGGATTTATTCAGCTCCGAGAGCCACATGACGACGTATCCGAAGAACGGTTGCATATAGGGACTGGTGGGCTTCATTATGCTAGCGCCGACATTGCTTCGCGCCTCAGCAATGATTTCCTCCGAGTCCGCGCTAGCGCCATTCTCAGCGACAAGCCGACGAATCTCTGCTCCGACGGCGGGGTGTTGGATTTGGGGTTTGCCGTTTGCCTTGGTGATGAACCCTGTTACCTGCTTTTCGTAGCTGTCTCGGACGAACTGGGGATTCCAAGCGTGCATGAATGCGCTAGCCCTAATCAGACCTTCATTAGTATCCTTACACGGTCTGCATGGTTTTACAAAACTCACCAGGCAGTCCAACCGACATTTCGCGCCGGGATGGTTTTGTCCTGCTTGACAAAGTGGAAATCCGCATAGAGTCCGTCCGGTGAGATCATCTGCTTCTTGTTCAAGGCCGTCCAATATTTCTCCAATATTCCATCAATCGTATTAATACCGTCTCTAGCGTCGTTGTAGCGTATGCCAATGAGCTACACGAGCTATTGATTAGATTGATGCATTCCCAGTCAATGTTGTTTCAAGCGACGTACCGGGAATTGGTTGCAAACGACGAAAACCATGTTTGGTTCGCAGCACACTCCAACCCATCCACTGCCTTCCATTTCCTTCAAGATAGCCGCCTGCAGACTCCGAGTGTCATACTCATACTTCTCAGCCCCCATTCCCCAGAACATGGGATCCCAATTGAACGTCAAACTGCCCGGCTTCTCAAACTCGTCATCATTGAACAACATGGCATAGAGGCTTGTCATCAGCAGAAGATGTCCGCTGTACATAATGTTTTCCCTCACGATAGGATCTGACCACGGCTTGCGCAACTCTTTAAGGTCCGGATCGATGCGAATGCCCGATTGAGAAGTCAGATACCAGTAGCCCCACACTTCCTTGCAAAGCATCTTGTGGATGAGGCGGCGCATGAGTGGCTTAAACAAACCACGCATGGCGGGCATGCGATTGTAGTGTGTTACGCCAATAGTGTACACCATGGTGGCAAGCTGGTAACGATATGCGTCGAGGAAACCCTGCTCCGGCTCTTGCGATCCCATGTGCGGCCATTCTCCGTCGAGTGCAGCGCTCGTGTTGTAGAAATGGCGCAGATGACCCGCTTGTTCAGCGGACAGTTTTGGAAATTTGGAAGTGTCCAGTTCTAGACGAGTAGGAAAAGATGGCTGAACCATGTTGTTAGCTGATATTTCGCAGGGTGGAAAAAAATAGAACGAAGGCGGGGGAATCAAACTCCGTTCACAGGTCACAAGTAATCACTTATAGCCCGGTCGGACCTCCAGCGTGTGCGGCCTTGGATGTCCTGCCGGGCGTAGGATGCACCGTTACCCTACGTACGTCCCTACGTACGTAGGAACCAATAGCGATACATATCTAGTCCCAGATCGTTGGTCAGTAGCCTGTTTGGTATAAAGCTGTTAGCTGAGCTAAGCCAGTTGTGATTTTAGGCCTCGACATCCCACATAAGCTTCTCTTAGCACGGTCTAGTGTGTAAGCCTTAGCCTTGTAAGCAATAGGCAAGATTGAACTAGCTGAAAGATCGGAATAGTACAACGTCAATGTCCGTCTCCTCCGATGTCCGCGCAGAGGCAGTACGATAAATCCTACGCTAGCCCTTCTTTGCAACCGACTCTGCAGTCCTGAGGCTCGTTAGCATGGCGCATTAGCTGCAGGGAAAGCAACCCACAATCTCAACCTTGAGGCCCCTTCGCTGGAGCTTTCTTGCAAGCCACCAAGCAATACCCCAGAAGTCGTCGACGCCATCCGGCAGGCGCCCATCGTCTGTAACGAACAGCGTGACTCTTTCCAGGTGCTTCAGCGAGAGGAGCTGGCGAAAGGGGTAGCTCTCGGCGAACATCTTCATATCAACGCTGCCGATGGCCCTTTGCACAGCGATTGGCGCATTGTTGGGCACCGTTGGATCTCGCGGGAAGTTGAAGTCGTTGTAACAGAACGAGAGCCACACGTGGCGCAGGTTGATGCAGTCGCTGAGCAAGTCCGCACCCGCAGACAGAGGCGTTAAAGCTTCGGCGAGGGTGAATTGCAGCGAGTGTATGTTGGTAAAGGTGTGCGTCGCCTGTAGGAAGAAGCGCAGATTGTAGGCCGTGTATGACTCGCGCACGACCATGGTCGTGTGTCTCAGGAACATGGGCAGCGACTCGATGAAAAAGGTATCGTTGACATGGCACATGGGAGGGAGCCATCCGCACCGTCGACCTTGGAGGATCTTAGCCGCCTCGCTACGGCTGTGTGCTTTGTGCTGCCTGATGCAGTCCAAGGCGGCAAACGCAAAGATGTCCTGTCTGAGCTCCAGCGGTAGACACAAAAGCGCATTTCCGGCGGCAACGGCATCGGCGTAGCCGTTGATGTACCTTGCTTGACGTCCAGACATGTTCGAGACTCGAAATGAAGGTGTTGTGGACTGCAAAAGAGAAAGTAGGCAGGACGACAGAAAGTTTGCTCAGCAAACCGCATGCAGGTGTGGGGGGTGAAACACGCGGGTGACACGCATCGTCATTGGTTGGCCTTGCTTCCCCGTGTCACTTACCTCAGCATCGTAGATGCGATCGGGAACTGGGAACTATCATCCGATCACGAGT
>Ga0247803_1000349_pt1 | contig 25870 bp, 27 predicted proteins | sample UWRJL014104B1_FD_180928 | JGI IMG/M metagenome (GOLD analysis project Ga0247803, IMG submission 180928) | Plant litter microbial communities from Arlington Agricultural Research Station in Wisconsin, United States - UWRJ-L014-104B-1 | ecosystem: Environmental > Terrestrial > Plant litter >...
GTGTGTTAAACGCACTGCCGATTTTGTGGTATTAACCGACTGCCCGCCGGGCCCTGACGAACAAAAGAAATCTACCCGCACATCATTCATGTCTATCTGCACGTCAAATTCTTCTGCTTCGGGCAGTACCATTACGGTAGCTGCAGAGGTGTGCACGCGGCCCTGGGTTTCAGTCTGCGGTACACGCTGCACGCGGTGCACACCGGCCTCAAACTTAAGGGTACCGTATACATCATCGCCGGTAACTTCAAAAATTACCTCTTTGTACCCGCCCGATGTACCCTCGCTTACGTCTACCACGCTGGTTCTCCAGCCTTTGTTTTCGCAGTATTTGGTATACATCCTGAAAAGGTCGCCCGCAAATATACTGGCCTCGTCGCCGCCGGTACCGGCACGTATCTCTACCATTACATTCTTGGCATCCTCGGCATCTTTAGGTATCAGCATAAACTTAATTTCCTCCTCAAGCTGTGGTAGCCTTTCGTTGGCCTCTTCCATTTGCATCTTGGCCATTTCGGTCATTTCAGCATCACTTCCGTCAGCAATAATTTCTTTGGCTTCGGCAATATTTGCAGTAAGCAGTATATATTCGTCACGCTTATCTACAAGGCCCTTAAGGTCTTTATATTCTTTATTTAATGCTACATAGCGTTTTTGGTCGGCTATAATATCCGGGTTTATTACAAGGTCGCTTACCTCGTCAAAACGCTGTTTTATAAACTGTAACCTGTCAATCATACTCATTTTTCTCCGAATTTTGGATGCGCAAAATTACGCAATTTTTTTGATTGTTACTATACCGTTTAAAAGCAAAAATTATTCCGATACAAACAGGTTTTGCAATATTTTGTATCTTGCACTCAAATCAGCAACCATGAAAAAAATACTCCTGACTGCAATGGCGCTCCTCGCGCTTGCCTCTTGCAAACAAAAAGCAAACGAAATTCCCTCTACCGAAACCGCGTTACCCGCTGCACACCCCAACATGGCTAAAGCCCGATGGTTTATAGGCCAATGGGAAAACAAATCAGCCGAAGGCGATTTAGTGGAAAACTGGACAAAAGTAAACGACTCGCTCTACATGGGCGAAAGCTACTTTATTGTAAAAGGCGACACCGTTTTTGCAGAACGGGTTGCCCTCCTTGAAATTTATGGCAGGATGACGTATAACGTAACCGTACCCAGCCAAAATGAGGGTGGGGCGGTAGCATTTGTAATGACGGATATAAATGATGAACGGGTTATTTTTGAAAACCCCCAACACGATTACCCTTCTAAAATAATGTACAGCAACGTGGCACCGGACTCACTTGTGGCCGAAATATCGGGCACAAAAGACGGTAAGCATGCGTCGGAAATTTTCAGGATGAAAAGGAAACGATAATATGAGGCTTATTGAAGAGGCGATTTTTACCCGGGAAGATTTTACCATCAACCCGCTGCCCACAGCCGAATATGACAACTGCACCTTTAACGGCTGCAATTTTAACGCGGCCAGCCTTAACGGCGCCGTATTTACCCAGTGCCGGTTTGAAGACTGCAACCTGAGCAATGCAAAAACCAGTGGTATTGCCTTTAAGGAAGTTGTGTTTATAAACTGCAAGCTACTGGGTGTGCAGTTCAGTACCTGCAATGCGTTTTTGTTTGCCGTAGGGTTCGAGGGCTGTTATATGCAGCTGGCCTCATTTTATAAAATGAAGCTCAAAGGTACACGCTTCATCAACTGCCCGCTGGGGGATGCCGACTTTACCGAAGCCGTCCTTACCAACGCCGTGTTTAAGGACTGCGACCTGCGCAACGCCCTTTTTGAAAACACCATTTTAGAGAAAGCCGACCTGCGCACCGCCACTAATTACACCATAGACCCGGAAAGTAACCGCATCAAAAAAGCGAAGTTCAGCAGGGAGGGGTTGCCGGGGCTTTTGTTTAAGTATAACATTGATATTGAATAAAAAACTAGCGGCTCTCGATTGAGAACCGCCGGTTTTTTATAGATAAGAGTGAAGCTACTGCCAACTGTCACTGAACACTGCCTACTGTTTTACAGGTATGTTCTTCAGTATTTCAAGTACAAACTTCCAGTATTTTTGTGCTGATGAAATGCTGGCACGCTCGTCGGGGCTGTGCGCGCCTTTTATGGTAGGCCCAAACGAAATCATATCCATATCAGGGTAGTTAGTGCCCAGTATGCCGCATTCCAGACCGGCGTGGCAGGCTACTACGTGTGGCTTTTCGCCGTTTTGTTTTTCGTATACTTCTTTTAAAACCTCCAGTATGGGGGAGCCTACATTTGGTGTCCAGCCGGGGTAAGAGCCGCTGATGGTAACTTCGCAGCCTATGAGCTCAAAGGTGCTGCGCAGGGCATTGGCCAGGTCAAACTTACTGCTCTCTACCGATGAGCGCGTAAGGCAGCCCACGTGTATGCGGCCGTCTTTTACAATAACCCGCGCTATGTTGTTTGATGTTTCTACCAAATTGTCCATGTCGGCGCTCATGCGGTATACGCCGTTGTGCGCGGCATACAGCGCGCGGATAAGCCCTTCCTGAACGCCAAGTTCCATAACCGTTTGGGGCGTATCGGTAGTTTTTTCTATAACAATTTGCAGGTTAGGCTCGGTGGTTTTAAACTCGGCTTTTATGTCGCCTATAACCTCCTGCATGTCAAATACAAATGCTTCATCAAAAATTTCAGAGATGATAATTTTGGCCACGCTCTCGCGGGGAATGGCATTACGAAGGCTGCCGCCATTTATCTCGGCCACCTGTAGCCCAAAGTTTTCAAAGCCGTCAAACAGCAGGCGGTTCAGTATCTTATTGGCATTGCCCAGCCCTTTGTTTATGTCCATACCGCTGTGGCCGCCGTTAAGCCCTTTAACGGTAATGGTATACCCTACAGAGTTTTCGGCAACTTCTTCTTCATGGTAGCCGCGCTCGGCGGTAACGTCTACGCCACCGGCACAGCCTATGTCTATTTCGTTGTCTTCCTCGGTATCCAGGTTCAGCAGTATTTCGCCGGTAAGCAGGCCGCCTTTAAGGCCCATGGCACCGGTCATGCCGGTTTCTTCGTCTATGGTAAACAGCGCCTCTATGGCCGGGTGCTCAATATCGGTACTCTCCAGTACTGCCATTATCGTGGCAACGCCAAGGCCGTTATCCGCGCCCAGCGTAGTGCCTTTTGCACGCACCCAGTCGCCTTCTACATACATCTCAATGCCCTGTGTATCAAAATCAAAAACCGTATCGGCATTTTTTTGGTGCACCATATCGAGGTGGCTTTGCAGTACTACGGTTTTGCGGTTTTCTAAACCAGGGGTAGCCGGTTTTTTAATAATTACGTTACCCACTTCGTCCACCAGGGTTTCCAGCCCCAGTGTTTCACCAAAGCCTTTTATAAACGCTATTACACGTTCCTCTTTTTTAGAAGGGCGCGGCACGGCGTTAAGGTCGGCAAACTTATTCCACAATGCCTTAGGCTCCAGGTTCCTTATTTCGTTGCTCATGTGTGTTTTAGTTTTATTGTTGCTGCAAAGTTAGGGGTATGGGTTGATGTGGCAAAGTTTATTTTGAGAGTGTTCAGTGATCAGTGTTCAGTGGTTTGCCGACTGACCACTGACTACTGCCTACTACTTCCTCCACTTAGCAAGCAACAGATGCTTTGGGCCGCCGGAAATTTGCGAAGCATAGATACCGGTATGCCCCGAGAACAAATAAGCCACAAAGCAGGCTATCCCCAAATAAAGAGCAGCTTCGGTACCGAAGAGTTCTATGCCCATGAGGGTACACGCAATGGGGGTATTGGTCGCACCCGAAAACACTGCTACAAAACCCATGCCTGCCAGTAGCGCCATAGGTAACGGGATGATTAGGAATAACGCGCTGCCCAGCGTAGCCCCCACAAAAAACAGCGGGGTAACTTCGCCGCCTTTAAACCCCGCACCGAGGGTAAATGTAGTGAGTAACAGTTTTATGAGGAAGGCGTAATAGGGTTGCTGCACGCTGAACGAATCGACTATGGTGGGTACGCCGAGGCCAATGTATTTTGTAGTACCCATAGCCAAAATGGTAAGCGCGATTACCACCCCGCCAATAACCGGGCGCAGGGGAGGGTAAGCGACGTATTTTTTAAACTGTGCGCTAAAAAAATGCACCGTTTTACTGAACAGCAATGCGGCCAACCCAAACAGTACTCCGCATAGTAGGGTGTAGAGTAGCTTATCCGGTTGCAGGGCAGGGGCGGAGGGGATGCTGTAGTGGGTGTGGCCTACGTTCCAAAATGTGCAGCTATAGTCGGCGATGTAGGCAACGGCGAGGCTGGGGAGGAGGGCTTTGTAGCGCAGGCTTCCCAGTATCATGACTTCTACTGCGAAAATAGCTCCCGCTAATGGCGTGCCAAATACCGACGCAAACCCCGCGCTGATGCCCATAATGATGATGACTTTACGGTCGGTGTCTGATAGCTTAAACCATTTGGAAAAGCGGTCGGCAATGGCGCCGCCCATTTGCACGGCGGTACCCTCGCGCCCGGCAGAACCGCCAAAGAGGTGGGTAACGAGCGTACCAAACAGCACCAGCGGCGCCATACGCAGCGGGATGATTTGTTTGGGCGTATGCAGTTCTTCCAGCAGGAGGTTGTTGCCCTTTACCACGCTTTCGCCGTAGTAGTGGTAGGTAAGCCCAATGATTAACCCGCCCAGGGGCAGCAGCGCAATTATCCAAAGGTGACTTTCGCGATACTCCGTAACCCAGTTGAGTGCTGTAAGAAAAAACGCCGATGCCGACCCTACCAGCGCGCCTATGGGGATAGCCAGCAATAGCCAAAGGGCAAAGGAAAGCAGTTGTTTTTTAAGGGGTGTCGCGGCAGTTTGAGGTTTCAGGTTGTTCATTATGTCTGATTTTATAAAATACATCTACAGTGGCATAAGCCATTAAGTAGACGCCATCAGCTTTTTAGGGCGGTTCAGGGCAGACATCATTGCCGATTTGAGTTGCAAATATATGTGTTTTGTGGTTAATTCCAACGATTTTTATGTCGTTACATTCGGCCACCGACACGAAGCATAATCATGAATATCATCTATCGGAAGTCTTTTTGCGAATATAGATTCGGGGTAAAAAATCGCTTCTTTTTGAAGTACAAAATTTATTAAATCTATAGATAAATCTGCACCTATCGCTTTTCTAATTTTTATAAGAAGCCAGCCGACATCAATAATTTGGTTAATCCACATAGTAGATTCTTCTATTGAAAAAACTAATTGTGGTGGATCAAAGTGCATCATGTGATTTCTTAATTCTCTTAAGTTATTAACATTTTTTAAATAAGCTTCGCCTCCAATTTGATTACCGGATATGGCGTAAATCCAACCTAATTTATCATTAAACTTTCTTCCATGTCTTTCGCCTAATTTTTCTTTATCAAATTTCCACATTGGTAGAGGATTGTATTCTGCCATAATATAGATTTGATTAAGAGTAATTTCAATTAATGATATGGAGTCACTTATAAGAGTTCTTAGGTCGAAAAACCAATCTTCAGTCAATGCTTCATGAGAATTCTCAATTATGCGAGTCCTTAGCTTCACTATTCGTTCTAATAGCTGTGGTTGCATAGTAGTATAAGTATGACCTTCCCTAGTTAATTTTGGTGTTATAGGATACTTTTCACCATAAATTTGCTTAGTATAGCCGTCAGCAATTGTTAAGATTTCATCACCAACATTATCATGAGTATGGAAATTAATTTTAGCATCGAATGTAGTATCTAACCAAAAACATTTTATGACAGGTAGATTAAAAGCTACAGAATCTAAATATCCATTTCTTCTTATAAAATTAGAAATTTCCAAATAATTTATAGCATTGCTGATTATATCGTTATTTGCAATATCCTTCCCATGAATATTGTAAAGGGTTTTGTCCTTACGCCAATTTTTAACTGATAGAGTTTTATTAAACATTTGATTAGTTATCAATAGTGTTGCTTCACTAATGGCTCCTTTTCTAGGTCCTTCGGAGAATATAATGTATCTATGGGAATATTGCATATAATTTGTTATGTACTTGAATAAATAGAATGAAAGTAAAAATACAAATTACATGCTTCAATTCGAAATAGTATAATTTTAATTTTCAATAAATTACGTGATAATAAGTTTTATAAAACATCTAAAACCCCTCAAACACGCCCAACCCAAACAACGCGAAATACATTCCCGGGCAGGTGTTCAAGAGTTTTAAAAACTTACTTCTTAGTAATCAGGCCATAAAAATATTTTACTTTGGCGTTAACATCCTCCAGGCCTATTTTTCCGCCGTTAACCGCCTTGCGTACTTTTGCAATAGATACATCGTCTACTTTAGAAGCCATGGTCCACAGCTTATTAGAATTAAAATAAAATATGGCGCTGTCAAAAGCATACTTATCGGCAACGCTCTCCGGGTTTGATACCAAATCGACATTAAGGTGCTTGCCCAGCAGGGTGTAGTTTGTCTTGCCGGTGGTTTGCAGCGCGCCCCTGCCACGAAATTTCCATCCGTCGCCCGATGCCTCATTGCCGTTGCCCATACGGTTGCTGTATATCTTGTTGGCAATTTTTTCGGGCTGCCGGGCATATGGCTCGGCAATCGCCGCAGAGGGGAAATATTTAGGGAAGATTTTTACTAACCCGGCTGCCGAATAATTAAGGTTTTCAGAAAATACGGTATACGCCCCCGTTTCATGGTAGGTGTTGCCCACAAAATGCGCTGTGGCTTCAACAGTGGGAATCATGTATACGCTCATAATTTTTAAGAGGGTATTTTTTCCTATCACGCCATCGGCAGAGAGGCCATATTTGGTTTGGAAATCGCTTATAAATTTGTTCATGTTGCAAGTGTTAAATTTTTAATAAATTTAACATTATTAACGCATGAGAAAATACCCAATAGTAGGTATTTTACTGATAAGCAGTAGAATATAAACTCAACCCCTAAAACCCCTCAAATACCCCCAACCCAAACAATGCAAAATCATACTTCACCGGGTCGGTGGCATCCAGCAGGCGCAGCTGCGCGTCGAGTTCGGCAAGGGCTTTGGCGTCGTTTTGCCTGCGGGTAAGGATGCCCAGTTTACGGGCTACGTTGCCGCTGTGTACATCAAGAGGGCAGGAAAGGGCAGCAGGCGAAATGCTTTTCCACAAGCCTAAGTCCACCCCCGTGTTGTCGTTGCGCACCATCCACCGCAGGAACATGTTAATGCGCTTTGCGGCGCTCCCGGCCATGGGGTCGCTCACGTGCTTGTGGGTACGCGCCTGGTGGGCAACCTCAAAAAATGCCTTCTTGAATTCGGCAATGGCGGGTTGCAGGTTGCTGTCTTTCTGGTACCTGGCGAAAACCCCTTCGAGGCCGCCGTGCTTCAGGTAAAGGTGCTGTAGTGCAGAAATAAACGTACCAAAGTCGCCGCCGTTAAAGGTGCGGTGCACAAAGGTTTCCAGCGTTTCAAGGTGGTGGGGTTTGTGGTGCATCACAAAATCATACGGACTCTCGCCCATAAGTGCCACCATTTTTTTAGCGTTGTTAATTATCGTCGTGCGGTTGCCCCAGGCTATGGTAGCCGCCAGGAAACCCGCTATCTCGGCATCTTCTTTCAGGGTAAAAAGATGCGGAATTTGTATGGGGTCGCTGTATATAAAATCGGGTTTGTTGTACAGGTAAACTTTTTCGTCGAGAAATTCTTTTAATTCAGCAGGAGTCATGGGGCAAAGGTAAGAATTTCAGATTTCAGAATGTAGATTTCAGATTGGAGCTTCACTCGGGTCTTTGATGGTCAACCAAATATTTTACAACAAACGTCGCATTTGAGTGATGTTTAAATCTGAAATCTGAAATCAAAAATCTGAAATTATGTTTCCATCGCTCATTACCAGCTTTCTATCCGCCATGTCGGCGAGTTCTTCGTTGTGGGTAACAATAACAAACGTCTGGCCCATTTCGTCGCGCAGTTTAAAAAACAGCTTGTGCAGGTTCTCGGCAGAGGCCGTATCCAGATTACCCGAAGGCTCGTCGGCGAAAATAACGGCGGGCTTGTTTATCAGCGAACGCGCCACCGCCACACGCTGCTGCTCGCCTCCGCTTAGTGCGCCCGGCTTGTGGTCGTAACGGTGGGAGAGGCCCAGGTAATCGAGCAGTTTTTTGGCTTCAACTTCAGTCTCTGCTTTTCCTTTTCCGGCTATAAAGGCGGGTATGCACACGTTTTCCAGCGCGGTGAATTCAGGTAATAGTTGGTGGAACTGGAAGATAAAGCCCAGCTTCTGGTTGCGGAATTTGCTCAGCGCCTTATCCCGCAGCTGCAATACGTCGGTGCCGTCTATATGAAATGACGACGTTTTGTCGGCCTCGGGCTTATCAAGCGTACCCAGTATTTGCAAGAGCGTGGTTTTCCCGGCACCGGAAGCACCTACTATCGATACGATTTCGCCCGGTGCAATGGTTAGGTTTACACCTTTTAACACGTGCAGGGCGTCATAATATTTATAGATATTGCGGGCTTCAATCATCAGGATACGGTTTTTAGCAAAGAAACAAACTAATTCAATTATAATACATCTTTTTGGCACAATATTTCGTATATAAAGACGTAAAAAACATACAGAAATTATGAACAAAGCATTTGCCTTTATACTTGCCATAGTGAGCATTTCGTGCCAGGGAACGCCTAAACCCATTACCGATGAAATGGTAGCGGAAATAAAGCCAGTGGTCAGTCATCAGCCGGCAGAAGCCCCCGGTACAGACAATCTTAAATTAGAAACGGCCATATTTGCCGGTGGGTGCTTTTGGTGTACCGAGGCATTTTTTACCGAGCTTAAGGGGGTAGAGAAAGTAACGTCGGGCTACATAGGCGGTACCGTTGCTAACCCTACCTACAGGGAGGTGTGTACCGGTACTACAGGCCATGCCGAAGCTATTAAGATAACCTTCGACCCCGCGCAGATAGCCTACGAAGACCTGCTGCAGGTGTTTTTTGAAACGCACGACCCTACCACGCTTAACCGCCAGGGCAATGATAGCGGCACGCAATACCGCAGCGAAATATTCTATATGAGCGAGGCGCAAAAAAAGGCGGCCGAAAACTTTATAAAACTGCTTACCGACCAAAAGATTTACAGTGATAAAGTGGTAACCAAAATAAGTAAGGCGACTACGTTTTATGAAGCTGAAGAGTACCACCAGGATTATTATGCGCTGAATAAAAGCCAGCCGTATTGCCAAATGGTTATTGCGCCAAAACTGGCTAAGCTGAAAAAGAATTATAAGTCGAAGCTGAAAGGGTAGAGGAATTATTTTGCCACGAATTACACCAATTGCAGGAATTTTCGAAAACCGATTACTCCTATAATTAGTGAAATTGGTGTAATTCGGGGCTAAATATTATTTCTCATTTCGGAATAAAAATCCCAGCCCTATCATCCTGAGCATGCGCTTTTCAAACGCCCAAAAGAACTTAAACTGCCCTGATATGAACCCGAAGAACATGAGCAGTACCTGATAAGCGGGAAAAATGATGATAATATACAGCGGGTAGTAAGCCCAGAGAGAAAAGGTGTTTTTTGTAATACCCACGGCTGCCAGTATGGGTTTAGAAACGTAAGCCGAGGTAGAGCCCGTTACGGCAAATACAACAAATATTACCACGAGTTGGTAATTGTGCTTCAGCCCCCAGCGTTTCTTTAATTTTTCCATACATGCGGCAATAGCGCAAATATATTGTATTTAGTTTGTAGGCACAATACCCATGAGCCGCTGATTGTTTACATTTTGAAAATAAACCAGGTAATTATACAGCAGGTAGTTTACTTCATAGCCATAATCTATGGTAGGGTTGTAGTCGATACTCATTTGGTAGAGGTTGCCATATTGAATGGGGTTATTCACGCGTATGTTCCATTCGGTTACCCAAAAGCGGTTTTTGTTTTTAAGGTACTGTTCTCCATAAAAGCCCCTGGGCTGGGCACGCCCTAAGAGCCAGCTGTTAAAACCGGGGTCTATAATAATAACCTCATATTGCAGCGAGTCGTTTGCTATGCGCACGGTATCGCTTGCGGCCGAAGCCACCGCCACCTGGTTTTTGCCATTGCCTACTAGCGTATCGCTTTTATTGTCGGCCAGCACCGGCGGATTGCTGCTGCGGCAGGCAGATAGCGCTATTATTGTAGATATGGTAAATGCTGTGATGATAAATGCTCTCATAATTTTAAGTTTAAAATTTACAAAATAATAAAAGGTAACCCTGTTATAAAGATTACCTTTTATTGTAAATGGTTGGGAGCAACTTCGTCTTTTTTTAAAAACTTATGTTGTAGCCGTATTAACTTTATCAGCTTCTTCCTCGATTTTCGATTCAGCTTTTGATTTGATCCTGTCGGCAATTTCTTCTCCTTTGTGTACTACGTCTTCAAATTTTTTGCCTGCGGTTTCTTTTAGCGTGGCATATTTGTCTTTGATTTTTACGCCAAATTCTTCTGCTTTTTCAGTTACCCCGTCAAGGTACCCTTTACGCTTTAAAATTACCGCGGTTACTGCTAAGGCTGCAACACCGGCTGCAATGCCTAAAATTACTTTTTTGTTACTCATAATTCCTGAATTTTTATTGATTTCTTTTTTAAATACTTTTCCTGCTTTGTCGCTGTACCGGTTAGGGCTTGTCCCGGCTGCATCCATATGGTGCGTAAAATTTCGGGGCAGGTTTTGTGGCTTTCCGGTTCCTGTGTTTATGGTTTCCATGGCGTTGTTATTTAGGTTATAATGCTTTTATGTTTTATTATACCATAAAGTTAGGCAATGGTATCGCCTGCCAGTATTAACAATGTCTTAAAATTAAGGATAGCACCGCTTATTTAACGTTTATTTAAATAAGCTATTGAAATTTAGCAATATGGTGTTAAAAAATTAAGAGTTGAAGCTCTTAGGAAACGGTTAATAGTATGCAGCCAGAGGTTAGGAAGACTGACTCAACCAAATAAAAAAAGGGAAAAATTTAATCACGGTAATCAGCCTACAACAACCCGTTGTACTTCCGCACAAACCATTCTACAGCCAGTGAGAGCGACAGGATAACCAGCAGCCACACCCAATCGATAAGTGGCGATTTTTTAGAAATAACCTTTTGGGTAGGCTGGTAGCTTTCATTTTCGGCAAGCGCCTTAATTAAAGCATCGGCGGTATTTGGATAGTATACAGCGCCGTTAGTATTGGCGGCAAGCTGTTTAAGGCGGGCAAGGTCGGGGTTTACAAACTGCTTTTCAATCTTAAAATCGAGCACCTCAAAAGCCCCGGAATAACTGGTATTGCTCGAAGCCTCTTTTACGGTAAATGAATATTGCCCGGCGCCGAGCCCGTCGAGGTTTACTTTATATTCGTTCATGCCCTTTAAAAAGTCATATGATTTTGTAGCGCCAGTAGTTTTATTCTTCAGCGAAAGCGTAAGGCGGGCGTTCTCTTCAAACTCATAGTTTTTGTTGAAATACTGCGACGTGATAGCAATGGCCTCACCGCTGTTGTAAAAACTCTCGTGGTTAACCACAAGCGATTTACGCTTGCTGTTAGTCGCCAAAAACTGAATGGTTTTATCCACAAAAATATCAAAGCCATCAAAAGATTTGGTAGCCAGGTGGTTCTCGATGCGCCATTTCCACATGTTTTCACCAAAAAGGTAAGCATTGCGCTTGTTGCCGTTTTCGGCAAACACCATAAGCGGGCTGCCCGTGGCTGTATTGCGTATGCGGGCATTGAGCAGCACGTTAGCATCTTTTTTAAGCGTTATAGTACCAAACGGGTGCTGTAGCGGCGGGAAGTTGGCAAAGCCGATATCCTCCTGCGCAAAGGCAGCGAACTGGCTGTTATAATCGGCCAGGTAATCTTCCTTTTGGGTCGACATTTTAAAGCTTATTGCATCCTGGTACTGGTTCAGCAGGTTAAAGTCGGTACTGTTGCCGGTAATGGTAAAGGTATTAAGCCCGGCGGTTTTGTTCTGCTCCAGCAGTTGGCGGAACGAAGCATCCGGCTGGTAGAGTATCAGCACGTTATAATTGTTAAGCGACTTTAATTCTGATGGTTTAAGTATCGTAACATTGCGCTGCTGGTTGGTTTCTATAGCCCGTTTAAGCGCGCCCAAATCCGGATGGTTTGTGGCCGATACCAATGCCACTTCGCTACGCTGGTCGATAACTTCAACGGCAAAATTCTTAACGTTGTTGTATTTGTTCTTTTCATTCTCGGGAGACGTGATCACCGCACGAAAGGTTTGCACGCCTACTTTCTCGGCGCTGAGCAGCACGTTTACCACCTGCGCCCTTTTTTCGGGCGAGAAGGCTACGTTTTCTTTGTGTAGCACTGCATTGCCCTGCATAATGCTAAAGCTGGCGTTTACAGCCTTGTTGCCGTTGTATTGCAAGAACACCTCAACGGGAAATTTATTCTTTAAAAAAGCGTACTTATTCACGTTTACCTGGCCCACTTTAAGGTCGGTAAATGTGGTGGTATCGCCCAATACCAGCGGGTATACGGTAGTATTATCCTTAAAGCTGTAAATGTAATCGTTGCCTATGGTCTGGTTGCCATCGCTCAGCACCACTACCGGGTAGATGGTATTGCGGTACAGTTGCTGTAGGTTTTCGGCGGCCTGGCTTATGTGGGTTTGCTTCCCTTTAAAATCGGGCGCCTTGCCCGCCTCAAAACCTTCGGCAAAGGTGTAAAGCTGTACATCATACTTCTCCTTAAGGCTTTTGTTTGAGGTAAGCTTGTCGGCCAGTTCTTTCGCAAGATTGTCCTGCCCGAGTTCTTGTATGGACTGCGAATTATCCAGCAATATGGGCAGCGGGGTTTTGCTGGTTTGCAAATCCTTGCGGGTAACCACCGGGTTTATGAGCAGCACCAGCACCGAAAAGAGGGTTACAAAACGCAAAAAGGCCAAAAAGAAAAACACGGGGCCTTTCTTTTTGGCTTTAAAAAGATATTGGTAAAACGATATGCCTAATGCTGCCAGGGCAGATACAATAAGTAGTAAAACCGTAGTTGCAGTCATTTAGATATATCGTTTCCTTTTAAAAATTATTGTTTAAGCGGTAATCATTCCGCCATCCACGTTAAGCGTCTGGCCGGTAATGTAAGCGCTCATGTCGCTGGCAAGGAACACGCAGGCATTGGCCACGTCCTGTGGCGTACCACCGCGTTTAAGCGGAATAGCCTCTGCCCAGCCTTTTACGATGTCTTCGCCCAGCTTAGCCGTCATCTCTGTTTGTATAAAGCCCGGGGCAATGGCGTTGCAGCGTATGTTGCGGCTGCCCAGCTCTATGGCTATCGACTTTGTAAAGCCCAGCATTCCTGCTTTAGAGGCCGCGTAGTTGCTTTGCCCGGCATTGCCCTGCACGCCCACTACAGAGCTCATGTTTATTATAGAACCGCTGCGCTGCTTAAGCATGGTGCGCTGCACGGCTTTGGTCATGTTAAAAACCGATTTAAGGTTAACCTCTATTACCTTATCAAAATCTTCTTCAGATATGCGTAGCAGCAGGTTGTCTTTAGTAATACCCGCGTTGTTTATAAGCACGTCTACAGTGCCAAATTCTGCCACCACGGCATCTACAAGTTTTTGCGATTCAATAAAGTCGGCGGCGTTGCTCTGGTAGCCTTTGGCTTTCACGCCAAAACTTATAAGTTCTTCTTCAAGGACCTTTGCAGCCTCGCCCGACGCGCTGTATGTAAAGGCCACATTAGCGCCCTGCTGTGCAAATACTAAGGCTATACCACGGCCTATACCACGGCTTGCGCCGGTAATAATAGCCGTTTTCCCTTCCAGTAATTTCATAGTGTCTGTTTGTTTTATGTATAGAAAGCCACAAATATAAAAAATCTTTCGGGGTATGGTAGTCATCGGTCTTCTATTTTGCACGATTAGGGCAGCGCATGCGCCTAAAATAAGGAAATGCCTACAGTGCGGCTTTACGGTACTGTATAAAATATGTTCGATAAATATTGTTGTGCCATCTGCATATAATTTTTGATATCAGCCTGAAACCAACGCTGCCAGGTAGGTGTAAAGCAGATTACTTTGTCATAAATTTTGCCAAAAAAACATTAATTATTTATTTTAAAAGCCCTAAATTTTCAAATAATGGACATTTACTAAAATTAAACCCGTTTTTATTGTAAATAGTATAATTTAAATTTAGGCTATAAAATTAGGAAATCACGCAGATTTGTTTAAATTTGTATTTGCTCTAATACCAATTTTTATGACCGAAACAGAAACTAAGCAGGCGCTTTCTTATAAAGATTTCAGGGACGAAGTACTCCATGATTATAAAATTGCCGTTACCAGCCGCGAATGCAGCCTTCTGGGCCGCCGCGAGGTGCTTACAGGAAAGGCAAAGTTTGGCATCTTTGGCGATGGTAAAGAGGTGCCGCAGCTTGCTATGGCAAAGGCATTTAAAAACGGCGACTTCCGTTCGGGCTACTACCGCGACCAGACGTTTATGATGGCCATAGGCCAGTATACGCCACAGCAGTTTTTTGGAGGTTTATACGGTACTGCTTCGCTGGAGCATGAGCCCATGAGCGGCGGCAGGCAAATGGGCGGGCACTTTAGCACCCACAGCCTCGATGCAAACGGCAACTGGAAAGACCTTACCCAACAAAAAAACTCAAGTTCAGATATATCGCCCACGGCAGCGCAAATGCCGCGTTTATTAGGTTTGGCGCAAGCCAGTAAAGTGTACCGCAACCAAAAAGACATTAACAGTGCTAATTTTTCTGAAAACGGCAACGAGGTAGCCTGGGGTACCATAGGCAATGCCAGCACCAGCGAAGGTGTGTTTTTTGAAACCATAAATGCCGCCGGTGTACTGCAGGTACCCATGGTAATAAGCGTTTGGGATGACGAATATGGCATATCGGTGCACGCCAGCCACCAGACCACTAAAGAGAATATTTCGGAAATACTAAAAGGCTTCCAAAGGGAAGAAAATACTAACGGCTTTGAAATTATTACCGTAAGCGGATGGGACTACCCCGAACTGGTTTCCGCCTACGAACGTGCCGGCCAGATAGCCCGTACCGAGCATGTGCCGGTACTGGTTCATGTAATACAGCTTACGCAGCCGCAGGGGCACTCTACATCGGGTTCGCACGAGCGCTATAAAAGTACCGGGCGCCTGGCTTGGGAGGGCGAATATGACTGTAATGTGCAAATGCGCAAATGGATACTTGAAAACGGCCTGGCCGCCGAAGAGGAACTTGAATCCCTTGAAACGGAAATAAGGGAAACGGTGCTGGAAAGCAAAAAAAATGCCTGGGCAGCCTACCAGGACCCTATTAAAGCCGAGCGCGATACCCTGACAGCCCTGCTTAAAGACATAGCCAATAAAAGCGACAACAAGGTGTTTATTGACAAGCATATGTATGAGATAACGTCGCTTAAAGAAGTGATGCGAAAAGACCTGCTCATTGCGGCACGCAAGGCACTGCGCCTTGTGGTACATGAGCCGGAGCTAAAAAGCACACTCTCAACATGGATAAAAGAATATACTATTGAAAACCAGTACCGGTACAGTTCGCACCTGCACTCGGAATCACCACAAAACGCGCTTAACGCTAAAGGAGTGGCACCGGAATATAGGCCTGAGCCTGAAAGTGCTGATGGCAGGCTGATAATGCGCAACAACTTTGACGCGCTGTTTGCAAAATACCCCGAAGCGCTTGTGTTTGGCGAAGATGCCGGGGCCATTGGCGACGTAAACCAGGGCCTTGAAGGCATGCAGGAAAAATTTGGCACACTGCGCGTTAGCGATGCCGGTATCCGTGAGGCGACTATTTTAGGCCAGGGCATAGGCATGGCCATGCGCGGCCTGCGCCCCATAGCCGAAATACAATACCTTGATTACCTGCTGTATGCCCTGCAAATTATGAGCGACGACCTTGCCACGCTGCACTACCGCACAGCCGGGAGGCAAAAGGCCCCGCTTATCATCCGCACGCGCGGGCACCGGCTTGAGGGCATCTGGCACTCGGGTTCGCCTATGGGCATGATTATTAACGCCATACGCGGCATACACGTACTGGTACCGCGCAACATGACCAAGGCCGCCGGTTTTTACAACACCCTTATGGAGTGCGACGAGCCTGCCCTTGTGGTAGAATGCCTTAACGGCTACCGCCTTAAAGAAAAAATGCCGGTTAACCTGGGCGAATTTAAAACACCGCTTGGCGTTGTAGAAACTATTAAAACGGGTAACGATATTACGCTGGTGTCGTACGGCTCTACGCTGCGCCTGGTAGAACAGGCGGCTAAAGAACTGCTTGAAGCGGGAATAGATGCCGAGGTGATTGATGTGCAGTCACTATTGCCGTTTGACCTAAACCATGACATTGCTAAAAGCGTTGGCAAGACCAACAGGCTGCTGGTTATAGACGAGGACGTGCCGGGAGGCGCGTCGGCGTATATACTGCAGCAGGTGGTGGAAATCCAGGAGGCATACCAGTACCTGGACAGCAAGCCCGCTACCCTTACGGCTAAAGCGCACCGCGCGGCATACGCTAGTGACGGTGATTATTTTAGCAAACCATCGGTAGAAGATATTTACGAAAAAGTATACGGCATTATGCATGAGGCAGTACCGGCAAAGTTCCCGAAACTGTATTAAAATCGGAAACCGGAGGTAAGAACCCCAACACACTAAGAAGAAATGAGCAATCGCGACGAAGGCCTGCTTTCCCTGAGGCCTGCATTATTGGGTGAAATACACCCGCAGTCTTCTGCTGAAGAAATTTTTCAGAACACCACCATACGCCCCGTACTAAAATTCCAGAATGATTTGTTTATAGAGGCATTTATCAACTACGCCGTAAAACAAAAGGGGCAGTTTTTTACGCTAAGTACCGATAAGCAGCTTGCCTACATAGAAAACGCTATCCACAAGGATGAAAAATTCCGCAATGCGCTAAAGGGCATGATTACAGGCGCGTTTACCACAGTGGAGTACCGTGAGTATACTAAAAACTCCTCCAACCTAAATAAGCGCATGATGAATATGCTTATTGAGCGGTTAAAAGACCAGGTGCAGCTTATAGTGGAGTAGTTTAAAGTTTGAGGTTTCAGGTTTCAGGTTTAAAGTTAGCTTCGCAGCCTAGATAAACCGTACGATTTTTTAGTGTTTAGGTTATTAAATAGTATAATTTTCAGGCTGTAAACTGAACACTGAGACTGTAAACTGGTCCTTATGCGGGCATAATAAAACCATCGTTTACTCCTGAAAACATTGTAGTTTCAAAATTATAACATTTCCATCGATTTAGTGAATTGATAATTTATGCTGTTAAATTTTATTAATTTATAAAATTGTTGTACATTTATACTATAAAATAACAACAATTATGGCAGTAACTACTACTTTCCGACCCAATCCCGGCGATATGGGCGGCAACGGATTAATGAGCCATTCATCCGGTAACTTTGATTTACCCTATGATGACCCAGCAATTGTTAACCCCGCAGAACTTGCCTCTTTTCCTAAAGTGGCCATGCAGGGAAACCAGCACCATACCGAGCATGAGAGCCACCTGGTAAACAGGCGCACCACTCCTGCAAGGGACGGGAGGAACATTACACGTACCTGGTGATATACCGGTACCATTAACCACTTACTACTTGTTTAACCCACAGTTTACGGGAGCCGGAAGGCAGGCCGCCAAATCTCAGGATTAACGGTTGTGGCTTAACATCACAAACCAGGATACAGAAAGCCGGCTTATCAGCCGGCTCCCTTTTTTGTATAGAGGTAATTTTAAGGATTATTAAGATTTGCTAAAGCGGATGTATGCCCCGGCTTATAATGGGTAAACAAGAAGTAGCCCACCAGCATGGTAAGGCCAAAATCAGGCAGCGATAAAAATACCGCAATGCCTATGTGGAACAGCAGCCCGCACAATAAAAGCCATTTCCTTACCGGTTTAAACCAAATTAAAAACGCAAATGCCATTTCAAACAGCATTACAAACCATGCGGTAAACACGCCTACCCAAGGGTTTAAAAACCACTGCGGTACAAAGCGTACATCGGCATAATAGGGTATGCGCCATACCAGCTGCATAAAACTCCCATCGCGCCACCCTGCTATAACCATTTTTCCATACGCGTTTAAAAAATACAGTATGCAAAACTGCACCTGCAATATAAGCAGCATGGCGTTATTAAGCATTTGCCGTGGGGTGCCCTTTTCAGCGCCTTCGCGAATGAAAATTAACGAGAAAATAAAAAAGTGGAGCAGGCTGTCGGCCAGGTTGTCGGCCATGTACATTAATGTAAGGTAGTTAAGGCCTATTACAAAAACGATAACCGAAAGCAGGCGGGTGCTTTTATGGTATATGGCAAAAGCAACTACACTGCACGCCAGGCCCCATAGCATGTAATACCAGTTATAGAATACAGGGTAAAACAGCAGCCGGGAGAATATAAAATCAGGAAGTTTGCGTGAAAGTGTATGCTGGTAAAAAACATCGAGCTGCGGCCATAGTAACACCATTTTTAAAAACAACAGCAAATACACACAGCGCCGGAACAAGGAAAGGCTTTTATCTGAAAAGCTATAATTTTCGAGCCATTGCTGAAAATTTGCTAAGAGCGCGTCAAACTTATTTTTCACAGTCCGGCTTTAAATGTTAATAATAACTCTAAGCTGTCCGGTGCGTTATGTATCTGGTAATAGGATATTTCCAGCGAGTCTGGCGCGGTACCGTTGCTATGGCTGTACAGCAGGTGTTGTGTAAACTCTTTATAAATCTTTGTGCCTTTTAATTCTTCAACCGTTTTATCTTTGGATGCACTGTATAAATTATCGCTCAGGTTTATATCTAAACGGCTGTGCTTAAGGGCTGCGTAGCTGCCTGCATGGGCATATTTGCTGTATAATGGCTGCTGCAGCTGCTGCCAGCTTTGCCATTGCCCCTTTTTATACAGCCTGTATGCGGTGGCTTTACCCGTTAATGTTGATTTTCGGTTAAAAAGTACGCCCAGCCCGCAGTATTTTTGTACACGCAGGCGTACATTTTCTACACGATGCACTTTTACCACAACCGAGACCATTGCGCTAATTGTCAACGCTAAGAAAAACAGTAAGATGCAGCCGGCCGCAAGGGCAATTAAACGTTTCATGATTTCAAACTTACAAAAAAAAATGCCTTAACCGGCAGTTAATTACCGTAAGGCAAACATAATTTTAAAAGCCTGAAACAGGAAAGCTTATTCAGCTTTCTTAAATACAAGAACTTCGTTAGTATCTTTAAACAGTGTTAGCTTATCGGCATCTATTTTTGCAATATTAACATTATTTAGCGCCTCAAGGTAAAGCGCTTCACCAGGCACACCATCGCAAAACATTTTAGTAGAAATTACCTGGCTAATGTTAATGCCGCCTTCATCGTTAAGGTTATAGGCACCACCATATTGGTTACACCCGCTGTTGCCCGTAATTTTGTAATCAATACTAAAATTGGCCGTAGGTGCACCATTAGCAAAATCTGATTCGGCTATCGCCTTGCCGTTAATGCTCTCAAGCTGCCAGTTGCCTGCGGTAAGCAGTTCGGCATCGGTGCCTCCCTTTATGCTGCCGCATGATGTGGCAAGTGTACTAATAAGTATCAGGGTAAAAATAGTAACAAGCTTTTTCATTTTTGTGTAATTAGGTTATTGTGTAAAATTACGCACTATTGCAAAGGCTTTCCTGTTAATTAGGATTACTTTAACCCGTTTTATCTCTAAAAATCAAGCTTCATTTTTAACCAAGGCGCACTATTAAAACAAAAAAGCACCCGTAAAGGGTGCAAATGTGGCTATATGTTGCTGTCTTTGGAAACTGATGTTATACAAATAAAGGGTATTCTTCTTCGTCATAAAGGTCTTCCCGTTCATCGTTAAGTTCATCTTCGGTAAAAAAACCGAAGAATTTTACCAGCCCAAATCCGGCAATAGCTGCGAATAAAAATTTAAGCAGTTTCATGTCAGGTAAAGATTTTGGGTTAATGATAGTTTTCATAGCGTTTTTTAGAAAATCAGTAATATTATGTCGTGAAATTAGCAATAATAACGAATGAGGGTAGGGGTTTTAATAAAATTTTAATACTTTAAATCAAAATTTGTAATGAAAACCCGTTTTGATGTAACAAAATTTCCGCCCGATACAATGCGTGCATAGTTTGGTAACATTAAAGATATTTTACCATCGAAATTTTATCGCACACCACATCTTCCTGAAAGAAATCCTTTACAGTTCCGCACCCGGTAAAACCGAATTTTTCATACAAACGCCTGCCGGGCACGTTTATTGAATATAATTCAAGCCAGATCAGCTTTAAAGGGGTATCATCAAGCGCCCATTTAACAGCTGCTTCCATAAGCAGGCTGCCCACTTTTTTGTTCTGCCAGTGGGTAGCAATGCCCATACCCAGCATAGCCGTGTGTGCCAGCTTTCGGCGTGGGCTGCCGTAAAGATCAAGGTTGCCTATAAGCCGGCCGCCATGCTCGGCGACTAACAGCACCGAATTTGGGCTTACCTGAAAGCGTTCTATCAGCGCCGCCTCATCGGCAACGGTATTAGTATACTCGTCTTCATAAAGCGGAATAGTAGTGCTGCCGCTTATGTAGCTTTTTTTTAAGGCAATAAGGGCTTCAGCATCATGCCCTACGGCCTCACGTATAACGATGCCCTGCATTAGGGTAGTTTAAAGTGCGGGTTATATATAAGGCCAATGACGTTTCCCCAAGGGTCTTTTACCGATGCGACTACAATTTCGCCGCCCACATTCTGCGGGGTTTCATGCACGGTTGCGCCCAGGTGTATAAACTTATTATATTCCTGCTCCATATCATCTACCCCCCAGTAGGTAACCACGCTGTCGCCCGGTGTGCTTTCATCGGGCATTAACCCAAGTTCATACCCGGCAATGTTAAAGCCCACATAAAAAGGTTCGTCAAAATAAGGCTCGGTGCTAAATGCCTTAGTATACCATGCCTTTGCTTCGGCTAAATCGTTTACTTTGTAGCCCACAGTGCGCAGGCCCAGGATTGTTGTTTTCATAATCGTTTATATGGTTTTAGCCAAAGTTACAAAAGTAAAGGCAGAGGAATGTATTACGCTGCAGAAATCATTCAGGGCAAGCGCACCATTTGATTTCGGGAGTTAGCCACTAATTACACTAATTTTCACAAATTTCAGCAGTGTTTAATCAGTGAAATTTTAATCAATTAGGGTAACCATACCTTTAATAATTATCCTGTATGTATTTATGAAAGTCTTTTTTATTGAAGCCTAAATGCCTTAATATTTGTATAACTATAAACTCTGGCACTGGTGTTATATGGCTTTGTATCATTATAGGCCTATTCAGGTCGCTTCTTACCCACTTTTCATGCCCGCCCTGTGTTTTTATATGCTTTAGACCTTGCTTCTCTAAAAACCACTGCATAGTTTTCAGAGGTATATTACTTAGCTTATAGGCATTCATTTTAAACCGGAAGCTTTAATTCCCTTCTGGAAGTTCTAACGTTTGTGTTGTTAAGAAGATGGGATATCGTTTCGTTTTTATTTATTATGTTTTCCCAAGTAGGGGCTGATATTTTTTTAGGCTTTTTTGAATTACCTTTTACTACATCCCAACCTAAACGAGTTAATTCTTTTACAAGTGTTTTTTTGTTTGTAGTATATTCTAAAAAAGCTTCTAAATTTATATTAAAAGAATCCATAGCTTCTTCTTCGTTTTTACCATATCCTGATATTTCAAGGTAAGGTGAATATACTAATTCAACATCGCCTTCTTTAAAGCAAAACAAAACTATATCAACACCCACCTCGGTATTTTTATTTATATACTTAGCTTGTATATTTACATTCTTAGGCATATTTATATATGTTTTATACAAAGTTACTCAAATATCATTATCAAAACATATACCCAATATAAAACCCACTTTTTTATTACCAGTTATATATCAATCATTATCTTCTTTCTGGTTAAAATTTAAACCTCACTATCACTAAAGCCACTTACGTGTAAACAGCCCTATAAGCGCTCCGGGGCTAAGGGTAACCACAAAGCGTATTTTTTGGCCGTAATTGTCCTGGCCGGGCTCAAAGCCATTGCTGGAATAAAGCGGAAAGTACAGCTCAAAATAATCGGTAACCAGGTTAAGGCGCACGCCGCTGTCATACACAAACTCCGCGCTGTTGTACTTGTTTTTCATAAAGCCCGCGTCGCCATACAGCTCTATCCAGTTCCACACGTTAAAGCTGGCATTGGCGGTGGCCATCCACTGGTTTGCAAAGCGGTTTTTAAGCATCGATTTAAAGCCGCCGTCGGCCATGATAAACTGCTGGCTAAAGAGGCCGCTGGTTTCGCTGCGGCCATAGTAATTATAGTCAAACGAATAATCTGCCGCGCGGTCAAGGCCAAAGCTGAAAAAATCTGAACTGCTGGTATCATTATACATAAACATACCGGCAAAAAGGCGCACGTTTACCTGCCTGTTGTCGTTAAAAAGGCGGCGGAACTGCCACTCACCCGATAGCTTCCCAAACGAATTTGCCACCTGCACATCGGTATAAAAATTAATGTGGCGCGATATGTTAGAGTTTACCTTGCTGTAACGCGCGTTAAATATCGAATAACTGTCGGTATGGGTGTTTTGCTCTACATAGGCCGATTCTTCGCGGCGCACCATTACCTGGCGGAAGTTAAGGTACTGCTTTTCGTTCTTGCGGAAATCATCAGGACGTATACGAAACTGTATTGAGGGTGTAAACTTATAATAGCGGGCATCGGGTGCATAATGGTAGGTATTGCCCGAAAGGAAATACCGGATGTTATACAATTCGCCCTCGCGGATGTACTGGTTAAAGAACAGTGAGGCAGAGCCGGTAGCTTCGCCCGTGTTAGTAGAATACAGCAAATTAGTATCAAATATAAACGGCTTTTCCAGCAGCGACTTATTGTGGAACCGTATGCCGGGGGACAAGCCGTCGTACAGGTTGTAGCTAAAGCTGGGCACATAAAACACCTGGTTGTAAGCGGGGTCTTCTATATCCTGGAAAAACGTAAACTTGTAGGGCCTTTTATTCGGGAAGAAGTTATTGAGCGGCTTCTGGTTGTTGCGCGGGTTGTACTCCGGCATTATCCCGTCGCGGTTCAGTATAAGCCTCTCGGCATCCTGGCGCGTTATGGTAAAGGTGCTGTCTTTTTTAAAGCCATCTACATACATCTTAAATACGTTGGTACCCTTTTTTACCCCATACAGCGATACAGGTACCGCGGTTCCCGTTACGTTTTTAAGGGTTACGGTAATCGAATCTTTTGTTTTTTCTACGTTGCCTATCTTATAGTCTATAAGGTCGCGGGTATCTATAACCGCATTAAAAAACCAGCTGATGTCCTTGCCTGTGTTGCGGGTTAAGGCAAGCTCAAAATCGTTGCGGTTAACACCTGTTGATGTTATATTTTGGGCATAAAAGTCTTTTATCGAATGTATTACAATGCCGCCGCCCAGGTAATCGTTAAGGTAGTTAAAAGCAAGCGCGGCTTTATACTTGCCTGCTATCTGCTCGTTAAATTTTATAAAAGTATCCTGCGGGTCGCCTATGGGCTGGTCGAGGTTTTTGCGCGCCATGAGCAGGTAAAAATAATTGTACTGCTGGTTTAGCCCGATGTTAAATATATGGTGGCCCTTAAGCAGTTTCCAGGTACCCAGGTTGCCCATCATTTTTTCGTTGGGGTAGTTTTCCTGCAGGTATTTAGTAATAAGTTCCATCTGCAGGCCATCGTACACCCAGTTGTCTTTGCGGGGGTCGAGTTTTAGGGTGCCGCGCAGGTAAGCGTTTAGGTAGGTTTTTAAAAACCGAAGTTCGTATGTAAAGGAATCGGGAAACGGGCGTATGAACGAGGGCAGCTGGCTAAGGCCGTATACCGGGTTGCGGTCGTAATCGGCCTGGGTAATCAAAATGCTTTCGTAGGGGTATTTGCCCAGGTTATTGGCAACAAACTGTGCTATTTTATCTACCAGTATAGACCGCTCTATGTCAGAAACGCGGTTATCCTTCATGCTGCTGCAAATAGTAGCCGTGGGAAACTTAAATACCTCCATGTTAGTCTGCTTTTCCAAAACCAGGTTAAAGCCCGGGCGGTTAGTGCCGGTAAATATAATGGTGTTAAAATTGTCACCGGGCAAAACTAAGTCGGTCGTAAGGTCGCAGTATACTTTGTAGCTTAAAAAGTAGGTCAACTCAAAAGTATAGTCTGAAGCGGCAAGTGCGCTGTCGTCGAGGTTTTCGTTGCTGTACTGCACAAAGCCGTTTTCATAGCGGGCGGGGGCAAGGTACCAGTCGCGCAGGTTAAAGTTGCCCGTTTTATCGTCAAAGCCAAATTTTGTAAAGCGTTCGTTAGGCAGCTTTACGGTATAGTTTATCGAGATGCTGAACGACTTACCCGGATATATAGGGTTTTTTAGCTGTACAAAAACAAGGTCGGGGTGGCCTTCGGGGCGGTGCCACTCCAGCGTGCGGCTGTTTTGGTCTATCAGCGAGGTAATATCGGTATGGCCGCGGTCTTCTTCTTTTGCCAGGTGAAACGCCTTGATAAACTCATCGGTAAACCGCTTTGCCATGGGCGTGGTCTTGGCCGAATAAGCGTTGTTCCAGTCGTTAAGAATGATATGGTTTAGCGTGTCGGTACTGTTGTTTACGTAGGTAATTTCCTGCTGTACAGTAATAACCTTAGCGGACTCGTCCAGCCGCGCGGTGATATCAATTTTATGCTGCGCAAAGGCAGCACCACACACAAACAATAAAAATGTACACAATACCCTGCAGCTAATCTTCAAAATGGTTCTTCCGTTAAAGAAATTAATTTTCGTTTTGGTTACACCTATAAAAGGCCGGATGGGGTTACAGCTCAGCTATAACTATATATACGATGAAAAATTGCCGTTAGGGTTGCGTTTACCGCTGTTAAACTTTTAAAAGTTAGGGCTAAGGCTGTATTTTTTGTAGAATGCCTCTATTACTTCAACCACTTCGTCGGCGGTATCTACCACTTTTATCAGGTTAAGGTCGTCTGGCCCCGCATTGTGGAATTTACCTATCAGGGTTTCTTCTATCCAGCCCATAAGGCCGCCCCAAAATTCACTTCCTACCAGTATAATAGGGAACTTGGCTATCTTTTTGGTTTGGATAAGCGTTACGGCTTCAAAGAGTTCGTCGAGCGTGCCAAAGCCGCCCGGCATTACCACAAACCCCTGGCTGTATTTAACAAACATTACCTTGCGTACAAAAAAGTAATCGAAGTTAAGGTTAAAATCGTGGCTTATGTAGGGGTTAAAGTGCTGCTCAAACGGCAGCTCTATATTAAGCCCTACCGATGGCGCCTTGCCCCGGCTCGCACCTTTGTTACCAGCCTCCATAATACCGGGGCCACCGCCTGTAATAACGCCATAGCCGGCATTGGCTATCTTCTCGGCTATCTCTTCTGCAAGCAGGTAATACTTGTCATCGGGCTTGGTGCGCGCAGAGCCGAATATCGAAACGCAGGGGCCTATCTTGGCCATGGTTTCAAAGCCGTTTACAAACTCAGCCATTATTTTAAATATGGCCCAGGAGTCGTTGCTCCTTATTTCGTTCCACGGTTTTTGGGTTAGCCCTTCTTTAATCCACTCGTCGTCGTTGCTGTATTTTTCTTTTGACATATATTTTATTTTTTGCCACTAATTGCACGAATTTCACTAATCAGTTTTATAACTATTTTTTCTTAGCCACGAATTTCACTAATTACGCAAATATTAAAACTATTGCATTAGTGA
>Ga0247803_1000350_pt1 | contig 25789 bp, 18 predicted proteins | sample UWRJL014104B1_FD_180928 | JGI IMG/M metagenome (GOLD analysis project Ga0247803, IMG submission 180928) | Plant litter microbial communities from Arlington Agricultural Research Station in Wisconsin, United States - UWRJ-L014-104B-1 | ecosystem: Environmental > Terrestrial > Plant litter >...
ACGAAATCGTAAAAAAATCGTTTAAAGCTGCCAATGGAGAAGAAAAAGAAGTTGAGGTTGAGCTGTTTACTTGGGAAAAACTGGATTTCGTGGATCAGATCAAAGCGAAATTTGATTTGTAAACAGAATCATGATTTACTGAAGTTGCTTTTAGGTCAGCCATATGCTGACCTAATTTTTTGTACCATATAGCAGATTTGACAAAATATTATTGGGATTTATGTCTTTATTATAGAATAACTTCTTCTGAAGGGAAATTATATTTACTTTCGCTAATATTTCCAATTTCAATCCGTTCCATACATGTTGAAGCAAGGACATCCTCGAAAATAGCTTCAGCATTATTTACATTTTTATGCAATATCAAAAGATCAAATTTACAAACAGGGAAAAAAGCACCTTTTTTCCAACCCTGCGACAACGTGTAGATCAGTATTTTTCTTCAAATGATATTTGTAAATCAGGAGGCTCCCAAATCATCTACAAGGCATTTTTCATGCTGAGCCTGTATATTATTCCTTATTCGTTAATTCTGTCAGGATATTTTTCAAACCTTGCCATGCTGGGTTTAACTTTTATCATGGGGCTTGGCGTCGCAGGTGTAGGTATGTCCGTTATGCATGACGCGATTCACGGTTCCCTTGCCACTTCAAAAATTCTGAACAAACTTTTTGGTGCGTCGATTTATCTTCTGGGAGGCAATGCCTATAACTGGGAAGTGCAACACAACAGGCTTCATCATACCTATACCAATATTCATGAAGTAGATGAGGATATTACGGGCAAGTTTCTGCTGCGTTTATCCGTGCAGGAAAAACAAAAATCAATTCATCGCTTTCAGCATATTTACGCTTTCTTTTTATATAGCCTGATGACGATTTCCTTCCTGTGGAAAGATTTTAAAGAAATTGCCTTATTTAATAAAATGTCCGAATCGGGTTTGACCAAACCATTCCCAAGAAAAGAGCTTATCAGACTAATTATAAGCAAGTTAGCTTATATACTGTTTATTTGCATAATCCCATTGTATTTTACTTCGCTCACATTTGGACAATGGTTTTTAGGCTTTATGATCATGCATTTCACTGCGGGAATCATATTAAGCACCGTTTTTCAGATGGCTCATGTAGTTGAAGGTGTGGATCAGCCTGAACCGGATAATTCCGGAACCATCGAAAACGCATGGGCAGTTCATCAGTTACAAACTACGTCAAATTTCGCCGGCAAGAATCGCATTTTATCCTGGTATATCGGTGGACTGGATTATCAGATTGAACACCATCTGTTTCCATCCATCTCACACATCCATTATCATGCATTGTCACCAATTGTAAGCGAGACAGCCAAAGAATTTGGGTTGGACTACAATGCCAAGTCTGATTTTATCAATGCGCTGGGCTCGCATGTCAGAATGCTTAAAAGTATGGGAACGCAGGTTAGCGAACCAGTTCTGGAAACTGCATAATTTTATACATAGAAAGCAGATCATTGGCAGCCCTTCTGCCCTGAATTGCTTTTAATCCATTAAACTGTTATAAAAGAAAAACGAATGGTTTCTGGCCATTCGTTTTTCTTTTATAAACGCAAATGTCAGGATGAAGGCTTTCCAATGCAATTATGCATGTGCCCCTTCTTCTTCAAATTCACTTTCGCGTTCAATTTTTTCAATCATTTTCATATTGTCAAAATTCTTTTCACGTGATAGGAATGTGTAAATCGCCGGAATGACGTAAAGTGTCAGCACCAATGAAAAAAGCAACCCACCCATAATTACAATCCCCATAGACATACGGCTTCTGCCTGCCGAACCCAATGCAAGCGCGATGGGTAAGGCTCCTAAGACGGTTGCAAGACTGGTCATTAAAATGGGTCTGAAACGCAACGTTGCCGCTTCCAGGACCGCCTCTTTCTTGCCGAGTCCTTTTTCCCTTAATTGATTGGCGAATTCAACAATCAGAATCCCGTTTTTCGTTACCAGACCAATCAGCATGATCATTCCGATCTGACTGAAAATATTAAGCGTTTGATCGAAAAGCCACAATGAAAAGACAGCCCCGCCAATTGCCAGCGGAACCGTGATCATGATGATAAACGGATCTACAAAACTTTCAAACTGCGCTGCCAGAATGAAGTAAATCAAAACCAAAGCCAGGAAAAAAGAGAACATGGTATTGGAAGAACTTTCTGCATAATCCCTTGAAGATCCCCCCAAAGCAGTCTGAATGGATTCATCTTTGAGCCTGTCCCGGATCTTATCCATCGCTGCTATACCATCGCCAATCGTTTTGCCGGGGGCCAATGCCGCCTGAACGGTCGCGCTCATGTATCGATTATTGTGAAAAAGTTGTGGCGGGCTGCTTTCTTCCTCAGCCGTTACAATGTTGTCCAACTGTACCAGACTTCCGCTGCTTGTTCTTACAAACATGCTTTTCAGGTCCAGCGGCTCATCCCGGTTTGTCCTGTCGTATTGGCCAATGACCTGGTATTGGCGACCGTTCATTGTAAAATAGCCAAATCGCTGGCCGGCAAATGCGAGCTGCATTGTTTGCGCAACGTCCTGAACAGAAACGCCCAGTGATTTTGCCTTCTCACGATCAATGCGGATTTGCAATTCCGGTTTACTGAATTTCAGATTCACATCGTTGATTGCAAAAGTGGGATCATTGGAAACCTCTTCCATAAATTTGGGAAGGTATTCGCGTAGTTTTTCAAAATCAGGTGCCTGAATAATGTATTGGATCGGCAAACCACCCCTCGAATCAACTGAAATCGTTTGCTGCTGCACTACAAAAGACTTGGCATCAGGCATTTGTTTCAACTTCTGATTGATATAATCGGCAATTTCCTGCTGCGTTTCCTTTCGGTCTTTTTTGTCTACCAGTGCAATCCGGCCGCTTCCTGTGTTGGCCGCACCTAATCCCGAATTTCCCGGAGAAGTGATCAGCATCAATCCTTTTTTACCAGGCATGGAATCCAAAAGCATGTCGCCAACGCTTTGCACGTAACGGTCAGTAAACTCAAAGGAAGAACCTTCCGGAGCAGTCATATTGATACGAAACCAGTTTCTGTCATCCAACGGTGCAAGTTCGGATTGCAGATCTTTTCCAAAGAAATAAATCATCCCCAAAGTCAGTGCTACCAACGGAATGGCAACCCATCGCATTTTAAGAAAACTGGCAAGAGCATTTCCATAATTGTTGGTTATACGCTCAAAAAATGGTTCTGTCTTTTCATAGAACCAGCTTTTGCTGGGGTTTTTACGAACCAGATATGCATTGAGCATTGGCGTCAGCGTCAGCGAAACAAACGCGGAAATCAAAACGGCCGCAGAAATTACAATCCCGAATTCCCTAAAAAGTTTCCCGACAAATCCCTGCATAAAAATAACCGGGAGAAATACCGAAGCAAGCGTAATCGACGTGGATATAACAGCGAAGATAATTTCATTGGCACCTTTAATTGCCGCTTCAACCGGCTTCATTCCCTGTTCAATTTTCTTGAAAATATTCTCCGTGACCACAATCCCGTCATCAACCACCAGACCCGTTGCCAGTACAATCGCAAGAAGGGTCAATACATTGATGGAAAAACCCATGACATACATCACGAAAAACGTACCGATCAGCGAAACCGGAATATCGATCAATGGCCGGAACGCAATCAGCCAGTCTCGGAAAAACAGGTAAATGATCAGTACAACCAGTACAATGGATATCAGCAAAGTCTCCCCTACCTCCTCAATGGAACGCTCTACAAAAATGGTATTATCAATCAAAGTATCCAGCTGGTAATCTTTGGGAAGCTCCTTTTTGATTTCAGCCATCCGTTTATTTACTTCCTCGGCAATGTTAAGATAATTCGCGCCGGGCATTGGTGAGATGGCCAGCCCGATCATCGGAACGTTGTCGAGCCTAAGCACTGTTTCTTCGTTTTCAGGGCCTAACTGAGCGAAACCAATGTCTTTCAGGTGGATGGTTTGTGTGGTGGAATTTTTAACGATCATCTCATTAAAATCGTCCTCAGAACGAAATCTTCCAATCGTTTTTACGGTCAATTCCGTGTTGTCACCAGCCAGTTTTCCACTTGGCAATTCCACATTTTCTTTATCCAGTGCAGATTTGACATCCTGCGTGGTAATGCCGAGAGACGCCATTTTGATTGGATCCATCCAGATCCGCATGGAGTATTTTTTCTGTCCGAATATGCGTATTTCACTTACACCTTCAATGGTTTGAAGCCGTTGTGCAATTACGTTTTCTGCATAATCGCTTACTTCGAGGTGAGAACGTGTGTCACTTTTGAAGGTCAAAACGATGATTGGTTCAGAGTTTGCATCTGCTTTGGCGACAACCGGTGGACCATCAATATCCAGCGGTAATGTTCTTGAAGCCGCTCCTACTTTGTCCCTTACATCGTTCGCAGCGCGTTCCATATCAACACCAATGTCAAATTCCACCGTAATCTGGCTTGTTCCCTGGCTGCTAATGGAATTAATAGACCTGATTCCCTCAATACTGTTAAGCTGCTTTTCCAGCGGTTCGGTAATTTGAGATTCAATGATGTCCGCATTTGCACCCTGATAACTCGTACGAATTGACACGACCGGAGGATCAATAGAAGGGAATTCCCTCATTCCCAAAAACTTATACCCCAAAAATCCAAACAGAATGATGAGCAGGTTCATCACAATGGCCAGAACAGGACGTTTGATTGAGAGCGTTGAGATACTCATAGGTAAGTAGTTATGACGTAAAAAGTTAAGAAGTGTGAAGTTAAGGAGTCGGCTATCAATTTACCTTAACTGCTGTGTTGGCTTTAATGGCGATGATACCTGATGTGATCAGAGAATCACCTGGTTGCAGTCCTTCGATGATCTGTATTTTTTTATCGGTACGCACTCCGGTCGTAACCATGATTTCCTGCGCTTTTCCATTTTTTACAATGAAGACTTTTTTACCTTTCAAAACCGGCACAATGGCTTCTGTTGGTATCATCATCGCAGATTTATTGGCATCCAGGTTGGCCATGATCTTCACAAACATTCCCGGGACAAATCGGCCGGCCGGGTTTTGAGCAACGGCTCTCACACGCAACGTACGCAAGGTTTCATCGACCTTTGGGTCAATCGCGATAATCTTTGCATTGTAGGTGGATGGGTCGCTGTCCAGATTAAATCTCACAAAATTACCGTTCCTGATATTAGGAGAATATTTTTCAGGAACCGAGAAATCAATCTTGACCGGATTGCTTTGTACAAGCGTAGCTATTGGTGTTCCGGGAGCAACATAGGCTCCTTCGCTGATATTTTTCAACCCGATTCTTCCGCTAAAAGGTGCTCTGATCTCTGTTTTTTCCAATTGCGATTCAATCACTTCTTTTTCAGCATCAAGTACTCTGATGTTATTTGTTGTCACGTCGTAATCTTCCAGATTTATCGCTTCGACATTTAATAATTTTTTTTGACGGGCTTCCACTTTTTGCGCCAATTCCTGATTGAAACCTACTTTTTGAAGCTGGGCTTTCAATTCACGGTCATTGATTTTTGCAATCAACTGTCCTTTTTGAATGTAAGCACCTTCCTGGATATTCAATTTTATCAACCGACCCGAAATTTCCGCCATCAACATCACCTCTTCATTTGGAAGCACAGTTCCTGACGCAAATATCTGATTGTCGATGGATTCTCTGCCAACAACAAATACATTTACAGGAACAGCAGAGCCGCTGGATTTAACATTCTTGCCACCTTCTTTTCCCCCGCCTGGCTTATCTGATCCCGGCTTGGAATAAATAAAAAGTTTGCCTACTACCAACGCAATGATCACCACTCCAATCAACAATATTGTACGCATAATGATTAAAACTAGATTCTGTGCAATTTCTATAACTAGAAATTATATTTTACGACTAATATATTTAAAGATAGTATATGTGGTATAAAGCCCCAAAACATAAATTATATACTACCCGGCAATGTTATTTTATTATTAAAAATTCTGATATACAGATCGTTTGGTAACGGTTACATAACAAACCTTTGCTGATCCATTTCATTCATTGTTGACGGCTATTTGACAAAACAGCCCTTAGATGAGTGAATCAGAATATTAAAATAATACATAAAATTTAATTCGGCGTTCATAGTTTATTGCCGTGGCGGATTGACGATCCATTTAACAGAGAAAGTGATTGGAAAAGCGAATGGTTGAAAAGGACAAAAGTAAAATCTTATATTTAAGCAGATTTTAAACCTTCAATTTTTGTCACCATGAATAACATTTTCGAGGCCAAAATTACTGATGAAGTAATTGAGAGAATTAATAAGCTCGAACCAACTACAAAGCCGTTATGGGGCAAAATGAACGCGGCCCAAATGATGGCACATTGCTGTGTTGCTTACGAAATGGTTTATGAGGACAAGCATAAGGCACCGAATGCATTTATGAAATTCATCCTCAAAACTTTCATAAAAGGTACCGTAGTTGGTCCGAAACCTTACAAAAAAAATTCTCAGACCGCTCCTGCATTTTTGATCAAGGATGAACGGAATTTTGAAACAGAAAAGGTGCGTTTGATTTCCTATCTCAAAAAAACGCAGGAATTAGGCGCGGGATATTTTGATGATAAAGAATCGTTGTCTTTTGGAAGATTAAGCAAAGAAGAATGGAATGTGATGTTTTACAAACATCTTGATCACCATTTGGGGCAGTTTGGCGTGTGACTTACGACTAGTTCTGGTATAAAGATGTGTTAAGTCAAATATGATTTTGCCGCAAATCACGAAGACTTAAAGATCGGGTATGCTTAAATAAGTGTATTAGTGACTTTGAGTCTTTGTGGCAAAAATCAATTGTAGTTAATTACCCAACCGCCGTCTGAATTTTCACAATAGCAGCGACAAACCTTTCCATATCCTCCTTGTCCCCAAGCATGGCGTGCTGTAAAATCCAGACAGCGTCTGTACTGCAAGCTTGCTCGGCCACCGGACAATACACTTCGCTGTAATCCGCAGTTTCCGGGATTGCATAACACATGAAATTCTTGTTTTGGAAAAGAGGTTGTTTGTATAATGGATGTGGGTAACCTTTAAAACTTGGAACGCCTTCGGCGGCAAGCATTTCTACAAATTTATCCTTAGGAAAATTACCGAATTTAGAAGCGTCATATTTGAAAATGTAAATATGATAACAATGCATAGTTATTTCTTCGCCGCGCTCCAAAGGAGTTATTCCAACTATATTTTGCAATAATTCATTCAGAAACAGACCATTTTCATTTCTCTTTTTTGTCTGTTCGTCCAGTCTTTTTAATTGCTGCGAAAGCAAAACCGCCTGCATTTGTGTGATCCGGTAATTGCATCCCGGATTGTAATGGTCATACCACTGTCCGCCTTCAATACGGCCAACATTACGCAGCGAACGCATTGTTGCATACAAATCGTCATCATCTGTGATCACAATGCCGCCTTCACCGGAAGTCAGATTTTTGGAAGATTGAAAACTAAAGCTGCCAACATCACCAATGGTACCCAGCTTTTTTCCTTTGTATTCTGCGCCATGTCCATGTGCAGCGTCTTCAATTACCCATAAATTATACCTTTTGGCAATGTCCATAATCGCATCCATATCGCAGGCCAATCCGCCAAAATGCACCGGAATGATTGCTTTTGTCCGGCTTGTAATAGCAGCTTCAATGGCCTTTGGATCAAGATTGTAGCTGTCTGGATGAATGTCTACAAATACCGGAACACAATTGCATTCAATTACTGTTGAGGCAGTTGCGATAAAAGTATAAGGTGGCACAATCACTTCGTCACCCGGTTTCACACCGCAGGCAATCAACGCAAGGCGAAGAGAAACGGAGCCGTTCACACAAGTGATGGCGTATTTGCTTCCACAATACGCTGCGAATTCCTTCTCAAATTTTTCAACCTCCTCCGCGCAATCCGGATTTCCCCATTTCCCGCTTCTGACAATTTCGGCAACAGCCTGCACTTCCTGCTCGTCGTATACAGGCCATGGGAAATTTTTTGTAATGGTTTTAGGCCCTCCGTTTATTGCCAGTTGGTTGCTCATCTTTATTGTAAAATCCAATGTTTGCCGTAATACCTTTGAAATTTGGTTTCAGGCTACTTAGCGGGTTAAAAAACGAACTACGGTAATATAGAAAAAGTGTTAAGAATTTTTTTCCATATTACCGTAGTTCGTCCGTTGCTCTCCTACGATAAACTATTTTTCTTCATTACTTTTTTCTTCAATCATTCTGGTTCGTTCGTATTTTTCTTCAAACCCTTGAATTGTTTTAATTCGTTTTGGTGCCCAATAAACTGTCTCAAGATAATGGTGCACAATAAAACCCATTACTAAAATGTAAAGCAACCACGGAAGCCTCTTTCTCACATGAACGAAATTACTGCTCCATTCCTGCTTTGAGAAAGACAGAAGTTTTATCAAAAGAAATGTGTTGAATAAGCCAATAATAATAAACGATCCGCCTTCTAACATCATAAAATCAGGATATATATACCAGAAGAGTGTATACATCAGGGCCGTTAGAATTAATAGCCAGTTAATAATTTTGATCGTCAAGATTGTGATGTTCATTTGTCTGGCAATTTACAATTTTCTAGAATTTCCACATCTGGCCTTATAAAATTCTACATTTGACAATCTGGCTTCATTAGAAAGTTTTTTATTTCAGCTCTAAGTGCTTTAAAAGAAGCGTCAGTTTTAGTTCGTTGAAATATTGATCCATTGATTTTTTAGGAATCTCTGATTCAAAATCAGTTCTACAACCACTAAAAAATAAGGTACTAAATAACACTGACGTAAAAAACAAAATATCTACTAGTTGAAAAAATAGAGAACAAATGCATTTGCTTTGAAAGTTAGCTTTAAATAAGCGTTAGACTCAGAATTTTTAATAAGTCACCAAAATATTAAAATCAGAACATAATTGACTAAAACCTAAACTTCCGCTATCGTCTGATAGTCTTTTTTTGCTTTTTTCGGTAACTATTACGCCAGATCAAAATTTATATCGTTGCCCGTATTTCATTGTTTGGCAATAGCCTATAGCCAAACCAGCCATTTAGCAGCCAAAATCTTTTCATGAATATTAAGAAAATATATCCTTTACTCATTGCAGGCATGTCCCTTGGAACAGCATGGGCTATTCGCGGACAATTTGGTCATGAACAGGGAGCCGCGTGGGCGGGAGGAATTGGAGCGTTGGCTATTATTTTATTGGCAAAAAGGGCAGACTGGTATGCCAAAGTGATGCAGCTTACACTTGCTTCTGCCGCAGGCTGGGGTGTTGGCGGCATCATCAGTTATGGTATCGTTGTGGGTTATGGAAGAGGAATTGAGTTTGGAAACGTCTATTACGGCTTGTTGATGTTGTTCGTAATCGGAGGCTTGTTTGGACTGATTGGAGGAGGATTATTCGGCCTGGTGCTTGCTGATCATAAAGAAAAACCAATACAATGGCATCAGTTAATTGTTGAAATGACCATCGGGGCTTTCATTTTCTATTATTTGCTGATTGTAGATTACGAATGGCTGATGACACCACCAAGGTCGGAGGCCTGGGCCGGATGCTTTGGGATGTGTATAGCCATGTTCTGGTACATGATCAGAAACCAGCAATACGCCGCATTGCGTGTAGCTGTTTTTGCGGGATTGGGTGGTGGATTTGGCTTCGCATTTGGAAATTTCCTTCAGGTAATGGGAAGCGTTTCCGGTGTTAAATTCAACTTTTGGAATGTGATGGAATATTCCATTGGATTTTTTGGCGGTTTGGGAATGGCTTACGGAACCTTCACTTCTGAATGGCCGCAAACCTCAGAAAAAATAAGTCGGAATACGATGCTGGCTCCTCTCATCATTCTGGTATTGATCATCCCGTTTTTTGTTTGGGATCAATCTTTCGGAACGGAGCGGATTGTCGGCATCATTAAAAGCTTTGACCCCGTCGCCGATGCAGAAAGTATTACCAGAAATATTCAATGGACGGCCCTATTTTCTATATTAATTTCTGCTGGTTTCTGGATTTATTATTTTTATTTCAAACTTAAGAACGAAGCGAACACAATTCGTTATCAGGATATATACAGATTTTTCCTTGGCCACTTTGGCTTGTATACTTTTTACAGCATTCTGATCACCTGCGCGTTCATGAGCCTCTACCGGATCGAGCAATATTTGTACGTCATCAACATGATCATTATCGGATCATTGATCGGAAAATGCAGGCCAACGTTCAGCAGCAGAGGAATTAACGTTAGTCGCTGGATGATCAATTTATGTTTCGTTTTAGCAGTAATTGCTTTACTCACTGCCGTGGCTGTCAGTTCCCACGGCGAATTAAAAGGTGCACATAACAGGTTTTGAATAGAAAGTGATTTAAACAGGGAGTTATTGACAACAAAAATGAGAGCAAAGGATAAACCTTCGCCCTCATTTTTAAAAAAATATGATTACGCTTTGTTACTAAATTTTCTGTAAAGAAAGAGTAGCAAAACAGCACCCAGGATTGCAATAAAAAGACTTCCTATGTTGAAACCATCTACCGGGCCGCGTCCGAAAAGTGAAAATATCCAGCCCCCAATTACGGCACCGGCAATACCAATCAATATTGTTACAATAAAACCACCAGGATCCTTTCCCGGATGTAATGCTTTGGCAATAGCTCCGGCCACAAGGCCAACGATGATCCATGTTAAAATTCCCATGCGTTTTTAGTTTAGATTACTGTGAATGATTATTCTCTAAACAAATATAAAAACTGTGCCTTGTCAGGGAATCGGATGATATTTATCAAAAACGGGATCCTGTGAACAGGAAAATTCAGGTACGGATTACTCTAACTATCCAGATTAAGACATTCATTTACTTGTCAAAAAACATGTTGCTCCCTCCCGCTTTACTCGTAATAGTAGAACCAATTTCTTTATAATTTTCAGCGCCCGCCTTGGTTTGTCCCTGAACTTCCCGGACAACTCTCGTACCAACTATTTTAAGCAAAGCTTCGCCAAGCAACGGATCTTTTGGATTACCGTACGCGTACAGTTTCATCGTTTCCGTCACAGGAATATCCGGCGTAAAACCGACAGAATAATCAGATTGTTTAAGACTGTTGAAAGACTTGGTTACAATGGGCTGTAAACCCCACTTAATCTGATTTTTATCGTCACTAATTGTGATTGAGCCCACATTTTTACCGTAAGTCTTTGATCCTACCAACGTCACATTCATAAACGGTTTCAAACCATTGATCAGCAATTCACTTGCAGAAGCGGTGCTTCCCGATGTTAATATAATCAGGTTGGTGAGGCTGGAACCGATGTTCTGTGTTTTAACCTGAAATTTGTCATAAAAGAAAGAAGCGCCATACTGCTTTTCCAAAACAGGTGTCACCGTTTTGTTGTATTCCTTATAATAGAAAACATCGTTTGCGGTAACCTTGCCGATCAAACTCGCCAGATTGGTCGATGAACTGACATAACCTCCTCCGTTATATCTCAAATCCAGGATAAGAGAATTTACATTTTTTGTTTTGAATCCTGCGAAGATACTTTCCAGTTTCAAATCGTATTGCTTTGACGTGCTACCGTTCGGGCTTGGGAAAAACTGATGATAAACGACATAACCCACTTTGTTTGCACCGTATTGAAACACAGTATCAAAATGAACCGGATCTTCCTGAAAAACTACCGGAGTTACTTCTTTTTTTGTGGTCGTTTCTGTAACAATTCCTTCGTCATTAATAGAGCCAAGCGTGTAAGTCAAAGTTCCTGACGTGGCAAGAAGCGCACTGTAATTTGCTGCGGTTAAGGGTTGATTGTTAATGCCCGTAAAAACATCTCCCCGTCTGATACCCGCTTTTGCAGCTGGGGAATCAGGCAACGCATAAAGCACAACACCGATCACATTGGTGGTATTTTTTGGATAATAGTAAAGTTTGTAATGCATTCCCGTCGTCTTGGACTCGCCGCTTAAAGACGCCTTCAACTCGTCCGCACTTTCCTGAATCCATGAAAAACGATCTCCGTCAGGACGGGAAGTTGCATCATATCTGTAAAGCAGAGAGCTGAAAAAATCCGCTGGTTTCTGAGACAAGTCAGGACTCGCAGGAAGTTTATCGTTCCAGTAATACCAGTATTTCATGTTGGATAAAATCCATTTATTCGTGGTAGTATCACCACCCGACACGATATCGGGCTCTACCACCTTGTCTTTACAACCAGATAAAATTACTCCCACAAGCAAAACAAGACCCAAATGTTTTAAACGCATATTTTTACCTTTTAAAATCCAGAAATACCTCACTGATCATGTCACAGGCCAGATTCATCTGCACCTCATTAATTACCAACGGAGGAGCAAATCTTATTTTGTTCCCATGGGTCGGTTTGCAAAGCAGTCCTTTGTCCATCATTTGATAACAAAGTTTCATAGCAGTCGGACTGTCTTCGGTGTCGTTAATCACAATTGCGTTCAAAAGCCCTTTCCCTCTAACGACCTCAATCAGAGAACATTGTTTTTGAAGATCAAACATTTTGTCACGAAACAGTTGTCCCATTATTTCAGCGTTTTCAGCCAGATTCTCATCCTGTATTACAGTCAACGCGGCAATGGTAACCGCACAGGCCAGTGGATTTCCTCCGTAAGTGGACCCATGCTCCCCCGGGGCAATTGTCAGCATAATTTCGTCACTGGCCAAAGCTGCGGAAACCGGAATGGTGCCACCAGACAGTGCTTTACCCAAAACCAGTATATCCGGTTGTACATTCTCCCAGTCGCAGGCAAGACGCCTTCCTGTTCGCCCGATTCCGGTTTGTACTTCGTCCGCGATGAACAAAACGTTGTATTTTGTACACAAATCGCGTACCCCTTTCAGATAACCTTCCTGCGGAACAACCACACCAGCCTCACCCTGAATTGGTTCCACCATAAAACCTGCGATATCGGGATCCTTTTTAAAAACATCTTCCAAAGCATTCAGATCGTCGTAAGGTACCAGAATAACGCCTGGTAAAAAAGGACCGTAGTCATCGGTGCTCGACGGATCCGTTGATGAAGAAATAGCTGCCAGTGTCCTGCCCCAGAAATTACCTGTTGCATAAACCGTTTTGGCTCTGTTTGGAGCAATTCCTTTTACTTTATATGCCCATTTCCGGGTTAGTTTTAATGCCGTTTCTCCACCTTCCACACCAGAATTCATCATCAGAACTTTATCATAACCAAAGTATTCACAAAGGAATTTCTCGCATTCACCAAGCTGATCGTTGTAAAACGCTCTGGAAGTCAGGGTCAGTTTCTGAGCCTGTTCAATCAGTGCGTTTACAATTTTCGGATGACAATGCCCCTGGCTCACAGCGCTGTATGCCGACAAAAAATCCAGATACTGCTTTCCTTCAACATCCCACACATGCACACCCAGTCCGCGGTTAAGCACAACAGGCATAGGCTTGTAATTGTGTGCGCCGTATTTGTATTCCAGCTCTATTGCGTGTTGGGAAGCATTCAAAAAGATTGTATCGGTATAGTTTGACATGATATACGCCTTAATTAAGAAGTTCGATTTAAGTTAGTAAAAATAGGTAAAAAGGGCTTAACTTTGCACCAGAATCTCATAGGGGTGCCCAACCGAACGGGCTGAGATCATACCCATATAACCTGATCCGGGTAATGCCGGCGTAGGGAGAGAAAGCTAAAAGTAAAATCAGAAATGATGTTTTGAACCCAAAACCTTCTGACACCTTACGATTCACGGCTATTTCGAATTATTTTTTAGAACCAAAGGATGGGTGGCCCCTGCCTGTTCGTAACAACTTTAAATCGCAATGCGAAAAGTTACGACCTATCTGTTGACGCTGATATTTGGCGTTTTATTCACTTTCCCTTCGTGGGCCCAGAAAACGATTTCAGGCAAAATAACCGATGCCGAAGATGGGAAACCATTGCCAGGCGCAACCATTCGTGCCGGAGAAATTCGCGGTGCAAGTACAGACAAAGACGGAAATTTCACTTTAAAGAATATTTCTGACAACATTTCCAGCCTGGAAGTATCTTACATCGGTTATCAAACGACTAAACTTGACATTTTAGAATCAAGCGAAAAATTTGAGATCAAACTTGTAAAAGGCACGTATCAGGCTGATGAAGTGATCATTAACGCAACCCGTGTAAATGATAAAACAGGAATGGCTTATACCAATGTCAGCGCGGAGCAAATCAGCAAACAAAATCTTGGCCAGGATCTGCCCGTTTTGCTCAACTTTACGCCATCGCTGGTCAGCACGAGTGATGCAGGAGGCGGTGTGGGTTATACAGGAATCAGGATTCGAGGCTCAGATGCTACGCGTATTAATGTGACTGTCAATGGAATTCCATACAATGACGCTGAAAGTCAGGGTGTTTACTGGGTAAATATGCCGGATTTTGCTTCTTCTGTCAGCAGCGTGCAGGTACAGCGCGGCGTGGGAACTTCCACGAATGGAGCGGGCGCTTTTGGTGCGACTGTAAATATTAATACCAATACTTTTCATGAAGAAGCATACGCCGAATTGAACAACTCGTTCGGATCTTTTAATACATTCAAGAATACGTTAAAACTGGGTACCGGATTATTGAAAGGAAAGTTTTCAGTCGACGGCCGCTTATCACGGGTTTCTTCTGATGGATATGTAGATCGCGCTTCTTCTGAATTACATTCGTATTATCTCTCAGGTGCTTACTTTGGCAAGAAAAGTTTTGTTCGTGCAAATGTATTTTCAGGAAATGAAAGAACCTACCAATCCTGGAACGGTGTGCCGGAAGCTAAATTGAGAGGAAACCGGGAGGGCGTGCTGGAATACATAAACAGAAATGGGTTGGATCAAAGTGATTCCGAAAACCTGTTGAATTCCGGTGATCGTACCTACAATTCTTACACTTACAAAAATGAAGTAGACAATTACCGGCAGGATCATTATCAGTTGGTTTCTTCGCATACATTAAGCGATAAAATCACTGTGAATGTAAACGGATTTTTGGTGCGCGGACTTGGGTATTACGAGCAATACCGCAAGCAAAACAGGTACAGCGATTACAATCTGCCAAACGTAGTGATCGGTAGTGATACGCTTGCACGGACCGATCTGATACGCCGACGCTGGCTGGACAACTATTTTTACGGGACCACGTTTTCCCTTGATTACAATAGTTTCAAAAAACTTACAGCAAATTTTGGCGGAGGTTGGAATAAGTATGACGGCGACCATTACGGGCAAATTACCTGGGCAAGAAATGCAGGAAATATCGAGAATGACCATCAATATTATTTCAATAAAGCCATTAAAAAAGATTTTAATATTTATGGAAAAGTCTACTACCAGTTTACACCAAAGCTGAATGCTTTTGGCGACCTTCAGTTTCGCCGCGTTAGCCATCAGATCAATGGAAATGACAATGATCTGATACAGCTTTCTTTCGATCAATCGTATTCGTTCATAAATCCAAAAGCCGGACTAACGTATCAGGTGGCGGAGCAAAGTTCAGTTTACGCATCGTACAGTCTGGCTAACCGGGAACCGAACCGTGATGATTTTATTTCATCGACAGCCCAACTATTTCCAAAGAACGAAACCATGCATAACGTGGAGGCGGGTTTCCGTACGCAAAAAGGAATCTGGGCGTTTTCAGCCAATTATTACTTAATGAGTTACAAAAACCAGCTTGTATTGACCGGACAAATCAATGACGTTGGCAATTCAGTACGCGTAAATGTTCCTAAAAGTTACCGGACAGGTATTGAATTGGAAGGTGCTGTTGCATTCAGTAAATTCCTGAAATGGAATGCTAATGCAACTTTTAGTCAAAACAAAATTCAGAATTTCACCGAATACGTCATCGATTACGACACTTACGAATACAGAACTTTTAATCACGGAAAATCAGATATTTCCTTTTCTCCAAACGTGATTGTAGGAAGTCAGCTTACATTCAGCCCGAAAAAGAACCTGGAACTGGCATTGCTGACAAAATATGTGGGCAAGCAATATCTGGACAATACTTCCAATGAAACAAGAAAACTGGACGCCTATTTTACCAATGATATACGCCTTACCTGGACTGTAAAACCAAGCTGGATGAAAGAAATTTCTTTTAATTTATTGGTTAATAATATCCTAAACGAAAAGTATGAATCCAATGGTTATACGTACGGTTATTATTCCGGAGAGGCATTAACACAGGAAAATTTTTACTTCCCGCAAGCCGGGACTAATTTTTTTGTTGGGGTGAATTTCAAATTCTGACGTGGATTAAGCGCAGAGTTAAGGGAGGTTTACACAGAGTTTCGCTGAGAAATATTTATAATCTCTTAGAGGCTTAATTAGTAAAAAATCTCAGCGAAACTCAGCGTTTAACTCCCGGTAACTCCGCGTTTAAAAAAATTTTCACCAACTTTGCCCCATGAAATTGAAAAATGACCTTTTGCTTCGGGCAGCGCGTGGCGAAAAAACGGAGCGCACTCCTGTGTGGATGATGCGTCAGGCTGGAAGGATTTTACCTGAATACCGGGCCGTACGTGAAAAAGCCGGGAGCTTTATTACGTTGGCCACAACCCCGGAAATGGCCGCCGAAGTTACTTTGCAACCTGTTGATTTATTGGGCGTAGATGCCGCAATCATATTCTCAGACATTCTTGTGATTCCCGAAGGAATGGGATTGCCTTATGAAATGGCAGAACAACGCGGTCCCGTTTTTCCAAATACGGTGCATACCATCGAGGACGTCAGCAAACTCCACATTGCTGAACCCGAGACGGATTTAAAATATGTTCTGGATGCAATTAAACTGGTTAAAGCCGGACTTGAGAACCGCGTTCCGCTGATTGGTTTTGCAGGTGCTCCTTTTACCATATTTTGCTATATGACTGAGGGAAAGGGCTCAAAAACTTTTTCCGTTGCCAAAAAGCATCTTTACGCCGACCCTGAATTCTCGCATTTATTATTACAAAAAATTACGGATAGTACCATTGCTTATCTGAAAGCCCAGATTCGCGCCGGAGCGGATCTCGTTCAGATATTTGACTCCTGGGCAGGTATACTTTCCCCTGAGCAATACCGGATTTTTTCTTTGCCTTATATCAAACAAATTTGTGATGCAATAACCGAAGCGCCGGTTACTGTTTTTGCAAAAGGCGCATTTTTTGCAAGAGAAGAAATAAGCCGTTTGAATTGCGCTGTGGTTGGTTTGGACTGGAATATGGACATTGCCGAGTCGCGGAAACTGATCCCAGATAAAACTTTACAAGGCAATCTCGATCCTTGCGTTTTGTATTCTTCCTATGATCAGATCAAGGCGGAAGTGAAGAAAATGATTAATCAATTTGGCACACAACGTTACATTGCCAACCTTGGCCACGGCGTTTATCCGGATACTGATCCTGATAAAGTGCGTTGTTTCATAGAATCTGTGAAAGAATATTCTTCCTGAGCATTTCAGGAAGAATATTTTAACATAAATATTTGAATATTAAAGTCTTACAATTTCAGCTCCGATGGCATTCAAACGGGTATCAATATTCTGATATCCCCTGTCAATCTGCTCAATGTTGTCGATAATGCTCACTCCTTTTGCGGACAATGCTGCAATCAAAAGCGCAACACCGGCACGGATATCAGGAGATGTCATACGAATTCCTCTCAATTGGGTCGTGCGGTTATGGCCAATAACAGTTGCACGGTGCGGATCACAGAGAATGATCTGGGCGCCCATTTCTATTAATTTATCTACAAAAAACAGACGGCTTTCAAACATTTTCTGGTGAACTAAAACCGTTCCCTGAGATTGAATGGCTGTTACCAGCACAATACTCAACAAATCAGGCGTAAAACCGGGCCATGGCGCATCTGCAACCGTAAGCGTAGAACCATCCATATAATTTTCGATGCGGTAATGATCCTGAGCCGGAATAAATATATCATCACCACGGAATTCCATTTTGATCCCTAATCTCTGAAATACGTCAGGAATAATCCCCAACTGAGGAATCTGGCAGTTTTTTATGGTAATTTCAGATTGCGTCATCGCTGCCAATCCAATAAAGCTACCGATCTCAATCATATCCGGCAGCATCGTATGCTCCGTTCCATGCAGTTCGCTAACCCCCTCAACTACAAGTAAATTAGAAGAAATTCCCGAAATCTTAGCACCCATGCGGTTCAGCATCTTACACAATTGCTGAAGATACGGCTCACAGGCTGCATTGTAAATCGTGGTGGTACCTTCTGCCATCACGGCGGCCATCAGCACATTGGCTGTTCCGGTTACGGATGCCTCGTCCAGAAGCATAAATGCACCCTTCAGATTAGCAGCGTCTACTTTGTAAAATCCGCCATCCTCGCCGTCATAACTGAATTCGGCTCCCAGTTTTTCGAAGCCAAGGAAATGCGTATCCAGTCTTCTTCTGCCGATTTTGTCACCACCCGGGCGAGGAATTCTCCCTTTACGGAAACGACCAAGCATGGGCCCCAATAACATGACAGAACCTCTTAAAGCAGCTGCTTTCTGACGAAAAGAATCAGATTCCAGGTATTCCAGATTGATATCACTTGCCTCAAAACGGATCGACGAATCGCTCAAACGCGTGCGGCGAACGCCCAGATCACCCAATAAATTGATGAGTTGGTTTACGTCACGAATATTCGGGATATTATGGATTGTTACCGGTTCTTTGGTTAAAAGCACTGCGCATATAATCTGCAATGCTTCGTTTTTAGCGCCCTGAGGTTGAATTTCCCCTTTCAGACGTCTGTCTCCGGTTATTTTGAATGAAGCCATTTGATATAATTAAACAGCATCATGCCATTCGTTTTCACAATTGCAGGTGCTGTTTCTGTTAAATAATGTCGATTGTAATTATAAATGTAAATCCCTGCTGGCGAACTGACCATTTCAGAAACCCGGAACATTAAATACCCGGCGGTTTCCTGCGATTTGTATTGTTGTTATTATTGCGGTTATTATTATTGTTGTTGTTACGGCCTGCAAATTTGGGATTGTTATTATTTGGCCGGTTCCGGTTTGGATTGTTCTGGTTATTTGGTCCTTGACGCTCCTGGTTGTGACTTGGCTGAGCCTTGAATCCACCCTGATTACCTCTGTTTCGCTCCTGATTGCTGTTACGATCTTTCGGTGAAGCGTCAACAGGTCCGTTTTTACGGATATAATCAATTTCCTCCTTTAACTTTCCTTTGGCCAACTGTTCCAGCTGTCCAAGCAACACGTGGTCTTCAGGATTATCCTTGTTCCAGGTATTGAAAAACGAGCGCATTAAGCGGAAAATGTAAGAAACAAAAGCAAGACGATCTTCTTCATTTTCAGTATTTACAGCTTTGTCCAGTAACAGATCAATGTTACGTCCATAATGACGGTAAATCAGATTATGCTGGTTATAACCAACCGTTAAAGGTTTTCTACCCAAAGATTCCGGAGACGGAGGCGGATACGGGCTGTCAACATCCAATTCAAATGCCGATATTATGTATAGATCATCCCAGAGCTTATTTGTATAATCCTGATTATCCCTCATGTTCGGATGTATCTGACGCATGAGCTCCACCAAAATGTGCGCGTAAAGAGTGCGTTTTGCGCGATCATCTATCTTTACGATATGATCGACAAGTTTTTGTACGTTACTGCCGTATTCTTTCAAGGGCTTGAATTATTTTATAATTGACAAAAATAAGAAGATTTTATCGAAAGAAAGGAATTGCATTGCCGGAAAGAGACATTTCTATTTCACCCAAATCAATTTACCTTTTAATCCTTTTCTTTCTGAAGACGTCCTGAGTTTGCCGGCATTTACCTCCATATTGTAAAAATACATCCCTGCCGGTAAATTTTCAGGTTCCCAAAACCACTCATTTATTCCGGAATGTAGATGCGTATTGATTCGTTTGACCTCTCTTCCTTTGAGATCCCTGATAATAATTTCCATCGGATCGTTTGATACGAAACCTTCCGTTTCAAGAAGAAACATGAACCAATGTCTCGAAGGATTGGGTGAAATACCGGCACTAATGACGTTAAACGCATCTTTAATCCTGAAATGAATCTGATAATCTTTTGCCTGATTACCGCTCAAATCCATGGCCTTCACCCGAAGTTGGTACAAACCATTCTTTAAAGGTAGTGGTAATTTTAAATCAATGCGAAAGTCGTTGTAAGGAAAACTTTTGAAATTCGCATTTGCCAAATAAATGCTTTGCTCCAGGCAACCTGAACATTCTTCTTTTAGAAAAACTTCAATACCCGATGTATCGTTCCTGACAAGAAATTTATTTTCATCCAATACCTGAATTCCTATTTGCGGTTGCGAAGAAACAAAGTCTCCGTCCGCCAGTTGCCGCTGATCAATATTTACAATTAAAATCGGTGGTGAAATATCCGGAATCACGTGGTATGAAAACTGCACTTCGTTGTTGTTATAGATTTCTTCATCAAGTTTTTCCGAATTAAAAAAGAAGGAAACCTGATGTCGACCCAATTCGCCGATAGTAGCAAAGTCAGATTGCAAATCTCTCGTTTCTTTTGCTTTCAAGGGTGGAATTTTCAAAGTCGTTTTCTCTGACTTCCCGATTGCTTCATGAACTATGCTGACGGTTATTGAATCCGAAAATGCCTGTTCAGTAATATTTCGAAACAAAGCAGAAGCACTGAAAACTTCTCCTTCCTGAATTTCAGATGAATGGATTTTTGATATAAGTGCAACGCCCTCCGGAAACTTTGAGCCAGTTGTACTTTCAGGCAAATAAAATAGCTTACGGCTTCCTGACGGACGATCCTCGTCTTGCTGCGAATACACCCGCCAGAAGATTACTTGATCTCTTTTGTCAGAAAATCTGATTTTATGACTTGCTATCCGATTTTCAGCTGGCACCTTAATTCTTTGCGAAGAAGAGAAAGAATCGGTCGTGTCCCATTCAAAAACGATTTCCGAACTTTTGCTTTCCTCTGGCAATTGCGCTACTAACTCTGTTTCTGATTCATTGGTGACGAAATCGGGCCATGGAAACACTGGAAAAGCTCCGCCTTCGGGTAGTACAAATTCTATTTCAAAAACATTATTTGATTCCACTTCTTCCTGCGAAACATTGTCGGGATCAATGACAATTTCCAGTGAATATCTCCCTGATTTTCTAAATGGATTAGCTATTCTGAAACGCAAGGTATCAGCATTGGAAACTGCCCGACTTGAGGTTTGAAAAATAACCGGCAGCTCAGAATTGTCCTTAATCAAAAGTGAATAATTTTCTTCCCTGAAACGTCCGTTATTTTTTATCCCGATTTGAATATCAATGGAATCACTCCAGACATTTGGTTTGTTCCCCGTCGGATCAGCCAATGCAATCAGGGTTGAATCAAATGCATAATCTGGTAATCGGGCAGGAAAAATCCTGATTGCGGGATCGCCGTGAAGATTCATTTGCTGAGCGGTAATTCCATCCGACAAAGTCGGATAAGCTTTCATATTCCGTCTGATCGCTTCCTGTTGTATGACACCAAAGGGTTCGCTTGTATAATTGGAATCAGCCAGGACATCATAAAATGCATCTGTATAATGCTTCAAAGCGTAAGAAATACCGTTAAAAGTGTGCGCAAGAAAAAGAACTGCGCCATTTTTGGGTGAAAATATCCAATCTGTACTAATGGTTTTTATGGAATAAAAAATGCTTCCCAATGCGCAGCCATTGACAATGACGGCCGGATAAAAAGGATGATTTTCGTATTTCCGATTTGCATCACTGGCATAACCAATGTCAATATCCGTAGCATCCAGGCTCGAATGACCGAACAATGTCATCAGCGCTACGCCTTTATTGATTGGAATATGAATTGGAAATTGTTCAATTTCCGCATCCGTTTGTTTGGAAATTGTTTCTACCCTGGCACCGAAATTAGCACTTCTCAATTTATTTTCGAACGACTTTACAAAAGCCCGGAAAGCGGGAACCTCGTCTTTTGAACGTCCCCCACTTAAATGCAGAATATTTTTTCGCCAGGAAGCAGTGACCGGTTCCGCTTCCATGGCTTTCACTTTTTGCAGATAAGTCCATACATTTTCGGAACTGAGCGCGTTGATCCTTCCCACCGGCACCAATGGCACGTATGTCGGCGAAACTCCAGTCTGCATGGCCAAAGCCAGATCAGACCCGGGCCAGCCCGCGTTGGGAATCATATCTGTTTCTCTGGCATTGCTCAATTTCCGGACGGTTTGCGGATCGGTTGATCTGCCGATTAAAAAAACAAATTTTAACAAACCCGCCTTGCTCATAAAAGCAATCAGGTTTTTGATTCCCAAAGGCCCCGGCTCGCCGTAATTGAAACGATCGTAAATATCTTCGCTGTTTAATATCAACGGATTATAATTCCCTCCTGCTCTCGAAGCACGATAGGATGCATATTCAGCGACGGGATCAACGCCATGAATCTCTTTCCGAACGGCCGGATGTGAAATGACGAGATAATCAGTGGAAACATCAAAGGGAGCGAAACGCACTATCCGCATTGAATTGACCGGCAAAGCCTGCTTCCATCCTATTATTTTTGAAACATCAGATATGGACACCAGAGAATTGTTTTGTTCGGATTTTTTAAGGTTGTAAGGATCAGAACAATCGTAAAACTGCCATCCGTCGGATTTTCCTGTATGCCAGTTTGCGTTTGAGAGTTCTGTATCAAAATGAAATTCTTTTTGGATGAGCGTATTTGAAAGAATTGTTTTTTGAGGATAACGCCATCGGGCATAGGATACTGAAACAGAACCGCTTCCGGCTTTGGAATAAATGGAAACTGATACCTTCGAAGCTGGCCCAGTATCTTCCTTTTGCAAAGAAAATTTATAAGTCGATGAATTGTAATTCAGAAAACGAAGTGTTGTTATTTTTCTACCCAATGAACCCTGGCTACCCGACCAGATTTCAACCTCATGTTCTCCCGCCGATCGTCCGACAATGACCAATTCAATTTCCGTCTGGTCAAAATGTTCTCTGACTAAATTTGTAGTATTCACATCAACAGTTTGCCAGGAATTGTTCAGTTCTTTACCTGTCCAACCTTCGCCGACATCGTAATCAGAACGTACAGAACCATTGTCAAAGTTGCTTCCGGTGGGATAGAAACTGCCCGTAAAATAATTACTGTTAAAAAGCTCGGAGAACTCCTCGAAATGGTAATCAACAATTTTATCGGAAGCAATCAGAGTCGTTTTTTCAATTCGTTTTCCTTTAATACCTTCCTGATTATATGTCAAAAAATAAGCAACTGTATCGGAATAAAGACTGTAATGTGAATGAGGCATGGCTGCCGGATTTACATACAGGAGGGAATCCCGGGCGCCATCATTCTTTTCTCCATAAAACAAGACATTTCCTGTAAGACCCAGCTTTCCGGAATCATCACTTTGTATTTCAACCGCCAGTTCTTTGCCGCGACGAAACATTTGGAGAGAAGCAGCAGAAATTTCATCCACCGGAAACCCCGCCGCTTTTAATTCCTGGCTGGTGATTTTATAAAATCCCGTTTGCACAACAGGAATCCGTAAATAAGTCTGATTGGTATTAATCCATTCGTTGCCAAAAATGGTCTGTGCTGACGGCGATACATTTAAAAATAGGCTAAAAAAGAAAAAAAAGTACTTCTCACGATTCCGGTTTTTTTCGAACATACAAATTCATGGAAAAAGCGTACGCATGCGCATCATCGGTTCCATGATATTCGGAAGAAACCAGTTCCCAATCCCCCAAACTGATCGCCGGAAAATAGGCATCCCCCTCAATGTGTGCATGAACGATGGTGAGGAAAAGCTTTTCTACAAGCGGCAGCGCCTGGATGAATACCGAAGCTCCTCCTAGTATAAATACTTCATTTTCCTCCCGAAGTAACGCAAGGGCTGCTTCCAGATCTGCGGCATATTCCACTTTCTCTTCGGAAACCGGATCAGGATGCCTGCTTAGCACAACATTCCGGTAAGAAGAATGCAGTGCATCGGGAGCTACATAACTTTTTCTTCCCATTAAAAAAGGCTTCCCATCGGTCACAATTTTAAAATGTTTCCATTCATCCGGAAGGTGCCATGGCAAACTGTTGTGTAGACCAATGACATGATTTTCGCTCATGGCAGCAATGATATAGAGGTGTGGCAGATCTTTCAAAGCAGATATCGTTGGTTTATTTTTTCAAAATATAAATGAAATTCATGCCAATTGAAATTACACCTCTTTTTTTACCGGCCAGCCTGATTATCAACCACTCATCAAAACAGAATAAATATTTTCACACAGTACCTTGCATCACAAAGTACCTGTGTATACCTTTGTTAGGTAGAAAGTGAAAATCTTATCTATTAGCCATGAACATATTCCATTTTAATTAACACATGAACTTCATATGAATATTGAAAATGCCCAAGTGCAGATGCGGAAAGGGATTCTCGAATTCTGTATTTTGAATATCATATCGCGGGGTGAAGTGTACGCTTCCGATATGTTGGATGAACTGACGTCCGCCCGGATAATGGTGGTGGAAGGTACACTTTATCCGCTTTTAACGCGACTAAAAAACTCGGGCTGGCTGGACTACAAATGGGTAGAATCGTCATCTGGCCCGCCACGGAAATATTATGTTTTGACTGATGAGGGAAAGTTATTTCTGAATGCCATGCAGGTAACGTGGTTTGAGCTGGCTGATTCTGTACAATCGGTAATTTCCCGTACAGAGGAATTAAGTAAACCTGCATCAAATCCTAACTGATCATTTAAAGACATTCGATTATTACAACCATGAAAAAGACAATCAGCATAAATATCGGTGGTATTATCTTTCATATTGAGGAAGATGGCTACGAAAAACTTAAAGGTTATCTCTCTTCAATTCAGAAATATTTTTCTTCTTTTGCCGACAGCAAAGAAATTCTTTCTGACATAGAAGGCCGGGTTGCAGAGCGGTTTTTAAACAAACAAAAAGCAGAAAATAAACAGGTTATTTCGCTTGTGGACGTGGAAGAATTAATCGCTGCAATGGGCACTGTGGCCGACTTCGAAGCCATCGAACATTCGGAAGATATTCTGGCAGATCCGCTTGAAACTGCTACTTCTCAAAGAGAAGTTCCGAAAACAGAAACTTATTCGTCTACTGCCCACAGCACCACTCAGGCCAGTACCGCCAGGTCCGAAGCCAGCACTGCTTCACCAAGAAAACTTTACAGGGACCTCAAAAGAAAACTGCTTGGCGGTGTCGCCGCGGGACTTGCTCATCATTTCACGATTGATCCGCTTTGGGTCAGGCTGATATTCCTGTTTTCTGTATTGGGCTTTTTGCCATTACAAGGAGCAATGGGCATGGATATGGAAGACTTTTTTGGACCGTTGTCAGGTATTGCCTTCCTGCTTTACATCGCAATGTGGATTGCCTTCCCGGGATCTGCAACGCTTGAAGAAGACACAAAAATCAAGAAATTTTATCGTGATCCGGACCGCAAGGTGGTGGGCGGTGTTGCTGCCGGAGTTGCCTCCTATTTCGGCGTTGACCTTGGTGTGGTTCGTTTCCTTTGGGTATTATCGATTTTCCTTTTTGGAACAGGAGTACTGATTTACATCGTTTTGTGGGTGATTGCTCCCGTAGCCAATACGCTTACAGAAAAAATGGAAATGCAGGGTGAACCGATTACTCTGTCCAATATTGAGTCCAACATCAAGCAAAGCCTCAATCTTGAAGAAAAAGGCGGAGAAGAAAATCCA
>Ga0247803_1000351_pt1 | contig 25652 bp, 16 predicted proteins | sample UWRJL014104B1_FD_180928 | JGI IMG/M metagenome (GOLD analysis project Ga0247803, IMG submission 180928) | Plant litter microbial communities from Arlington Agricultural Research Station in Wisconsin, United States - UWRJ-L014-104B-1 | ecosystem: Environmental > Terrestrial > Plant litter >...
TGATCAGGCGGATCAGGTCGGCCGTGTTGGTGAGGCGGGCGCGGCTGGAGAAGTACATCGGCAGGTAGAAGCCCGAGTAGAACAGGAACGACTCGAGCAGCACCGAGGCGACCTTGCGCTTGAGGGGGTCATCGCCCTGGTAGTAATCCATCACGATGGACGCCTTCTTCTGCAGGTTGACGTTCTCCGTCGACCAGCGGAAGGCCTCGTCGATCTCCTTCGTCGACGCGAGGGTCGAGAAGATCGAGGAGTAGCTCTTCGCGTGCACCGACTCCATGAACGCGATGTTCGTGTAGACGGCTTCCTCGTGCGGGGTGATCGCGTCGGGGATCAGCGAGACGGCGCCGACGGTGCCCTGGATGGTGTCGAGCAGGGTGAGCCCGGTGAACACGCGCATGGTGAGCTGCTGCTCCACCGGCGTGAGCTGGTTCCAGGACTGCACGTCGTTGGAGAGCGGGATCTTCTCGGGCAGCCAGAAGTTGTTGACGAGGCGGTTCCAGACCTCGACGTCTTTCTCGTCTTCGATCTTGTTCCAGTTGATCGCGTCAACGTGGGAGACGAGCTTGAGCTTGTCAATCATGAGTTAGTCCTTCTTGTGGTGCTTCGTTGATCGAGATTGTCGAGATCTGAGCCGCGTCTTCAACGCAGTATTTACAGTCGGGCTTCAGGACGCCCTTGTTGGTGTGCCACCGCGTGTGAGCATTGCGCTTACTCCTTGGCTGCGGAATTCCCTTAGTTGCGGCCGATAGTTTCGCAATGGTCTCCGCACTAGTTATCTTGCCGAAATTTGGATTCAACGACCCCCGACGCTGCTCCGCCAGAATCAGCTTCGCCTCCTCCGACATCGAATGGCCAAAGCTTGGATGCGATGATCCAAACTTACCGAAGTTGGGATTCTCTGCACCCGCGTAAGTGCCCTTCCGAGACTCTCGCCATCGAGCCTTCTGTTCGTCAGAGTGGGTCTGACCGAACATCGGATTGTCCGCTCCAAAGCGAGGCGGAACGGAGCGACCGGTGGAACGCACCCGTGCGGCCTCCCGCTGCTCTTCCGACCATGCGATGCCTGTCGGACCCAATCCACCATCGGAGAGGTTCAGGAGCCTGTCACCGTGGGCCCGCATTTTCGCGATCCAGGCAACCTCCGCATTGCTGAGATCCTCCAGCGTGGTGGTCACCACTTGAAGCGACTGGACGTAGACCAGTCCCTCAGGCGCTTTACGCAACCAGTCGTAAAACGGATTGCGTACCCCCATTTCCGCGTTTCGAATGTGCTGCCTGGTGCGCCGGCGGATACTGGCGGTCGTGAGCCCGACGTATCGGAACTCCGGAGATGTCTCAAGTCGGACGCCGTAAACGACACCGATGATACTTCCCGGAAGGGGCAATTTCGCCAGGCTCACGTTCGTGCCTTTCTCTAGAAATCCAGAAGGCTCACAGCAAACTCACTCATAATGCACAGGAAACACAGCCCTCAACCTCGGTTCCCTCGAGGGCCATCTGGCGCAGACGGATGTAGTAGATCGTCTTGATGCCCTTCTTCCACGCGTAGATCTGGGCGCGGTTGATGTCGCGGGTCGTGGCGGTGTCCTTGAAGAACAGCGTCAGCGAGAGGCCCTGGTCCACGTGCTGCGTGGCAGCGGCGTAGGTGTCGATGACCTTCTCGTAGCCGATTTCGTAGGCGTCCTGGTAGAACTCGGTGTTGTCGTTCGTCATGAACGGCGCCGGGTAGTAGACGCGGCCGAGCTTGCCTTCCTTGCGGATCTCGATCTTCGAGGCGATCGGGTGGATCGACGCGGTCGAGTTGTTGATGTACGAGATCGACCCGGTCGGGGGCACGGCCTGCAGGTTCTGGTTGTAGATACCGTGCGCCATGACAGAGGCCTTGAGCTCGGCCCATTCGGCCTGCGTGGGGATGTGCACGGCAGCCTGCGAGAACAGCTCGGCGCCGCGCGCGGTGGCGGGCTCCCAGACCTGGTCGGTGTACTTGTCGAAGAAGGTGCCAGAGGCGTAGGTGGAGTCCTCGAAGCCGTCGAACGCGGTACCGCGCTCGATGGCCAGCTTGTTCGAGGCACGCAGGGCGTGGAACAACACCGTGTAGAAGTAGATGTTGGTGAAGTCGATGCCCTCTTCGCTGCCGTAGTAGATGCGCTCACGGGCGAGGTAGCCGTGCAGGTTCATCTGGCCAAGGCCGATGGCGTGCGACTTGTCGTTACCGGTCTCGATCGAGCGCACGGATGCGATGTGGCTCTGCTCGGAGACCGAGCTGAGGCCGCGGATGGCGGTTTCGACGACGCGGCCGAAGTCGGGCGCATCCATGGCCAGCGCGATGTTCATCGAGCCGAGGTTGCAGGAGATGTCCTTGCCGATGGTGTCGTAGGAGAGGTCCTCGTTGTACGTGGTCGGGGTGTTGACCTGGAGGATCTCCGAGCACAGGTTCGACATGTTGATGCGGCCCTTGATCGGGTTCGCCTCGTTCACGGTGTCTTCGAACATGATGTACGGGTAGCCGGACTCGAACTGGATCTCGGCGAGGGTCTGGAAGAAGTCGCGGGCCTTCATCTTGGACTTCTTGATCCGCGGGTCGTCGACCATCTCGTGGTACTTCTCGGAGACCGAGATGTCGGCGAACGGCACACCGTAGACGCGCTCGACGTCGTACGGGGAGAACAGGTACATGTCCTCGTTGTTCTTGGCCAGCTCGAAGGTGATGTCGGGGATGACCACACCGAGGGAGAGGGTCTTGATGCGGATCTTCTCGTCGGCGTTCTCACGCTTGGTGTCGAGGAAGCGCATGATGTCGGGGTGGTGCGCGTGCAGGTACACCGCGCCGGCGCCCTGGCGGGCACCGAGCTGGTTGGCGTAGCTGAAGGAGTCTTCGAGCAGCTTCATCACGGGGATAATGCCGCTGGACTGGTTCTCGATCTGCTTGATCGGCGCGCCGGACTCACGGATGTTGGACAGCAGCAGGGCCACGCCGCCGCCGCGCTTGGACAGCTGCAGCGACGAGTTGATGCCGCGGGAGATGGACTCCATGTTGTCTTCGATGCGGAGCAGGAAGCAGGAGACGAGCTCGCCGCGCTGGGCCTTGCCGGAGTTGAGGAAGGTGGGGGTCGCGGGCTGGAAACGGCCGGCGATGATCTCCTCGACGAGAGCGATCGCGAGCTCTTCGTCACCCTGGGCGAGTCCGAGGGCAGTCATCACGACGCGGTCCTCGAAGCGCTCGAGGTAACGCTTGCCGTCGAACGTCTTCAGCGTGTAGGAGGTGTAGTACTTGAACGCGCCGAGGAAGGTCTGGAAGCGGAACTTCTTCGAGTACGCCAGCTCGTTGAGGCTGGTGATGAACTCGAACGTGTACATGTCGAGCACGGCCTGCTCGTAGTACTCCTTCTCCACCAGGTAGTCGAGGCGCTCGCGCAGCGAGTGGAAGAACACCGTGTTCTGGTTCACGTGCTGCAGGAAGAATTCCCGGGCGGCTTCGCGGTCCTTGTCGAACTGGATCTCACCGCTGGGGCCATACAGGTTGAGCATGGCGTTCAGGGAGTGATAGTCCATGTCCAGTCCAGAGGGCGGGCTGATCGGGGTGACCTTCACGGCTGTTGCTTCCAAAATTCTTCCAATCCTTCGTGAACGGTGGCGACGTCGTCCGGGGTGCCGAATACTTCAAAGCGATACATGTGGGGCACACCGCATTTCTGCGCGATGATGTCCCCGGCGAGGCAGAAGGCCTCACCGAAATTCGTGTTGCCGGCGCCGATGACGCCGCGGATGAGCGAGCGGTTGCGCTCGTCGTTCAAGAATCGAATGACCTGGCGCGGCACGGCCGGCCCCAGGTTGCCGCCGCCGTAGGTGGGCACGACGAGCACGTACGGCCGTCGGGCCACGAGCGGCGCATCCTTGGCGTAGAGCGGGATGCGGGCGGCGGGGCGGCCGAGTTTCTCGACGAACCTGGCCGTGTTGCCCGAGATGCTCGAGAAGAAGACGATGTCCACGTCTCCGGCATCCGTGCCCCCGTCGGCGGCCCCGCCGACGGAACCGGCCGTGGACTCGCGAGTGGAATCAGCCTGGAGCAGCATGGGTCCCCTTTTCGTGCGAGTTGAGCGGTTGTGCGGTCGGCGCCCCCCAGGCGCTGTGGCGGTTACGCCAGGCGCGCGGCGAGCTCGTTGATCTTGTCGGGGCGGAAGCCCGACCAGTGGTCCTCGTCGGTGATGACGACGGGCGCCTGCAGGTAACCGAGCGCCTTGACAGCCTCGAGGGCGTTCTCGTCGGCCGACAGGTCGAGGATGTTGTATTCGATGCCCTTGTTGTCCAGGGCGCGGTACGTCGCGGTGCACTGCACGCAGGACGGCTTGGTGTAAACGGTGATTGCCATCTTTGAGGCCTCTCGTATCGTTCTCGTCGTTCAGGACCGTGGGCCAGCTGTGCGGAATCCGTGGTGAAGACGTCGTGGAAATGTGGTGGAAATGCACCCGTAAAGTGCGAAGTTCTGTTTTAAGCGTTGTGCGATTGCTTGGACTTCAATACTACATCTAGTGATTGCAGATAGGAACAGCCACTACATGCGGGAATTACAATTATGTACTTATCCACCGACATTCCACCGGTTGTCAACAGGGCGGCGACGTCGAAGACCGCAGAATTACGCGGTTGGAGCCGAAGTTATCCACAGGTGGAATCAGGTGCCGATTTCGACCTGTGGAATACGGTGCCGGGCGCGTCGGGAGTGTCGTGGGTCCGGCACGCCACAGGCCTCCCGGCTCCGCGGTGGTGAACACCGTTAGCCGAGAGGCCTGTTTAGCTGCCGGGTCGCTAGCCCGCTATGCCCCCTCCCCCGACCAGCGCGGCGACCCGGCGAGACGACGGCGGCGCAGCAGGAGAAGCGCACCGCTCGCCAACAGCAGTGCCGCGAGGGCGGCCGGCCAGCCCGCATCCACTCCGGTGGACGCGAGCGGCGTTGCGGCGTTGGCCGCGCCGGCGGCCGAGACCGTCACCGCGAACGTCGCAATCGTGCCGGATGTCGCTCCGACGGCCCGCAGGGTGTGGTCGCCCGGTTCCACCCCGGCCGGGATGGTGAGGGTGGCGGTGAAGGAACCCGTGGTGTCCGCCTGCACCCCGCCGAGGTATCGCGGCGTGGAGAACAGGGTGAACTCCACCCGTTCACCGGCGGCGAATCCGCTGCCGCTGACCGTGACGGTGCCGCCGGCAATCAGCCGGGCGGACGCGAGGGTCAGCGTCGCCGTGACAGCGCCTGCTCCGGTGCCCGTACCCGGACCGGTTCCCGGCGGTGTGCCCGGACCGGTTCCTGTGCCAGGACCGGTTCCCGGCAGGGTGCCGGGGCCGGTGCCCGGGCCGGCACCCGGGGTCGTGCCGGGACCGGTTCCCGGATTGGTACCCGGGCCTGTGCCGGGATCCGTTCCCGGGTCGGTGCCCGGGCCGGTGCCCGGCAGTGTGCCCGGGCTCGTGACCGCCACGACGACGGTGCGGGCCTGCTCGACGTTGCCGGCCGCATCCACCGCCCGGTAGGAGACGACGGTGGCGCCGACCTCGGCAAAGGTCAGCCCGTCGGCGGGTAGTGCGGCCCAGGCCGCGTCACCGAACCGGTACTGCAGCGCCGCAACGCCGGAGGTGCCGTCGGTCGCCGTCGCGTTCAGGTGCACCGGGTCCGCCGTCGTGCCGACGCCGTCCGCGGGGTCGAGCGTGAGCGTCGAGACCGGCGCCTGGGCGTCGATCCGCACGTTCAGAGTCCCGGCCGAGCCCGCGACGGGTGTGCCGTCGACGCTCACCCGGTTCTCCAGCAGGTGAACACCGTCCGCGGTGAGGCTGATCGGTGCGGTGTATTCCGCCCAGGCCCCGCCGTCGACGCGGTATTCGATGTCGCCGGTCGCCCCGGTGTTCAGCGTCAGCGCCACGGTGACGCCGCCGGTGCGCCAGCCCGCGGCGTTCTCCGCGGGGCCGTCGACGATGGCCGTGACAACCGGCTCGATGACGGCATCCGGTGCGCGCACCGGCCCCGTCGTGGCCTCGGCGCTCGACGGCGACCACAGCGGCTTCCCGGCCGCCACCAGCACCCCGATGGTGGCGCCCTCGTCGGCCGCATCGAGCAGGTAGGTCGAGGAGGTGGCACCGTCGATGACGGCGCCGTTCCGCGTCCAGGTGTGGCCGGTCGCCTGCCACGGTGCATCGATTGCGGCGGTGAGGGTCTCCCCCACCTTCGCGTCGCCGTCGATCCGCGCTGCCAGCGGCGCCGCATCCACGATCGTCTGCGCCGGCACGCTGGTCAGCGTGGGTGTGACCGGGTTGATGAGGCCGGTCTCCGGGTTGAAGGTGAGCCGGTCGATCGTGGTCTCCCGGTGCTGGCCGTCTCCGCCGGGCAGGGCGAAGCGGTGGTAGACGATGTACCAGTCGTCGGTTCCCGGCACGTTCAGCACCGAGTTGTGGCCGGTCGCCAGGATGCCCAGGGACGGGTCTTTCTGCAGGATCACGCCGCGGTAGGTCCACGGTCCGTCCACGCTCGTCGCCGTGGCGTAGCCGACCTTGTAGTTCTCCGAGCCGGTGTCGTCGATGGAATAGGTGAGGTGGTACAGCCCGTCGCGGTAGTTCACGAACGCGCCCTCCCGGAAGTCGGTCAGCCCGCTGATCTTCTTCAGCGTGTTCGGCTTGATCGAGCGCATGTCGTCGGCGAGTTCCGCGTAGACCGGTGAGCCGTTGCCCCAGAACAGGTAGTGCTTGCCGCTCACCGGGTCGACGAAGGCGGCCGGGTCGATCGCCTGGCCGGAGGTGACGGACTCGTTGTTGAGGATCATCGCGGTCGGGTCGGCCGTGAACGGTCCCTCGGGGCTGTCGGCCACGGCGACCCCGATCGTCTTGCGGTCGTAGGTGGCGTTGTGTCCGCTGAAGTAGAAGTAGAACTTGCCGTCCTTCTCGGCGATGGTGGGCGCCCAGGCGTTGCCGGTGGCCCACGGCACGGTGCCGTTGGTTCCGTCGAGAGTCAGGATCGGCGTCTCCGACCGTTCCCAGCTCACCAGGTCGGTGGACGACCAGACGTAGAAGTCCTTGCCGCCCCAGCCCGGGTAGCCGTCCGCGGTGGCGTAGATGTAATAGGTATCGCCGTACGCCACCACGTTCGGGTCTGCGTACAGGCCCGGGATGCTGGGGCTGGCCATGTCCACCGCCTGCAGCGTCCACGTGACGGTGGAGTCGGCACCGGTCAGCACCACCTGCACCGGAGAACTCAGGTCGACCGTTGTGCCCGATGCGGGCGTCGCGACGACGTTCGCCGCGGTGGCGAACACGGGCGTGAGTGCGGTGCGGTCGGTGCCGGGCTTCACGGGGAAGGTGATCTTCCGCGCGGCGGCGTCCACGATCGGGGCGACCTTGAGCGAGTCGCTTTCGGCCAGCGTGACGCCGGTGAGCACCGCGCTGTTGCCGGATGCGGCGAGGACCTCGGCCGACGACAGCGCGCGGTTGTAGATCGCGAACTCCCGGAACTGGCCGCGGAACTTGTTGTCGGCGTCGTAGTTGGAACGGCCGAGGTAGTTCGCGGTGGTGATGCCGCCGCCGATGTCGCCGGGGTCGGCGGTCACCGTGCCGGTCTTCACGGCCACTCCGTCGAGGTAGAGCGTGGCCGTGGTGCCCTCGAGCACATAGGTGAGGTGCGCCCATTGCCCGCGGGGCAGGTTGCTGCCCTGGGACACCGTCTGCTCGGTCGACCAGTTACCGGTCGCCAAGCTGGTGCGGTAGGCGTTCCCGGTGGAGAACAGGTACCCGTTGCCGGCACCCGAGACCGTGTTGCCCAGGCCGTAGATGAAGTACGGGTTGGCCTGGGCGGTGTCGATCCAGACATCCGCCTCGATCGACACGTCGGTGACCCCGGACAGCAGGTTGTCGGGCAGGTCGACGTAGTCGTTGCCGCCGTCCAGCTGCAGCGCGCCGTCAGTCCAGGTGCCGCCGCCCACGACGGTGCCGTCCTGCCCGTTGCCGGAGCTGTCGGTCACCGTGCTGCCGCTGCCGTCCTCGAAGTCGTAGCGCAGGATCTCGCCGTCTTCATTGGCCGGCACCGGGGCCGGCCCCTGCCCGAGTTCCTCGTTGAGAGCGTCCAGTTCGGCCGCGGTCACCGGGATGACGGTGCCGTGCCGGGGGCTCGCCGGCAGGTCGTAGGTCGGGGCGACCTTCCAGTCGGGGTTGGCGATATCGGCGGTCTGCAGCGGGATGTAGCCGCGTCCGCCGTACTCGTCGACGAAGAGGTAGGTCTTGTCGCCGTTCACGTCACCGGGGTTGGCCGGGAAGGCGGTCGGGCCCTCCACGGCGCTGGTCCCGGCGTCGCGGCCGATGCAGCTGTCCAGAACGGTCCAGGAGTCCAGGGTCGCGCGGAGCTCGGTGGACGATTCCTGGATGATGTCGGTGCAGCCGGTTCCGGCGGCCCCTTCGTCCTTGGTGAAGCGGTAGTAGACGTCGTCGGCCTCGAGCACTGTCGAGTCGATGCGGGAGACGCCCTGGTCCTGCCAGAGGGCCGGGGTGCTGAAGGTCACGAAGTCTCGGGTGGTGGCGTACATCATCCGGTGGTAGCTGGTGCCGGTGTGTGAGGGGTCGGTGTCGGCGTACAGCGAGGACGCCCAGAACACGACATAGGCGCCGATGGTGTCGTCGTAGTACGCCTCAGGGGCCCAGGTGTTGCCGGCGTTGTCCGGCGCCACCTTGATGTGCCGTTGGTCGGTCCAGTTCACCAGGTCGTGGGACTCCCACACCTCGAGGTACTGGCTGCCGGTGCGCACGGAGTCGCCCCAGGAGGTGCCGCTGCCGATCGAGAGGTCGGTGGCGATCAGGTAGAAGGTGTCACCCTCCGGCGAGCGGATGATGAACGGGTCGCGCAGTCCCTTCGTGCCCTCGGTGGAGCGCAGCACCGGCTGCCCGCCGTTGAGTTCGTTCCAGTCCAGCGCGTTGTTGCCCTCGCTGGCGGCGAGGTAGATGTTCTCGCCCTCGAGGGAGTTGCCGGTGAAGTAGGCGAAGGCGTAGCCCTCGTAGGCGCCCTTGTCGGCGGCCTGGTGCACCGTCGCGGTGAAGTCGCGGGTGGCGGTCGCGGACCCCTTGGTCAGGGTCGCGGTGAGGGTGACGGTGCGGGTCGCGGCCTGGCGGGTGGCGGTGCCGTCGATGGCGACGGTCGCCGTATCGGAGGATGACCAGGTCAGGTCGATTCCGGCCGGGGCGCCCGGCAGGGTGAGGTTGCCGCGTACGTCGTCGAGGGTGGCGATGGTGAGCGCTGCGGCGGCGGCATCCACATCACCCTGGTCGTCGCGGAGCGCCGTCACCGTGGCGGTGAACGTGCGGGTCTCCGACGCCGCGCCGCGGGCGATGGTGGCGGTCAGCGTCACGGTCTGGTCGCCCTCGGCCGCGGTGGGCCGGGTGACGGTTCCGCCGGCGGAGAGGTACTGCGCGGCGTCGGAGGCCCAGCTGATCGTCGATCCGTTCGCTCCGGTGATCGGGAGGGTGACATTGGCCTCGACGGCCGAGAGGTCGCCCAGGCCCAGCGCGGCGGCATCGCGAGCCACCTGCTCGGCGTCGGCCGGTTGCAGCGCGGTCACCTCGGCCGCGCTCAGGGCGGTGTCGTAGATGCGGAAGTCGCGCACGCTGCCGGCCAGGTACCTGTCGCTGGCGTAGTTGGACCGGCCGATGTAGTTGGCCGTGGTCGTGCCGGCGCCGATGACGCTCGGCTTCACGGTCACGCCGTTCTTCTCGGCCACCTTCACGCCGTCGAGGTAGAGCGTGGCCACGTCGGTCGGGTCGTCGAGGGTGTAGGTGAGGGTCTTCCAGACGTCGCGGGGCAGGCTCGCGGTGGTCGAGGTGACCTGCTCGCCGCTCCAGTTGCCCGGTGTGATGGCGGTCTTGTAGGAGTTGCCGGTCGCGAACAGGTAGCCGGCACCCGAGTTGCTGGTCGCGGGGGTCCCGAGCCCGTAGATGAAGTAGGGCGTGGCCTGATTCGCCCGGATCAGCACCTCGGTGCTGACGGTGATCGAGTCGAGCCCGGCGAGGATGTTGTCCGGCAGCTTGACGTGATCGTCGACGCCGTCGAGCGTGACGCCGGAGTCTCCGGTCAGGGCGGGCCCACCGACGAGGGCGCCGGTGTGTCCGTTGCCGGAGCTGTCGGCGGCCACGGTGCCGGTGGTCTCGTCGAGTGCGTAGTGCACCACGAGGTGGTCGTCGGCGGCGAGCGCGGGCGTCGCGCCGAGTAGCGGAATTGTCAGTGAGATTGCCACGGCGGTGGCGAGGGTGCGGACGTGTTTCATCGCGGAAAAAGGCTCCTTGCTCGGCTTCATTGTCGAAAGGGGGTGTGAAAGAGGGGTTGCGGCCTCGTCGGCGGCAACGGGTGTGCACGCCGCAAGCAGGCGCGCTGAGTCAGCGTGGGTGGGTGGGGTGGGGGGGGTTCAGGCGCGCAGGGCCGCGCGCCGGGGTGGGGCCCGGTCAGGGCCCCGGCTCAGGTCTTGCGTTTTCGCGAGACCACGAATCGTTGCAACAGTACGAAGGCGAGCAGGATGCCGCCGGTGATGATGGTGGTCGCTTCCGGCGGGATGCTGCCGTCGCGGGTGATAAGCACGTTCATCAGTCCGAGCACGAGGGCCCCGATCACCGATCCGAGCACGAAGCCCGCGCCGCCGGTCAGCAGGGTGCCGCCGATGATGACCGCCGCGATGGCGTCCAGCTCCCAGCCCACCCCGGTGATGTTCTGCGCGATGCCCAGCTTCGACGTGTAGACCACGGCGGCCAGTCCCGCGAGGGTTCCGCTGATCACGTAGATCATCAGCTTCGTGCGCACGACGGGCAGGCCCATCAGAAGCGCCGACTGCTCGGAGCCGCCGATCGCGTAGACCGTGCGGCCGAACCGGGTGCGGTGCAGCAGGAAGAACGCCACGATGACGACGAGTGCGGCGATCAGGACGTTGGGGGTGGTGACCAGGTCGTTGATCTTGGGTCCGTCGAAGACCTTCCACTCGGTGGAGAGGGTGCGGATCATCGAATCGTCCTCGAGCCGCTGCGGGGTGGTGCTGAGGATCGAGGCCAGGCCTCGGGCGAGGAACATCATCGCGAGCGTCGCGATGAACGGCTGCACGTTGAAGTACTGGATCAGCACCCCGGAGGCGATGCCGAAGAGCGAGCCGATCAGGATCATCAGCACGATCACGACGAGGGGATTCCAGCCGGCGTTGGCCAGCATCACGCCGACCAGGCTGCTGATCGCGATCACCGCTCCGACCGACAGGTCGATGCCTCCGGTGAGGATCACGAAGGTCAGGCCCACGGCCAGGATGATCAGGTAGGCGTTGTTGATCAGCAGGTTGGAGATCGTGCTGAATTGCACGATCCTGCCGTAGGCGATCTCACCGTAGATCACCATGCCGATGAAGATCGCCACGGCGGCGAGCGTCGGCAGGGTCTCCAGGTTCGGTTTCAGCCGGGAGCGCAGCGGCGGACGGGTCGGCTTTTCGATCAGCGTTGTGGTCATGCCGGCACTGCTTCCTTCCGGGCGCGGGTGGTACTGGTTTTCCGCTGGTTGAACAGCGCTCGCACCCTGGGTGACTGCAGGAGGCAGATGATGACGATGACGATGGCCTTGAAAGCCGGCGTCGCCGACGAGGGGATGGACATGTAGACGATGGTCTTGTCGAGGGTGGCGATGAGCAGCGCCCCGATGATGCTGCCGGTCAGCGAGAACTTGCCGCCGGCCAGGGAGGTGCCTCCGATCACCACGGCGAGGATCGCATCCATTTCGGCGGTCATGCCGGTCTTCGCGACCTCCACCGTCATGATGCTGGCGGTGCTGAAGATCCCGGCAACACCCGCGAGCACGGCGCTCACTATATATACGGAGATCAGGATGCCCACCGGGCGGATGCCGGCCATCCGTGCAGCCTTGGGATTGATGCCGATCGACTCGATCATCAGCCCCAGCGCGGTGCGCCGCACCAGGGCCGCGAGGATCGCCACGATGGCCACGGCGATCACGAACACCACAGGAAAACCGAGGACCGTGCCGTTGGCCAGCCACCTGAACGATTCGTTGGTGGCGGAGGTGTTCTGGCCGGAGGTGATCACCTTGGCCAGGCCACGGCCCGCCAGCATCATGACCAGGGTGGTGATGAACGGTTGCAGGCCCACGATCGAGACGAGGATGCCGTTCAGGGTGCCGAGGAGCGCGCTGATGCCGAGCGCCAGGAGCACCGCGGTGACCGCGGTGCCGAACGATCCGGTGCCGGTGTTGCGCATGAACTCCATCGAGACGGCGCCCGCGACCGCCATCACCGATCCCACCGACAGGTCGATGCCGCGCGTGGCGATCACCAGGGTCATGCCCACCGCGATCATCATGATCGGGGCGCTCGCGCGCAGGATGTCGATGACGTTGCCGGACAGGTTGCCGGTGGCGGCGTTGACCGACACCCCGAGGTAGCCGGGGTTCTTGGTGAGGTTGACGACCAGCAGCAGCACCAGGGCCACGATCGCCCAGACGTACGGCTGGTGGAAGAGCCTGGTGACGAACTGCACGGCGGCCGGCTGACGGGTCCCGGAGGCGCTCATTCGCTGCTCCCTTCTGAGGCGATGATATCGACGATGGTATCGGCGGTGACGAGGGGTCCGTTGGTGATCTCGCCGATCTTGCGGTGGTCCTTGAGCACGATGATGCGCTCGCTGAGCCGCACGACTTCTTCGAGCTCCGACGAGATGAAGACCACGGACATGCCGTCCTCGGCGAGGGAGGCGATGGTCTCCTGGATTTCGGCTTTGGCCCCGACGTCGATGCCGCGGGTGGGCTCGTCGAGGATCAGCAGTTCGGGTTTCGTGGCCAGCCAGCGGCCCAGCAGGACCTTCTGCTGGTTGCCGCCGGAGAGGTTCCGGATGGCCCGCTCGGGGTCGGCCGGGCGCACATTGAGCTCCACGAGGTATTTGTTGCAGATTTCGTTCTGCTCCCGGCGGGACAGCGGCCGCGCCCAGCCGCGCCGGGCCTGCACGGCCAGGATGAGGTTCTCCCGCACGGTGAGGTCACCGATGATGCCTTCGTCGCGGCGGTTCTCGGTGGAGAAGGCGATCTTCCGGGCCAGGGCGGCGACCGGGCTGTGCACCTCCGTTGTGCTGCCGTCGATCGACACCTCTCCGGTGTCGGGCCGGTCGGCCCCGTAGATCAACCGGCCGAGTTCGGTGCGTCCGGAGCCGAGCAGTCCGGCCAGGCCGACCACTTCACCGGCGTGAACGTCGATGTCGACGGGTTCGATCGAGCCCTTCCGGCCGAGGTTCTTCGCGCTGTAGTAGGGGGTGCCGGCGGCGTGCGCGGCGCGGCCGCGGTTGGAGCCGAGGGAGTTGAGCGAGTCGGCGTCCTTGCCGATCATCTTGGAGATCAGCTGGCTGCGGGTGAGTTCGGCCGTCATGTGCTCGCCGACGAATTCGCCGTTCCGCAGCACCGTCAGCCGGTCGCTGATCGCGTAGACCTGGTCGAGGAAGTGCGAGACGAAGAGGATGGCGACGCCTTCGTCGCGGAGGCGCCGGATCACGGTGAACAGGCCCTCGACCTCGTTCGCGTCCAGGCTCGAGGTAGGTTCGTCGAGGATCAGCACCTTCGAATCGGTGACCATGGCGCGGCTGATGGCCACGAGCTGCTGCAGCGCCAGGGAGATGCTGGAGAGCGGCTGCCGGGGGTCGAGGTCACCGAGCCCGAGCCGTACCAGGGCGTCGTGGGCGGCCTCGTGGGTCTTCCGCCAGCTGATGCCGAGCGGTCCGTGCACCTCGTGGCCGAGCATCACGTTCTCGCCGACCGTCAGGTTGTCGCAGAGATTGACCTCTTGGTAGACGGTCGAGATGCCGGCGCTTTGCGCATCGGCTGTTCCCGTGAACCGTCGGGGTCCGCCGGCCACCTTGATGGTGCCGGAGTCGATCTTGTAGACACCGGTGAGAGCCTTGATGAGGGTGGACTTGCCCGCCCCGTTCTCGCCCATCAGGGTGTGCACCTCGCCGGGGAAGAGGCGGAAGTTCACGTCCTGGAGAGCCTTGACCCCCGGGAACTCGATCGAGATGTTCTCCATCTCGACGATCGGCTCTGTCGCTGCCATGTCTGCCTGGTCGTTCTGCCGGTGTACCGGCCTCGTCGTGCGGTCGCGTGGCACCTGCCACGGGTGGGCGTGTCCGTTCCCGCGGCAGGAGCGCCACGGGAACGGACACGAGGTGGGGCTAGTACTGGCGGTCGGGCAGCGCCGTGGTGGCGGCCTCGGGCGAATCGAACGTCGTGCTCGGCACGACGATGCTCGACTCAACGCTGTCGCCGGCCAGTGCGGCGTTGACGACGGCGATCGCGTCGTCACCGAACAGCGGGTTGTACTCGGCGACGAAGCTGAGGCGTCCGGCGGCGAGGGCCTCCAGGGCGGCCTTGGTGCCGTCGATGGTGATGATCTTCACGTCGGTGCCCAGCGTGAGGCCGGCTTCCTCAACGGCGAGGGCAGCGCCAAGGCCCATCTCGTCGTTCTGTGCGAAGACCAGCTGGATGTCGTTGCCGTTGGCCTTGAGCATGGTCTCGAAGACGCTCTTCGCCTCTTCGGTGGACCAGTTGGCCGACTGGCTCTCCAGCTTGGTCAGGTTGTCGGCGACGGCCTCGTCCCAGCCCTTGTTGCGGTCGTTGACGACCGACAGGCCAGGCGGGCCTTCGAGGACGACGTACTTGGCGCCATCCGGGAACTGCGCGTTCGCCCACTCGGCGGCCGAGGCGCTGATGCCCACGTTGTCGGGTGCGATGCGGCTCGTGTAGAGGCTCTCGTCGTTCGGTTCGATGCCGCGGTCGAGCAGCACCACCGGGATCTCGGCTTCCTGCGCGCGGGACAGAACGTCTTCCCAGCCGGTGGCCTCGGTGGCCGAGAGCAGGATCGCGTCAACGCCCTCGTCGATGAACGAGGTGAAGGCGGTGATCTGCGAGTTCTGGTCGCCGTTGGTGGCCGGGGCGTACTTGAGGTCGAAGCCGTTCGCCTTGGAGAACGAGTCCTGGATGTTCTGCTCGTTCGCGGTGCGCCAGCCTCCCTCGGGGCCGACGGCGACAAAACCGACGGTGACGAGGTCGTCGCCCTCGGCGGCCGGGGAATCGCTTGAGCCCGACGAGCAGGCGGCGAGGCTGAGAGTCAGTGCCCCGGCGAGGGCCAAGCCCGTGAACGCCCGGAACCGTGTTGTGCGTGCCATGTGATCTCCTCCTTGAGACCTGCAGACACGGTCATCGTGCCTACAGAGTGAATGCGTCCGATTGGACAAACTGTGGTGCGTCAACATCTTGTGATCGCTAACAATGCAAGCCACGACTGCTTCTCGGTCATCCCTGACTTCGTCGTCAACCCCAATTGTTAGCCTTCACAATTGCTTCACACGGAGGCTATAGCTGGCTCATCCTCGTTGTCAAGGCCCTACCCAGCAGAAACAAGCAGTGAAATTACAGGTTGCGGCGCCGGGGTTGTGAACCCTAACATTCAGGAGAACGAGGAGGTTCGCCCAGGTGCAACCGCGCAGTGACGTTTCTGCCTGCCCCGGCCTCGGCGCGCCCGGACGGCGACTGTGATCGCGCCCTCCCCCATCGTCAACATGACCGGCATCACTGTCGAGTTCCCCGGCGCCCGGGCACTGGATGACGTGGACTTCCGGATGTTCCCCGGCGAAGTGCACTCGCTCATGGGCGAGAACGGTGCCGGCAAGAGCACCCTGATCAAGGCACTCACCGGCGTGCAGGGGATCGATCGCGGGCTGATCGAGATCGACGGTGTGACGGTGCACTTCGCGGGGCCCGCCGATGCTCAACGGGCCGGTGTGAGCACCGTGTACCAGGAGGTCAACCTCCTGCCGAATCTGAGTGTCACCGAGAACGTGCTGCTGGGCCGGGAGCCGCGGCGGCGATGGGGCGGGATCGATTGGCGTGCCGCTCACCGCAGCACCGCCCGGCTGCTCCGAACGATGAACCTCACCATCGACCCGTCGTCCAGGTTGTCCGACCACTCCCCCGCCGTGCAACAACTCGTGGCGATTGCCCGGGCGATCGCCGTGCGACCGAAGGTGCTGATCCTCGACGAACCCACGTCTAGCCTGGACAACGACGAGGTGACCGAACTGTTCAGGGTGATCGCCGGCCTGAAGAAGTCAGGTGTCGCCATCCTCTTCATCTCGCACTTCCTGGAGCAGGTCTACGAGATCTCCGACCGGCTCACGGTGCTGCGCGACGGCCGCCTGGTCGGCGAATACCTCACCGACGAGCTGCTCCGCATCGACCTGGTGCACAAGATGGTCGGCAAGGATCTCTCGGTCCTGGTCGACCTGCAGGCGCGCACCAGCGAGAGCGAGGTGGAGGAGCACCTCGCCGCGGATCCGCCGCTGATCTCCGCGATCGGACTGGGTCGCGACGGCGCGATCACCCCCCTCGACCTGTCGGTGCACGAGGGGGAGATCGTCGGGCTGGCCGGCCTGTTGGGCTCGGGACGTACCGAGCTGGCGCGGCTTCTGGCCGGCATCGACCGACCGGACCAGGGCCAGATCTTCGTCGACGGCCGGCCGACGCGGTTCCGCACTCCGCGCGGCGCGCTGCGCCGACGGATCGCCTACGCGTCGGAGGACCGCCGCACCGAGGGCATCCTGGGCGACCTGACGGTTCGGGAGAACATCGCGCTGGCCCTGCAGGCCGACCTCGGCTGGTTCCGGCGGATCCCCCGCCGGCGGCAGGACGAACTCGCGGCCAGCTACATCCAGGCGTTGAACATCCGGCCCAGTGACCCCGAGGCCCTCGTCGGCACCCTGTCCGGCGGCAATCAGCAGAAGGTGCTGCTGGCGCGCTGGCTGGCCATCGCTCCCCGGCTGCTGATCCTGGACGAGCCGACCAGGGGCATCGATGTCGGGGCCAAGGCGGAGATCCAGAAGCTGGTGTCCGACCTGGCTGAGAACGGGCTGGCGGTGGTGTTCATCTCGGCAGAGCTCGAGGAGGTGCTGCGCATCAGCCACCGGGTCGCGATCCTGCGCGACCGCCGGAAGGTCGGCGACCTCGCGAACAACGACCTGTCCGTCGGCCGGTTGCTCGCCGCCATCGCCGACGGTTCCGATGACGAGCCGTCCGAAGATCCGGGGGTGGCACGCTGACCGCCCTGCTCATGGCAGGTGTCCTCCAGGGCACTCGACTAAAGTTCGTTTTATGGCATAACCTCGCGCGGGCCGTTCACTCCGCGCCCGGGATGTCCGCCCCCGGCGACGCGGGACACCATAAGCCGCCGGAAGAGGGGACCCCGTGAGAGAGGACACGCCGCGCCAGGCGACGATCTTCGACGTCGCCCGGCTCGCGGGCGTCTCCCACCAGACGGTTTCCCGGGTGCTCAACGACCTGCCCAATGTGCGCGCCTCCACCCGGATGCGGGTCGAAGAGGCGATCAAGAAGCTGCGGTACGTGCCGTCGCCCGCCGCACGCGCCCTGGTCACCCGGCGCTCGCGCACCATCGGGCTCATCGCCACGGGGGCGCCCGAATTCGGCCCATCCTCCGCCCAGCTCTACTTCAATGCGGCGGCCAGGGACGCATCCTGGTCGGTCTTCACGGCGAGCATGATCGACAGCGAACCGGCCTCGATCCGGGCTGTCGTCGAGGCGTTCCTCCGCCAGAACGTCGAGGGGATCGCCGTCATCACCAGCCACCAGGGCATCGTCGACGTCGTCGCGGGCATGGAACTGGCCATCCCGGTCGTCGCGCTCGAAGCGACGCCGCGCACCGGCATCACCACGGTCGGTGCGGACCAGTACAACGGGGCGCGGAGCGCCGTCCAGCACCTGGCGGGCCTTGGCCACCGGCACATCGCGCACCTGGCCGGGCCCCGCGATTCGGTGGATGCGCGCGAACGCGAGCGAGGCTGGCGCGACGAACTCAATGCTCGCGGCTTCGAGGCACGGGTCATCGGCACGGGCGACTGGTCACCGTCGGCGGGCTACAGGTTCGGTATGGAGTGCGACCTCGAGCGCCTGAGCGCGGTGTTCGTGGCCAACGACCAGATGGCCGTTGGACTGATGCACGCCCTGACCACTCGGGGCCGGTCGGTGCCAGAGGACATCAGCGTCGTCGGTTTCGACGATGTACCGGAGGCGGAGCATCTCTCGCCCCCGCTCACCACGGTGCGGCAGGACTTCGAGCGCATCGGACGCGACCTGCTCAGCGCCCTCCTCGCGCGGATCAACGGCGACGACTCAGCGATCGCGCAGTCCGTCCCCGAGCTGATCGAGCGGTCCTCCACCCGCCGGCACCCCGCCGACCTCTGACCCGAGGCGCCCGCCCAGCGCAAGACACCCGGTGCCCGGCGTGCGGCGCCCGGTCCGCGGTCCGTTGTCCTGTCGGCCGCCTCCTCAGGCGCGGGGAACACCCCGCTCGGTGAGAAACGCGTGGAACCGGGCCGGTGCGAGAGCGAGGTCCCAGCCCCACCGATCGAAACTGTTCACCCGGGCCCGCAGCGCATCCTCCCGCTGCTTCTCCTGCCACACCACCGAACTCGGGTCACGCTCGCCCAACACCGGCCCCGCCCCGTACTTGAGAAACCCGTCGAACTCGCCGATCTTCCGCACCCGGCCCCACCAGAAGTCCACATAAGCGTTCCGGCCGAGAACGTCGGGAAAGCAGACCTGCAACTCCGGCGCCGCGAACCCGAGCTGAAAGATGCGCACCCGGCTCAGCGTCTCGCCGGGATTCGCCGACAGCGGGCTCGCAAACGCAATAGCCCTCTCGGCGAGCCGCCGCCCGGTCCTTGGGTTCACCACCTCCAGCTCCCGGTAGAGATCCGCCTTCGTCAGCGCCGGCCGAATCGGCACGTCGCCCCGCCGAGTCCCGTTGAGGGCCAGCTCGACACGATTCAGTTCAACTCGCAGCGCATGATCCACCATGGTCACGCCCACCAGGAACGGTGCTGTCGCGGCCACGTCCACCAGGGTGCGCGCGAGCGACGTCACCCGACATCCCTCGATGTCCTCAACCGCCCCCGGGGCCGGCCCCCGATGGCTGGTGACTGACCGCCGACTGCTACCTCCGACGGCCCCAGGGCTGCTGATATGCACCGTCGTCGGCCAATTTCCGATGATCGGTAACCCGTGCAAGACGCCCGCAGACTGATGTGAAACCACGGGCGGGTGCCCAGCGGCCAGCACGGTCGCTCGCACCACCAGGCGGTACCGCTCATCAGCATCCGCGGTGCGCCACCGCTCCGCCATCACGTAGACGCCGCGACGGATGGCCTGGAGTACCCCCTGCGCGCACAACGTCTGGAGCGCGCGCGGTGACACGCCGGCCTCGCGGAGTGCGTCGGCCGGAAGCAGTCCGCCGTACCGCGTGCTCACGACCTCGACAAGTCGGAGGGCAGGGTGCCGGCGAGCAGCATCCGCTGTGCGCGCAGTGGACGATCGACTGGATGAGGAGGACTGGAGGTTGGCCATACCGGCAGCCTCTCGCTTCGAGCCGCGACTGAGCGGCACTCCCGCGGACCCGTCCTGCGATCCGTTCGGGCGGGCCCTGTGGAGGACCGGCGGCCGGCTATCTCACGTTGACCCGCGTTCCCGGCGGCGCACGCTGTTCGCGGCGGCACAGTTTGGTCGTGGCGGCACACTCAATTCCCGGCGGCACAGGTTCTAACGTGTGCCGCCGGGAACAACGTGTGCCACGAGCAAGAACATGGGCCGCGAGACGAGGCGGGGGCGCGCCACGGCGAGAAACCGTGGGCCGGGCATGCAAAAGACCGCCGGCCCCGCATCCGAAAGGGGTGCGGGGCCGGCGGCCGGGTGAAGCGTGGAGCCTAGCGGCCGCCCGAGCGGCGCTTGTTGTACACGTCGAAGGCGACGGCCAGCAGCAGCACGAGGCCCTTGACGGCCTGCTGCCACTCGATGCCGATGCCCATGATCGACATACCGTTGTTCAGCACACCGATAATCAGACCACCGATGATGGCGCCACCGATGGTGCCGACACCACCCTGCACGGCCGCGCCACCGATGAAGGCGGCGGAGATGGCCTCGAGCTCGAAGCCGTCACCGGCCTTCGGGCCGGCCAGGTTGAGGCGGGCGGTGAAGATCAGGCCGGCCAGCGCTGCGAGCACGCCCATGTTCACGAACAGCCAGAACGTCACGTTGCGGGTCTTCACACCGGAGAGCTCAGCGGCGTGCAGGTTGCCACCGATCGCGTAGATGTGACGGCCGAAGACGCTGCGGTTCATGATGATGCCGTAGACCAGCACCAGCACGGCCAGCACGATCAGGGTGACCGGGATGCCCTTGTAAGAGGCCAGGGCGTAGGCGAACAGTCCGATACCGGCGGTGATGAGCACCAGCTTGGCGATGAACCAGGCCAGCGGCTCGACTTCCTGGCCGTACGAGGCGCGACCACGGCGGGTGCGCACCTGCTGCACGATCAGGGCGATGATCGCCAGTGCGGCGACACCGAGCGTGAGCGGGTCCAGCTCGAACTCGCCGAAGACATCCGTCAGGAAGCCGTTACCGAGGGCACGGTACTCGGCCGGGAACGAACCGATGTTGGCGTTGCCGAGCACCACGAGCGCGAGGCCGCGGAAGATCAACATGCCGGCCAGCGTCACGATGAACGCCGGGATGCCCACGAAGGCGATCCAGAAGCCCTGCCAGACACCCACGAGGGCACCGACCAGGAGCGACAGAATGATCGACAGCCACCAGGGCAGGCCCCAGGTGACCGCGAAGACACCGGACACGGCGCCGACGAAGGCCGCGACCGAACCGACCGACAGGTCGATGTGGCCGGCGATGATGACCATCACCATGCCGACCGCGAGAACCAGGATGTACCCGTTCTGCACGATCAGGTTGGAGATGTTCTGCGGCCGCAGCAGGATGCCGTCGGTCAGGAAGCTGAACAGCACGACGACCACGATCAGCGCGACGAAGATGCCGTTCTTGCCGAGGTCGGCGATGACGTGGCTGAACCACTGCCCCGCCTTGGAATTGCTGGGATTGACTTGTGCACCCGCGGCCGTGTTACTCGCCGGCTTGGTTTCGAGATCACTCATTTTGACGTTTCTCCTATTCCGATAGCGCCGACGCTAGCGGGCCTTTTCCATGGTCATGTGCTTGATAAGGGTCTCCGGGGTGGCGTCAGTGATCGGGAATTCTCCCGTGATGCGGCCCTCGGAGAGGGTGTAGATGCGGTCGCAGATGCCGATCAGTTCCGGCAGCTCCGACGAGATCACGATGACGCCCTTACCCTGTGCGGCGAGGGCGTTGATGATCGCGTAGATCTCGTACTTGGCGCCGACGTCGATGCCGCGGGTGGGCTCGTCGAGGATGAGCACATCGGGGTTCGAGTAGATCCACTTCGACAGCACGACCTTCTGCTGGTTGCCACCGGAGAGTTTCCCGGTCTTGGCCAGCACGGTCGGCGCCTTGATGTTCATGCTCGTGCGGTATTCGTTGGCGACCTTGAACTCTTCGTTGTCGTCGACCAGGCCGCCCTTGACGAGCTTGCCCAGCGCGGCCATCGAGATGTTGCGCTTGATGTCCTCGATGAGGTTCAGCCCGTAGGTCTTGCGGTCCTCGGTGGCGTAGGCGATGCCGTTGTCGATCGCCTCGGTCACCGTGCGGGTCTTGATCTCCTTGCCCGCCTTGAACACCTTGCCGGTGATGCGGCTGCCGTAGGTGCGGCCGAAGAGGCTCATCGCGAACTCGGTGCGCCCGGCGCCCATGAGTCCCGCGATGCCCACGATCTCGCCGCGGCGAACGTTCAGGTTCACGTTGTCCACCATCACCCGGCTGGGATCCTGGGGGTGGTGGGCGGTCCAGTCCTCGACCCGCAGGATTTCCTCACCGATGTTCGGTGTGTGATCCGGGTAGCGGTGCTCGAGGTCACGGCCGACCATGTCCTTGATGATGCGGTCCTCGGTCACCTCCTGCTTGGCGATCGTCTCGATGGCCTTGCCGTCGCGGATCACCGTGACGGCGTCGGAGACCTTCTTGATCTCGTTCAGCTTGTGACTGATGATGATCGACGTGATGCCCTGGCCCTTGAGGTGCAGCATCAGGTTGAGCAGGTGGTCGGAGTCCTCGTCGTTGAGGGCGGCCGTCGGCTCGTCCAGGATGAGGAGCTTCACGCGCTTGGACAGAGCCTTGGCGATTTCCACCAGCTGCTGCTTGCCGACGCCGATGTCCATGATCTTGGTTGTCGGGTTCTCGCGCAGGCCAACACGGGCGAGCAGCTTGACGGCCTCGCTGTTGGTCTTGTTCCAGTCGATGAGGCCGAAGGCGCCACGCTGTTCGTTGTTGAGGAAGATGTTCTCCGCAATGGAGAGGTAGGGACTCAGGGCGAGTTCCTGGTGGATGATGACGATGCCCTTGGCCTCGCTGTCCCGAATGTCCTTGAATTCCACGATCTCGTCTTCGAAGACGATGTCGCCGGTGTAAGTGCCGTGCGGGTAGACCCCGCTGAGCACCTTCATCAGGGTGGACTTGCCCGCGCCGTTCTCACCGCAGATGGCGTGAACTTCGCCGCGAGCGACATTGAGCGTCACGTCCTGCAGCGCCTTAACGCCGGGGAAGGTCTTGGTAATACCGCGCATCTCGAGGATGTTGGTGGTCACGTGCGTTCCTTTCTTAGGTCGAAGCGTTGTAGCGACCGGCCGGCGGGACGAAGACGCCCCGCCGGCCGGTCACGAACACGTGACTCTTAGCCGTCGATCTCGGCCTGGGTCCAGTAGCCGCTGTCAACCAGCTGCTCCGTGATGTTGTCCTTGATCACGATGGAGGAGTCGAGGAGGTAGGAATCCACAACCTTCACGCCGTTGTCGTAATCGGTGGTGTTGTTGATCTCCGGCTCGTCCCCGTTCAGCAGCGCGAGGGTCATCGAAACGGCGACCTCGGCGAGCTTGCGGGTGTCCTTGAAGATCGTGGCGTACTGCTCGCCTGCGACGATGGCCTTGACCGAGTCGAGCTCGGCGTCCTGGCCGGAAATCGCGGGCCATTCCGGGCCCACGGCGTAGCCGGAACCCTCGAGGGCAGAAATGATGCCTCGGGAGATGCCGTCGTACGGGGAGAGAACGCCGTTGACAACGCTGCCGTCAGAGTAGGTCGACGTCAGGATGTTCTCCATGCGGCTCTGTGCCTCTTCGCCGTCCCAACGCAGGGTTGCAACCTGCTCGATGTCGGTCTGGCCGCTCTTGACCACGATGGTCTTGGCGTCGATCAGCGGCTGGAGGACATCCATCGCGCCGTCGTAGAAGAAGAACGCGTTGTTGTCGTCCAGCGAACCGGCGAACAGCTCAACGTTGAACGGGCCGGCCGGGGCGCCCTCGATGGGCGTTCCGTCCAGCTCGACCAGGCCGAGGCCGTTCAGGAGCGACCAAGCCTGCTGCTGGCCGACCTTGAAGTTGTCGAACGAGGCGTAGTAGCTGACGTTCTCGGTGTCGCGGATCAGGCGGTCGTAGGCGATGACGGGGATGTCGGCGTCTGCGGCGTCCTGGAGCACGCTGGTGAGGGTGGTGCCGTCGATCGAGGCGACGATCAGGGCCTTGGCGCCCTTGGTGATCATGTTCTCGATCTGCGAGACCTGCATGGGGATGTCGTCCTCTGCGTACTGCAGGTCGACGGTGAAGCCCTCGGCTTCGAGCTGTTCCTTGACGGCGTTACCGTCGTTGATCCAGCGCTCGGAGGACTTCGTGGGCATTGCAACGCCAACGAGTCCGCCGTCGCCGGCGCCCTCGCCGGAGTCTCCGCCGCTAGAGCAGGCCGCCAGGGAAATAACCATGGCTCCAGCAGCCAGGGTCGCGAGGAAAGCTTTCTTCTTCACTGTGGTTCCTTTCATATTTTCAATCGACTTTGATGTCAAATGGGTCAAGTGAGTGGTGCGTGTGTGATTTACAGGCCTTGCGCCAGGCGGTAATACGCCTGGTTCCAACGCACCTCGCGGGAGAAGTCCCGCAGGGTGGTGGTCTTATCGATCACGAGAAGCTCGGTGCGAGCGATCTCGGCGAAATCGTGGAACACCTCGATGCCGACGGCTGTCGACATGACGGTGTGGTGGGCGGCGCCGGCGGTCAGCCAGGCGGCGGCGGATGTGGCGAAGTCGGGTTCGGGCTTCCAGACCGCACGGCCGACGGGCAGCTTGGGCAGCGCCTCGGTGGGTTCGACGACCTCGACGACGTTGGCGACCAGCCGGAACCGGTCGCGCATGTCGCTCATCGCGACCACGACGGCGGGGCCGGGGGCGGCGTTGAAGACCAGGCGCACGGGGTCTTCGCGACCGCCGATGCCCAGCGGGTGGATCTCGAGGGTCGGCTTGGTGGTGGAGAGCGCCGGGTTGACCTCGAGCATGTGGGCGCCGAGGATGAGTTCGGCTCCGGGGGTGAGGTCGTAGGTGTAATCCTCCATCAGGCTCGCCCCGCCGGGCAGGCCCGCGCCCATGACACTGGCGACGCGCACCAGGATGGCTGTCTTCCAGTCGCCCTCTGCACCGAAACCGTAACCCTGGGCCATCAGGCGCTGCACGGCCAGGCCGGGCAGCTGCTTGAGGGCGCCGAGGTCTTCGAAGCTGGTGGTGAAGGCGCTGAAGCCGCCGGCTTCGAGGAAGGACTTCAGGCCCAGCTCGATCGCGGCGCCGTAGCGGAGCGATTCGTGCCGGTCGCCACCCACCTGGAGTTCGGGGGCGACGTCGTAGAGCTCCTCGTATTCGGCGACGAGCGCGTCGATGTCGGCATCCGTTGCGGCGTGCACGGCGTCGGCGAGTTCATTGACCGACCAGGTGTTCACCTGCACGCCAAAACGCAGCTCGGCCTCGGTCTTGTCACCCTCGGTGACCGCGACGTAGCGCATGTTGTCGCCGAACCGGGCCAGCTTCATGCTGTTGGAGGCGGCCCAGCCGGCCGCGGCGCGGGTCCAAGTGCCGATCGACTGGGAGACGACCGGGTTGGAGACGTGGCCGACGACGGTCTTGCGGGAGACCCCGAGGCGCGTCTGGATGTAGCCGAACTCGCGGTCACCGTGGGCGGCCTGGTTCAAGTTCATGAAGTCGAAGTCGATCTCAGCCCAGGGCAGTTCAACGTTGGCCTGGGTGTGCAGGTGCAGCAGCGGCTTCCGCAGGGCGTCCAGACCACCGATCCACATCTTCGCCGGCGAGAACGTGTGCATCCAGGCGATCAGTCCGATGACCTTGTCGTCGCTGTTCGCATCGAGCGCGGCGCGACGGATCGACTCGGCATCCTTGAGGACCGGCTTCCAGACCACGGTCACGGGCACATCGCTGGACGCATTCAGGGCGTCGGCGATCGTCTGGGACTGCTCGGCGACCTGGCGAAGGGTCTCTTCGCCGTACAGGTTCTGGCTGCCGGTAAGGAACCAGACCTCGTAGGAGCCGAGGGTGGTGGCCAATGCCGTGGGGGTCGAGACAGCTGACATTACTTGAGTGCTCCTTGCGGTGCTTGTCCGTAGACGTTCTGGTAGCGGTTGAAGAGGGAGTCGATCGCGGCCTGCGGGATCGGGATGAGGTCGCCGCCCTGGCGGGCCAGGTGCACGGTGCGGGCGACGTCTTCGACCATCACGGCGGCCTTGACCGCGTCGCGGGCATCCTTGCCGATGGTGAACGGGCCGTGGTTCTGCATCAGAACGGCGCGGGAGCGGTGCCCGGTGAGGG
>Ga0247803_1000352_pt1 | contig 25595 bp, 17 predicted proteins | sample UWRJL014104B1_FD_180928 | JGI IMG/M metagenome (GOLD analysis project Ga0247803, IMG submission 180928) | Plant litter microbial communities from Arlington Agricultural Research Station in Wisconsin, United States - UWRJ-L014-104B-1 | ecosystem: Environmental > Terrestrial > Plant litter >...
TCTGGTGCATGTCCGGACAACTGGGCAATCAGCTGCCAAAGCTGTGGATGCCGCCGAAAAGTTATGGAAAAAATATGTGCCCGGATATCCGTTCGAATACATTTTTCTGGATGAAGCTTATAATAATCTCTACAAAGCTGAGCAGCAGATAGGTTCTTTATTCAATTTTTTTGCAGGAATAGCCATCCTCATTTCATGTCTGGGATTGTTAGGTCTGGTCTCTTTCACTGCGGAACAGCGAACAAAAGAAATTGGGATCCGGAAAGTGCTGGGAGCCAGCGTTTTTAATATTACAACGCTATTGTCAGCTGATTTTTTAAAACTGGTCGTCATCGCAATCCTGATCGCATTGCCAATCGCCTGGTACGCAATGGATTTTTGGCTGAACGATTTCGCTTACAAAGTGACAATTCAGTGGTGGACGTTCGTTTTGGCAGGTCTGTCTGCGGTGGCGACTGCCTTGCTGACGGTCAGTTTCCAAAGCATAAAAGCAGCTTTAAGAGATCCGGTGAAAAGCTTAAAATCAGAATAGGGCTTTCGGCTATCAGCTTTCAAGATTCCGGAAACTGGCAGCCGATTGCTGAACAGACAGCTAAATACAACATGATGCTAAAAAGTTATTTCAAAATCGCCTTTCGCAATCTTGTCAAAAACAAGGGTTACTCTGCTATTAATATGGGCGGACTGGCTGTTGGTATGGCTGTGGCCTTGCTGACTGGTTTGTGGATTTATGATGAATTGTCTTTCAATGCCACTTTTGAAAATTACGATCAGATCGCTCAGGTTACCGAACAAGGTTTTGAAAAAGATGGTAAACGGTATTCAAACACCTCGCTGCCTTATCCGCTCGCTCATGAATTGAAAAACAATTACGGCAGCTATTTTGAACATGTTCTGCTGGCGTATCAACCGGAAGAGTATATTCTGACAAATGGTGAAACAATCTTGACCCGAAAAGGCCAATTTATTGAAGCCGGAGCACCGGAAATGCTTAGTTTGAAAATGGTAAAAGGAAACCTGGCGAGTTTAAAAGATCCGCATTCAATCCTGCTTTCGACATCCGCTGCCCGGGCTCTTTTCGGAGATGCCGATCCTATCGATAAACCCGTTAAAATCAATGCAGATATGGAGGCCAGGGTGACTGGCATTTATAAGGATTTGCCTTACAACACGGAGTTTCAGGACATCAAATTTCTTGCGCCGTTTGATCTCTACACCCTTACAAATCCCTGGGTGAAAGAGCAGCAATGGGATAACTGGTTCTTATCTATTTATGTGCAAATCAAACCGGAAGAGGACTTTGGAAAGGTATCCCGAATCATCAAAGACATTGAGATTAACCATATCAAAAACCTGGCTGGCGCAAGGGAACAAATCGCAAAAAAGCCACAAATTGCTTTGCTGCCCATGAGTCGCTGGCATTTATATGGTGGTTATTATTTATCTGATACCGGTCCGGTGCAAATGGTGTGGCTGATTGGCCTGATCGGTGCTTTTATATTGCTGCTGGCGTGTATCAATTTTATGAATTTGTCCACCGCCCGCTCTGTAAAACGTGCCAGGGAAGTGGGTATCCGCAAAGCCGTAGGATCCCGGCGCGGGCAATTGGCTGGTCAGTTTCTGAGTGAATCTTTCCTGATCGTTTTCCTGTCACTAATATTGTCCTTTCTGCTGGCCATTCTTGCCTTACCCTGGTTTAACGGAATTGCCTGCAAGCATTTAACCGTACCCTGGACTAGTCTTTACTTCTGGCTTGTCGCTTCCGGGTTTATTATTTTGACAGGATTTTTGGCCGGAAGTTATCCTGCCCTATACCTGTCCTCGTTTCAGCCGGTTAAAGTATTGAAAGGTACCGGTGCGTCACGAATAAATATGGGACGTTACGCAGCTGTTCCCAGAAAGGTTTTAATCATCCTGCAATTCACCATTTCTGTCACTCTAATTATCGGTACACTTCTCGTTTACAGACAGATACAATATGCTAAAAATCGTCCGGCAGGTTACAATAAAGAAAGTCTGTTATTGATTGAAAAGAAAACCGCTGATTTTAAGGAAAAGTATGAATTGCTGCGCAATGAATTGAAAAATACAGGCGTTGTCTCCGAAATCGCGCAGTCCAGAAGCGCAGCAACGGGCATTACGATGTGGAACGGCGGTTTTTCCCAAAATGGAAATTCCTTTGACTGCCCGACCGGCTGCGGAACATTGCCAGTAAGTATCGAGTATGGACAAACAATCGGATGGCAATTTGTGGCCGGGCGGGACTTTGGCCATGCCTTTGCCAGTGATTCCGCTGGTTTTGTTATCAATGAGTCATTCGCCAGATTGATTGGCCTGAAAGATCCGGTTGGCAAAAATATCGTCTGGGGACCCGGGCAGCGCAAACCTAAAACTTACACAATTCTTGGTGTCGTGAAAGACATGGTTGCGTTGTCGCCGTATGAAGCAACGGTTCCCACTGTTTTTTTTCTGGAAGAAAATTATAACTGGATCAATATCAGGCTAAATCCGGCTGTATCAGCCAGCGAGGCATTACCCAAAATCGAAGCAGTTTTCAAGAAAATCATTCCCGCAGCTCCCTTCGACTACAAATTCGCAGATCAGGAATATGCAGCCAAATTTGCAGCAGAAGAGCGCATTGGGAAGCTGGCAACTTTCCTGACCGTTCTGGCCGTGTTTATTTCCTGTCTTGGACTGTTTGGTCTGGCATCTTTCACCGCAGAACAGCGCATTAAAGAGATTGGCATACGTAAAGTACTGGGTGCTTCGGTCACAAATTTGTGGTCCTTATTGTCAGGCGATTTTGTGTTACTCATCATGATTTCCTGTTTGATTTCTGTACCACTTGCATACTATTTCCTGAACGACTGGCTAATGAAATACCAATACCGAACCGAAATGTCATGGTGGATTTTTGCCGCGGCATGCTTCGGAGCAATGGCCCTTACGTTGATGACCGTGAGTTATCAGGCAATAAAAGCGGCACTGATGAATCCGGTGAAAAGTTTGAAAACAGAATAAAAAGCGTTCGGCCATCCGCTTTCAAACTTCCGAAAACTGACAGCCGATTTTCCATAGCCCAATATAAAATATGTTAAAAAACCATTTCAAAATCGCCTTTCGCAGTCTTTGGAAAAACAGGATGAATTCGGGCATTAATATTTTTGGTCTTGCGCTTGGATTAACCTGCTGTTCAGCTATTTACATCTTTGTGAACTATGAACTGAGTTTTGATCATTTTCACAGTAATGCCGCTCATACTTACCGAATTGTGGAACACAGCCAGAAAGCGGATGGTGTACAGCACTGGTCCACAACGGCTTATCCATTGGCTGACGCTATTCGTAGAGAATTTCCCGGAGTGCGTGTGACACAAACTGCCGGACCGGACAAACGAATGATCAGTTCAAAAGATGAAAAAGGCGAAATACGCCGGTTTGAAGAAAAACGCGTGATGTTTGCCGATGAAAGTTATTTGCAACTTTTTGATTTCGGGGGAATATTTGTAAAAGGTATTTGGCTGGCAGGAACTGCACAAACCGCTTTTGAAGAGCCTAATGCCGTGGTTTTAACAGAACAAATGGCGCAAAGGTATTTTGGTGATAAATCGAATGATTATAACAGGTTGCTTGGCAAAACACTGACACTTAACAATACGGATTTACTGATCGTTACAGGCATTATCAGAAATCCGCCACGTAATACCAATTTGCCATTTGATATGCTGATCAATTATCAGTTTTTCAAACTAAACAATCCTTATAAAGCCAATAACTGGTCAGGAAATTATGAAGGTACAACTTACGTCGTGCTGCCCGGAAAATCAGATCCTGAAAAGTTCGGGATGAACCTCAACCGGCTCAAAAAGAAGTATATGAATGCGGAGGACAATCGCCGGATCAGCTATTTTTTACAGCCGCTATCCGATATTCACACCAATACTTTGTATTCCGGTGGGGCAGGAAGTTATGTCCTGGGAAAAGATATTTTGTGGGGGTTAATCAGTCTGGCTGTTTTTCTGATTTTAATTGTTTCTGTCAATTTTGTGAATTTAAGTACGGCTCAGGCCATCCGGCGGCAGAAAGAGATAGGTGTTCGGAAGGCCGTTGGCAGTACGAAATGGCAGTTGTTCCTTCAATTTCTGAGTGAAACATTCGTAATGGCACTTGCAGCAGGATTTTTGGCATGGAATAGCCTGTACGTTCTGTTGTGGCTGATCAATCAAAAACTTGCTTTTATTGATCTGGATTTAAAACCGGATACCGATACGTGGATATTTGAAATCGGACTGATCGGCTTTGTTACCCTGCTCGCCGGATTTTATCCTGCATTGATGTTATCGAATTTTAAACCAGCCATGGCTTTTAAACATACGGCTCAGCGTAAGGAAAATGGAATTTCATTGCGTCAGGGATTGATCGTTTTTCAATTTTCAATAACGTATTGTCTGCTGGTTGCAACCTGGATTGCCTCGGATCAGATGGCATTTTTTAGAAATAAAAATCTGGGATTTGCCAGTGAAGCTGTACTGATACTGAACGCACCACGAAATCAAAATGCAGCAAAATTAGATGCGTTTAAACAGGAGCTGGTCCAATACAGGGAGGTTAAAGAAGTCAGCTTTACAAGTGGAGCACCTCTCACCCAGAATTGGTATGGAACAGATTTTCGACTTAAATCCGAACCCGTAACCATGTCGCGCCAGGCAGAAATGAAAGGTGCAGATATCAATTATCAAAAGCTTTATGGCCTGAATCTGGTTGCCGGACGCTGGCTTTCGGGATCAGATATTGTTCCGGACAGTGTTGGTTTTAGAGGATTTGTGATCAATGAAACGATGGCAAAAATGCTGAACCTTTCACCTGGCAAAGCCATTGGACAAATTTTGGTTATCAATGAAGGCCAGGCACCGATCATCGGCGTCGTTAAAGATTTTCACAATACGCCGTTGCAGCAGGCCATTCAGCCATGCGTGTTTATGCATCAGAATTTCCATGAACAGATTCATGTTCAGCTGCTAACCAATAACGGCGGGTTTTCAAATTTACACCAAACATTAGGAAAAATTCAGCAAACCTGGAAACAGACTTTTCCGGATGATGTGTACCAGTATGCATTTCTGGACGAATCGCTGGCCAAAAATTATTTTGTAGAACAACTGGTTTTTGACGCATTCAAGATTTTTGCGGCAATTTCCATTTTTATCTCCTGTCTGGGTTTGTTTGGCTTAATAACACTTGTCGCTGCGCAACGCACCAAAGAAATTGGTGTCCGCAAAGTGCTGGGGGCCTCGATAGCCAGTATCGTCGGTTTGCTGACGGGCGACTTTGTTAAGCTGGTTGTTTGTGCCGTTGTGATAGCACTGCCTGTTTCATGGTGGGCCATGGATAAATGGCTTCATGGGTTTGTCTATAAAACGGATGTCAAGTGGTGGGTTTTTGCATTATCGGGATTATTTGCCTTCACAATTGCATTAATCACTGTAGGTTTCCAAAGTATAAAAGCAGCGTTGACGGACCCGGTGAAAAGCTTGAAAAATGAATAAAAAAAGGCCGGGCGACCGGTGCGCCTAAAAGATTAACGCCTGTGGTTTTGACCTGTTAACCTTGTTAACCCTTTTACCCTTAATCCCTTTTCCCATGATCAGAAACTATTTCAAAATCGGATTCAGAGCTTTGATTCGTAACAAGAGCTACGCATTCATCAATGTCGCTGGTCTGGCGCTTGGGCTTGCCGCTTGCATTGTTATTTTTTTAGTGGTGCAAAACGAACTGGGTTATGATCGTTTTCACAAAAAAGCCAACCGGACTTACCGCGTAACCGTGCATGGGAAGGATTACAATCCCAGCGTTTCATTTGCCATTGCTCCGGCATTTCGTAATGATTTTCCGGAAGCCGAACAGGTTTCCCAATATTATTATCAACAAAGGGGATTGCTGAAAGTGGGAGAGGAACGTTACAGCGAAGAGAGCTATGCCTTTGCTGACGAGCACTTCACACAGATTTTTGACTTCGACTGGCTATCGGGAAACCCTGAAACGGCATTAAAAGAACCCAATACCATCGTGCTCACGGAAAGTATTGCCAGGAAATATTTTGGCAAAGAAAATGCCATTGGTAAAATGATTAAACTGGACAATGCGAGCGAACTGAGTGTAACGGGTGTCATTAAAGATCTTCCTTCCAATACGCATTTGACATTTAATTTTCTGGTGTCCTGGGAAACATTGCGGAAAGATGTGGAGACTTCAAATTTCTGGTCTATTTCCGGCGGATATCTGTACGTTGCATTGCCAACGAACCTTTCCGGAGAAAGTGCTACCAGGCGTTTGCCTTCATTTATAAAAAAGAACTGGGGCGATGATATTGCCAAAGACACCGAACTGATTCTTCAGCCGCTTACGGATATTCATTTCGACCAGAAATATCTGAACCAGATCAGTATGCCCAGGTCAAAGCAAACCATCTACGGTCTGGCGGGAATTGCTTTGTTCATCATTTTAACGGCTTGTATCAATTTTGTAAATCTGGCAACAGCCCAGTCTTTGCAACGCGCAAAAGAAGTCGGTATTCGCAAAACGCTGGGCGCCTACCGGAAACAACTGATTGCCCAGGTGATGGGAGAAACCACCCTGCTGGTCGGTTTTGCAGTTGTCATTGCGTTGGTGGCAGTTTGGTTATTTCTTCCACATACGAAATCCTTGCTGAACATTCGTATGGAACAGGGCCAGCTTTTAAACCCGCAAGTGATCTTCGCGATGCTGGGCATTACGGTTGCTACAATCCTGATCGCAGGCTTATATCCGGCATTGATCCAATCAGGATTCCAGCCCATAAAGGCTTTAAAATCTGGTGTTTCCAATCATTCTGTTGGCAGTTCGTATTTTCGTAAAGGATTGGTGGTGGTTCAATTCGCCATTACACAGATTTTGATCGTGGGTACAATCGTAGTAGGCAGCCAGATGGATTACTTTTTAAACCAGAACATGGGTTTTGAAAAAGATGCCGTAGTCACCTTCCCGGCGGGTGAAAAAAGAGAAGTTTTAACCCAAAAACTTCTGGATAATCCAGGCATCGAAAACGTAAGTTTTGCTTCGGGCGGACCTGTTTACAATTCAAATTTTGCTCCGTTTTCCTCACCGGAAGCCGGCATGACCGAGACTGATGTAACGGAATTGAAATTTGTGGATGAAAATTACATTCCTATGTACAAGATGCAACTGCTGGCAGGTGAGCCTGTTACGAAAATTGCAAAGAAGGATTCTATGCATCATGTTGTTGTCAATGAAACCTTGATCCAGCGGCTTGGGATACAAGATCCTGAAAAAGCAATTGGCAAAAGGATATTGATTGCAAATGATCCAGTGATCATCAAAGGTGTTGTCCATGATTTCCAAAGCGAATCCAAGCATGATAAGATAAGAGCCTGCATCCTGGTTTACCACCCCAATTTTTTTTGGCAGGCAAGTGTAAAACTTCGTCCGGAAAAAATGCGCGAAACAATTGCTTCGATCCATAAAGACTGGTCAGAACTTTATCCTGAATCTTTGTTTACCTATGAATTTGTAGATGAACACATCGCGAAATTGTATTTGCAGGAAGGGAAAATGTACAATGCATTCAAAATTTTCTCAGCGATTGCCATACTGATTGGCTGTCTCGGATTGTATGGGTTGGTATCACTTATGGCTGTTCAAAAAACAAAGGAAATCGGAATCCGCAAAGTTTTAGGTGCGTCTGTCCCGGGAATTGTTGTACTGTTTTTCAAGCAGTTTATCTGGCTTATCGTCGTTGCTTTCGTTGTGGCTGCGCCTTTGGCGTGGTTTGCTATGGACAAATGGTTACAGGAATTTGCGTATCACATTGATATCGGTCCGGAAATTTTCACGGTTTCCATTTTGGTAACATTCCTCATTGCCGGTCTCACAATCAGTTACCAAAGTATCAGGGCGGCTCTGATGGATCCGGTGAAAAGCTTGAAAAGTGAATAAAATGGCAGGTGAGGTTAAAGGTTGATAGGTTAATAACCAATTAAATATCAGTCTTTTAGTAGTTCCTAATTCGCCATCAATGCCCATAATCGGACCGGCAACCCGGCGTTAACCTTTTACCTTTTAAACCCTTTTTTATGTTTAAAAATTATCTAAAAATCGCCTTTAGAAATCTGGTGAAAAACATTGGTTTTTCTGCAATTAACATCGTTGGACTTGCACTTGGCCTGATCTGTTGTCTTTTTATCTTTCTTTGGGTTCAGGACGAAAAGCAGGTTGATCATTTTCATGCGAATGGAGAGGATATATTCACGGTATATCAAACAACTATTGCCAACGGGAAAGTAGAAGGCACTTATTCGTCGTCACCTTTTGTACCACCAGGATCTGACCATTATACTTTTGTAATGGAAAATGTGCCTGAAACGGTTCCCGAAGTGCAGTATCAGGCCTACTATGCGACGGGTTACGAACTGCCCTGGGGGCATCCGGAAACGTTTCAGGTTGGAGACAAAAAAATTAAGCTGGAAGGCTCACGTGCCGGTGAAGATTTCTTTAAAATATTCAGTTACAAGTTGATTGAAGGTAATGCGGAAACGGCTTTAAGTGATATAAATGGCGTTGCGATTTCCCGAAAAATGGCGGAAATGTTTTTTGGAAATCCTGCAAATGCAGTTGGCAAAAGCATGCGTTTCGAAAACAAGATGAACTTTAAAGTAACCGCGGTATTCGAAAATGTGCCACGGCAGAGTTCTTTAAAATTCGATTATTTATTCAATTGGGAAGCTCAGAAAACCAAGATTGACTTTGGCACCAACGACGTCCAGGTTTATTTTAAGCTTGCTGAAAATGCAGATCCGGCAAAGGTGGAAGCCAAGATTGATAACTATCTGCAAACACGGTTAGAAAAGAAGGAAGGCGTTGTAATACATGCTGGCCTTCAACGATTTGGCGATAAATATTTGAATGGCAGTTTTAAAAATGGTAAACCTGATGGCGGCAGAATTGAATACGTCAGGATATTTAGTGGCGTTGCTCTTTTCATACTGATCATTGCCTGCATCAACTTCATGAATTTATCCACGGCCCGTTCCGTAAAACGTGCCAAAGAAGTGGGTCTGAGGAAAGTCGTTGGTTCTTCAAGGACAAGTCTGGTCCTGCAATTTTTTTGGGAATCTCTGCTATTTGCATTTTTGGCAATGATTCTTTCAATGGCTTTTTTATTGCTTTTGTTGCCGTTTTTTAATGAATTTACAGGGAAAAATATTGCTTTTCCTGCAAATCAGCCAACGTTCTGGGCATTTATTTTTTGCTTACTGTTAATTACCGGCATTGTTGCGGGCAGCTATCCGGCGCTATATCTTTCGTCTCTCAGGCCGGTTCGGATTTTAAAAGGGATCGTCACCTTTACACAAAGTGCTTTATGGTTTAGAAAAGGTCTGACGGTCTTTCAGTTTGCGCTTTCCATTATACTGCTCATTGCTACGATTGTCATTTCACGGCAAACCGATTTTGTTCAACATACACACTTGGGATTTGACCGCGAAAACCTGGTCTACATTCGTATTGAAGGCGAGCTGATGACCAGAAATAATTACCTGTTGTTTAAGGAGCGTGTTTCTGAATTACCAGGAGTTGCCATGGTGGACCGGAGTACGGAAGCGCCGCACAATATGGGTTTTTTGATAGCAGATGCCATTAACTGGGAAGGGAAAGAGAACAATTCCGCCGTGTTTTTTAATCCGGCGTCCGTCGGACTGGATTTTGTGAAACTGATGAACCTGAAAATTGCGGAAGGACGTGATTTTTCAAGAGCAAATGGTACAGATTCAACCGATGCCTTCATGATCAATGAAGAAGCGGTGAGGCAGATGGGTCTGAAAAATCCGATTGGTAAATGGATATCGGCATGGAATAAGAAGGGTCATATTATTGCAGTTTTAAAGGATTATCATACGCAATCGCTTCATGAGCCGATCAAACCTTTGATAATTGATGTCAAGGAAAACGAATATTTTGGTGTGATTGTCATTCGTACCAAACCGGGAAAAACCGCAGAAACGCTTTCAGGGATCGGGAATATTTACAAGAATATCAATCCTGATTTCCCATTCAATTACCAGTTTCTTGATCAGGATTTCGACAAGCTTTATCGCAGTGAACAGATCGTTACCAAGCTTTCGAATTTATTTGCACCTCTCGCCATTATAATTTCATGTCTTGGTTTACTTGGACTGGTGATATTCTCCGCCGAGCAGCGGACTAAGGAAATTGGTATCCGTAAAGTTCTGGGCGCTTCCATTGCCAGTGTTATTACATTGCTCTCCACCGATTTTTTTAAATTGATATTGATTGCTATTTGTATTGCTTCGCCTGTGGCCTGGTATGTGATGAATCAATGGCTTCAGGAATTTGCGTATAAAATAAATATGGAATGGTGGTTTTTTGCATTGGCCGGTTTTCTGGTTCTGTTTTTGGCATTACTCACCGTTTCTTTTCAAAGTATCCGAGCAGCTTTGATGAATCCGGTGAAAAGTTTAAAATCAGAATAAGGGGTTAGAGGATTAACGGTTTCTGCTGTTTAAATCATCAATACATTATAATTATGGAAGAGAAAAATTATCTGTCATTTGAGGACTTATTTGGAAAGAGAGGCGATGCGATTTGTTGCGGAAATTGCTGAGGGATTTGAGCGACAAACGAACAAGGAATGTGTCCGGTTTTATTCATGATGCTGATCGTTAACCTGTTAATCCATTTTTTATGCTTCGTAATTATCTAAAAATCGCCCTTCGTAATCTCTGGAGGAGTAGCGCTTTTTCTGGCATTAATGTTCTGGGGCTTGCTTTGGGTATGGCTTCATCACTATTCATTTTTCTTTGGATTAAAGATGAACTGAGCATTGGCCGACAGTACGATAACTCGTCCAATATTTACCGGGTTATGGAACGGGAATTTACGGATGGGAAAGTTGTAGCAGATGACGATACGCCGGGTATTTTAGCGGACGAGCTTAAAAGACAATTCCCGGAAGTAACCTACGCCGCCGGATTTTCATGGAGCGAAAGCCATTTGCTGACTGTTGGTCATAAAGCCTCAAGACAAATCGGCTGTTATGCCGGTGCTGACTGGTTTAATATTTATCGGATTCCGCTTCTGGCAGGAACAGCTGCAACAGCCCTCACCACTCCAGATGGTATCGCCATTTCGAAAAAACTGTCTGAAACTTACTTTGGCAGTCCGCAAAAAGCATTGGGTAAATCAATCAGGTTTGATAACAATCGGGATTTCCAGGTAACCGCCGTTTTTGAAGATCTGGTCCTGAATTCGCTTGATAAATATGAATTTCTCCTCAACTGGGATGGTTTTTTATCAAGAGAGCCCTGGGCGAAAGAATGGACCAACGCAGGACCTATGACCCGATTAGTACTTCGCTCAGATGCAAATCCGGAACAGTTTGAGTCCAAATTAAAGTGGTTTTTAAAAGGCCGCAACACCGATTTCAGTAAGACATTTTTCATCAATCTTTTTTTGCAGCCCGAAACGGAGGCATATCTTTATTCCGGTTTTAAAGATGGTTACAGGGATGGCGGACGGATTGATTATGTAAAGTTGCTGGCCATCGTAGCGGGTTTTCTGTTATTAATCGCAATAATTAATTTTATGAACCTGGCGACGGCAAGGTCAGCGAAGCGTGCAAAAGAAGTGGGTGTCAGGAAGGTAGTCGGCGCCAGGCAAACGTCATTGATCGGACAGTTTATGAGTGAAGCCATTTTGCTTACGTTCATTGCACTGATGCTTGCGCTTGCCCTGGTAACGTTTTTGCTCCCCCTGTTTAATCAATTGACAGATAAGCAACTTGCTTTGCCATTCAGTCAGCCTTTTTTCTGGGCTATGTTGACGGGGTTTTTAATTTTGACCGGTGTGTTAGCTGGAAGTTACCCGGCTCTTTTTCTTGCGGCGCTCAATCCGTTAAATGTTCTAAAAGGAAGCGTATCTTCTTCACGGCTCAATTCCGGTACGCATTTATTCCGGCGCGGACTGGTCGTTTTTCAATTTGTAATGTCGATGCTGCTCATAGTCGGGACGGTGGTGATTTACCAGCAACTGCAATACGTTCAAAATAAGAATCTCGGTTATGATCGGGAAAACCTGATCCTGATCGCTTCCGAAGGCGAATTGCCTGGAAACTATGCAGCATTCAAGCAGGAATTATTGCAAATGTCAGGTATTCAATCCATTACGCATTCGTATTCCAATCCTTTGGGCAATGGAAGCAGCACGGAAGGTGTAACCTGGACGGGCAAAGATCCCAATGCAGCGATTTCATTCAATAATACGGCTGTGGGTTATGATTATGGTAAAACCATGAAAGTTAAATTGATTGGCGGACGTGATTTTTCTCCCGATTTTGGCACCGATTCTTCCAATTATCTTATCAATGAAGCAGCTGCCAAACGAATTGGATACAAAGATCCGGTTGGTCAGCCGCTTACATTTTGGGACAAGCCAGGAAAAATTATAGGATTGATTGAAGATTTTCATTTTAATTCCCTGCATGAACCCATCCGGCCTTTGATCATTCGAATGGCTGACGGGCATTATGGAAACATTCTTATCCGGACACAACCCGGGCAAACGAAACAGGCACTGGAAAGCATTGAAGCGCTTTATCAGAAATTTAATCCAAAATTTCCTTTCACTTATTCATTTGTGGATGATGAGTACAGGAAAAGACACCGGAGCGAAAATGTAGTGGGAACACTTTCTACCATTTTTGCATTGCTCGCGATTTTTATTGCCTGTCTGGGTTTATTTGGACTTGCCGCATTCACAGCCGAACAGCGGGTAAAAGAAATTGGGGTTCGAAAAGTACTTGGCGCTTCGGTTGCGGGGATTGTGGCGTTATTATCAGGGGATTTTCTGAAACTGGTTTTTATTGCCATCCTCATTGCTTCACCAATAGGCTGGTATGTCATGAACCAATGGCTCCGGAATTATGCGTATAAAATTGAAATTGGCTGGTGGGTATTTGTTTTGGCCGGCATATTGTCACTCACCATTGCGTTGCTGACCGTGAGTTTCCAAAGCATTAAAGCAGCCATTACAAATCCCGTGAAATCGCTCAGGAGCGAGTAATGGACATGCGAAGTCTAAGGCGTAAAAGCTGAACTGAACTTTTAAATTTTTGCCGTTTTAACTAAAAACTTATCCGTGAAAACGCAATCCGCTGTTTCTGCCCGGCAGGACGGTCGCTAACCTTTTGAGTGTTAAACCTTTTGATAACAAGATTATTCACTAATTTTGTTATCAATAATTTATTTTGCTGCTCTTCTTTCAGAATAAGTCGGTACAGCATATTACGTACTGACAATCATTTTGATACCATTTCTTTCGTCTCGGGAAGACTTTGCATTTACTCCCTTTGAGGAATCCCTGGCGGATTATCCGCTGCCTGCAAGATTTACCTTTCCATTTGATTATGAGCCTCATCCGCTAAGCTTACTGGCGGTGAAAAAGCTGCAATTACATCTTGAAAACCAGGAAGAATGGATTCATAATTTTGGTTTATCAAACCAGGAAGGTCCTGTGATTGGCAAGATGTTCGGTGTTTTGGTAGTTAGCACTCCGGAGAACGAGATTGGTTATCTGGCAGCATTTTCAGGCAAACTGGCCGGCGGAAATCACCATGACAAATTTGTCCCGCCTATTTTTGACGGCGTTGAAAACGGGGGATTTCTAAACGCAGGCATGTCGGCGCTCACCCGGATCAACGAGGAGATCAGGTCGCTGGAAGAAGGAATGCCCGAGAATTATCAAAAACAGGTTTTTCAGCTAAAAACATTGAGAAAAACCAATTCAATTTTACTTCAGGAAGAGATTTTTGACCAATATCATTTTCTGAATCAGGCTGGTGAGGAAAAGAGTTTACGCAGGATATTCGATGATGCCTCGTACAAAAACCCGCCATCCGGAGCGGGCGAATGTGCTGCACCAAAACTATTGCAATATGCTTTTCAACATGATATGAAACCTCTCGCCATGGCGGAGTTCTGGTGGGGACTATCCCCAAAATCCGATTTCTGGAAACACGGACAGTTCTATCCTGCCTGCATGGAAAAATGTGCGCCCATTCTGGCTCATATGCTTGAAGGAATGGAAATGGATGAAAAACCGAAATGATTTTGTCATGAAGGTGCCGGTTTACGACTAAATAGATTTGCGTAACCTGTAAGATTTTCACCCGGATTTGCTACTAACAGGTAAAAATCTTACAGAAATGAAAAAATCAGCAATTACATTCATGCTTTCTCTTTTACTGATTTCATGTGGAAGAGAATCTTCACCGGAAGGACGTTTCCAAATCAAATTCGAAGAAATGCAACGAAAGGTTGATATTTTGGAAAATCAGAATAATGCAATTCTTGATAGCATTGGTAGGATGAATCAGGAATTGAAAGCGTTGAGAAAAAAGGAGGGTAGCAGCTTTCGCGAATAATTTTATTCATCAATTTTCCGAATATTGATTTTTGATGGCTTTTTGCCAATAAACTTGCCGGAAATGCCGGTTTGGATAATTGTTCCAGGAAGGAAAATCAGATTTACAATTTGAATATAGTTCCTTTTTGCAGTTCAGATGGTCTTTCCTAACCGCACTGTTTCGAGAATAATAGGGGTCGGAGGTAGTCGGCCGGAAATCCGTTTATCCATCTTGCCACTCCGTATTTTAGGGGCATTTTAAATAGAACTAATTTTACATTAAAGTTTTAGTTTATTCATTGAACTATGGAAAGTTCTACATATGTTTATATTATATGTGAACCCATATGTGAATAAATACTAAAATTATGCAGAATAAATCCGACATATCAGTTAATAAAGAAGCATTCAATCGAGAACTTTTCTTTGAAATATCACATGATCTCCTTTGCATTGCCGGATATGACGGTTATTTTAAAATGGTTAATCCCGCCGTATTGGAATTGCTCGGTTATTCTCAGGAAGAGTTGTTTTCAAGGCCTGTGAATTCTTTCGTATATTTTGAGGATCAGGAGATTACTGCGAAATACCGCGAAAAACTTAAAAAAAGTGTCCCGCTTCTGAATTACGAAAATCGCTATGTAACAAAAACCGGGGAAATTGTTTGGTTATCATGGACTTCCATTCCAAGAGATGAGGAACAGCTTGTATTTGCGATAGCCAAAAATATCACACACACTAAAATACTTGAAAAGGACCGCAACGCGCTGCTGGCCAATCTCACGCAAATTAACCAGGAACTCAAGCAATTGACTTATTCGACTTCTCACGACCTGAGATCTCCTGTTAGCAATTTGTTATCGGTTTTCAGTCTTCTGGATACTTCCAAAATTGAAGACGCGGAAACACTGAATTTTATATCCATGTTACAGTCTGCGACCGAAAGCCTGAAAGACTCCCTGAATCATTATGTGGACGTACTGGTTCAAAAGGATCTTTTAACTGTAAACAAGGAAGAAGTGAATTTGCTGAATTCATTGAACGTAGTAAAACGATCTCTGAAGTCCTTGTTACTAAATTCGAAAACCACGATCAATATTGATTTTTCAGAATTTGACAGCATTCAGTTTAATGGTGCGTATATGGAAAGCATCTTTCTCAATCTGATGACCAACTCCATAAAATACGTCATGCCGGATCGTTTTCCAGTCATATCTATTTACACACGAAAGGTCAACAACCTCAAACAAGTGATATTTTCCGATGAAGGTGCGGGATTTGACATGGAGGCTGTGAAAGACCGGGTCTTTGGACTAAATCAAACATTTCATAACCACACGGAAGCCAAAGGGATAGGGTTGTATCTGGTTCATAGCCAGGTTACAAGTTTGGGAGGCACGATTGTATTGGAAAGCAAACCTGGCCAGGGGGCCAAGTTTATCATGTCTTTCAAAAATTGACCATTTTCCGGCTTTTTTATAAGGTCTTTGCAAAGGAAACAGCCACCTCTTTATCTTTTACGGTAGCCATAAATCCCGATCCGTGCCTGAAAATAAATCCTTCACATTCGGATATCGACTCCGGTATTTTGGCCACGGCGGTGTCTATGGTTTGTATTTGCCAGCCGTTTGCATGGGGCAGTACCACAAATGTATGTTCCTTTTTATCTTTCCAAACGGTAGAATATTCTTCAAACACGGCCACATTGTTTGCCAGGATCTGGCGGTTTGCATAATCTGCTTCTGATTTCGCTTTTTTGTTTGCTGAATAAATTTCATTGTTGATAATGCCGGTTGCAAAGTCCATCGCAATATTGAATTGTACGAGTTGCTCAGCTGCATTTGTTACATACCGGTTAAATCCTCCGATGATGCTGGATGTGTTCCGAAAACCTTTCGGGAGCGTCGCCCATACCTCAAAGATATTGTCACGATTCGTGTCTATCGCATCAATGGAAGAGATAAAACGTTCGAAATAAAGTTGCGCATCTTCCGCGCAGATTTGACTTTTAAAATGTTCATAGATCAACCCTGCAGCCGATCTCAGTCCCATATCCTGGTGGTGATCAAAATTCAACATTGCAGGGTTATATTCTCCTCCAACATCCAGCACCGCAACTTCGGGATCAGCAACGGCAGCGGCGAGAACCGATGGATTTCTTGTGCGTATCAAGTCAATCTCGTAACCCACAAAGCGGAGCAGTGCCACAGCAATTACGTCGTCTGCATGGAAGGATGTATCGTGGGTTACTACTTTTAAATAAGGCATTTCAAAATTTGTGTTAAGATAAATATGCGTCTAATGTAATTGAATATTGTTATGGATCTTGCTATTTATCAGACATCCAGCCCATCGCTGTCCGTCGTCAAAACTTCACTCATGTAGTTGAAAAACGGACGCATATTTTTGAAAGCCTGATTGGTCTGTTTTAAAAAATTGTGGCTTAGCACTTCTTCATCTGCGAATTTTTTTATCAGCAAAAACTGCTTGTAACGCAGCAGGTCTATCGCTTCGCTGTTTTTGTCATAACCTTTCGGAGTGGTTTTTACCTGTTCTCCCTGTAAGTTCCCAAAAGTTTCAATGAATGATTTACTCTTTAAGATTTTCCGTAACGGCGTGGAATCAAAGCTGATATCGTCACGGATGCGTTTCAAATCTTCTGCATTTGGAGCTTGGAAACCGCCTGCAACGAAGCTGTTGCCGGGTTCAATGTGGAAATAATATCCGCCTCTGAGTTGCTTGGTTGCGCGGGAAAAACTTCCGCTCCAGTTGGTTTTATATGGAATCTTCTCCTTTGAAAAGCGGGTGTCTCTGTAAATACGATGCAGACTTTTTTTCCCGGATGGCGTTTCTATCAAATCATGTGCATTGAGTTCGGCGAGCAACAGCCCGGCAAAGTTTTCTATGGAAGTCTGCTCTACCAGAAATTCCTCTTTGTTCGCATTAAACCAGTCACGATTGTTATTTTGCCTTAATGATTTCAAAAATTCCAGACTTGATGCCGGAATAATGGATTTTTGGTTTGTCATATTTTTGCAGCGCACATTACTTTTTTATTGAACGTGCAATGAAAGTAAAAAGTCCCCGATTCACACCGATCTGCTTTAAAAAGCCCTTTTTAAAATATTGTTCCGTAAAAAGTAGTCAAGAAACAGGAGGCTGCTGATTGCAATTAAAGACATGCTGTAAGCAAAAGGCAGGTTAGAAATATTGTAGGAAACGAGAGAAAAAGCCTTATCCATACCTGTGATCGAAGAAGAAGAAGCGGGAATTTCACCAATGGAATTGTAGAGAAAGCCTAATAAAGTGATCATGGCAATGCTGGCCGCTGCAACGATATACCAAACTTTTTTACTGATAACCGGCTCAACAACAACCTTGTAGCTTTGCGCTTTTGCCTGAGATTCAACTTGCGCTATCACCGTTTTCATAAAATCGGCAGACGGTTTTTCAGCGGAAATTTGCTGCAACAGGTTTTTCAAATTGCTGCTCATGACCATTTCATTCTGAACTTCCAGTTGAACGGAATGCATCACCAGATCGGTAAAGCCGGGCGGGGGAGATTCCGTACCGGCTTTCTGGATCAGTTTTTTCAATTTGTCGTCCTTTTCCATTTCTATGAATCTTAAATTTCCGGCCACTAAGATCTGGAATGACCAGCTGGGAGCCTCCGTGACCTGTCTGATTGCGTTACATCAAAAATTGTAATTCCTTTTCTAATATTTTCCTTGCTCTAAACAATTTTACCTTGATATTTGAAGAAGACAGGCCGGTGATTTCTTCAATTTCCTTGATTGTATTCTCGTTCAAATAGAACAAAGTGATCAGCAAGGCTTCGGCTTCGGGTAATTTTTGTATGGCTTTTTTGATAAAAACCTGCTGTTCGTTAGCCTGTAACTGTTCCAGTTGCGGCGTGGAATAATCGTAAACGAAATTATCACTAAGCTCATCATTAATCGTAAAAACAGCAATTTTATTTTTCTGCAATTTTGAAACGGATGTTCTGTAAACAATGGTGTACAACCAGGTTGAAAATTTAGAATTACCCTGAAAAGCATGCAGTTGCTGATATGCTTTTACAAAGCTTTCCTGCGCGGCGTCTTCCGCGTCTTCTTGATTTCGAAGGATTTTCAAAGCAATGGTATATGCCATATCCTGATATCTGTGCACCAGAAACGAATAAAAAGACGAGTCTCCGTTCTTGACTTTTTGAATGTAGACTGCATCTTCCGTGTGTGTCATTGAGATTTTATGTTGAGCAATGGGCTATTTAGGCAATACGATTTTTGTCTTCTGTTATTTAGACAGTAATTTTTGGAAACAGGTTACAAGGTTTTTCGTTTTTTTGTTTTGAAAAAAATATCGCAAATCTGTAACCTGCCTGCTGATCTGACTGTCTTATGGAAAAATCAATACATTAAAACGAAGATTATATGCCCGGATTAGACGATATCAAGCACATCATCATATCAGTTGCCTCCATTTTAGCAGGTTTTGGAATTATTTATGTGTTCCTCATGACGCGTTACAAAGAACGCATGGCAATGATCGAAAAAAATGTTGACGCATCATTTTTTGTAAGCAAAGGTTCAATCTCACCAACGCTTAAATTCGGGATGTTTTTTGTAGGTATTGCCCTGGGTATCCTGGCAGCAGAAATAGTTCATGACCTACTCGGTCTCAGCCGTGGCATTTCCTTGCTGTCCATGATTTTCCTTTTTGGAGGCATCAGCCTGATCGCCAATTTTCTGATAGAAAGAAAATTGAATGATAAAGGTTGACAGCGCTTGTGTCAGCTCCTGATTGACCGGATAAAATCAGTTTCGACTTTCCGGTTCTCTTAATTCACCGAGTGTACGAAAAACAAAAAACTTCCATGCAGGGCAAAAAAATAATGGCATGGTACCTTGTGATACAAAGTACCTTTTTATATATTTGTTCTGAAAATAAAATTGGGATAGCCATGAAATAATTTAAGTAGTTGCCGGCCGGCACTTTATCAATTTAGTATTTGCTTACTGATCTGCCTTAAAAGAGCATTTGCTCTTGACGGGATTCCTGTTGCCTTTTGAATCTGTTAGCCATCATCTTAAAAAGTAAAAATGAAAACACCATTAAACATCACGCATCTGATCTTGCTTTTATTAGCACTGATTTCTTTCAGGAAGACAGCCTTGGCACAAACGCCACTGGAAGACTACCAAATCACCGGGGCAATTACAGACTCGGTTTCACAAAAAAAACTGGATTTTATAACGGTAAATTTGATGACGGACAAAAACACCGTTGTGCGGGCCGATTACAGTAAAGGCGACGGTTCTTTCAAATTTTCGAAATTAAAACCGCTGAAATATTCAGTTGTGATCGTTGGTGTTGGTTATAAAAATAAGGTTGTATCAGCTGATCTTACCGATTCGGCAGTCAGGAAACTGGATTTGGGGTTGATTAAGATAAATCAACAAGTTGTTGGTTTAAAAGAAGTTACAGTAAGTGCCACCAAACAAATTGTAAAGCAGGAAGTGGATCGAATTTCTTACGATTTGCAGGCTGATCCGGAAAGCAAAGTTTTCAGCGTTCTCGATATGATGCGCAAAGTGCCCTATCTTTCTTTGGACACCGACAATAATATTTTGCTGAAAGGCAACACAGATTTCAAAATACTGATCAACGGAAAGCCGTCGAGCATGGTAGAAAGGAGCTACAAGGAAATTCTCAGGAGTATGCCGGCCTCTTCCATTGAACGGATTGAAGTGATTACAACGCCTCCTGCAAAATATGACGCCGAAGGTTTGGCAGGAATCATTAATATCATTACCAACAAAAAGGTGGACAACGGAATTAACGGCTCCGTCAATATCAGCGAGCGTTTTCCTGTCGGTGGACCTGGTGTCGGTGGATCATTTTCTGCAAAACTGGGCAAATGGGGAATGACCGGTCTGGCTGGCGGAAGTATCTACAATACCCCTCGTACTTCAAGTTCAATCAGCCGGCTTACTTATGGTGACGAACCGACAAGTTTAAGTCAGAATGGATCTTCAACCGCAAAAAATAAAAGTGGATACATTGGCTATGAGGTTAGTTATGAGCTGGATAGCCTGAACCTGATTTCCGGACAGTTGAATGTGAACGGTAATAAATCAAAGTCATCGGGAAATCAGATTTCTTTGCTAAGCGGAGACGACGCGGTTTTGCAACGCTATCTTTTTACAAATGCCAACAGCGGAAACGGAGATGGAATGGACGCAGCATTGAATTATCAGAAAGGTTTTAAAGCCGATAAGAACAGATTGCTCACGTTTTCGTACCGGTTTTATCGGTTTGGCAATAATCAGAATACGAACGTGGCCATTTCAGATCGGATCAGCTATAACCAGCCGGATTACCGGCAGTTGAACGACCAGCATTTTGCAGAACAAACGGTTCAGGTAGATTACGTATATCCTGTAAAGAAACTAAGTATTGAAGCCGGTTTAAAAGCAATTATGCGTGATAATAAAAGTGATTTCCAGTATCGTTCCTACAATTCCGAAACGGGGCAGTTTGAACTTTTGCCTGGACTAAGTAACAAATTTGACAATAACCAAAACGTGTATGGCGCATACAATACTTACCAATATAATTTTAAAAACTGGGGTGTAAAAGCGGGTGTAAGAATTGAACAAACGGTGATGCACGCCGATTTTATTTCAACAGATTCGAAGGTTGAACAAAATTATTTCAATGTAATTCCTTCTGTTTCATTGAACAGAAAACTTAAAAACAGTGCCGGCATGAACTTTGGTTACACCCAAAGGATACAACGCCCGGGTATTTATCAGCTTAATCCGTTTATAGACAAATCCAATCCGAGTTTTGAGCGGACCGGAAATCCAAATCTGCGCCGTGCCCTGGTCAATGATTTTCAACTGGGATATAATAAATCAAAAAAGGGTTCGGTCAGTCTGAGTGTTGGTGCCACACTTTTTAAGGATCTGATATTCCCGGTTTCGGTGTTTAATCCTGTTACCAACATTACCTATATCACTTTTGGCAATACCGGAAGGGCAAGGCTGCTCATGGCGAATCTGAATGTCAATTATCCGATTACGAAAAAGTGGAATTTAAGTCTGAATGCAAGGTCAGCGCATGGAAAAGTGAGCGGTACGGTCAACGGGATCATGATCACCAACAGCGGACTGATGTACCAGGTGAACGCTTCCACCGGATATCGTTTTCAAAAAGAATGGCGTGTCAATGCCAGTATGAATGCCAATGGGCCAAACGTGAATCTGCAGGGAACCTCGAACACAGCCATTTATAGTTCGTTTAGTGTCAATAAAGATTTGATAAAAGATAAACTTTCCTTTTCAGCCTCTGCAAACAATCCTTTTCAGAAGTTCAGAAAGGATCATAGGGAAACTTTTGGACCGGATTTTGATCAAAGCAACGACAGACGAGATTACTTCCGGTCGTTTAATTTTAGCGTGAATTACAAATTTGGTAAACTGAAAGACGCAATTAAAAAGAACAAGAGAGGAATCAGAAACGACGATGTGCAGAGTGGAAGTTAGGTGCACAATCATTTGAATGTCCAACTCTGAATAAAGCTGTCCGAAACCGAACAGTTTTATTCAGAGTTTTAATTTTAAATAACTGATAATCAAATAATTGTTATTTTTTTTAATTGCTAATTACGAAACTCAGACCAACAAATCATAGCTTATCACTCGAATAGCCTTCTTTTCCCATGTCTTCTAAGAGTCACTCAATTTCTTTTAATCAGCATTGTACTTTGTTAAGCTGGGCGTTTCCTTGCCCCATTGCGCTTTTTTTTGCAGAGCTGGCTCAAACAATATGAATAAAATTGAGCTTAGCTGGATTGCATTCGCCGTTTCCGCCCTATGCGCTATTCTGATTACCCTCGCCACGGTGCGTTTTCAGGCAATCAAAGCGGCACTCATGAATCCCGTCAAATCGCTTAGAAATGAATAGTTCGGTTCTGAAAGAATTTGACGCCACGTCTCATCTTTTTTTAGAAGTTCATCGTAGGTCTGTTCTCTTGAGTGACATAGATCTGACAATTTTACCCGGCTAAAGTATTTCCCTTTAATAAATATTGTTTCCGGATAAGAATTAGAACGCGATTTTATTAAGTCTGGAGGTATTATATTTGATAAATATCTTTTGACCCTAAACATCCATGAATTTATTCAGGATCTCTATTATCATTTTTCTTGGCGTAATTATTTTTGCAAGCAGGTGCCGGGGGCAATCCAAAATTTCAGATTTTCTCCCACATGCAAGTATAGAAGCGGGTGCATTTGCTTCGCCTGGTTCCGACACCCCTTTCTGGCTTCGAACGAATCAGTATGGAATCGTTCCGGACCATTCGCCCTCAGGAATGATTCAGGCAAGTTTGTTCAGGGATTACAAAAAGCCGGACAGCATTTCTAAACAATACCGAAAATTTGACTGGGGATTCGTCTTTAATCCTGTCCTGACTTACGACAATGAAAACAGGAACAGACTTTTACTCCCCGAAGCAAATTTCAAAGTAAGGTTCAAAAATATCGAATTCTATGGTGGCCGAAGACGCGATCTGGTGGGTTTGGGCGATTCCACACTGTCGTCTGGCTTTTACGCCGGTTCCGGAAATTCATTGCCAATTCCCAAAATCCAGATTTCCACGATTGGATATGTTCCTGTTGCTTTTCGGAAGTTTATTTCAATCAATGCCGCTTTTGCACATGGCTGGATCAATTCTCCTCCGCACATTTATGCCGCACGTCTGCATCAAAAACACATCTATTTCCGGCTGGGCCGATCGGCTTCAAAATCTAAATTTTACTTTGGTCTAAACCATCAGGCAATATGGGCGGGACATTCTGCTTATCTGAAATTACGTCCCGATCTTGCTGAAAACGGGCAGTTACCTGATTCATGGAAGCTTTATAAGTATATTGTTTTGGGATACACACCAAAAAACTGGTACGAAATTGCCGGATATTCTTCCTTTGACAGTTACCGTGTTGGGAATCATTTAGGAACGTATGATGCAGGATTTGAGACAAACCTGAAAGGGAATCGATTGTTTTTTTATCACCAGCACATTTATGAGGACGTTTCCAGCCTGTTATTTAAGAATTTTCCTGATGGCTTATGGGGAGCAAACTGGGTGCCCAAAAAGGGCTCTGGTAAACTGGGACTTTTCACGCTTACAAGGCTTACGCTGGAATTCCTGACAACCAAAGATCAGTCTGGTTCAGAATTTTATATCACTGGCAGTGATTATCAGGGCGCCGATAACTACTTCAATCATACCCAATATGAAGAGGGTTATTCGTATCGCGGCTCTACAATTGGGACGCCATTCATCGCGCCCGGAAAAGATCTGGATCACTCCAAATTTTTGTCAGCCAGATTTTTTCCCAACAACCGTGTCAACGTCTGGTATGCCGGTGGACAAGCCAAATATCGCAAATCGCTTCTGCTCACGGTCCGCGCTTCTTACAGCAGGAATTTTGGAATTTTACAAGATCCATTTGATCCTCCCAGGGGTCAGTTTTCTTCTCTTTTTTCTGCACAGCATCCTTTAAGGAAATGGAAAAACACAGTGATCCATGGAAAATTTGCCTTGGATTATGGACACGTTTATACCAAATCTTATGCCGCTTATTTTGGAATAAAAAAGAACTGGTAAGTATCTTCTCCACCAACAATTTCGTGCTGATTTTCTTTGTTCAACGGTGAACGTAACTGTTCGATTTCGGACAATTTTAGCACTTATTTTGCTTTTAACATATTGATTTTGAGATAATTGACATGCCTGGCATACATTTGTTGCAAAGTCTGTTCAACAAGGATTCAGTCGCTGATAACGGTTTCCTTGGACGAATAATAAAACTTTGGTCAATGATTACGGGTAACAGAAAAAGGCACGGTAGCAACTGCAATCCGGGCCTGATTGGCTTTGCCCCAAACCCCAAATCCAAAACATATGAGTCACATTGCTATCCCGATCCCAAACTTGCCAGGCAAGCAGGATATCGAAGTTCAGGTAACGATCAATGGTCTTAAACAACAGCTGTATTATCGGGTTGAACTGTTTTACTGGGAAGACTGCACAAATCCCGTTGCGCATCGCGCCGACTGTATCAGCGAAATGCTCGCACATCATGATCCGGAATGGACGGTGTATTACATTGGCGCGCCGACCGATGAATTTGTACCCATTACTTTCGTTAAAAAAGAAAGCAGAAATTTACTTAAACACGCCACTGCATGATCTGAGCTCTGCTTGTTTTAACTTCTTCTTTTTTAATTTGTTTTTGCAATGTTGTTGCAAAAACAAATTATTCATTTCTATATTTGCATCAATGTTGCATCTAACGAAATGATTATGAAAAAGAGTCTATTAAAAGCATTGTTCGTATTGGCTGTCAGTTCCGCCTTTATTTCCTGTGAGAAAGACAAGGAGGTTGATCCGGCAGAAGAGGTTGGAGAGTTTAAGTTTATCAGGATTTTGGTAAATGATGAGGTAACCAAACAGATTTCTCTGGTAGATCCCGTTAAGCTCTCAGTGGAATCTTTTGAAGCGCAGTTTGCAAAATCGGCATTGTATGGTACGCAGGCTGGCCGTTTTGGCGCATTGGTTACCACTGCAAGCAACAATGTTCAGCTTTTTGATACCGGTTTTGAAGGCCATGGAGATCATGTGGATGTGAAGGGTACGCCAAAGTTCGGGGCACTTACTAGCAGCAGTAATAAGCCTACACACTTCAAAAGCAAAGTTGATGAAATCATTACTTTCAACGACGGAGATGGCACTTTGAGCATTGCCAAAGAAGCTGATTTTCATGTTTCCGGAGCAAAGATGACCACCATCGCGACGGGCAATGTGGCACACCATGGCGCCATGACCAAGTTTGACAACGGAACTTACGCCATTACGGAAAAGAATCCTTCGATTGCCGGATCTTTACCGGAACGGGTGAGAATTATTGATGGAACAGGGAAAACCCTTTTTGCTTCCACAGTGGAAACCAAAGGAATTCACGGCAATGCAAGTGACGGAAAAGTTTCGCTTTTTGGGTCTTCCAGTGGTGTTTTGGTAGTAGAGTCAACCGGTGCGCAGCGCCTGATCGC
>Ga0247803_1000353_pt1 | contig 25568 bp, 22 predicted proteins | sample UWRJL014104B1_FD_180928 | JGI IMG/M metagenome (GOLD analysis project Ga0247803, IMG submission 180928) | Plant litter microbial communities from Arlington Agricultural Research Station in Wisconsin, United States - UWRJ-L014-104B-1 | ecosystem: Environmental > Terrestrial > Plant litter >...
TGGTGCACTTCGGTCCATTGGGGTGGGCAGTCGCAGCCGGGGATGATGCAGCCGCCGTCGCGGGCGGTGATCATTTTGCGTTGCATCGGGGTGAAGCAGCGGGCTTTGCTGCCCAGTCCGAGGACGGTGCCGGTGCTGCCGAGGAAGATGGGTTGGAAGCCGCCGTTGTCGATCATCTGGTTGATGGTTTTCATCGAGATGGCCCCGTCGACCCCGTCGATCCAGCCGACGCCGGCCTGGGTGAGCAGGTCGAGGGCGTTGACGTGCACCATCACCGTCGGTGGCATTCCACCCATGGTCGGGGTGCGGGGGTCTTGGGCGACCTGCACGAGGATGCCGCGGAGGATGTCGGCCCGCTTCTGTCCGCCGGTGCGTTCGTCGATCAGCTCGCCGGGCACCAACTCGCCGGCCTCGATGCGTTGTTGTTCCTCGGCGGAGGGGTATCGGGGTGCGGAACGGGCGGATTGGAAGGTGTTGAACAGGTTCTGGATCACGCCCTTGAGCTCCGGGGTCACACCGCCGCGGAGTGGGTGGAGGCCCCGGGTGAGCTCGCCGAAGGAGATGGTGGATGTGGCTTCGAGTTTGGGCGCGTTCGGCGCGAGCCCGTCGGGGTTGAGCAACGCTTGCATCCGCACGGCCATGGGCCGCAGGTCATCGGCCGGGTAAGTGAACCCGTCAGAGTCCCGGAGCCGACGGATCGGACCGGTGAACCCCGCAGTAGCGGTGGTGTCGCCGAGGCCGGGGATGCGGTCGAAGACTGATCCGGTGGCTCGTTCGACGAGGCCGATCTCGGCGGATTCCACCTGGGCCTGGTCGGCGTCGAACCGGCCGTGCACCTTGTAATCGGTGAGTCCTCTTACGATGGCTTCCGCCGCATCGACCCCGAGTTCGCCGGCTTTCAGTGCGGCGGCGACCGCGGGGAACTCCGGCTCGAGGACCTGACCGCCCAGGACCCTCGGCGCCACTTTCTCACCCAATGCCAGCCGTCGTTTCATCTCCTGCCGTGACGCCAGGGTGAGCCGGGTGAGCAGGTCGTTCTGGTGCGAGGCGCCCAACCGCCAGGCCATGGAGTCCCGGCCCAGCCCGGGCCGGGACCGGTAGCCCACGACGGTCGCGGCGCCGACCCGGGCCGCGTCCACGGGCCGGCCGGCGTGTTCGACCATTTGGGTGAACGCCACCACTTCGGCGTCGCTGAGGGCGTCGAGGTCGATCGACTCCAGCACCGCCTGCACCATCCCCGCGGCGTCTTCGAGGACCCGGAGTTTGTCCCCGAAGGCACCGGTGTGAGCGCGCTGCACCATGGGGAGCTCGGCCGGATCCCGCCACGGGGGCTGCCCCACGCTCGGGCCGCTGCGCGGCTGCCCGGGGTGGGTCCCACGGGAAGCACGGGCCCGGGTGCGGCCCGGTGTGCCTGCCGCGGCGCCGGTTTCTGGGCCGGGTTCAGTGTCGGGTTCAGTGTCGGTGGTGCCGCTTAGGCTGGCGTCATCCCGGCCAGCAACATCCGGTGCCGGAGCGGCCAGGGCGGTATTCCAGTCATGGAGATTCGGTCCGGCGGGAGGGAGTCCCGTCGGGGCGGTGGAGCCGAATAGCTCTTCGTCCATAACCCCATTCTCTCACGAATCGAAGAAATATGTGAGTGATTGTCATCTTTTCTACGAGGGAGTTTCAGAAGTTTTTCCTAGTTCCAGAGGTCGGCTCGCGGGGTCTCGACAGGCTCGACCAACGAGCGTGGGGGCGTTGTCGGGAATGGCTTGCGGGGTCTCGACAGGCTCGACCAGCGGGGGTGGGCGTTGTCGGGAATGGCTGGCGGCTGGACGGGATCGGCTGGCCGCGGGACCGGATCGGCTGGCCGCGGGACCGGACCGGCGCCAGGCCGGTGGGGCTAGGAGAAGCCGGCGCCGCCCTCGGCGAGGAGTGCGAGGCGGTGCAGCGTCTCGATGTTTCGCAGCTTGATGGCCGGGTCGCGCAGGATCTGGGGCACGAACCGGCCGGGACCGGCGGTGGCGTCCTCGGTGATGCGCACGACGCATCCGGTGCCGCGTGGCTTCACGTCCACCGTCACGTGGGCCTCGCCGATCGGCCAGCCTCGCGCCTTGAACAGCGCGTGCCGCGGCGGGTCCCACTCCAGAACGGAGGTCGTGTCGTCGATCAGGGCCGGCCAGACGCCCACCGAGTGATGGATGGAGCTCCCGGCAGTCGGCCACGCCGCGTCGACTTCTCGCATGCGGGAGGCTCCGACGACCCAGCTCGGGTACAGCCAACCGTCGGCCAGGACGGCGAAGACGTTCTCGGGCGGGCAGTTCATGGTGCGGTAGTTCTCGGCCACAGTGTCACCTATTTTCGGTTGGTCGGGGAGAGGTCGGGTGCCGTCGGCACCCCGAGGTCGTGCCGAAGGGCGCTCAGGGCCGCGTGCCAGCCGGCCAGCCCGTGCACGCCGGGACCGGGCGGGGTGGATGACGAGCACAGGTACACACCGTCCAGGGGTGTGCGCCACGGGTCGGGGGAGAGGACCGGCCGGCGCACCAGCTGGGTCAGGCTCACCTCGCCGGCGGAGATGTCTCCGCCCACATAGTTGGGATTGTGCTGTTCCACCTCCGTCGCAGTGCGGCTCGCGCTGGCCAGGATGGTGTCGCGGAAGCCCGGGGCGTAGCGCTCGATCTGCCGCACGATCGCTTCGGTCTGGTCGATGGTGGAGCCGCGCGGAACGTGGGTGTACGCCCACAGCGTGTGCCGGCCGGCGGGCGCGCGGGTGGGGTCGATGCCGCTGGGCTGGGAGACCAGAACATACGGCTCCTCGGCGTGCCGGCCCCGCGCCACGGTGTTCTCGGCCCGCCGGATCTGCGCCCGGGTGCCGCCGACATGCACGGTGCCGGCCGCCCGCAACCCGGCGGCCTGCCACGGCACCGGATCCGACAGCGCGAAGTCCACCTTGGCGACGCCGTTGCCGTACCGAAAGGCGCGCAGCCGGCGGGCGTACCCGGTGGGCAGGTCACCCTCGGCGAGCCGCAGCAGCGCCCGGGGCGTCAGGTCCAGCATCACCACGCGGGCCGGCGGCAGGTCGCTCAGCCGGCGCACCTCGGTCGACGTGACGATCTCGCCACCATGGGCGAGCAGGTCGTCGACCAGCGCGGTCACGATCGCCCCGCTGCCACCGACCGGGATCGGCCAGCCGCCGGCGTGCGCGTAGGTGGCGAGGGTGAGGCCGGCACCGGCGGTGGCGATGCTCGGCAGCGCCCGGATCGTGTGCGCGCTGACACCGGTGAGCAGGGCGGGCGCGGTCTCGCCCGAAAAGCGCAGGTCCCAGAGCGGGCTGCCCTGCTCCAGGGTGCGCAGGCCGAAGCGCAACGCGGTGCCCGGATGCTTCGGCACCCGCAGGAGCTGCCCGCCGGTGAACTCCGCCACCTGGTCGGAGTGGGCCACCAGGGGAGCGAACAGCCGGTTCCAGGCCGCGCCGTCCCGGCCCAGCTCGGCGACGGTGCGCGACAGGCTGCGGTAGGCCAGGCCGGCGGTGCCGCCCGGCAGCGGATGTCCGTAGGAGACCTCGGGGACGACCAGCCCGATCCGGTCCGCGAGCTGGAAGCGCTGGAAGAACTCGGAGGCCAGCGCGAGCGGATGCACGGCGGAGCAGACGTCGTGGTGGAAGCCCGGCAGGGTCAGTTCCGCGGTCGCAGCCCCGCCACCGACGGTGGCGGACTTCTCGTAGACCCGCACGGACAGCCCCGCCCTGGCCAGCGTCACCGCGGCGGCGAGTCCGTTGGGCCCGGAGCCGACGACGATCGCGTCGACCTCAGGAGCTCCCCGCCGCACAGTAACCACGTCACGCTCCATTCGTTGGGGGACAGTCTCGCCCAGGGCACTGACAACGTCCAGGGGAAACCGGACCGGCTAGCGGACCATGGCCTGCGAGCGGCCGGAACGGAGCTTCGCAAAACGACGGCTGACCCCCCACTGGGTGACCCGCAGCATCGCTTCGACGACGATGGCCTGGCTCATCTTCGATTCGCCGGCCTCCCGCTCGCGGAACTCGATGGGCAACTCCACGACCGAGCGGCCCTGGTCGAGCACCCGCAGGGTCATGTCGACCTGGAAGCAGTACCCCTTCGACGACACATCCGCGAGGTCCATCGCCGCGATCGTCGCCGCGGAGTAGACCCTGAATCCGGCGGTGATGTCCTTGAGCGAGAGCCCCAGCATCAGGCGGGCATAGGTGTTCCCGCCCCGACTGAGCAGCTGCCGGTGCCGGGGCCAGTTGACCACGCTGCCGCCGGGCACCCAGCGGGAACCGACGGCGAGGGACGGGGCCCCCGGAGCGTCGGAGGCGACCTGGCCGATCATGTCGGGCAGCCGCTCCGGCGGATGGGACCCGTCGGCATCCATCTCGATCAAGAAGTCGTAGCCGCGTGCCAGCCCCCACGCGAAGCCCAGGACGTAGGCGGAGCCCAACCCCAGCTTGCCGGTGCGGTGTTCAACCTTGATCCGGTCGTCCGCGCGAGCCATCCGGTCGGCCAGATCCCCGGTGCCGTCGGGGCTGGAGTCGTCGACGATCAGAACGTGCGCGCCGGGCGTCGCTGTCAGCAGGCGCGCCACGATGCTCTCCAGGTTCTCGAACTCGTTGTAGGTCGGGATGATCACCAGACTCCCGGCGCCACTGCGGGCCGTACCTGTGGATGGCATGCGGGAGAGCTTAGTTTGTCCGCCTGTCCGCTCCCTCCGAGGCCGTCCCGGGTGCGTCGGTCAGACGAACGCGGCCAGGCCGGTGATGCTGCGGCCCACGATGAGGGTGTTCATCTCCTGGGTGCCCTCGTAGGAGTAGATGGCCTCGGCGTCGGCGAAGAACCTGGCGATGTCGTAGTCCAGCACGATGCCGTTGCCGCCGAACAACTCGCGGCACCAGGCGACGGTCTCCCGCATCCGCGACGTCGTATACGACTTCGCCAGGGCGGAGTGCTCGTCGCGCTGGGTGCCGTCGTCGAGCATCTGGGAGACCCGCACCACCATGCCCAGGCTGGCCGTGATGTTGCCCAGGCTCTTCACGAGCAGGTCCTGCACGAGCTGGTGGCCGCCGATCGGCTTGCCGAACTGCACCCGCTCCACGGCGTAGGCCGCCGCGGCCTCGTAGGCGCCGATGGCCAGGCCGACGGCCGCCCAGGAGACCTCGGCGCGGGTGAAGCGCAGCACCCGTGCGGTGTCGCGGAAGGAGTTCGCGTTCTGCAGCCGGTTGTGCTCTGGCACCACCACGTTCTCCAGGGTGATGTCGGCGTTCTGCACGGACCGCAGGCTGATCTTGCCCTCGATCTTGGTGGCCGTGTAGCCCGCGGTGTCCGTCGGCACGATGAAGCCCTTCACGGCTCCGTCCGCGGTGTCCTTGGCCCAGACGATGGTGATGTCCGAGAAGGTGGCGTTGCCGATCCAGCGTTTCGCTCCGTTGAGTACCCAGGTGTCGCCGGTCAGGGTCGCGGTGGTCCGCAGCCCCTGCGCGGAGTCGGATCCGCTCAGCGGCTCGGTGAGGGCGAAGGCGCCGACGATCTCGCCGCTGGCCAGGCGCGGCAGCCACAGTGCTCGTTGCGCCGCCGACCCGCAGGCGGCGATCGACCCGGCGACGAGTCCGTTCTGCACACCGACGAAGGTGGCCACGGATGCGTCCACGCGGGCGAGCTCCAACGCCACGAAGCCGCGGAACACCGCGGAGTTCGCGAAGGGGCGGGTTTCCTCCCAGCCGAACGAGTAGGCGCCGAGGGCGCCGAGGGGCTTGATGATCTCGGACGGGAACTCAGCCCGCTCCCAGCATCCGTTCACGACGGGCCGCACATCCGACTCGAGGTAGGAGCGGATGCGCGAGAGCGCCGCCTTCTCCTGATCCTCGAGGAGGCTCTCGTACCCGAAGAAATCACTGCTGAGCGGTTCGAAGGTCATCTGGCTCCCTTGCACGATGATGCCGGCCGCGCGTGCGCGCTGACCGGGACGTTCAGCCTAGGACGGCGTGCCGTGTGGAGGAAAGCGGTTGGTAGTTTGGTCTAAACCCCGAGGTTCAGGAGCCAAGCATGTTTGTGGGCATCAGCAACACACCGCGCGATTACGCCTGGGGCTCGCCAACTGCGATCGCCTCCCTCCTGGGCCGGCCGGCCTCGGGCGGTCCAGAGGCCGAGCTCTGGCTCGGCGCCCACCCCGGTAGCCCGTCGGTCATCGCCGACCCCGCCTTCACCGGGGGAGCGGCCACCCTCGCCGAGTGGATCGACCGGGACCCGGCCGGCGCGCTCGGCGCCACGCACGCCGGCGCGGCGCGGTTGCCGTTCCTGATGAAGATCCTCGCCGCCCACAGCCCGCTCTCCCTGCAGGCGCACCCGTCGCCGGCTCGCGCCGCGGCCGGCTTCGCGCTCGAGAATGCGGCCGGCATCCCGATCGGCGCCGCCGACCGGAACTATCGGGACCCGTTCCACAAGCCGGAGATCATCTTCGCGCTCAGTGACACCTTCCAGGCGCTGTGCGGCTTCCGCGACCCGCGCCAGATCCGCTCCATCCTCGCCGAGCTGCGCGCACTGGACGCCACCATGGACGACCCGCAGCCCGCGGCGCTGCTCGGCCTGGAGAACCGCCTGATGGGCGACGAGGCGATCCACGATGTCGTCGATTGGCTGCTGCGCGACGGTCGCGGCGGTGACACCGGTGAGGTGTCCTGGCTGGTCGAACGAGTGGTGGCGCTCGCCGAGCAGGCCGCGTTCCTGATCGAGGGCGGCGCCAGGGTGAGCTTCGCCGCCGAGCTCGACACGGTTCGGTCGCTCTCGGCCGCGTACCCGGGCGACCCGGGCATCGTGATCTCCCTGCTGACCAATCTGGTGTCGCTGAAGCGCGGCGAGGTGCTCTTCCTGCCGGCCGGCAACATCCACGCCTACCTCTCCGGGCTGGGCGTCGAGGTGATGGCCGCCTCGGACAACGTGCTGCGCGGCGGGCTCAGCCCCAAGCACATCGACGTCGACGAGCTGCTCGACGTTCTCGACTTCGCGCCGTTGCCGGTGCCCTACCTGGCGCCGGAGGTGCAGGCCGACGGCGTCGCCGTCTACCGGCCGGACGTGCCCGACTTCGAGCTGGCCCACATTTCGGTGCCGGCGGATGCGTCCGCCACCGATTCCGGTCAGGCCGGCGTGCCGATGCGGCAGGTGACCCTCACCGGGCCCGGCATCGCCATCTGCACGGCCGGCCGGTTCCTGGTCGCCGGCGGGTCGTCGTCGATCTCGCTGGCCAGGGGCGAATCCGTCTACATCACGCCGGACGAGGGCACCCTCACGTTCGCGGGCTCCGGCGAGGTCTTCCTGGCCACCACGCCGTAGTCCAGGCCGCCCGGGACCGAGCCGCCGAGCACGGGGACCCCGTAGTCCGGGGCGAGCCGGCGGGCGCCGAAGGTGCGCCGGTACGCCGTGGGCGTGGTCTGCAGGCTGCGCACGAAGTGGTGCCGCATGACGCTCGCGGCACCGAATCCGGTTTGCGCCGCGATCAGGTCCAGGGTCTCGTCGGTCTGCTCGAGCAGCTGTTGGGCCAGCATCAGGCGCTGCCGGTTCAGCCACGCCGTCGGCGTGGTGCCGAGCTCGGCCCTGAACCGCCGGGCGAAGGTGCGCGGTGACATCAGGGCGCGCCTGGCGAGCTGGTCCACGGTGAGATCCTGATCGAGGCTCTGCAGCATCCAGTCGGTGATCTCGGCGAACGAGCCGCTCTGCTGCTCGGAAATCGGTGCCTGGATGAACTGGGACTGACCGCCGTCCCGCTGCGGCGGCACCACCATGCGCCGGGCGATCACATTCGCGGCCGCGGCGCCGAGTTCGCGGCGCACCACGTGCAGGGCGGCATCGATGCCGGCGGCAGTGCCCGCCCCGGTGACCACGTGGTTGTCCTCGACGAAGAGCACATCCGGATCGACGATGGTGTTCGGGTAGGCCTCGGCGAGGGCGTCGGCATACATCCAGTGGGTGGTGCTGCGCCGACCGTCCAGGATGCCGGCAGCGCCGAGGATGAACGCGCCGCTGCACACGCTCAGCACCCAGGCACCCCGCGCCTCGGCCTCCCGCACGACGCGCAGCACCTCGGGGTGGATCTCACTGCCGGCCTCGTAGGCCGGGATCGCGATCAGGTCGGCATCCGCGGCGGCAGCGAGGCCGTCGTGCACCACGATGTCGAAGCCCAGCTTGGTGCGCAGAGCCCCCGGCACCGCCGTCACCACGTGGAAATCGAAGACCGGACCGCCGTGTTCCGACCTGTCGATGCCGAACACCTCGCAGATCACCCCGAACTCGAACGGGGCCATTCCGGGGATGGCGACACACACGATCTTCTTCAACATGGGATCCTCCGGGACGATGGCAGGAATGTGCGGGTAAACGGCAACTCTGCCACTCGTGGCAGAAAGTCGCAAGACCTACCGTTAGTGCCATGATCCTGTTTCTGAGTTTCTTGCTGGCCCTGTCCATCTGGGCCGTGGTGGCGAGCATCGGCGCGATGCGCTCGGACGGCTTCGGCGACGCCGACCAGGCCCGGCGCAACCGGCATCCCGAACCGTTCCCGCGCGGACGATAGTGTGGTCTGAAACGGCAGCACCCGGCTGCCTCGAGACCGCAGGGGCACCACATGGCTTGGCTTGTAACCGGAGGGGCCGGCTATATCGGCTCCCACGTCGTCCGCGCGTTCCTGGCCGAGGGAATCGATGTCGTCGTCCTCGACGATCTGTCCAGCGGTCACGCTGACTTCGTTCCGGCCGGAGTGCCGTTCGTCGAGGGCACCCTGCTCGACACCGCGCTGCTGGCCAAGACGTTCGCCGAGCACGAGATCAGCGGCGTGGTCCACGTCGCCGGATTCAAGTACGCCGGCGTCTCGGTGACCCGGCCGCTGCACACCTACGAGCAGAACGTCACGGCCACCGCCCTGCTGCTCGCCGCGATGCAGGACGCCGGCGTCGGCCGCATCGTCTTCTCCTCCAGCGCCGCCGTCTACGGCACCCCTTTCACCGACCTCGTCACCGAGGAGACCGCGAAGAGCCCCGAGTCGCCCTACGGCGAGTCGAAGCTGATCGGCGAGTGGCTGCTGCGCGACCAGGCCGTCGCCGCGGGACTGGCGCACACCTCGCTCCGCTACTTCAACGTTGTCGGCTCCGGCAGCGCGGAGCTCCGCGACACCAGCCCGCACAACCTCTTCCCGATGGTCTTCGAGGCCCTCATCGACGGCCGCACGCCGCGCATCAACGGCAACGACTACAAGACGGCGGACGGCACCTGCGTGCGCGACTACATCCACGTCGCCGACCTCGCCGTCTCCCACGTCGCCGCCGCCCGGCGCTTGGATGCCGGCCTGGCGATCGAGCCGGTCTACAACCTCGGCAGCGGGGAAGGCGTCTCGGTCGGCGAGATCATGAGCACGGTCGCCTCCGTGACCGGCATCGCGTTCACCCCGGTCATCGGCCCGCGTCGCACCGGAGACCCCGACCGCATCGTCGCGTCGGGCGAGATGGCCGCGCGCGACCTGGACTGGAAGATGCGCCACAGCCTGGACGACATGGTGCGCAGCGCCTGGGAATCCCGGCAGGCATCCGTCGTCTGATCGAACGACACGATTGAGACAGGGTCGGCGAGTCTGAACCCTCCAGCCCATATTGAGGGTTTACGATCTGCGACTTGACGGCAGCGAACTACACCGGTGTAATTAGTTCTAGCGCGAAAACGTGCATGAGCTGATGGGTGGAGGCGATATGACGTTGTCTGAATATCGTTCTGGGGTACCTGAGGACTGGTTCGTCGATCCTGTGCGCCTCGGCGTGCCCGGCGTTCGCAAGGAACCGTCGATTGTCGAGGGTGCGGATGACAACCCGCTCGCTTGGCAGTCAGATTCCCTGTGCGCCCAGACGGACCCTGAAGCCTTTTTCCCGGAAAAGGGCGGCTCGACCAGAGACGCCAAGAAGATCTGCGCGTCCTGCGAGGTGCGCCCCCAGTGCCTGCAGTACGCCCTCGCCAACGACGAACGCTTCGGCATCTGGGGCGGCCTGTCCGAACGCGAGCGCCGCAAACTCCGCAAGCGCGCCGGCTGATCCGGTCCGAGAACCGAGCCCGTTCGGCCGGCGAGTTCGGTCGGCCGGATTCAGGGCGCGCCTGACCGGTTGAGCGATCTTCACCGATAACCGACCTAGGCTGTCTTCGATATGCAAGCCAGAGTCACCGCCATCATCGTCGCCCGTAACGGCGCCTCGCACCTCGAACGAACTCTCGAGGCCCTTCGTCGACAGACCCGGCAGCCCGACACCGTCATCGCCGTCGACTGCGGCTCGAGCGACACCACCTCGGAACTGCTGGCGGCATTCGGCCCCACCCACCTGATCTCAGCGGATGCGGATCTGTCGTTCGGTGCCGCGATCAACGTCGCCACCCGGGTGATGAGCCCGCCGGACGGCGACCACGAACTGCTCTGGCTCCTGGCTCAGGACAGCGCCCCCGAATCCCGCGCGCTCGAGAACCTCGTCGGCGAGCTGGAAATCGCCCCCTCCGTTGCGGTGGCCGGACCCAAGGTCATGGAATGGGTCGCCGACGACTACATCCACGACTTCGGCCAGTCGATGACCCCGTACGGCGCCACCGTCACCCTGGTCGAGAGCGAACTGGATCAGGAACAGCACGACGGCATGAGCGACGTCCTCGCCGTCAGCGCCGGCGGCATGCTCGTGCGCCACAGCGTCTGGGACAAGCTCGGCGGCTTCGACCCTGCGCTGCCCATCGTCGACGACTCCCTCGACTTCTGTGTGCGGGTGCGGCTGGCGGGTTACCGCGTCTCCGTGGTCGCCGCCGCACGGGTCAGCTCGGCCGGTGACGGCGTCGCCGGACCAGACGGGTCCTCCCGCGGACGCGCCAGCCGCCGCCGGGTACGCGCCGAACGGTCGGCGCAGCTGCACCGCCGGCTGGTCTACGCCCCGGCCGGGGCCCTGCCGGTGCACTGGATCTCCCTGATCCCCCTCGCCTTCCTCCGCGCCATCGGCGATCTGCTGCGCAAGGAACCCGGGGCGATCCTCGGCGAGTTCTCCGCCGCGTTCGCCGCCGCCTTCCTGGGCGGCCGGGTCCGCACCGCCCGTCGCCGGCTGGCCGCCACCCGCACCCTCGGCTGGTCGTCGATCTCCTCCCTGCGCGTGTCGGCCGCCGAAGTGCGCCGCAGACACGCCCTCACCAGGGAAGCCGCCCTCACCGGCGCCCGCGGCGACCGTCCGGAGGTGCGCTTCTTCGCCGGTGGTGGGGCCTGGACCCTGCTCGCCGCCGCCGTCGTCGGCGTCGCGATCCTGGCCCCCCTGCTCGGCGCGCAGTCCCTCACCGGCGGCGGCCTGCTCCCGCTTTCCGCCACGGTCAGTGACCTGTGGGCCAACGTCGGCTACGGCTGGCTCGACATCGGGTTGGGCTTCACCGGCGCCGCCGACCCGTTCGCGGTAGTTCTCGCGATCCTCGGCACCCTGACCTTCTGGTCGCCGTCGTTCGCCATCGTCCTGGTCTACCTGCTGGCCCTGCCGCTCGCCGCGATCGGCGCCTGGATGGCCGCCACCCGGCTCACCCACCGCGGCTCGATTCGAGCCGTCGCCGCCGTACTCTGGGCACTCTCACCCACCTTCCTCACCGCCATCGCGGCCGGCCGTCCCGCCGCGATCATCGTGCACCTGCTGCTGCCCTGGCTGTTCTTCGCCGGCTTCGCCGCGGCACGGTCCTGGTCGGCATCCGGATCGGCCGCCCTGCTTTTCGCCGCGATCGTCGCCTGCGCACCGTCACTGGCCCCGGCGCTCCTGGTCGGCTGGCTGCTCTGCGTGCTCTTCAGCGGCCGCAGTGTGATGCGTTTTGTCGGGATCCCGCTGCCGGCGCTCGCGCTGGCGATCCCGCTGATCTGGAACCAGGCCCTGCGCGGCAACTGGTTGGCGCTGCTGGCCGACCCCGGTGTCCCGGTGCCGACGGCAGCCGTGCCGATCTGGCAGTTCATCCTGGGCTTCCCGGCTGGCGACTTCGGCGGCTGGAGCCAGCTCCTGCCGCTCTGGGGCGGCGACGCCGCCGTGGCCGACTACCTCATTCCGCTGCTGCTGATCCCGATGGCCGTGCTCGCACTGATGGCATTGCTCCTGCCCGGCGCCCGCGGCGCGGCCCTGGCCCTGGTCGCGGCCCTGCTCGGGCTGGGCACCGCGATCCTGGCCGGTTCCCTGTCGGTGGCGGCGCTCGGCGCCCAGGCCGTTGGCATCTGGCCCGGCGCCGGCCTCAGCCTGTACTGGCTCGGCCTCGTCGGAGCCGTCGTCTTCGCCGGCCGGGGCCTGCACCGGGTGGCCATCGCGCCGCTCGTGGTCACCGCCGTCGCCCTCGCCGTGGTGTCCCTGCCGCTGGCCGCTGCGCTCCCGCTGGGCACCTCCGTCGTCGAGGAAGGCATCGGGCGCACGCAGCCGGCCTTCGTGACCGCTGAGGCCGCCGTCGAGTCCAGGGTCGGCACCCTGCAGATCGTGCCGCAGCCCGACGGCGGCATCCTCGCCACCATCGTCCGCGGCTCCGGGGTGCGGTTGGATGTCGAGTCCACCCTGAACAGCACCGACACGACGGTCAGCGCCGAGCAGGAGGAGCTGGCCACCCTGGCGGGCAACCTCGCGTCGCAGAGCGGGCTGGACGCGTCGGCCGACCTGGCGAAGTTCGGCATCCGCTTCGTGCTGCTGCTGCCGGCCGCCGAAGAACCCGCCGCATTCGGCGACACCGCCTCCATCACCCAGGCGGCCAGCGACACGACCACCCGCACCACGACATCCCTCGACGGCAACGCCGCACTGGCGCCCGTCGGCGACACCGCGTTCGGCCGCCTGTGGCGCTCAGACGCGCCGACGGACGACGCCGTCAACGGGCAGATCCCCGCGGATGCGGGCGGAGTCTTCGGCCTGGTGACCGGCCTGATCGCCGTACTCGTGATCGGCGCGACCGTGCTCCTGTCCGTGCCAACCGGAGCCGGCCGCGAGGCCGTCCGGCAGGCGCACCGGGACGCGATCCGGCGCGCATCCAGGCTGAGCAAGCCGCCCAAGCCCACCCGGGTGGGCCGCCCGGCCAGGCCCGCACGGCCCAAGCGCGTGAAACGCCCCGCGGGCCGCCGCGCCAAGGGCGTCGGCCCCAGCGCCGAGGAGCCGACGACGTCGGCCCAGGTCGAGCCGACCAGCGTGGCCGAGCCGACCACTCCGGTCGAGCCGCCCGCCCCGGCCGAGCCGACCGCGGCCGCCGAAACACCCCACCCGTCGTCGTCGGACACCAGCAGCCCGAAGGATGCAGATCATGGCAACTAAGCGCAGGGTTGCCGTCCTCGGCGCCAGGTACGCCGCCGGCCTGATCGGCATCGGCATCGCTGTCGTCGCCGTCGGCGGGGCCGCGATCGTGCCCTGGCCCACCGTCGTGCGGGACGCCCCGTCCACCCTGGTCACCCCGGTCGCGAGCGACCAGATGCGGGTCTGCCCCGGCCCCCTCCTCACCCTGGCCGAAGACTCCACCCAGGCGGATGCCGCGACCTCCGTCGGCTCGTACACCGCGGTGTACGCCGCACGCGGAGCGGGAACCGACGCCGACGAGGTGCCGGTGGAGCGCACCGACCTGGCGGCGACCGACAACTCGCAGGCCGAACGGGACGGCGCCCCGAGCGTGCTGACCGTGCCCGTCGAAGACGGCGCCACCGACGCCCCGCTCGTCGCCGGCTCCCAGTCGCAGACCGCGACCAGCGAAACCCTCGGCGGACTGGCTGCGGCCGCCTGCACCGAAGCTTCCAGCGACTCCTGGCTGGTGAGCGGATCGACGGACGTCGGCCGCACCAGCCTGGTCCTGCTGAGCAACCCCACCACCGTCGTCGCCTCCGTCGACCTCGCCGTCTACGGCGAAGCCGGTCTGGTGGATGCCCCCGGCTCCACGGGCATCCTCGTGCAGCCGGGCAGCCAGCGGATCGTGTCCCTCGCGGGGCTCGCCCCCAACCTCCGGTCCCCGGTCGTGCACGTCACGGCCACCGGCGGTCAGGTCGCCGCGACCCTCCAGCAGAGCCTGATCAGGGGCATCCAGCCCGGCGGGGTCGAGCTCAGCGGGCCGACGACCACCCCGGCAACAGCACAGACCATCCCCGGTGTCGTCGTGTCCGACCTGGGCGCCGAGACCTCGGCCGATGTCGGCGCGGTGTCCGACGACACCCCGTCGGTGCGGGTCCTGGTTCCGGGCACCGAGGACGCCACCGTCAGCGTCGGCGTGCAGAGTGAGGACGGCGCATCCACCGGCACCTCCCTGGAAATCGAAATCCAGGCCGGCATCGCCACCGAAATCCCGTTGAGCGGCGTCGTCGCCGGCAACTACACGGTCAAGTTGAACTCCGATCAGCCCGTCGTCGCCGCGGCCGTGACCACGACGACCGGCAGCGCCAGTGCCGATTTCGCCTGGGCCTCCGCGGCCGCCTCGCAGGACGGTGACTTCCTGGTCAGCGTCGCCGGGGGCTCCTCGCCGTCCCTGCACCTGGCCAACACCTCCGGGTCGGACAGCGAACTGACCCTCACCCCCCTGACCCGGTCGGGCGTCGACATCAGCGTCGCCGCCGGTCAGTCCATCGTGGTGGCGCTGGCCGACTCCGAAAGCTACCTGGTCAGCGGGGGAGAGGGCATCGCGGCGTCGATCACCTACGCCGGCGACGGCCAAGCCTCCTCGTTCACCCTCAGCCCGATCGGGCCGCTGGCCGCCGCCATCCCGGTCTACTCGCACTGATCTCTTCACAGAAGGAGCCCGCCGTGACCCAGAGCACGAGCGCACCGGGCGGTGGGCCCACCGGCGGCCGCCACCTGCTCGTCACCGGCGGCGCCGGTTTCATCGGCGGAGCCATCGTCGACGCCGCCCTCGCCCGCGGCTGGCAGGTACGGGTGCTCGACTCCCTCCGCCGCGACGTGCACGGCGGACTGCCGGTCGTCGACCCCCGTGTCGAGTTCGTGGTCGGCGACGTCACGGATCCCGGGGTCGTGGCGCATGCGCTGCGCGGTGTCGACGTGGTCTGCCACCAGGCGGCCAAGGTGGGCCTGGGCGTCGACTTCTCCGACGCGCCGGACTACGTGCACAGCAACGAGGTCGGCACCGCGGTGCTGCTGGCGGGCATGACCACCGCCGGGATCGACCGGTTGGTCCTGGCCTCCTCGATGGTCGTCTACGGCGAGGGCAGCTACCGGAGCGCCACGGGCTTCGCGCGCCCGGGGCCGCGGAACGTGGCGGACCTCGATGCCGGCGACTTCGATCCGACCGACGCCACGACCGGGGAGCCGCTGGAACCCGTTCTGGTGAGCGAAGACGACCCCCTCGACCCCCGCAACGTCTACGCGAGCAGCAAAATGGGCATGAAGTACCTCGCCACGGCCTGGAGCCGCAGCACCAACGGCCGGGCGGCCGCGCTGCGCTACCACAACGTCTACGGGCCCGGGATGCCGCAGAACACGCCGTACGCCGGTGTCGCCTCCCTGTTCCGGTCGGCCCTCGAACGCGGCGAGGCCCCGACGGTCTTCGAGGACGGCCGCCAACGTCGCGACTTCGTGCACGTGCGGGACATCGCCTCGGCCAACCTCGCCGCGATCGACTGGACCGGCACCACCACGGCCGGCACCTTCCGGCCCTTCAACGTCGGCAGCGGCACCGTGCACACCATCGGCGACATGGCCGAGGCCCTCAGCGCCGCTGCCAACGGACCGGCACCCGTCGTGACCGGCGAGTACCGCCTGGGCGACGTGCGGCACATCACGGCCTCGTCGGAGCGGCTGCGCACCGAACTGGACTGGAGCCCCGCGGTCAGCTTCGCCGACGGGATGCGCGAATTCGCCACCGCGCCGCTGCGGGCGGCCGTGGTCTGAGCCCGGCTCCGGCCCGGGTCAGACCTCGACGGGCTCGGGGTGCGCCGGCAGCAGCACGTCGAATCGGCATCCGCCTGGCGTGTTCTGCACGGTGACCTCACCGTGGTGCGCCGCGACGATGCCGTCGACGATCGCCAGGCCGAGGCCTGCACGGCCCTGGCTCGCGGACTCGGCATCCGGGGTGCGCGGTTCGGTGCCCCGCCAGCCGGGCTCGAACACCCGGCCGAGATCCGCGGGCTCGATGCCGCCGGCCGAATCCTGTACCGAGATCACGGCGCGCCCGTCGGTGTGCTCGGTAACCGAGACCACGATGGCGCCGCCGGGGGCGGACTGTTGTACGGCGTTCATCACCAGGTTGCCCACCGCCCTGGCCAGCTCCCGCGGGTCGGCCAGGATCGTCAGGCCCATCGCGCCCTCGAAGCGCAGGTCGAGCGATTTCGACCTGGCGACCGGACCGAGGTCGGCGACGGTGTCGCTGATCAGGTCGTAGAGGGCGACCCGCGCCATGCTCAGCCGGAGGGTGCCCGATGTGATCCGGGACAGCTCGAACAGGTCGTCGACCATGCCGTTCAGCCGGTCCACCTGGCTGCGGATCTGGCCGTAGTAGCGGATCGGGTCCTCGACCATGTCATCCTCCAGGGCCTCGGCCATGGCGCGGATGCCGGCCAGCGGCGTGCGCAGGTCGTGGGAGATCCAGGCGACGAGCTCGCGGCGGGCGGACTCGATCTTGCCCTCACGGTCCCTGGATTCCTGCAACCGTGCACCGGTCGCGGCCAGCTGATCGGCCAAGGCTGCGAACTCGGTGTTGCTGTGCCGTTCCGTAGCCGGGACCGGCTCGCCGCGGCCGAGGTTCGCCGCCGTCAGCGTGAGGTGCCGGCTGTCGCGCGCGATCCAGCGCCCGAGCAGGGCCGCCATCAGCAGCGAGACGCTCCCCGCCACCCCGGCGACGAAATAGAACACCGTGAGGTCGTGGTCGGACACGTACATCAGGGATGCGGCGGCGGCCATCCCGCTCACCACCGACACGATCGTGGCCAGGGCCACGACGACGAGCTGTAGCACGAGGGAGTACCTGGCGAGCAGGTGCAGGGTGATCAGGCCGAGCGTTCCGACGATGACGGCGCAGGCCAGGGCGATGACGAGCACGCTGACGAGCCCGTTGACGGTCATCGGAGGGCTCCGGCGTCCTGATCGCCGGGCGGCGCGGCGGCGAGAGGTTCGGGGTCGAATCGGTACCCGACACCCCACACCGTCTTCAGCAGCCGCGGACGGGTCGGGTCGGTCTCGATCTTCTCCCGCAACCGTCGCACGTGCACCGTCACCGTGGACAGGTCGCCGAAGTCCCAACCCCAGACCGACTTGAGCAGCTCCTCCCGGCTCAGTGCCCGGTACGGGCGGCCGATCAGGTGGGCGAGCAGGTCGAACTCCCTGGCCGTGAGCACCAGAGCGTCACCGTTCATCCGCACCTCGTGCGCCGCCTGGTCCAGCGCGAACGGTCCCGCCTGCACGGACCCGCCGCGCACCGGCTCCGGTGCGCTGCGCCGCAGCACCGACTGCACCCGCAGAACCAGCTCACGGGGCGAGAACGGCTTGGCCAGGTAGTCGTCGGCGCCGGCCTCCAGACCGTCGATCCGGTCCTCTTCCTGATTGAGCGCGGTGAGCATGATCACGGGTGTCGCCCAGGCGGCCTTGATCCGGCGGCATACCTCGATGCCGTCCAGTGCGGGCAGCATCCGGTCGAGTACCACGAGGTCGGGCCGTTGCGCCTCGGCCTGGCGGAGGCCGCTGTGGCCGTCCTGCGCCTGATCCGCGATGAAACCGGCCGCGACCAGGTAGCGGCAGACGATCTCGGCGACCGTCGGGTCGTCATCGATGACCAGGATGCGGCGTGGAGTGTCCGGGGGCCCGGTCGCAGGCGTAGGGTTCACCCTTGAAGAATAGGCGCTCCCGCCGCCCGGCACCGCGTCCCCGCATCCTTCCGCAGTCCGTAACGTTTGGTTCGGAGTGTCGGCGGGCCCGCCAACCTAGTGTCGAGGGGTGAGTGAAAACCTGGTCGATGTCGTCATGCCGTGCCTGAACGAAGCCGGGGCTCTGCCCTGGTTGCTGGGCCGGCTGCCGGAGGGCTACCGGGCGATCGTGGTCGACAACGGTTCGACGGATGATTCGGCGCGCATCGCCGAGGCGGCCGGGGCCACTGTCGTGTTCGAGGGCCGTAGGGGATTCGGCGCCGCCGCCCACGCCGGACTGCTGCGGGCGACCGCTCCCATCGTGGCGTTCTGCGACGCCGACGCGTCGATGGATCCGCAGGACCTGCCCCTGGTGGTCGATCCGGTGGCGGCCGGAGACGCCGATCTGGTGCTCGGCCGGCGCCGTCCGACGACCGCCGGGTCGTGGCCGGTGCACGCCCGGATAGCCAATTCCACTCTTTCTTGGCGACTGCGCCGAATAACAGGTGTGAACATCTACGATTTGGGCCCGATGCGGGCCGCACGGCGAGAAGACCTCCTGTCCCTCGACCTCCAGGACCGGCGCAGCGGCTACCCGCTCGAGGTCTTCCTCAAGGCCGCGGACCGGGGCTGGCGCATCCGTGAAGTCGACACCCCGTACGCCCCCAGGGTCGGCCGCAGCAAGGTGACCGGCACGGTGCGCGGCACCCTCACAGCCATCACCGACATGTCACGCCTCCTGAAGGACGCGCGGCGATGACCACCCTGATCGTCATCGCCAAGGAATGCCTGCCCGGCAAGGTGAAGACCCGGCTGCACCCGCCGCTCAGCCTGGACCAGGCCGCGGAGCTGGCCGCGGCCAGCCTCGACGACACGCTCGCCGCCGTCGCCGTGCTGCCTGCCACCCGGCGGGTGCTCGCCTTCGACGGTGCCGTGGCGCCCGCATCCGCTGCCGGCTACGACATCGTGCCCCAGGTGGCCGGAGGCCTGGACGAACGCCTCGGCGCGATCTTCGACGGCTGCAATGAACCCGCCGTGCTGATCGGGATGGACACCCCCCAGGTGTCGGCCGCCGATCTCGCTCCGCTGTTCGCGGACTGGCCGGACGACGTCGATGCCTGGTTCGGCCCCGCCGCCGACGGTGGCTTCTGGGCGCTCGGGCTGCGTGAGCCCGACGGCAACCTGATCCGGGGGGTGCCGATGTCGGAGAGCTTCACCGGCGACCACCAACTCGCCCGGCTCCGCGACGCGGGGCTTCGGGTGCGGCTGCTGCCGACCCTCACCGACGTGGATCACATCGAGGACGCCCACCACGTGGCCGCCCTCGCTCCGCACGGCCGCTTCGCGGCTGCGCTGGCCGGATTCGGCGCCATCCAGCTGAGCGAGGTGGCGCGATGACCCTACTCTCCGGCCGCCCCGGCCTCGACCAGAGCCCCACCTTCGGTTCCGGCGGTACCGAACCATACGCGGCCGCGCTGCAGGACGAATCTGCGGTGCTGTACCTGCGGGGCAGCACCGCCGAGCACCCGGCGGCTGCGCCGATGGATGCCGGCCGCTGGAGCGCCGGCGCCGACGCCACCGACCTCGACGTGCTGACCGGCGCCGCCGGCCCGGTGCTCGACATCGGCTGCGGCCCGGGCCGGATGGTCAGGGCGGCCATGGACCTCGGCCTGTCGGCCATCGGCGTTGACGTGTCACCGACGGCGGTGCGCATCGCCACGGCGGCGGGCCTCACGGTCCTCAACCGGTCGGTCTTCGCCCCGATGCCGCTCGAGGGCGGCTGGGGCACGGCGCTGCTCCTGGACGGCAACATCGGCATCGGCGGCGACGCGGGGGCGCTGCTGACCAGGTGCGCAGAGCTGCTCGCCGAGGACGGCGCACTCGTGGTCGAAGTCAGCCAGGAGCCCGATCGTGACCATGCCTTCGAGGGCACCCTCGAAGACGCCCAGGGCCGGCGCAGCGGAGTCTTCCCGTGGGCCGAGATCGGCATCGTGCCGCTCCGGGAACGCGCCGAGGAGGCCGGGCTCCGAGTGGATCAGGACTGGATCCGGGACGGACGCTGGTTCGCCCGCCTGGTGCGCAGGTAGAACCAGAGCGAGACCAGAACGCTGGCCACCGCGAGCGCCAGCCAGAACAGGGCCAGGTTCAGCGCGTAGTCGAGCGGCAGGATGCTGGGATTCTTGGGTCCCAGGTCCTGCGCCACGATCGCCGGCAGTACGATCAGCGTCATCAGCGAACCGAGAACGATGGCCGCCTGCGCGGTCACGATGATGCTGCCGGCCAGCCGGTGCCCGGCACGGCGGGTGAGCACTCCAAGCCCGAACACCAGCGGGGAGAGCACGGCGTCGTGCAGCACAATGGCCGCGCCGATCCAGAGGGCCACCCCCGGCAGCCGCCGCACTGCCACGGTGTCGACCAGCACGTAGGCGCCCAGCGCGAGGCCGAGCACGCCGACGACGATGAGAACGCCGCGCGCCGAGCGCATCCGCCTCGACGGCGGGGCCGGGGATGGTGTGGGTATCACGCGTCGATCGCCTCGATCCGGCTGAGCCATTTGGTCTGCAGAACGCCGGGCCGGCCGGGCGCGATCATGCGCGCCGGGTAGCCATGCTCGAGATCGAGGGTCTCGCCGTTCAGCTCCAGGGCCACCAGGGTCAGCGAGTCACGCACGTATTCGCTGCCCATCTCGGTCTGTTTGAATCCGCCGCGCTGCTCGAGGCTGATCAGCCTGAGGTCGGCGTCGGGGGAGCCGCCGGCCAGGTCAACCAGGTCGCGCAGGCGCACACCCCGCCAGGAGGCCATCTGGCTCCACCCCTCCACGCAGGCGATGGGCAGGTCGACCTCGGTCTGCGGGAGCGCGACCAGCTCGGCACGGCTGAACGAGCGTTCGGTGCCGCCGACCGCGAGGGTGAGAGTCCAGTCGGCCGCCAGGGCAGTCGTGGCCACCTTGGCCTGGGCCGAGGTGCGGTTCACGGGCACGCCCTGCTGACCGACACCCTTCTTCCGCGGTCCGAACACGTTGACAGCGTCCAGCGGCGCGAAGGTCTGGCCGGCCGTGAGCCCCACAACGGCCGCGACGGACAGCGCCACGGTGGTCAGGAACCCGCGGCGGCTGGTGCGGGCGGGAAGCTGGGGGGTCCGGTCGATGTAGGAGAGTACCCGGCCGGTCAGACCGCGGGTGCGGGGCAATCCCTCGTCGGACGACGGTGTCCGCTCGGCCTGAGCGGTGGGGGGAACCTCCACCGCGAGAGTGTCGACGGGGTGTCGTTCCTCGGGAGCCGGGGCGGGCGCCGCGCGCCAGTGCGCCGCGATCAGGGGCAGCTTCACGCCGATGTGCACGAGCAGGGAGCCGATGATCACGAAGGCGAGCGCGAAGTGCACCTGCTTGAACGGGAAGGGAAACGGATACCACTGGTAGGTGTTGAGCAGGCCGATCGTGATCTCCACGAGGGAGGCGCCGACGAAGATCGCGATCGATGCCCGCTCGAGAAAATTGGCGAACGAGGTGACCGGCGGGTACTGGAACAGCTGGGGGAAGACCACGTACAGCTTCGCGAACAGCAGCGGGAAGCAGGCGATCCCGGCGACGATGTGGGTGCCCTGGGTCACCTGGTAGAGCCCGGCCGGCCGGGTGGGGAAGGTCATCCAGGGCAGCGGCTGTTGCAGGAAATGGCTGTACAGGCCGGTGCCGAAACAGAGCAGGAAAGCCAGGCCGAGCAGACGACCGATCACGGTGGCCATCCGTGGGTTTCGCACCGGTGAGGCGAGCTGGGCCCTGGCCTCGTACATCAATCGGCGCATAATCCATTCCACCACCTCGGCCCCGGCGCGAGCCTCCCCAATCATTACGGTTCGATGACGCCGGCACCCTCCGGTCGGGGTGGCCTCGCCGCTCGGGGAGGATGGCTGTGTGCGTATTGCCATTGTCTCGATCCTCCTGGCCGCCAGCGCGGCCCTCACCGCAGGACTCGTGGTGGCCTTCGACCTGTTCAGGCCGCACCGTGACACGGTCCCGCTGCTGCTGGGCACCGTCGCACTCTGGCTGCTTTTCGCCGCCGCCCTGGTGGCGCTGCGCGGCGTCAAGGGCCGGGCCGTCGTGGTGCTCGTGCTCGCCGGATCCGTCCTGATCGGTGGGGCAGCGATGGCCGGCCCGCCCAATACGAGCACCGACTCCGCCCGCTACGCGTGGGACGGCATCGTGCAGAACGCCGGAATCTCGCCATATGCCTACGTGCCGTCGGACGAACGGCTCGACGCCCTGCGGCCGGACTGGCTGTTCCCCACCCCGGTGGCAGGCGAGAGCGGGGCCGACTGTGTGGGCGAGCGCATCGAAACCGTGGACAGGGACGCCGGCCTGCCGCTCTGCTCGGCGCTGAACCGCACCACGGTGCCCACCATCTATCCGCCGGCGGCCGAAATCTACTTCGCCGCCGTCCGGGCCGTCGTCGGCACCGACGCGGGGTACTGGCCGCTGCAGCTGACCGGTCTGCTGCTCAGTGTCGGCATCACCGGGATGCTGCTGGTGGGCATGCGCCGCCGCGGCATCGACCAACGCCACGCGGCGTTCTGGGCCTGGTGCCCGCTGGTCGCGACCGAGGGCATCACCAACTCGCACGTCGACCTGCTGGGGGTGGCCTTCGTCCTCGCCGCCGCGTTCTGGGTCAGCAGCACCAAGTATGTTCGCGGCGGGATCCTGCTCGGTGTGGCCATCGGCGTCAAACTCATCCCGGCCATCGCCGCGCCCGCGATGCTCAAGCGGCAGGGCTGGAAGGTCATCGTCGCGGCCGTCGTGACGTTCGCCGTGCTCTACCTGCCGTACGTGCTGGCCACCGGCATCGGCGTGCTCGGGTACCTGCCCGGTTATCTCACCGAGGAAGGCTACGAGGACGGGTCCAGGTTTGCGCTGGTCTCCCTGATCGCGCCGGGCAGCTCGGCGATCGTCGTGGCGGCGATTTTGCTGGCCGGGCTGGCCGTTTTCACCATCTGGAAAACCGACCCGGAGCGACCGTGGCTCGGCCAGCTCGTGATGATCGGCGGCACCCTGCTGGTGCTCAGCCCGCGCTACCCCTGGTACGCGCTGTTGCTGTTGCCGTTCATCGCGCTCAGCGGTCGCTGGGAGTGGTTGGCGATTCCCCTCGCCCTGACCGTGCGCCTGCTGGTGCCCTCACTCACCGTCACCAGGGTCTCCCTCGGAATCGCGCTGGTGCTGATCGTGGTCGTCTCGGTGCGCCGGGCCGGGCCGGGCGCGCTGGGCCGCTGGAGAGGATCGCTCACCCGCCACGGTGACACCCGCAGGAACCCTCAGCGCACGTAACGCAGAATGTTCACCCCGGTCAGGCCCCACTCTTCTTCGAGGGTGTATCCCAGGGCTGCGAGCTTGTCGGTCACGCTCGGTCGCCAGTCCTGTTTGTCGCTGGTCACCAGCCAGACCGCGTCGACCCCGTCGAACCGGTCGGTCACGGCGTCCAGCGGGTAGCGGGTCTCCCACAGCCCGCCGGACTGGGCGGCGGGGGTCTTCAGCTTCACGTCGATCAGCCCGTCGAAGGCATCCGGATACGAATAGGCGATCACCCGGGTGGTCGCCGACGGATGCTGGCGCACCGGCCCGTAGATGATGGCGGCGGTCTCGTCCGGGTTCGCGGCCCGCTCGCCCGCGATGAGGTCGGCCACCTCGCTCCACGACGAATTCTGCTTGGCCTCAGCCTGACGTTGGGCGACGAACTGCGGTGCGGCCAGGCCGACGAGCGCCACCAGGGCGACCACGATCAACCACCGGCGCCGCAGTGCATCGAGCGCCACCCCGATCAGGATGGCCACGGCCGGTGCGCTGAAGGTGAGGTAGCGGGGCGAGTACAGCGGAGTGGCGATCGCGGACGCCAGGATGACCCCGAGTGTGGGCACGACCAGCCAGGGCACCGCGATGGCCAACAGCGAGGGGTTCCGCGCCTGCACCCGCGGCACCGGGGAGCCGGTCGCGCGGCGGCGGCGGGCGGTGCGAACCAGAACCAGGACACCGACAAGCACCAGGGCCCACGCCGCGACCGCGAACGGACGGTTCAGGTAGAACCACTGGGTGACGAACACGCCGTTCCAGCTGCCCCAGCTGATCGGCGCGATCCAGCTCACCTGGCCGGACTGGCTCACCACGCCGAGGGCGAAGGGCACCAGCAGCGCGGCGGCCGCGACGGAGGCGACGGCCCAACCGAGCAACGACGATCGAGCCGGCCTGTCACGCCGCCGTCCGGCCCACACCGTCCACAGCGCGGTCAGGCCGTGGGCACCGACCAGGAAGGCGAGGTAGATGAAGGTGACCGTGGCGACGATGGCGACGACGCCGTAGAGGCTCCACCAGAGCACGCGGATGCGCCGGGGCGCGGGCCCGCGACGCCAGGCCGCCATAAAGATCAGGGTCAGCGCCACCGCGAGGGCGGCGGTCAGCGCGTACGACCGGCCCTCTGTGCCCATCCAGGTCACCCGGGGCAGCAGGCAGAAAGCGACACCCGCGAGAACGGCGGTGCGTCGGCCGGCCCTGGACCGAACCAGTATGACCGTCAGCGCGGCCGCGACCCCGACGCAGACGGCGCTTGGCAACCGCAGCGCGAACGGCGAATAGCCCACGAGATCGAGCCAGAGGTGCATGCCGGCGTAGTACAGGCCGTGCACGGCATCGATGCTCAGGAGCATCCGGGCGAGTTCGGGCCAGCTGCGCATGGTGGCGGAAACCGTCGCCGCCTCGTCGAACCAGATCGACGGCTGCCAGGACCAGGCGAGCGTCAACAGGGTGCCGAACAGTGCGACCAGCAGCGCGTCACGCGCCGACGCGCGCACCGGGATGCGGCCGGCGACCGACGCGGCAGCGCGGCCCGGAGCCGTGGGGCGTGTTGTCGTGGGGCGCGCTGTCGAGCTGCGCGCTGGAGTGGTGCGGGTGGTCATGGTCGAGCGCTCTCCCATTCGTACCCAGTCGTTTCGGCCGGCGGCCGCCGCGACCCCTTGTCGAGGGTAGGCGACCTTCCCGGGAATCTACCCGGAGGCCCCGTCGTAGTGAAGCCCTGTGCGGTCCAAACCCCCGCCCGCTTCCCCAACCGCCCGGTGCGGTCCAAACGCATCCTCGCCCGCTTCCCCAACCGCCCGGTGCGGTCCAAACGCATCCTCGCCCGCTTCCCCAACCGCCCGGTGCGGTCCAAACGCAGCCCGCGCCCTTCCCCGCCGCATTCCCACTCGCATCCTCTCTCGCGAGAGCCTCCCTCTCGCGAAAGCGGAGGTGTGGCTACTTCCCACCGCTGAGGTGACCGTTGGGCCGCTCTCGCGAGATGTCCCTCTCGCGAAAGCGGTGCTGTGGTCGCTTCGAGGCGCCGGGGTGACAGTAGCCCCGCTCTGGCGAGATGTGCCATCCGCGAGAGGGGTCCTTCGCGAGTGGTCCCATGAGTGAGATGGGTCTGTCGCGAGAGCGGTGCTGTGGTTGCTTCCCAGCGCTGAGGTGACCGTTGGGCCGCTTTCGCGAGGTACGCATTCACGGTAGGGACCGGTTGGGGTGGTGGGGGTGCGAAAAACGGCCGAGCGTTGCTCGGCCGTTTTTCGTGTGTTGCTTGGGTGGTGCGGGGTGTTACTTGGTGTTGACGGTGAGGGTGGCGATGCCGACGAGGAGCTGGTCGGCGATGGCGTCGGTGTTGAAGGTGGTGTTCAGCAGGGCTGCGGCGTCGGCGGAGATGTGCACGGTGGTGCCGGTGAGGATGGCGTTGTCGCCGTCCATC
>Ga0247803_1000354_pt1 | contig 25544 bp, 19 predicted proteins | sample UWRJL014104B1_FD_180928 | JGI IMG/M metagenome (GOLD analysis project Ga0247803, IMG submission 180928) | Plant litter microbial communities from Arlington Agricultural Research Station in Wisconsin, United States - UWRJ-L014-104B-1 | ecosystem: Environmental > Terrestrial > Plant litter >...
GAGAGGTTCGTTTAACAGCTAATGATGTGTTTAAAAAGAACCTCGGGATTTCTCAGTCGGCTACTTCCAATTATTATATGGAAACGAGGACAAGGACTTTATCACGTTATTTTATGCTGAGTTTTACCTACAATATGAGGGGAATGTCAGCATCGGTAAAGCGTAGTAACTATTAATGCAAATATCGGGTACAGTTCCTTGAACTTTTCAAATATAATCCAATGAAACTACTTGTAATAATGTTTTTTTTGTCCGTTTCAGTAGCCTTTGCTCAGAAAATGGAAGGGGAGATAATCTATGAAAAAGTGACATCCTGGCCAAAACTTTATGGTACACTGACCTACATGAGCAATGAAGAAAGGGACAGGATCAAACAAACCTGGGGCGACGATGAATCGAAACAGGAAATGAGACTTCTGTTCAGCGGAGATAAAAGTTTTTATACCACTTCAAAACATCTGGATAATGACGCAGGGTGGTCTTGGAATGACAAGGAATACAAGATTTATCGTGATATGGAAACAGAAAAACGGACCGATATTATTGAAATGCTGGGCAAAATTTATATTGTCGAGGACTCCGTCCGTGCGCCTAAATGGAAGATAATGAACAAGATTAAAGAAATCGGTGGTTATATGTGTATGATGGCGGTCACGGAGGACACTGTTAAAAAACAAAAAATAACTGCGTGGTTTGCAGACAATATTCCACTTGGCGTTGGACCGGATCTTTATGGAGGATTGCCGGGGATGATCCTGGAACTTGATATTAACGACGGAATCGTAGTAACGACCGCCAAAAAGATCGAAATGAAGCCCATCACCGAAGATATTAATGTGCCGAAAAAGATGAAAGGCAGAAAGATCAACGAGCAACAGTATAATACATTGGTGACCAATCATGTCAAGGATAGTTTCAAGGCCCGGCGCGCATTTTTCTGGGCGATGCCATATTAACAAATCTATCAGCTGTTAAGATTTATTAACAAAAGAAAAAAAGATCATTGAGACAGAATTAAATCTTTGTTTTTGTACCTTTGCGGTCTGAAAGTGAAGGTAACAGATTGCTAGACTAAGCATTATCTCTTCAAAAACAGGGGGTAATGCTTATTTTTTATGAGACTGAATGACCCGTTTCCGGTATTGTAAGTAATAATTGTACACTTTGGAAATGGAAAAATAAGGAAGCCTGGCACGGTTTTCTTCATCAGTTCTCTATAAACTATGTCGAACTTTAAATTGTATTATTTTTATAACCCTGAATAACTATGAAAAAAACGCTCTTAGCTGTTGCTATGCTGTTTGTACTTGGCTCATGTGCAAGCAAAAAGAAAATGACCGCCGCTGTTAACAAAGCAAATGAAATTCAAATTCAGCTTGATAAAGCAAGAGCTGATCTAAACGATTGTGACAGTAGAACTGCAAGTTTGAACAATGATATTAAGCTTAAAAATGACGAGCTTACTACTAAAAATAACAAACTTAAAGAATTAGAAGACCAGGTTGAGTTTTTGAAGAAAAACAACAACAGCCTTCTTGACCGTATGTCTGATCTTTCTGTGATCAGCAAGGAAGGTTCTGAAAGTATTAAGAAATCACTTGAAATGATGAACGTACAGGGTGGCCAGATCCGTGACCTCAATGCGAGCATTCAACGTAAAGATTCTTTAAACATGGCACTTGTCTTGAACCTGAAACGTTCTTTGGCAGATGTTAGCGATGAAGATGTTCAGATCGAAGTAAAAAAGGGTGTGGTTTACGTATCATTATCTGACAAAATGCTTTTCAGATCAGGAAGTTCTGTAATCAACAGCCAGGCTGAAACGGTGTTGGCGAAAGTTGCTAAAATCCTGAATGACTACAAAGAAATCGAAATTCTAATCGAAGGTCACACGGATAATGTACCTATTGCTACTGATAAAGTGGCTGATAACTGGGATCTGAGTGTTTTGCGTGCGACGTCTGTTGCTCGTACACTTCAAAAGAAATACGGTGTTGAGCCGGTTCGTTTGATCGCTGGCGGCCGTGGAGAATATCTTCCTAAGGTTGCGAATGATTCTCCTGCAAATCGCAGCCTGAACCGTCGTACTGAAATTATCATCACGCCTAAATTGGATCAGTTCTTTAATCTGTATACTCCAAACGCAGGTAAATAAAAATAAACGATCTAATATAATGAGGCCCGTCGGATTTTCTGACGGGCTTTTTTTATCTTGAATCTGGAAAATTTGTACTACTTTGCTAATCTTTTAAACACAAAACTGTCGTCGCTTATGGCCTTGATTTTATCTTTCACAAAGCGGAATATTGTTAGATTTTTATGTCTTCTAATTTTTTTGCCCACACAATCGCTTCATGCTCAGGTACTCGTTGAAGCCAAGCCGGAAAGTGTAGGGATCAGTAGTGAAAGGTTAAAAAGAGTGGATAATGTTTTACAGGAATATATTGATAAGCAGGAAGTTGCCGGCGCTGTCGCATTGCTTGTAAAAAACGGTAAAATCGTTTACCACAAAGGATTTGGGCAAGACGACGTGAATGCGAAAACGCCGCTGAAACAGGACGCGATATTCAGGATTGCTTCGCAAACAAAAGCGATCACTAGCACAGCGGTAATGATCTTGTTTGAAGAAGGCAAATTTCTATTGGATGATCCGATTTCAAAATATATTCCTTCGTTTCAAAATCCGAAAATTCTGAGCAAATTCAATCGTGCGGATTCTACTTACACGACAAAACCAGCGAAGCGTGAAATTACAATTCGTGATCTGCTGACCCATACATCCGGAATTAGTTACGCGCTTATTGGTTCGAAAGAAGCGACAGCAATTTATGCAAAAAATGATATTCCAAGCGGTATCGGAACCCCCGATTACGTTCTTGCCGATGTTATTAAGCGACTTGGGAAAATGCCTTTGGTTCATGAGCCGGGTGAGCGTTTTACATATGGCTTAAATTCGGACGTGCTTGGATATCTGGTAGAAGTGGTTTCTGGGAAATCACTTAGTGACTTTTTTAAAGAGCGGATTTTTGAGCCTCTTGGTATGAAAGATACGTATTTTTATCTGCCTGAAAACAAGAAGAACCGACTGGCAAGATTATACACGCAGGACGATAATGGAAAGATGATTTTTGCCGAAAACCGCCCTGATTTCAATAATGATTTTCCGAAAGAGAATGGAAAATTCTATCCTGGAGGGGCAGGTCTTTCATCAACAGCATACGACTATGCGATCTTTTTACAAATGTTGTTAAACGGCGGAGAATACGACGGAAAACGTATACTGAGTCCTGCTGTGGTAAGTCTAATGATTAGAAATCAGATAGGAGATTTGAATCAGGGGAAAAACAAATTTGGGCTGGGTTTCTCGATTGCGTCCGCAAAAGAGGCTGCAAGAATACCAATTCCTGAAAATACATTTGAATGGGGCGGTATTTTTGGTACAACTTATTGGGCTGATCCAAAAAATAAAATTATTGGGCTATTAATGACCCAGAAATTTCCAAACAGTAGCTGGGGAGAGATGCAGGATAAGTTTAAAGTTCTTGTTTATCAGTCGGTTATGGAATAATTCTGCTGAGGTTAAGTATCATAGATAAAAAGCCGGGATGAAAAATTGGAATACCCTACGTCCGGCTTTTTATTTTCTTCCTCTAAACTTTCTCCGCGAGCTCTTTACGGATTTTCTTCTTGTCTATTTTTCCGACGCTGGTCTTCGGGATTTCTTTTACTAACTGGATCTGATCGGGAACATACCATTTATTGATCTTGCCTGATGTTACCCGTTTTAACATTTCCTCTTTCAACAAGTCGCCGGTGACATAATCCTGATACTCCGGTTTCAAGACAACATATGCATAAGGTCGCTCACCCCATTTTACATCGGACACACCAACAACTGCAACCTCGGCAACGCCTTCGATCTGGGAAAGTAAATTTTCAATATCCAGCGACGAAACCCATTCACCTCCTGTTTTAATGACATCTTTAACCCGGTCGGAAATTGTCAGGTAATACTCATGATCAATAGACCCGACGTCTCCCGTATGTAACCAACCGTTACCCCAAAGTTTTTCTGAATTTTCCGGATCTTTGAAATACCCCTGGGTCATCCACGGACTGCGGCCAACAATTTCTCCAACCGACTTGCCGTCATGCGGCAGAAAATTTCCTTCCTCGTCCACGATGCGAAGTTCGGAGAACGGAGAGATTCTTCCTGCTTTGGTCGTATATTTTAATCGTTCTTCTGCTGGTAATTTTTTTTGCTCTTCACTAAGATGCGCGACCGATAAAACCGGTGCGGTTTCGGACATGCCGTAGCCGGCTGAGACTGTTATCCCCATCGCACTTGCGGCTTTGGAAAGGCCGATCGTGAGCGCAGAGCCACCTATTAAAACTTTCCATTTAGACAAATCGGTCTGTTTGGCGAGCGGGCAATTGATGACCATTGTCATCACCGTTGGAACGCAATGCGAAAGTGTCACCTGATGTTGAGCTAGCAGGCTTGCAATCATGTCAGGCTCATATTTTCCTGGGTAAACCTGCTTGTTATTCAACATGGTTGCGACAAACGGAAACCCCCAGGCGTGGACGTGAAACAAAGGCGTCAGTGGCATATACACGTCTTCATCCGTAAAAGGCAATGCCCGATAGCCGCAGAAATATGCCATTACACTCATAGTATGCATGAATAACTGGCGATGCGAGAAATAGACACCCTTTGGCTCGCCGGTCGTACCTGTAGTGTAAAATGTCGTCGCCCAGGTATTTTCATCAAAATCCTGAAAATCGTACGTATCATTTTGTTCAGAGATTAATTGCTCGTACTCGCCTGAAACCTCGAAGGTGGTTTTTGAAATTTCAAATGTTAAATCCTTATAAACCTTATCGCTAAGAATTATGTATTTTTCAACAGTTGTTATCTTTTCGTTTATGCCCTCAATAATTGGCAGGAAATCTTCATGAACCAGGATGATCTTATCCTCTGCATGATTAATCGTGTATAAAATTTGTTCAGGCGAAAGTCTGACATTGATCGTATGCAAAATTGCACCATAACACGGTACTGCGAAGAAACTTTCCAGATACCGGTGACTATCCCAATCCATAACGCCGACTACATCTCCCGGTTTCAAGCCCAGGCTTTCAAATAAACTGGCAAGTCTTTTTACTCTTTTATTAAATTCGTAATAATCCATCCGAAACAAATTCCGATAGATAATTTCCCGCTGTGGGTTATATTTCAAGGTTTGTGCAAGAATGGATTTTATAAGTAATGGCATATCATAAGCCGACGGAGTTCTGGGAATTAATCGTGTTTGAATCATATTTTTGGTACTTTTAAATACAATGGTTCCGATAACTGTTTTTATGTTCCGGAAAAACTGATAATTTGAAATCCTGTTTTCCGGTGTCGGCAAAAGTAGATTTGTATTTTGCTGTAATTGTAAAAATAAAAGAAAAAACGTAAGATTATTTATATTATGGGCGAAAGTATTCCAGATAAAGCGGTTATTGAAAAAGCGCACAAACTTATTACTCCATACATTCACAGAACGCCTGTCTTAACATCTCAATTTATAAATCAGCTAGCCGGAGCGGAACTGTTTTTCAAGTGTGAAAATTTTCAGAAAATTGGAGCTTTCAAGGCAAGAGGCGGTCTGAATGCTATTTTATCTCTTTCGGAAGAACAGCTGAAAAACGGGGTAACAACACATTCTTCCGGTAACCATGCACAAGCGATAGCTTTTGCGGCAGCCAAAGTCGGCGCAAAAGCCTACATTGTAATGCCGGATAACTCCGCCACTGTTAAGGTGAACGCCGTGGAAGGTTATGGTGCAGAAATCACATTTTGCCCCAATACACCAGAGGACAGGCAAGGCGCTGTGGATAAGATTATAGAAGCGAAAGGAGCGGCTTTTGTACATCCTTTCAATAATTATGAGGTCATAGCCGGGCAAGGCACAGCTGCGAAGGAGTTGATTGAAGATGTAGGCGTTCATCTGGATGCGATCATCGCCCCGGTTGGCGGCGGAGGTTTGCTTAGCGGAACAGCCTTATCGGCCCACTATTTTTCTCCGGGAACAGAAGTTTTTGCAGGGGAACCGGAAGGCGCTGCGGACGCGGTTTTGTCATTCAAAAGTGGTAATGTAGAAAAGGCACCTTATGTCAAAACAATAGCCGACGGTTTGTTGACACCGCTCGGACCAAAGAATCTGGAAATAATCCGCGAGTATGTAACAGACATTTTAACCGTTTCAGACGATGAAATTATTGCAGCCATGCGGCTTATGTGGGAACGAATGAAAATTGTTGTTGAACCTTCGGGAGCGGTTGTGCTCGCGGCTGTATTGAAGAATAAAGAAGTTTTTAAAGAAAAAAAGGTGGGCGTTATCATATCCGGTGGAAATGTGGATCTTGGTAAATTGCCTTTTTAATCAGTTATTTACCAAAATAAAATACATCCATATCAATAAAAATTTTGCCCGCGGTTATGCATATTTGATAATATTACCGTTATAACTGGAATATATTTAATGTGTAATTAAATTTGCGTCATCAAACTACTTTAAAATTTAACATGAGAAAATTATTTGTTCTGTGTCTGATTGTTTTGTTCACTTCTTGTAAGGATAAAGACAATAGTTCCACGCCTGAACCGGATTATGCACCTGAGTTTGCAGGCACTTATTCAACCACTACGGTGGCGGGGATAGAGACTACCGTTCAGGATTGGGTTGTTACAAACACGGATAAAAATATTCTGGCAATTGATTATACGAAAAGTATCAAGATAACTACCTCAGGAACTACGTTAACTGCTGTTCAGATTCGCAAATTGAAAGATGTCAAAGTAACGTCTGCTGATAGCTTTACCATCAACGAAGTGGTTGATGTAGAGCAGACAACGCAAGGTGCTCTGACACAAAAGCTTGAAGGAACTGCTGCGAAAATAACGAACGCCAGTGGGACACCTCAAATTAACGTGACTATTAAGTTTACGAATTCTGGTGGCGGCGCACCGACAGAAGAATATCTCGAATTCAAGAAAAAGTAACTTATTAGAAATACTAAAAACGGCCTGGTGATTATTTTTCATCAGGCCGTTTTTGCTTTTGGAACAGTTATTTAGGTTTTTCCAAAAACATTTCAATCATGAAAATATTACTGATAGTCTTAATGCTATTACTGACCGACCAGCCCCGGAGGGTATTGTTGTTTTATAAGAATGAAAACAAAGAAGTTTGGAATAAACAAACTGCTGAACTGGAAGCTAATAAGGCTGGGGTAAAAGACCGTGATATTAATATAGAATCATACGAATTTTCTAAAAATCCGGAGCTTTGGAAAAAATGGAAAATTGACCCTTCCAAGTCTTTTACATTTATCCTGATTGGCCGTGACGGAGGGGAAAAACATCGGTCGGAAAAGGTCGTGTCGCATCAGGAATTGTTCGGTAAAATTGATGCGATGCCTATGCGGAAGAATGAGGTAAGGTAGCTGAGTTTTGATATTTGTTAGGTTTTGTTTCTGCATATTGCGTTGCAAATGCTTCACCATGGCGCTACCGATTGCAGGTCGGTGTCAGCGGTGTGTAAGCCGTTTATGCTAAATAGCTAACGGTTAGTTTACTGCTTTTTATTTTGTCATCTTGCCGTCGATTAGAATAAAATTTTCAGAAAATCTGATTGTATTATTAACTAAAAAAATGAAAGTATTTTTAGTTAAATTACTGATCGTATTGGTTCCGTAAAGGAATTAACACGATCAAATCAGCTCAGCATGGCGGGACTTAACAACTCAACAATATGTATAGGAAGATTTTTACAATTGTATTGTTTTGTTTTTTTCCTTTCTTATCGATCGCTCAGACCATATTTCAAAATCTCAAATGGCAGGATGGTTTGAGCGCCAAACAGGTTAGGGGACTATATAAGGATAAGGAAGGTTTTTTGTGGATTGGTACTACCAATGGTTTGAACCGTTACGATGGTGCTGTTATCAAACAATACAAAAATGGCAATTTCAAAAGTCTTTATATCAATGCAGTAGAACCATTCGGAAATGATAGTTTGCTGATCGGTACGCGAAAAGGACTTTTTCTGTTTGATAAAAAGACTGGACTTTTTTATGACGATGAACGTTTTTCTGAGCTGAGAGAACATGTAATCGTTTGTATAAAACAGGATGGCCGTGGGCGTATCTGGATAGGCACTCGTTATCTTACATCTTCTAAAATTTATATCTGCGACCAAAATAAACTTCTGCCGGTCGAGGCTGTTTATCCTGATGCGAAGGTTTTTAACAAACACGATTTCGCGCTCTCCATTATGGTGTATGATACTGCTCGGCAGGGATTCTGGATTGCCGCTAGTAAGCCCTTTTTTATAGATTTTAGGAACAGAACGGTGTATCATCGCGATAATAACCCGCTTCATTTTCCGCCGCTAAAAGTTGATAACGTGAATGCTATTGCTGTCGATAGCAAAAGTAATGTGTGGTATGGCTGCGACGATGACCCTTCGCTGAATTTCTGGGATTGGCGAAAAAATATCATTGAAAAATATTTTCAGCTTGATGGGACCGTAATCAATGAAGGATGTAACCGTCTATTTATTGACAGCAGAGATCGCTTATGGATTTCAACCTGGCTGTTTTCTGCATACATCAAGGAGTCTGGCAAACCGATAAAAAAAATACCATACAGCCAAAATGAAACTTATACCATTGGTTATGGTCATTTTCGCGAGGCTATTGAGGATGAGGAAGGTAATGTCTGGCTCGGTACGATTAACGGGGTTAGTAAAAGCCAGGATAATTATCCGCTCCTTGCAATTTATCAGTTGCCCAGTTTTCGGTTCTTCCTGCAAACAGGTTTTGCGCAGGCCAATCATATCAGCGTTTGGGGAGATACGATTATGGCAAGTAAAGAGGAGGGGATTGTGGCATATAACATGGCAGATGGAAGTTATAAAAGATTTATTGTACCGACCTTACTTCGAAACCGCTTTTTAATGTCGGTAAGGCAAAACGATACATGGTGGTTTGCAGGAGACGAAGGGTTGTACAAATTGAAGAACGGAAGTTCCCGACTTGAAAAACTGAATTTGTTTAGAAAAGACCCATCTAAAAAATTTACCAATTTTGTATTTGTGGATCACGAAAAAAAGGTTTGGTTTCAAGTCATGGATGATGCTGTTTATTGCTTCGATCCCCAGACAAAAAAGCTGGAACGTTTTGACGGGAAGGATGAAACCCGCGGAATTTTCACATTTGCCAATTGCCAGAGTTTTGTGCAGCTGAGAAATAACAATATTTATTTTTCAAGGAATGGAAGAGGGTTTTTAAAGTTTGACTATGCTGCAAAAAAGTTTTCTGAACTTCCCGTTTTTAATCCAAATGAGTTTTATGTAAGTAAGCTGGTCGAAGATTCAGACGGAAATATCTGGGCATCAGCAGCGGGAAGAGGTATTCTGAAAATGAATCAAAAAGGCGCTGTCCTGGACAGCATTGATACGAGCAGCGGGCTTTTGTTTGATCATATCGCCAGTATTGGAATCGACGACCGTGGCGCCGTCTGGGCAGCCAGCAGAGAGGGTCTGATGTTTTTTAATCCAAAAACAAAAGCTGTTACCAAGGTGGAAATTGATCTTGGAAAAACTTTGCAGGATTACTGGAATAATCTCACGATTGCTAATGGAAAGGTTTATGCGGTAATGCTCGACCATGTTGTCGTGATTGATCCGTTTCGATTCGCTGTCATGCCAGTGAAAAAAGCTCCTCACATTACCTCGGTTAAAATTTTTGGCACTGAAAAAACGCCTTATGAAAATGAGGGGATCCTCGAACTGGAGCCTACGGAAGACGATATGACATTTCAATATGCGTCATTGAGTCATCGCGATATTCCCTGGCTGCAATATAGTTTTCAGCTGGAAGGAGTTGACAAACATTGGGTCAACGCTGGCCGGCGGATCGTGGCTTCTTACACGAACCTTATGCCTGGAAAATATACCTTTAAAGTACGCAGCACAGACGAAAAAGGACAGTGGATGAAAGAAGAGACGGTCTTAAAAGTGCATATCAAACCAAACTGGTGGCAGACCTGGTGGTTCACTGCACTTTGTCTTTTGGTGCTGCTGCTGATTTCCTATATGTTTTACCGGGACGCAAATTCCCGTAAAGAAAAGCGGCGGATCGATAAAACGATCGACTATTTTGCCAATTCCGTATATGGCGAAAATTCGGTGAATGAAATATGCTGGGACATTGCGCGAAACTGCATTTCACAGCTTCGTTTTGAGGATTGTGTTGTATATCTGCTGGAAGAAGAGAAAAACCGGCTGGTGCAAAAAGCTGCCTACGGGCCTAAAAATCCGAAAGGGCATGAAATTATAAATCCGATTGAGATCGATATTGGCATGGGTATCGTTGGAGCTGCTGCGGCAAGTGGAAAACCGCTGATTATCGGCGATACGACGAAAGATGACCGATACATTATCGACGATGAAGTCAGGTATTCTGAAATCGCGGTACCCATTCATCATGACGGAAAAGTGATCGGAGTTATTGATTCTGAGCATAGCAGGAAATATTTTTTTACGGATGAGCATGCCAAGGCGCTGACAACCATTGCTTCCATCAGTGCCAATAAAATCTCGGAGGCAATCGCGGAAGGTCAGGCGCAGGAGAAGGAGATTATGCTGCTGGAAATAAATAAAATGCTCGCTGAAAGTCAGCTGATGGCGTTACGTGCACAAATGAATCCGCATTTTGTTTTTAATTGCCTTAACAGCATTCAGGAATGTATCGTCACGCAGAAGTATGGGGAAGCTAGTAAGTACCTGAATAAATTCTCCAAGCTTTTCCGGATGGTTCTGAATAATTCGGGTAAAAATCTTGTAACCGTTGAAGAGGAGCGCGAGGTACTGGAACTGTACTTGGAATTAGAGCAAATGCGTTTTGAAAATAGCTTTTGCTATAATATTATTATGGACGAAACACTGGAAGAAGATCAGATATCGCTTCCTTCAATGCTCGTGCAGCCCTATGTAGAAAACGCGCTTTGGCATGGATTGATGCATAAAAGCGGAGAGCGAAGGCTGACAATTGAATTTAAAAGAGTAGACGAAGAGACTTTTGTTTGCCGGATTGATGATAACGGAATTGGACGGAAAAAATCCTTTGAGCTCAAAGAAAAAAACAGCAAATCGAAGCGGCATGAATCCAGAGGCCTGGCAATTTCCCAGGACAGAATTGATTTACTTCAGCGCCAGGGAAATCATGCCCGTTTAACCATCACTGATAAATATGATGAGGGAAAGGCCATCGGAACGTTGGTCGAAATTGAATTATCAACTTACCTGAAAAATCTTTAACCCAGGACATTATGATAAAAACTTTAATAATCGATGACGAGGCCAAAGCCAGAAATGTATTAAATCATTATTTATTGAATCTGGTGCCTGAAATTACAGAGATAAGGCAGGCGGACTCTGTGGACGCTGCGTTGGAAATACTGAAAACGTATCATCCCGGCATTGTTTTCCTGGATGTAGAAATGCCATACAAAACCGGATTCGACTTTTTACTGGCACTTAAAGAACCAACATTTGAAATTATTTTTACAACTGCCTATAATCAGTATGCGATCCAGGCGATAAGGTTCAGCGCATTGGATTATCTTTTAAAACCGGTAGATCCTGACGACCTAAGAAACGCGATCAATCGCTACCTTGAAAAACAAAAGCCCGCTAAACAGAAGAAGGAGTTGTTTGATAATCTGGTTCAAAACATTGGCAAAAAGGAAGTTAAAGATTTTAAGCTTGCCGTGCCGTCCAGTCAGGGGGTATTCTTTTTTACTTTGGATGAGATTCTCCGTTTAGAGGCAGATAGAAATTATACGATTATTCATCTCGTAGGAAAACGACCTTTCGTGGCCAGTAAAACATTAAAACATTTTGAAGAAATGCTGGAAGAATTCAGTTTTATCCGCACCCATAAATCCCATCTTGTAAACTCTTTTCATATTGTCCGGTTGAGCAATGATCATGAATATGTGTTGCTCTCTGACGGTGCTAAGATTGAGATATCCCGGAGAAAGAAAGACGAAGTGCAGCAGCAGCTAAATTTCCGGTAACCTTTACCATTCGTTCTCCCACGGCCTGCCGTTAAATTACTATTGTTGAACACCGAGACGTCCTGATGTTTCTTTGTAATGTCAAAGCAAACAATATGGAATTAATAGCAATACAGATCGTGGGAATATTGGAAGGTGCGATTGTTATAATGATGCTTCTGGCTGCCTGGCGACTTGTCAAAATGTTGGGGCGCCCCCGGAAAATGACCGTACAGGAAATTGAAAAGAACGGAACTCTCGCCGAAGCTATCGTTTTAGATGTAAACGAGACTGGCATGATAATCAATGATCTTCCGCAGGTAAAATTGCAAATGCAGGTCTTACCGGAAAAGGGAAGAAACTTTGTAGCCGAGGTTAAACAGGTTCTACCCAACTCGTTAAAGACGTTATTACATTCGGGAAGTAAAATTATGGTGAAATATGATCCGGGAAATCCGCGGGAAGTTGTAGTTTTACGCGCATTATAGGCATAGAATGTGTTGTATTTAGCCATAAATAAATATCTCGAATTTATTCTATGACTTTTTCAGTCAAAATTACGATCTTCGTTCGTATCTCGGAAACGTTGTGAAATTTAACCTTAGCAAATGATCAGTAATCCTTTTACCAAGCTTTCTATAATTATTCCCGCTTACAATGAGGCCAGAACGGTACATTTTATCCTTGATAAGATTAAGGCAGTTCAGCTGAATCATAATATCGAAAAAGAGGTGATTATCGTCAACGATTTTTCAAGCGATGGTACAGAACAGGCGATTCTGAATTACAAGGCTAATAACCCGGAATTAAATATCAGATATCTCAAGCATGAGGTTAACAAAGGAAAAGGAGCGGCTCTGCATACCGGTATCCAGCACGCGACAGGCGAATATCTGATCATTCAGGATGCGGATCTGGAGTATGATCCGGAAGAATACAATATACTTATACAGCCAATCTGGGACGGTCATGCAGACGTAGTATTTGGTTCCAGATTTATCGGCGGTAAACCTCACAGAATTTTATTTTTCTGGCATACAATCGGAAACAAATTCGTGCTGACTTTCTTATCGAATATGGCCACGAACCTGAATCTGACCGATATGGAAACTTGCTATAAGTTATTCCAAACCAGTGTAATACAGAAATTAAATCTAACCGAAACAAGATTTGGTTTCGAACCGGAAGTAACTGCGAAAATTGCCCGCGTTCCAGGGTTGAGAATTTATGAAGTGGGGATTTCCTATTACGGACGCACTTATGCAGAAGGGAAAAAGATCAATTGGAAAGACGGTGTTCGGGCGATTTATTGTATCTTCAAATATGGCTTCTTTAACGCCAAATAACGATACATACAAAACCTTCGCATAAAATGGAATTTGAAGAATATTTGACGGCTAAAAAAATTGACAGCGTCGCTTTTAAAAAAGCAGATCAGGATCGGTTTGCAGAGTGGGAGAAGATTTTTCAAACCATGCATCCGGAAAGTTTTACTGCTCAGAAAAAGTTTTTAATCAACGACATCAGAAGGAGATATCACCTGAATGACCAGGCGATATCTGCATCCTGATTATGTTATCTTCCACAAATTCCGACAAAATCACAATAGGTGCAGACATTCAGATCTTCTGTTTTACGGAACGGGATCTGAGGGTCGAGCAGATCGTTCAGGATTTCGGACAACAATCTTTCCGAACGCTGAATGAAATGTTCGGCGTCCAGCCCTTCAGTTAACTCCAAAGGATTGGCGATAAGGTTTGTTGGATCACGGAATGAGTAAAAACCTGATTTTACAAGATACTTACCAAATTCATAGGTTTTTCCGCCAATGGTCAGGCCTTTCTCGTCCTGCATTTTCCGGTACATCAGATATTCATAAAGCCATAACTGGCGGACATAACCAGCTTTTCTATCCGGATCTGTCCTTATAATTTCTTCTTTTCTTTCAGGATCAGATACTTTTTGTTTTCCCGTGAGCTCCACACTGCCGGTTTTGTAATCCATAACGTACAATATATTTTCTCCGCTCAATTCGATCCGGTCAATTTTTCCTCCGATATTCACCAGAGTATCTTCGTTTTGAAGATTCATCGTCAGAGCGGTTCGGAGCGGCTGTTCCGCGGCTAGTATTTTACGCCTGGATTCCTGGTTGATCTGGTGTGTCATGAATGCAAGAATCTGCTGCTCGCCGACGTGATAATATATTTTATTCAGCCCCAGATCTGTAATGTATCCCTTAAATAAATCGTCAAATTCTTCTTTCAGGATGATCTTAATCTGTTCTACTGTCGGATCTTTTTCGAGAAGGAAAAAATCCTGGTCGAGTCGTTCCAGACAGGCGTGGATCCATGTTCCGATTTTATCCATACCCAATTCTTCCTCCACATCTTCAGCTTCTTTAACGCCGACGATATGTTTTAGATAAAATTGCATGGAGCAGCGTATCAGCTCGTTCAGGTGCGTAGGATAAATTCCCTTTCCTGAAAGATATCTGCGAATCGCTGCGAGCATTGCAGCATCTTTCGGAACATCTTCACTCAGTTCCTTCGAAGGCTCTTTAGAAAAAGAAACAGTTTTATTCTGAATTTTTATTTTAGAATTATATGAAGAAAGTTCGTACTCCACCTGCTGAATAAAACGGCTTTTTTCTCCTCCGCCCGGCGCGTCATTCGTACTTGTGTAAAGCATGTGAATTTCTGAGGCGCGCTGTAATAAACGGTAAAAATGATAAGACATCACAGCTTCCTGATGCTGGTGTGTCGGTAGTCCGACAGCTTGCGCTGCGTCGTATGGAATAAGTGAATTCTGACGTTTTGCTTGCGGAAGCGTGCCTTCGTTGAGTGACAGAATAATAATCCGGTCAAAATCCAGTGCGCGGGTTTCAAGCATACCCAAAATCTGAAGAGAGCTGATCGGTTCCCCGCTGAATGGAATTCTGGTCTGTTTGATCAATTCGAACATAAAAGACCGGAGTGTTTTCAAGGTAATAACTTCCGGGCGATCTTCCAGTGTTTGTTCAAATTGTTTGAGAAGGGTATAAAACAAATATAAATATTCCGTTTCCAGCGCGTTTTTATATTCCTTATAAACCTCACGCAAAATATCGATAAGCGTGTAAAACGTCTGGATGACGCGTTTGGAATTATTTTTTGGCCAGTGTGTAAATAATGTTTCGAAAAGGAGATTTCCCTGACCCAATTCCCGCATTTCATCGGCACTTAAAAATACGCGGTTTCCATCGGTAATTTGCCAAAGCGTTTCCTGAACAATGGTGTTCGTCTGGCTTGTCGAAGGTCTTAAAACAGCATGTTCGTAGTGACGGATAAAAGGATGATTCAGGACTTTACTGATCGATTTGTGGTTAAATTTTGGTATCCGTACATTTCGACCAGACTTGTTTTTAAACTCAACAACATTCTGCTGCAATTCGAATACACTATCGATCAGCGTATAGAGCATCGAATTCCTGAGCGACAAGCCCATCGTGATATTGAAGTCCGTCACGCCTTCGTCGAGCGAATAGATCATCGGAAGCAGCAGGTTTTCATCCGCCAGAACAATAGCTGTCGAGATCGGTTCATCGGGATTATCGCCCGCTTTCATCGCAGCATAAAGTTGCCCGGCAACCTTGGTCTGCAAAGTCGCGTTAGGAACCCCATAGATGGTTATATCTTTTTTTGTGGTCAAAAGATTATTATCCGTCCAATTCCAGTCACGAAAAATTTTCTGGCTTTGATATTCACGAAGACTTTTTCCTGCTTCCACACCCGTATTTTCAGACATGTAGTAGCGGTCCGTATCCCATAAAACTTCCGCTTTTTCAGCCTTGATCAACGCCGTGATGATCCTTTTTTCAGATTCTGTAAACGCGTTGAAACCGGCAAAATAAATTCTGTCGTTATCACTTTTGTTAAGCAGCAAATCGTCAACATTTTCCGCCAATTGCCGATAAGCCATACCCCGGTATGCTTTTCCGTTTGCCAGCAAACGATCTCTAAATGTGCTGTAAACCTGTTTTATATTCTCAAAAAGCGTGAAATACTGTTTCGTCCCGGAGCTGTCTTTCAGTGTTTTTCCTTCGGGAAGATTTTCCTGCCAGCGGTTGATCGCTTTTGCCTCTGATAAATAATCAAAAAGATAATCGGTACGGACAAGATACTGGTCAATTTTATCCAGGTCACTCAGTAAAACAGAAGCCCAGCCCATAAACCGGTCAAACTGAACATCCGGATCTATTTCCTTGAATGTCTCGTAAAGCTCAAAAAAAAGATGAACTGAATCCTCAATTTCAAGCGTGCAGATTCCTTCAACGAAATCATCAACCGCTTCAATTTTCGGGCTCATAACCGCTTTTGTCGTACTATTTGCCAGTTCCTGCATGAGGAAAAAGGCAGCCCGGCGTGTGGGCACAACAATTCGTACACGGTCTAGTTGGGTACCGTTTTGTTCAAGAATGTGATTGGCAACCTGATTTAAGAATGACGGCATGGAGCTTTGGTGGCTGACAGCAATTAGCTTTTAGCTTTTGGCAAAAATAAGCTTTTGGCTAGGTAAATAATTTTAAAGAAGAAACTTTTAATATTAACACTTTCGCTAACAGCTTAATCAAACAAGGGCCAGTTGATTCCGAATGAAAAGGCACGTCTGAGCCCGAGATAACCCGGTGTCTGATAATATCCCGGTGCTCCAAAACCCTGATTCACATGTGCCATTTTGAAAGACAGCCTGATCCGTTTGATACGGACATTTGCGAATACGTCGGCAACGGTATATTGATCAACCATGAATGTGTTCTGCAAGTGAAATTGCTGTGTAATAGGCATATAAGCATCCGCAAAATAGGATGACCGGTACATGGCAGAAAGTCCAACCTGAATGAAAAGCACCTTTGCATACGTAAAATCATACGTGACCTGGCCACTTGCAAAATACTTGGGCATTCTGATAATATCACTATTTGAATTGGCCGTATAATATCCCATTCCTGAAAAAGTCCATTTTCCAAGCGGGATGTTAAAGGTCGCACCCATCCGTAAGATACTGAATGCACCACTAAATTGCCGGGGAAGTGAGGCCGTATCATAATAAACATAATTGTTTACCAGATTATACTGAACCTCCGGTGTAAACAGAATATTTTTTGTTCGAAGCGGTAAAAAACCGTAAATAGTATTAGTCCCGGTCAGCTTAAAATTGTTTTGCCAGTCGAAATGATTGCCAATATAATTTTGGGCAATTAAATCGGGCGAAGTAAAAATGGTTTGATATCCGACTTTTGCCCATTTGGTATCAAGCTCTCCTTTTAATCTGAAATCACGCCCGAGAATATGCTCTCCTTCGGCTGTCAGATGCTGAACCGAATCCTTCAAGTAATAGCTAAGCCAAAGCCCGACAATATTATCAAATTTTACGCCAGTTCTGTATTCCGTACTTACAGTCCCGACCGTATTAGGAGACTGGCTAAATACGCGCATTCCATATAATCGCTGTCGGATATAAGCCCGGTAGTTGAAGCCGGAAAATGTACCCTTTATCCCGATTTTATTATCGAATAATTTAAAAAAAATATCCTGTCTCGTAGTGTCGGCATTGTATCGGTATGCCGGGTAAATTCCTTTTTCTATACCACGCGTTATATCATAATCTGAATACCTGTTGATGGTGCTCTGGTAGTCCGTTTGCGCGAAAACCTGAAAACCATTAACCAGCTTATACTGCTGATAAATGTGAAATGCATTCCGTCTTTCCCAGGAGTTGGCATCATCACTTATCCTCGCTGCGCCGTCATACGTCCAGATACCTTTTCCGTCTGGCAGTGTGTCGGGAATAACACCGCCCTGCTCCCTTGCTTTTTGGTTTAAATAGCGGTAATTAGCCAGTAGAAGATATTTTTTATCTTTCGAGAAATAATGTCCATGTGCCAGAAATGTCCAGTTTTGCCCAAGCAAAGCTTCCGAAACCACGCCGGTGTAAGCACCATATTGCTTATTGGAAGTAAGTCGCGCTCCTCTGATGCCAAAATTGAAACGGGAATGTACATTTTGGGAATAACCAAAACTGCCGAGCGTAGTTTTTCGCCCGCCCGACCGGAATGTCAAATCGGTGTACTGCGATTTAGTATCAATATATTGAACGTCATCCTGTTGAATGGCATAAGGATCATAGGCCCGCATACCAAGCTGTGCACCAATATCCTGACGTGGCGTGAAAAATAAATTCCGCGTTGCCGTAGCCGTATTTCCAAGATCTACCAATTTTCCATAGGAGCGGTCAACGGGTGTCCAACGATTAAAATCCGGCAACAACGTATCGACACGGTACCGAACGGAATCGCGGTTATTAATAATGTCATTTTCGAAAAAATGGAGCGTGGTTTTTGGACCGTAAATGGTTTTGGTACTATCGTCAAGTATGGCTCCGCCACCTTTTCCACCTTGCGCGCCACCACTTCCGCCGCCTGTTGGCATTCTGATGCCGCCGGGAAGTTGGACTTGTGCCACAGCAGTATGTTGGAAGAGCAGGAAGCTACACGAAATCCAAAAAACAACAGCAAATATAATTCTCATAAACGATTCAATAATTCCACCGATTTAAGGACGGGTCAAGGGGTGTTTTTTAAAATCCATTGATCAAAAGCTTCGGAATCGGCCCCGAAATCCATTTCCATTGGTAAATATGCAAAACGATCTGCAACTCCCGACAAGACAGCAAGTGGTTTTAATTTCACCATATCCTTTTCAGTCGTAACTACAAAAGTATCGTTTTTTATGTACTTAATTAGATGTTCCAGATCGGCAATTGTGTAATTATGATGATCTGGAAAAATTATCTCATCAATAACGTGATACTGAGTCCGAAGGTATACAGTAAAGGGCAGGGGATTAGCTATGCCAGCGACGATTATAACATTTTTTAACAAAACATGGGACCAATCATAGCCAACCGGCGCCGAATAACTTATGGTTGTAAAAAAAATCGGAGCCGTCTTTCTGCAATAAGTCCGGATTGCTTTGCGAATTTCTTCCTTATTTAGTTCCGGTAATTCCTTTGGCGCTTTGGTGACAATAATTGCATCTGCTCTGTTTGCACCCCGCCTTGTCTCCCGCAGCCGCCCGGCAGGAAAGGGGAGATCTTTATAAAATGGCCGGTTGAAATCATTTAATAAGATATTGATCTGCCGCTGGATGGCTCGGTGCTGATAGGCGTCATCAAGTAGGAGCAGATCTCGCTCCGGACTTATTTCGTTTATGGCGAGAGCGCCATTTATACGTTTTTCAGAGACTGCAACAACAATATTTTTTCCAAATTTTGAAAAATATTGCAAAGGTTCATCACCGATATCTGAAGCGCTGGAAGACGCGTCCGCAAAAACCAGGCCCTTTGTTTTCCGTCCATAGCCCCGGCTTAGAATCGCAACCTTGTATTTTAGGGATAAAAGTTTGGTAAGATATTCAACGACAGGTGTTTTTCCCGTACCGCCAACGGTTAGGTTTCCTACGGATATGGTGAATTGAGGTGCTTTTTGGGTTGATGAAAATCCCTGATCGTAAAGGAAATTTCGCAGCAGGGTTATCAAACCATACACCCACGAAAAGGGGGTTAATATTAATTTTATCCAATTATGTTCTGCCATATTATCTGCATAATTACATATTTTTTGGTTAATATTGTTCCCCGAAAAAAAACTGACACTGCAAAATATGCCTTTAAGAATTGTGTTTCAACCCTATACACTTCATTTTCGAATGGAGGCTGGTACTTCACGAGGGGTGCTGAAACAAAAAACTTCCTGGATTCTTAAAGTTACGGACGAGGAGCAGCCGGGCGTTGTCGGTTATGGTGAGTGCGGGCCGCTACCCGGATTGAGCGTTGATGATATTCCTGATTTCGGAGCGCAGCTAGCAGAAGTTTGCGAGCTTTTTAATCAGTTGGACCTGGAAGTTTTTCCATTTAATCTGTCTATTATTCTGGAGCAGGTTGTTCCTGAACATTTGCCATCTGTTCGTTTCGGAATTGAAATGGCATTGCTGGATTATATGAATGGGGGAGAGAAAATGCAGTATAAAAATGCGTTTTCGAAAGGGGAAAAAGGAATTTCGATGAACGGCCTGATCTGGATGGGATCTTATGATCACATGGTCAGTCAGATCGAAGATAAGCTGGCCCAGGGGTATACGACACTTAAAATGAAGGTTGGCGCGATCGATTTTGATCAGGAATGCCGTGTTCTGCAATCTGTAAGGTCGCGATTTTCTCCTTCTGAAATTACTTTGCGCGTGGATGCGAACGGCGCTTTTCAGCCAGAGGATGTGCATGAAAAGCTAAAACGTTTATCCGGGTTTGACCTCCATTCCATCGAGCAGCCGATTCGTGCGGGACAGACAGAATTACTCGCGGAACTATGTGTTTCGTCGCCAGTACCTATTGCTCTGGACGAAGAATTAATCGGGATTTTTGATTATCGCAAGAAGTTTGCTCTGCTAAAAAAAACGCAGCCACCATTCATAATTTTAAAGCCAACCTTACTGGGAGGTTTTCAGCATTGCAAGGAATGGATCGAGATCGCAACGAGACTTTCGATTGGTTGGTGGATGACTTCTGCACTTGAATCAAATATTGGCTTAAATGCAATTTCCCAGTTTACGGCTTCTTTCGATAATCAATTACCACAGGGTTTAGGAACGGGCCAGTTGTATCATAATAATTTTGCATCACCACTTAAAACGGATCTCGGTTATTTGTTTTATGACAAACAGGAAAACTGGGATCTTTCTTCACTTGGTGATGCTTGGGAATGAAACTGCTTATTTGGCCCAGTCAATTCCTTTTCTCAACAATGTCAAAGTTTTTGCTTCCAAAGAGTTTTCTTCCGGAATAAAGTTATATTCCCAATTCGCCTGCGGCGGCAGGCTCATCAGAATCGATTCTGTGCGACCGTTTGTTTCAAGCCCGAATTTCGTCCCACGATCCCAAACCAGATTGAATTCCACATATCTTCCACGGCGCAAGTACTGCCACTGTTTCTGTTCTTCCGTAAAAGAATAATCTTTGTATTTGGTCATCAGGTTTGTATAAAACGGCGCAAAGCTTTCTCCGATTTCCTTAACAAAAGCAAACAATTCCTCTTTTGACAAATTGCTTCCATAGCCTGCTTCGCCGGGTTTCAGATAATCAAAAAAGACACCGCCAATGCCACGGGTTTCATTTCGGTGTTGTATAAAAAAGTAATCATCCGCCCAGGTTTTAAATTTTGTGTAAAAATCGGGATGATGTTTGTCGCAGGCTGATTTTAAGACATTATGAAAAACAATAGCATCTTCTTCGATCACGTAATGAGGTGTCAGATCAATTCCGCCTCCGAACCAGCAGGTTCCGTTACTAAGTTCAAAGTAGCGGACGTTCATATGAATGATCGGCACGTGCGGGTTTCTGGGATGCATTACAATGGATACACCTGTTGCTGTAAAATGAAAATCATCGGTATCTCCCAGCTGCATTTGCTGACGAAGTCTTGGATGAACCTCGCCCTTTACACTTGAAAAATTAACTCCGCCTTTTTCAATAACGTTTCCGTTTTGAATGAGCCGTGTCCTTCCGCCGCCGCCGGAATGGTGTTCCCATAAATCTTCTTTGAATTTTCCTGCTCCGTCAGCGCCTTCAATCGACACACAAATTCTGTCTTGTAAATCTTTGAAAAATGACTCTATATCTTCAACCTTCATTCTAAATCTGAAATTGTACTCGCCAAAATTACAATAATTTTGAAAGCTGACGGGTTGGAAACAAAAAAACGGAGCATTTGCTCCGTTTTTTTGTTTGGTTTTTATTTATCTATTCGTAGAAAAGTCCCGCTCAGATCAAATTTCAGTTCGAGGTTGTTGGACAACTTAACTTCCTGATCAGTCCTGTCCTTTTCCCATTCGATGATTTGATGATCCGGATAATTTTCTGTCACGTATTCCAAAACTTTTGCAGGAATGACAGAGTCCGGCAATTTTGTTCTGCTTTCGATATCTTCCACATTGCCGTCTTTGTCGAACGCCAGCCTCGTACCATTGTCAAGAGTCACATCATAATCAACTTCGTTATTATCCTTGTCCCGAACTACCTGATTTACTTTCGCAGCCGGAAAGTGGGTTTGTACAAATTCCTGGGCAACAGTCGGAAGCCTGGTTTCATCTACTATTTCATCTTTGTCATTGTCACAAGACATGCAAAATACGAATACAATTAAGGCGAGTGTCAGTAAATTTTTCATAGATTAAAAATTGGTGCAACAAATAATTTTGTTCCATGACAACTCAGATCAGACATCCCCCTATGCGATAGTAAACTTTTTTTTTATTTTTTTGGAATTGAGTACCAAATGCCGCTCGTTGTTCCTGGTTATATTTTTGATAGCGGGATTTTTTAAAGGGTGTTATTCTAAATCGAATCGGAATAATATTTAGGAAAAATATCTTTTAGCCTTTTGATTAGTTCAAACCGGCAAGCGTCTTATAATCATATTGGAAAGATATCCACCTTAATCAGCCGCAATGCATATCCGTTTACTGTTTTTATTCTTGTTAATATCTTTCGCTGCAAAAGCTCAAAATATAACTTCAACAATTCGCGGTACGATAAAAGATGCCGATACCGGGGTGCCGCTCGCCGGTGCAAATGTTCAATTATCACCTTTACAAAAAGGAAATGTCACTGACGCTTCGGGAGCTTTTCGATTTGATAATCTTGCGTCAGGGCGTTATTTTTTAACGGTTTCATTTTTGGGGTATGACAAACTTGCGGTGCCGGAAATATTATTAGAGTCGGGAAAGGAAAGTGTGCAGGACTTAAAGCTGGGTATACATGCCGGAGAGCTGGCGGAAGCGACTGTCGTGTCTTCGCGCCCGGTTGCTTTCAATAGTGTGCAGGCAATTACCATAGAACAGACACTTCGTTACGCAGCTACGTATCTGGATCCCGCGCGTGTAACGACTTCATTCGCCGGCGTGGCGACAACTAATGACCAGGCGAACGGTTTGGTCATCCGCGGGAATTCTCCCAATAGTATGCAATGGAGACTGGAAGGAGTCGAAATTGTAAATCCCAATCACCTTTCCAATGCCGGAACATTCAGTGATCGCGCTACACAAACGGGTGGGGGAGTGAATATTTTGAGTACACAATTGCTTGGAACATCGTATTTCCTGACGGGCGCTTTTCCGGCACAGTACGGCAACGCATTGTCGGGCGTGCTGGATATGAATTTGCGTAAAGGAAACGATGAAAAAACTGAATTTACAGCGCAGGCAGGATTGATTGGACTTGATCTTGCAGCCGAGGGGCCTTTTTCAAAGAAATCGAGAGCATCTTACCTGGCCAATTATCGCTATTCATTCACGGGGCTATTGGGAGCGATGGGTGTAAATTTTGGTGGAGAGGATATCAGGTTTCAGGATTTTTCATTCAATATTAATTTACCAACAGTCAAGGCAGGAACTTTTACTTTTTTTGGTTTAGGCGGAATCAGCAGCAATACTTTTAACGCTGATACGGATACCACAACCTGGGAATTTGAAAAAGACCGGCAGGACATTATTTACAAGAATAAAATGGGCGCGGCCGGAGCGACGCATCGTGTTTCATTTGGATCCCGATCATCATTAAATTCAACGATCGTTGCATCCGGTTTGAAAATGTCACGGTCGGGATTTCTTGTAAATCCTTCAAATGTTGACGAGAAAAGCTTATTCGAGCGTGACGAACAAACGAAAGCACGGATATCTTTTAGTAGTATCCTGACTTACAGGTTAAGTGAAAAGAGCCGCCTTAAAACCGGGCTTTATGCAACATGGCAAACAGACGGAATTGCATCACCTGATATTAGCAGCAAGGTAATGAACAAAGTTGATGGATTGATAATACAGCCTTTTGCGAGCTGGAATTATAATGTATCGTCACGTTTGAGCACGGAGATCGGCGTTCATAATCTTTATTATACAACTTCAAAGAGCAATTCTATTGAGCCGCGCGCAGCTGTACGTTTTCAGGTTACTAGTTCGCAGCAAGTTAGTTTTTCTTACGGACTTCATAGTCAGTTACAGCTTCCGCAGGTTTATATTTCCGGAAAAAGTCAGGATTCTCCTCTTCGTGATAATCTGTTTCTGGGGCCGAATAAATCGCATCATTTTGTTTTTGGTTATCAGAAAAATTTCAGTCATAGTACCTATTTGAAAGTTGAAGTTTATGATCAGGAATTATATAATATTCCTGTCAGTGCTGCCAATGGATCGTTTTCGACACTTAACCTGGTTGAAACTTTTATAGATCAAAAGTTATCAGATACTGGAAGAGGAAGAAATTACGGAGTCGAAGTAACCTTTCAAAAACTGCTGACCGGGCAATACTATTACGTAGTATCGGGTTCTTTGTATAGTGCCACCTACCTGGGCGCCGATGGGATCAGGAGAAAAAGCCGATTTGACGGAAGACACACATTTAGCTTTACCGGCGGGAAAGAATTTAAATCCGGAGAAAATACCTGGGGAGTAAACGCCAAAATTTTATGGATAGGAGGGTTTCGGGAAACGCCGATAAATGTGGAAGCATCTACTTTTGAAAACAAAACCCTATATGAAGAAAACCAGGCATTCTCGTTAAAAATGAAAGACTATTTCCGGCCGGATCTAAGAATCTACTGGAAAAAAAGCAGGGCAAAATACAGCAGGACGCTTGCGCTTGATATGCAGAATGTTTCAGGAACTAAAAACGAAGCATATAGCTATTTTGATACTTTTCAGAAACAGGTAGTTCGCAAAGATCAACTTGGACTGATCCCTGTATTAAGTTATCGCTGGGAATTTTAAAACTGATTTATTTTTGCATATAGGCAGGATGTTTGAGCAATGGCGTAATTCCTGTCGTACCGATATTCCCGATATAGCGTCTTGCTGCGACCACGGTTCGTGTTTCAAAATCACCATAATTCGGAGCGTCGGGTTTCATACTATTGATTCGTACCTGTCCGGCCGAATGGATAAACTCGCCATTACCGAGATACATTGCAACGTGAGTGACACGCGCATTAGATGGCCTGTTTTTTCCGCCTGCAAAGAATATTAAGTCCCCCGGTTTTAGGTTTTTGAGCGCGTCAGTCAAATTTAAAACTCCATTTTTTAGAACAGTCACTGAATCGCCAACAAGCACCTGCTGTGATGCATCTCGGGGAATTACCACGCCGTTCATGAAAAAAGCTGTCTTCGTAAAGCCACTGCAATCAACTCCTTTTACGGAGGTTCCACCCCATAAATAGGGCACGCCGATCATCGTTTTGGCAACTTCTATCACCTGACCGGAATTTGGTGCTGGCTTCTTCGTCCATTCATTAAAATTTGTAACCTGATTTTGCGGGATAAAGCCTTCCCTTCCATCAGGGTAAATTACTTTA
>Ga0247803_1000355_pt1 | contig 25430 bp, 26 predicted proteins | sample UWRJL014104B1_FD_180928 | JGI IMG/M metagenome (GOLD analysis project Ga0247803, IMG submission 180928) | Plant litter microbial communities from Arlington Agricultural Research Station in Wisconsin, United States - UWRJ-L014-104B-1 | ecosystem: Environmental > Terrestrial > Plant litter >...
ACTGCGCGACGTCGCAGGCGAGCGTGGCACGGCTGTGCCAGTCGGTCGGCTTCTCCGGCTACCGCGATTTCCGGATGGCGCTCGCCTCCGCCCTCAGCAGGGAACAGGCCGACCGCGACCACTTCCGGGTCGCCGACGCTGACATCGACCCGGCCGACAGCGCCCTCGACGTGGTCACCAAGGTGGCGTACCAGGAGGCGAGGGCGATCGAGGAGACCGCACGCGCCCTCGACCTCGTCGCGCTCGACGCCGTGGTCGAAGCGCTGCGCAACGCGCCGCGCATCGACATCTTCGGCGTGGCGTCGAGCGGTCTCACGGGGCAGGATCTGCACCAGAAGCTGCACCGCATCGGCTTCAGCTCGTACTGCTGGGTCGACACGCACCTCGCCCTGACCTCGGTGGCGCTGAGCCGCCCGGGCTGTGTCGCCATCGGAATCTCGCATTCCGGCCTGTCGGTCGAGACGAACCACAGCCTCGAGATCGCGAAGGCCGCCGGTGCGACCACCGTGGCCATCACCAACTTCCCCGAGTCGCCGCTCGGTTCTCTCGCCGATCTCGTGCTGGCCACGAGCGCACGGGAGACCCGCTACCGCTCGGGAGCGATGGCGAGCCGCATCGCGCAGATGGCGCTCGTCGACTTTCTCGTCGTGCGCCTGCTGCAGGGCAACTACGAGGCCGCGGACGAGTCGCTGCGCCTCACCTACGACGCCGTCCAGGCGCACCGACTCGACTACGGCCGCAGCACGTCCGGCTGGAAGGGCCGCGCCTGACCGCCTCGCTAGCATGAGTCGCATGCCCATCACACTGGAGAATGTCGGCATCGCCGTTCGCGATCTCGACGCGACTATTGCCTTCTTCACCGACCTCGGCCTGACCGTGGTCGGCCGCGACACCGTCAGCGGCGAGTGGACCGACACCGCCGTCGGCCTCGACGGCAACCACGCCAGAATCGCCATGCTGCAGACGCCAGACGGCCACGGTCGACTCGAGCTCTTCGAGTACATCCACCCTGAGGCGATCGAGACGCAGCCCACGCTTCCGAACGAGATCGGTATGCACCGCGTCGCCTTCTCGGTCGACGACATCGACGAAGCGCTGGCAATCGCCGCGACGCACGGCTGCCACCCACTGCGCGGGGTGGCCACGTATGAAGACGTCTACAAGCTCACCTACGTGCGCGGGCCGAGCGGCATCATCGTGATGCTCGCCGAAGAGCTGAAGAAGAACGGCACACCGCCCGTCGAGTAGGCCGCCCGCGAAACCGCTCTCGCCTTCGAACCCGGCGTGTGCCACTATGGGGCATGGGTACGAATATTGCTCGGGTTGTGGTTGTCGCTATGGCGCTCACCGCGGGATTCACGTTGAGCGGATGCACGGTCAATACGAGCGGCGTCTCCGCGTTCGACCGCGAGCAGACGGCCGAGGACGAGGTGCCTTCGGCGATCCTCGAGCAGTCCGACCTCGCGCCGAATTCGACGCGACTTCTCGCAGAGATCGAGGAGACGCCGTATTTCGCGGCGAGAATGGTCAACTCCTCGAACCTCTGTCTGGTGCATGTCCGCGACAAGGACGACTGGGGAGTGGCGTGCTCGCCAGGTCTGCCGTTGACGTCGACCGGCTCCGACGGCAAAGAGGTGTTGTTCACTGCGGGCGGGCGGCTGCCCGACGCCAACGGCTGGCACTTCGTCGCCGACAACATCGCGATCAGAGACGCATCGTCGGGCGAGTAGACCTTGTCGCTAATGTCGAGAATGCCGCAGCGGCTACGACTCATGCGTGAAGGTGCTCATCCGGGGCATCCGAAATTCAAGGAGTGAACGATGAAGTACATGATCGCCATGTTCGGAAGCGCGTCAGAGATGGGCGCCACGAAGACGCCCGAGTGGATCAACGAGATGATCGCGTTCATGATCGACATCGACGTGAGGCTGCGCGCCTCCGGCGAGATGGTCTACAACGAGGGTCTCGCCGACGGCAGCCAGGCCAAGGTTGTGCGGCTCGAGAACGGGCAGCCCGTCGCGACCGACGGGCCTTTCGCCGAGGCGAAGGAGTCGATCATCGGATTCTGGATCGTCGACGTAGCGAGCGAGGAGCGCGCACTCGAGATCTGCGGCGAGATCGTGCAGTGGTCGGAGGTCGTCGAGCTGCGTCCGGTTCCGGCGGGCCCGCCCGTTCAGTGAGCTCGGACCGCGCCGTCGTCGACCTGCTGCGCGAGCTCGCGCCGCAGGTCGTCGGCATGCTCGCCCGCAGGCACGGTCAGTGGGACCTCGCCGAGGACGCTGTGCAGGAGGCGCTGCTCGCGGCCAGCGCCCAGTGGGCGGATGCCGGAATCCCCGACAACCCGCGCGCCTGGCTGCTCGCCGTGGCATCCCGCCGATTCATCGACGCGGTGCGCAGCGACAGCGCTCGGCGTGAGCGGGAGAACACGGTCGCGGCGCTCGAGACGCGCGGCGAGGTGTCGGACCACGACGACTCGCTCACCCTGCTCTACCTCTGCTGTCATCCCGCTCTGTCGCAGCCGTCGCAGCTCGCCCTCACACTGCGCGCCGTCGGCGGCCTCACCACCGCCGAGATCGCGAAGGCGTTCCTCGTTCCCGAGTCGACCATGGCGCAGCGCATCAGCAGGGCGAAGCAGCAGATCCGCGCGGCCGGTCTCGCATTCGAGCTACCGCCTGCCGCCGAGCGCGCCGGACGGCTCGCGGTCGTGCTGCAGGTGCTCTACCTGATCTTCAACGAGGGCTACACGCCGGGGTCGCGCACCTCGGCGTCGGGCGCCGACCTCACCGACGAGGCGATACGAATGACGCGGATGCTCCGGGCCGGCCTCCCATCGAACGGAGAAGTAGCCGGACTCCTGGCGCTCATGCTGCTCACCGACGCCCGGCGTCCCGCGCGCGAGCTCGCCGACGGGATGCTGGTGCCGCTCGCCGACCAGGACCGCTCGCTGTGGGTCGCGCCGCTCATCGCCGAGGGCGTCGAACTGCTCGACGCGACGCTCGGCGCAGGCCCCGTCGGGCCGTACCAGCTGCAGGCCGCGATCGCGGCCCTGCACGACGAGGCGGCGACAGCGGATGCCACGGACTGGCCGCAGATACTCGCCCTGTACACGGTGCTGGAGCAGGTGGCGCCCGGGCCGGTCGTCACGCTGAACCGCGCCGTGGCTGTCGCGATGGTGGACGGTCCCCGCGCCGGGCTCGCGCTGCTCGGCACGATCGCGGCGGAGCCGGGCATCGCGCACACCCACCGCTACGACGTCGTGCGCGGTCACCTGCTCGAGCTCGCCGGGGAGTCCGCGGCAGCGGCGGAGGCATACCGCGCGGCGATGCGCGGAACGGCGAGCGTCGCCGAGCGCCGGTACCTCGCGCTGACGGTGGCTCGCATCGCCGGCTCCACGCCAAGCTTCTAGACACCTGTCCAGAAGTTAACGTAGGGTGGCGGGTATGGAACGCGCCGACGCGATCGTCACCCCGCTGCACGAGACCCGCAAGGGCATCCGCTCGTCTGGTGATCCGCGGGTGACCCGTACACGTCAGGCGATTCTCGACTCCGTGGCGGAACTCGCTGCGGGGGATGGGCCGATCACGGTCGCCGCGATCGTGAGAACCGCCGGCATCGGCCGCAGCTCGTTCTACACCCACTTCTCGGGCATCGACGAGCTCGCAGTGCAGGTTCTGCGCGGCGCCTTCGAATCCATCGGTGCCGAAGACGTCGAACTGCGGCGCCACCATATCGTCAGCGGGGCCGAGGCTGCGCGGCTCGCGCAGGTGCGCCTGGTCGGACACCTCGTTCAGCACCGCGCCCTCTACGCGAGCATGCTCGCGCTTCCCTTCACCTCCGCGGTCTTCACGCAGGCCGTCGAGGGCTACGCGGCGCAGGTGCGGGCGACGATCGCCCTGCTTCCTGAAACTCCACACGGTCTCTCTGCCGACGCCGTCGCGGTCTACACCGCATCCGGTTCTCTCGGTCTGCTCGCGCACTGGATCCGCAGCGACGATCCCGTCTCGGCGGACGAACTCGTCGACCAGCTCATGTCGCTCCTGCCCGCCTGGCTTGCTGCGCCGTAAAACCCCGCCGGCACCGTCGTCGGCGAGATGAGAAACGAAAGTTGAACCCGAAATGACAAGAAAGTACGTAGTCTCCGGCGCCGCATCCGGAATCGGCAAGGCCCTCACCGAGCAGCTCCGCGCGGAAGGCAAGACCGTGATCGGAGTCGACCTGCGCGACACCGACGTGAACGTCGACCTCACCACGGTCGAGGGCCGCTCCGAGCTCGTGTCGAAGGTCACCGAGCTCAGCGGCGGAACGATCGACGCGATCGTGGCCGTCGCCGGCCTCGCAGCACCGATCCCCGCGACCGTCGGCGTCAACTACTTTGGGACGATCGCGACCCTCGAGGGGCTTCGCCCGCTGCTGGCGGGGTCGGATGCGCCTCGCGCCGCGCTCGTGGCCTCCCTCGCGGCGCTCGAGCCCATCGACCCGCCGCTGCACGCGGCGCTGCTCGCGGGGGACGAGTCGAAGGCTCTCGAACTCGCGACGGCCATCGCCGACGCACCCACCGATACGCCGAGCAACGCGATCTACAACACGAGCAAGAACGCGATCGCTCTCTGGGTCCGCGAGAACGCCCCGACGGATGGCTGGGCGGGTGCGGGTATCCCGCTCAACGCCGTCGCTCCCGGTGTGATCGCGACGCCGATGACCGCCGCGATTCTCGAAACCGAGGAAGGGCGTGCGGCGATGGCCGCGGGTGCGCCGTCGCCGCTCAACGGTCCCGCGGCGCCGGCTGCCGCCCCTGCCGCGCTGCTCGCGTGGCTCACGAGCGAGCAGAACACCCATGTGACCGGCCAGATCGTCTACATCGACGGCGGGGCCGACTCGATCCGTCGACCCGGGTCGATCTAGCCGCCCGAGGGCGCGCGGTCAGTCGTCGAGCGCGGCTCTGGCCCTGTCGACGGCGCGCGCGGCCTTCTTGCGCTCCTTCTCCGTGCGCTCCACGGCCCGTGCGGAGTCGAGCAGCTCGCCCTCGAGGTCGGCGAGCTGCTCGCGCAGGTCGTCACGCTCGCTCTCGAGCGACGCGCGGTCGTCGGCCGCGTCGCGTGCGGCGCGTTCCGCCGTGCGCAGCGCGTCCTCCGCGGCCTCGAGCGCCCTGTGCGCCTTGGCGAGATCCTGCGGCGACGAGCGCACGGCGCGCAGCGGCGCCCGGGGAACATCCCCGGCGACGGCCCCCTCGAGATCCACGTCCTCGACGCCGTCGCTCGAGAGCGCGCGAACCAGCCGGGCGGATGACACGGCCGCGGCAGCGGAGGCATCCGTCATCGCCGCCTGGAGCGTTCGCTCCACATCGACCACTGCCGCCGGGTTGATCGCGTGGCCGGCGTCCTTGGCGAGCGCCGCAGCCTGCTTCGCGAGCGCCGACACGAGAGAGCGCCGCTGCTTGCCGAGCTTCGTGAGGGTCGCACGGTCGAGATCGTCCTGAGCGTCGCGCAGCGATTCGCCGAGCGCGAGCAGCTGAGCTACCTCGTCGGGACGCTCGCGCGCCAGCAGATTGGCGGCCCACGCGGGCGCGGACGGCTTGGGCAGCGCCTTCACCGCCGCTCCGAGGTCTCCGCCCAGCTGCTTGGCGCGGTCGTTGCGCGCCGCGGTGAACTCGGTGGGCAGAAGGGCGTAGAGCTCGGACGCAACGCTCTCAAGGTCGGGCATTGCACCATTCTGGCGCAGCGAGCGGGCCGGCCGGGCTACGTGGGCCCGGGCTGCGTCGGCCCGGGCTACGTCGGCTCGGGGCTACATCGGCTCGGAGATCTCGGTGACGAGCTCGCCGACCGCCGCCTCGGGCATAAACGCCGCGATGTCGGCCTGGCTGATGATGCCCACGAGCATGTGGTTCTCGATCACGGGCAGCCGGCGCACCTTGTGCTGCTTCATCGTCTCGAGCACCGTCTCCACGTCGAAGTCGGCGTCGACGGTGACGGGTTTGCCCTGGCCGAGGCTGCCGGCCGTCGCGGTGTAGGGGTCGCCGCCCTCGGCTAGGCACTTCACCACGATGTCGCGGTCGGTGAGCATGCCCTTGAGCTTGCCGTCTTCGCCGCAGATCGGCAGCGAACCCACATCGAGCCGCTGCATCGTGCGTGCCGCCTCCTGCAGCGTGTTGTTCTCGGGAACGCATTCGACCCCGGGCGTCATGACATCTCTCGCGGTGGCCATCGGGCTACCTCCTCGCTCTCGGTACGAAAGTACGCCGCTCGAATTCGCGGCTCCACAGGTTGACAGCGCGCCCTGGACGCATCATGCGAGTTTCGCTCAACCTATTGCCGAGACTCGGAGATGCTGCGAGGCTGGCACGATGCACACGGGCTCCATCACACGCACGCGCGTTCGCCGTCTCTGGGCCGTCGCCCTCGGATTCGCCGCCGCATCCGTTCTCGTCGGCTGCACCTTCTCCGCGTCGGCCGGCCAGCCGACCGAGTCGCCCGAGGCGGCCACGCAGCAAGCGGCGGTCACCGCCGAGGAGACCTGCGCGCAGCTGATCGACGTCAACACCGTGCTGTACAACGAGAAGATCGCGTTCGACGAGGGCCGCATCGCCGCCGTCGAATACGGCCAGGTGCAGCAGCTCGTGGGTCGCATGGTGCACCGCATCGACGTGGCGCCCGACACCGCCTTGGCCGAGACGGTCGCCACGCTGCGTATCGTGGTCGGCACGTACGCCCCGGGCGGCACGACGTTCGACGCGACCACCGACCAGTGGGCCGCAGTGTTCGCCGACGCGCGCGACGAGTGCACCCGCGCAGGAGTCGCCTTCTACACCGAGGGCTGGACTGGCGGCTGAGCAGAGAGCGCGCGGCCTCGTAGCCTGGTTCGCGCGCCACGTAGCCCGCGTTGCGCGGCCGCTAGACGCGTCGCGCAACCTGCGGGCCTAGGGATTACGACCCCGCGGCTCCGCGGCTCGGCGACCCGACGACGTCGCGATCTCGGGATCCCGGGACCCCGCGGCATCGCGATCCCGCGGCGATCGACGGCGGCGAAATCGCTGTGTCACTTCGGGGTGATGTTACCCCGTAGTGAACCACAGTTTTCGAAGATGGGCCGGTCAGTGTCGACCGGCGGACGCACACTCGGGCGATCCGGGCGGGCGGGCCAATGCCCGGCCCACGCGGTGAGATCAGCGGCCAGCGAGAAACTCCAGCGCCGCGTCGCGGAACGCCCGCGAGGTCGGGGCGTTGAAGTGATTGCGGCCCGGGATCTCGAAGAACGCCTCGCCCGCAGCGGAGGCGAGCGCGCGTGACGCCTCGATGATCGAATCCTCGCTGCCCGTGGCGAAGAGCACCGGTTGCGGGGGAGCGTTCTCGGGGCCGGGCTGGGGCCCGCCGCGCATGCCCTCGACGAGCGAGACGAGCGCGGCGAGGTCGTTGCCCTCGATGCCGCTGGCCATCTGCAGGTACGTGCCGGTGAGCCGGTCGGTGACCTCGTGCCCGTGCGTGATGTGCGCCCGCGCCTCGTCGATGCGGAAACGCGTGAGCGGGTCGCCGTCGGGAATCCCGCCGAGAACGACGCGCGAGATACGGTCGGGCAGCTCGCGGGCCGCCGCCCAGCCGACGCGCGCGCCGAGCGAGTAGCCCACGTAGTCGACCTCGTCGAGCATAAAAGTGTCGAGCACCGTCAGCACGTCGCCGACGAGGGCGTCCATCGAGTACGACGAGACGTGGTGCGGCTTGTCGCTCGCCCCGTGACCCCGTTGATCGATCGCGATCACGTGATAGCCGGCGCGCGTGAGGTCACGCACCCAGCCGGTGGCGTGCCAGTTGAGCAGCGCACTCGACGCGAAGCCGTGCACCGCGAGAACCGTGGGCGCATCCGGGTCGCCGAATTCGTAGGTGGCGATGTTGGTGCCGTCGGTCGAGAGCACGGAACGGGCGGGCGGGATCTCGGGCGATAGCATCCCGTCTATTGAACCAGTTCAGGCGTCGTTGCTGCGCAGCGAACGCAGCGCCTGACCCTTGTGGGCGGCCCGCGCGCCGGTCTTCTTCGACTCGACGATGAAGGCCGGTTCGTCGGATGTCGCGGTGAAGTGCTGCCCGGCGAACTGGAAGTCGCTCGTCTTCTTCTCGACCACGTGGCCGCTCGTTCGGCCCTGCGACGTCTGCCAGCTCACTCTGTCACCCACGGAAATGCTGCTCATCCCCTCACGCTAACGGTGTGAGCAATGCCCGAAGTAGGGGTTGCGCGCCCCGGGAGCCTGCCTAGCATTGACGCATGGCGAGCGACATCGCGGTCATCAGGGCCGCCACCTGGAACGTGTGGTGGCTGTTCGGCGAGCAGTGGCACGAGCGCGAACGCGGCATCGTCGCGACGCTCGAGGAGTGGCATCCCGACGTCTTCGGCTTCCAGGAGGCGTGGGCGTTCGGCGACCGCAGCCAGGCCGAGGCCCTCGCCGAGGAGCTCGCCATGCATCCCGCGTTCGTCGAACCGGCCTACCCGCCGGTGCCCGACCCGGTGGAGCATCCCGATCAGATCGGCGTGCGCATGGGACTCGGCCTGCTGAGCCGGTGGCAGATCCGGCGCGTGGTCGCCCGCCCGCTGCCGTCGCCCGGCGACGACCTCGTGGCGATGCAGGCGACCATCGCGCATCCGCTCGGCGACCTGCACGTCTTCGTCGCGGTGACCAGTTGGGAGCCGCAAGACCTCGAGTACCACGCCGCACAGCTCGCCACCCTCGGCGACCTCGCCTGCGATCCGGCGCTCGACGGGCCGCTGCCGGTGCTGCTGCTCGCCGACCTGAACGCCGACTTCGAGAACGACGCCATGCGCGCGCTGCGCGAGCGGCTCGTCGACACCTGGGGGAGCGCGAACCAGTCGGCCGACCCGCGCACACTGAGCTCCACCAACCGGTTCGCGCCGCCGGAGTCGGTTCTGCAGTACGACCGGCGCATCGACCACGTGATGGCGAGGCCGGGCAGGGCGGATGCGCCCGTGGTGGTGCGCGGCTCCTGGATCGCGCGCGACGAGATCGACGGCCTGCCGCCGAGCGACCACTACCCGGTGTTCACCGACCTGGAGGTCTGAGCCGCCTGTGCTGGCCCCGAGGCGCCCGCGCGCCGCCCGCCCGGACGAGCGCGCGCCGCCCGCCCGACCGCGCGCCGCCCGCCCCGACGCGCGGTCGAAATTCACTCGCGCGGTCGAACATCCGGGCGCGCGCGTGAAAAGACACCGCGCGACGCCGCAGACCCCTCGGCGAGGTAGTCGCGCGTGGGTGCGTCGGTCGTGAGCGAGATCGCCTTGGTGTAGGCGAGCGCCGCCTGCTCGGAGTCGCCGGCCGCCGTGAGCAGGTGCGCGCGGGTCGCCCATGCCGGCTGAAACCGCTCGGCGCCCTCGATGCCGTCGAGCGCGGCGAGCCCGGCGCGCGGCCCCTCGGTCTCGGCGATGACGGCGGCGAGTGAGACGCGCGCTCCGAGCGTCGGCGCGACAGTCACCAACGCCGCGGTGAGCAGCCGCAGCGCCCGCCAGTCGGTTGCGCCGGTGCGCGCGCGGGCGCAGTGCACCGACTGGATGCTCGCCTCGAGCTGGAAGCGCCCGACTCGGCCGAGCGCGTGCGCCCGTTTCAGCAGACGTTCTCCGCTGGCGATGAGCCCGGCGTCCCACAGCTCGGTGCGCTGCTCGTCGAGCGGCACGAAACGACCGTCCGGCCCCGAGCGCGCGCCTGCCCGTGCGCTGGAATACGACAGGAGCGCGGCCAGCCCGAGCGCCTCCGGCTCGTCGGGCAGAAGCTCGGCGAGGGTGTTCGCGAGGTACAGCGCCTCCGCGGCGAGCGAGTCGCGCTCGGCCACCGCGGAGACCGGCTGCCAGTCGATCGCGTACGCGCCGTAGACCGCCTCGAGCACCGCCGGCAGCCGCGCCGGCAGCTCGACCGCCGACGGGACGGAGAACGGGATCCGCGCCTCCTTGATGCGCCTCTTCGCGCGCACCAGCCGTTGAGCCATCGCGGCCTCCGGAACCACGAACGCCGCCGCGATCTGTCGCGCCTCGAAGCCGAGCACCGTCTGCAGCATGAGCGCCGTGCGGATGCCAGGCTCGACCGCCGGATGCGCGCAGACGAACATCAGCGCGAGGCGGCGGTCGGGGATCGCGACCACGTCCGGGTCGTCCGCGCCGCCGGGGACCGGGCCGGTTGCCGTGCGGGGAAGCTGGAGAACCGCCTCGTCGAGCGGCGCGGCGAGCCGGTGCGCGGCCGAGCGGTAGACGTCACGCTGGCGGTTGCGGGCGACGGTGAGCAGCCAGGCCTCGGGATTGCGGGGAACACCCGCCACGGGCCATCCGCTCAGCGCCTTTTCGAACGCGTCGCCCAGCGCGTCCTCCGCGAGGGCGATGTCGCCGGTCGGCGCCGCGAGAATAGCGATCAACCGTCCGTACGAGGCGCGGGCCACCTGCTCGGCCCGCGCCTCGGCGTTCACGCGTAGACCCACTGGCCCCCCGTGAACGTGATCGCGCTCGGACGGATCTCGATGCTGCCGTACTGGGCGGCCGGGCACTTCTGCGCCCACGCGATCGCCGCGTCGAGGTCGGGCACGTCGACGACGAAGGTGCCGCCGAGCTGCTCGCGCGTGTTCGCGAACGGGCCGTCGTGGACCTTGAGGGTGCCGCCGCGCATCGTGACCGTGGTCGTCACGTCGGAGCGGGCGAGGATGTCGGCCGAGACCAGCACCCCCGCGGCGTCGAGCTCCTTGGCGTAGAGGTCGAAGGCGACCTTCATCGGCTCCATGGCCTCCTCGGGGATCTCCTCCTCGGTGGGCTCGAATGCCTGGATGAGAAGCGAATACTGCATGATGTGTCCTTTCGGTGGGTCGATCCTGACACCCTCATGACGACCGGGCCAGACCCCGATCGACACTCTCAGCCGGATTCTCACCCGTGCAAGGTGGTTGTCGGCCGTATGACGGGCCGATACCGTGTGGCCACCGACCACTTCGCGTCACCGATTGGAGCCTGCCCATGACCACCGACTCGCCGTCCAAGCCCACCATCGTCCTCGTGCACGGCGCCTTCGCCGACGCCTCCGGCTGGAGCGGAGTTATCAAGCGTCTGCAGCGTGAGGGCTACACCGTGATTGCGCCGGCGAACCCGCTGCGGTCGCTGCTCGGCGACGCGGAGTACGTGCGTACCGTGCTCTCGACGATCCAGGGTCCGATCGTGCTCGTCGGTCACTCCTACGGCGGCGCGGTGATCACCAACGCCGCGACCGATGTGGAGAACGTCGTCTCGCTCGTCTACATCTGCGGCTTCGCTCTCGACGAGGGCGAGGCGGTGCTGAACGCCCTCGCGCTCGGCGGCGGCAGCTCGGCCCTCGGCGAGCACACCGTCGTGCGCCCGTACCCCGGTGCGCCGGAGGGCGACGGCGACGGCTACATCGACCCCGAGTTCTTCCACGAGCTGTTTTGCGCCGACCTGCCCGAAGACGAGGCGGCCGCGATGGCGGCGTCGCAGCGGCCGGCGGCGCTGAACACGCTCGGCACACCGTCGGGCTTTCCCGCGTGGAAGACCATTCCCAGCTGGTACCTGATCGGGTCGAGCGACCGCACCATCCCGGCCGAGGCCGAGCGGTTCATGGCGGCGCGCGCGGAGTCGCATACCGTCGAGATCGAGAGCTCCCACGTGGCCATGATCAGCCACCCGGATGCCGTGGCGAAGCTGGTGATGGACGCCGCGCGAACCGCGGTGCGCGCGTAGACTCCGGCAGCTACATCCGCTTGTGGACCCCGAGCGGCGCGGCGTAGCGTTCTACACACGTCGTCATTGGAGGCCATCGTGGGGCAACTGATCGTGCAGCAGTTCGTGAGCGCAGACGGCTTCGCGGCCGACGCCGACAACGAGTTCACCGTCTTCCGGGGTGAGGTCATGCCATCGGACGAGATCGACAACGAGACCCTCGCCCGCCTCGAGACCGTCGACGCGATCGTGCTCGGTGCTAACACCTACCGGATGTTCGCCGACTACTGGCCGCGCCCCGCGTCGAGAGACGAGATCCTCGCGCCCCGCATCAACGAGCTGCCCAAGATCGTGTTCTCGCGCAGGCTCGAGTCTGCGCCGTGGGGCGATTTCGATCCGGCGATGGTCATCTCCGAGAATGCGACCGAGGCCATCGAGCGCCTGAAGGAGGACCTCGACGGCGACCTCATCGTGTGGGGCAGCCTCACACTCACCGAGGAGCTGTTCGAGGCCGACCTCGTCGACATCGTGCGGCTCGTGATCGTGCCGTCGGTGCTCGGCGCCGGGCGCAGCGTGTTTCCTCCGACGTTCGCGGGCACCCAGCTGCGGGTGCTGCGCACCGGGACCTTCGACGACGGCCTCGTCGCGATCGAGTACGGAATTGACAGGGACGATTCGTAACCAGAATGAACGAAACCCCGCCGTGCAGTGAGGGCAAGATACTCTGGCGGTGATGACAACGACGCCCTCCGCCCCCGAATCCACCACTCGACGCGACTCCATCCCGGCAGAAATCGCCCGGTCGTGGCTGCTCGTCTCCGCCACACGCACCGACCAGTTCGACGTCGCAGCCCGATCCCGGGCAGACCAGATCGTTCTCGACATCGAAGACGCCGTCGACCCGAAGCTCAAGCCGACGGCGCGCGAAGACGTCGTCAACTGGCTGGCCGACGGCGGCAGCGGCTGGGTGCGGATCAACGACCGCACCACCGACTTCTGGAGCGACGACGTCGACGCGCTGTCGGGCTCGCAAGGGCTGCGCGGCGTGATGCTCGCCAAGACCGAGTCGCCCGCCGACGTCACAGAGACCTTCGACCGGCTCGGCGGACGCACGCCCGTGCTCGCGCTCATAGAATCCGCCCTGGGCATCGAGGAGGCGGTGTCGATCGCCCGTGCCCGCGGAGCGTTCCGGCTCGCTTTCGGCAGCGGCGACTACCGTCGCGACACCGGAACCAGCGCCGACAACCTCGCCATGGCCTACCCGCGTTCGCGACTCGTGGTGGCCAGCCGCATCGGAGGTCTCCCGGGCCCGATCGACGGACCCACGGTCGGCAGCAGCCATCCGATCCTCCGGGAGCAGTCGCAGATGACCGTGGCCCTCGGACTCACGGGCAAGCTCTGCCTCGACCCGGAGCAGACGCCGGTGATCAACGAGGTCATCAGCCCCACCCAGAGCGACGTCGCCTGGGCGCGCGACTTCCTCGATGACTTCGAGGCCCGCGGCAGGGTCATCCGCGACGGCAGCGACCTGCCCCGCCTCGGACGCGCGCAGAAGATCGACAAGCTGGCACGGGCGTTCGGGGTCGTGCCCTCGTAGGGTGCGCGCCGGCTACGCGCGCTCGACGATCGTCGTCACGACCTCGACGATGTGCGGCGCCGCCGGTGCCGAGCCGAACCCGAAGCGCACGGGCGGGTGCAGGCGCGTGAGGTACCCCAGGTCGTGGCCCTCCCAGGTGGCCGTGATCGCGGTGATGCCGCGCGCCGACGTGACTCCGTAGTACTCACGGCGTCCGCCGCCGGCCGAGCCTGCTGTGCGGGCCCCGGGCACGAGGATGCGCGCGACCGGGTCGATGAGCCGCAGCCAGGCGGGGCTCGTGGCGAGGCGGCGCGGAACGATCCGCAGCAGCCGCCCGAGCGGGGAGATGCCGCCCACCGTGAACCGCCCGGCGAACGGTCCCGCGTCGACGCTGATCTCACGGCTTCTGCGCGAGTACCGCACGGGCACGATGCGTACCTCGTCGAAGGTGTAGGTCTCTGACACGAACCGGGCGACCGCGTCGCTCGGCGCGAGCAGCACGCGGTGCCCGTCGGCGCGCTCGAGCATCACGTCGGCGAAGCTGCCGAGCGGCGACCGCGGCCACATGCCGACGACCACGCGCATGCCCGAGGCGGTGCCGAAGCCCGCGATGCGTCCGTCGAAGCGCAGCGCCATCACAGCACCACGTCGAAGTCGGTGCGCGTGTGCCGCGCACCGTTGACCTGCAGCTCGAGCGTGTGGCGTCCGGCGTAGTGCACGCGCGTCGTCATCTGGCGCAGCGCATGCCTCTTGGTGAGAGTCACGCTCTCGCCCGGCGCGAGCGTGATGGCCGTGAGCTTGAAGACCTTCTCCGCCTGGCTGCCGTTGCTCTTCACGAAGTGCACGACGTAGTCGACGGCCATGCGCTCGATAGTCTGCCCGGTGTTGGTGAGTACGAAGCTGAACCCCAGCTCGCCGGGCAGGGTCACCGTCGGCGACACCAGCACGGGCGCACCGACCTCGACCGACACGGGGGCGAATCCGAGCAGCCCGAGCGCGCCCGGGTGCGCCTTCTTCACGAGGGTGCGCAGGCCGTGCCGCACCACCCAGGCCGTGTTCTCGTCGGGCTCGGCAGACCAGCGGGCCGCGACCTCGACGACGAGCTCGGGGTTCTGCCTGGCCAGATCGTTGAGGTGGTTCGCGACCGAACGCCGAACGTAGTCGCTCTCGTCGCGGTACAGCGCGTCGAGGATGGGCAGCGTCGCGTCGGGTGCGGCCAGCAGCGAACGCACGCGGATCGCCCACGGCAGGAACGCGCGGGTGCCCTCGCTCGCGAGGCGACGGACGTGGTCGTCCGGATGCCTCGTCCACGCGAGCACGACGGGCAGCGCCCTCGGCAAGTCGGCCTCGAGCATCCGACGGATCGCGAACTCCGACGTGAGGCGCGGGGTGATCTCGGCCAGCAGCGCGAGGCCGTCGTCGAAGTGCGCTGCGTCGGCGAGGGCCAGGGTCGTGACGGTCTCTCCGACGGGCCACATGGTCCAGCCGGCGAAACCGGGGTCGGCCAGTGCGCGACGCACTATCGCCGCGGCCGAGGGGTAGTCGGCGGGGAGGTCTGCGAGCAGCGCGGCGCTGACCAGGTCGGTCCTCTCGCGCAGAGACAGGTCGCCGAGCTCGCCGCCGACGGCGGCGAGACGTGCGAGCTCGAGCCCGGGCGCTGCGGACGCGACGTGCCCCCGCAGGCGACCCACGGCATCCGCATCGATCAGTTCGTTCATCGCGCCCATGAATGTGCCCCCATGCGGTCGAGGCTACGGGACGCCCCCGACACCGGCCCCGTGCCGGGGGATTCTGGCCCGCGGAGCGAAGGCCTAGGCTTGAACGCGCACCCGAGGAGGCCACCATTTCCGATAGCTCGAACACCGTCGTCGAAATCCACGTTCCGCTGACCCCGCTCATCGGGCTTCCCGAGGGGGAAGACCCGTTCCCGTGGATCGACGAGGTCATGGACTACATCACGGAGGTCGACGAGCGCGGCGAGGCCGCCCTGTACGACGACGGCGGCGAGTTCGGCGAGGTGTACGTGTTTCTCATCAACGCGGCATCCGAAGACCGACTGCTCTCCGTGGCGGCACGCATCGCCGACCTGCCGGGCGTTCCCGCCGGTGTCTACGCCGTCGTCACCGACGACGAGGCCGAGGAGTTCGGCATCGGCCGCAGGGTCGATCTCTCCTGAGAGACGTCGCGCGGGGCAAATTCACGCCCGCGGCCGAATGTTCGGCAGCGGAAGTGAAAAAGCACCGCGCGAACCTGCGACTAGTGACCGACGGGCGCGTCGACACCGTTCGACGCCGGCTTGCGGATGAAGAACGCGATCGGGATCGCGACCAGTGAGATGACCGCCCCGTAGACGAACGCGGAGTGGATGCCCTCTGCCGTCGCTCCGACGACCGACATCTGGCCCTCCAGCGCGGTGACCCGTGCGGTCATGACGGTGACGAACACCGCGATGCCGACGGCACCGGCGAGCTGCTGCACCGTGCTGACGATGGCGCTGCCGTGCGAGTACATCGCCGGCTTGAGCGACGCGAGGCCGGCGGTGAACAACGGGGTGAAGAGCAGCGCGAGGCCGATGCTGAGGGTGACGTGAGCGGCCAGCACCATCCAGATGACGCTGTTCTCGCCGAGCATGGTCATGAACCAGAGCGCTCCGCTGACGATGATCGTCCCGGGCACGAGCAGGACCCGGGGGCCGTGCTTGTCGTAGAAGCGGCCGACGAACGGCGCGAGCAGACCCATCACGAGTCCGCCCGGAAGCAGCAGCAGGCCGGTGGTCAACGCGTCGAGCCCGAGCACCCTCTGGGTGTAGATCGGCAGCAGGATGATCGTGCCGAACAGGGCGACCATGCTGATCATGATCATGCCGATCGACAGCGAGAAGCCACGCGAGCGGAAGGTGCGCAGGTCGAGAAGCGCGATGTCCTTGCGCTGCAGCCGCAGCTGACGCAGCACGAACAGGGCGAGGCCCAGGGCTCCGACGGCGAGCGGCGCCCAGCCGGAGACCGAGGAGATTCCGCCCTCGACCTCACCGAGGTTGCTGAGCCCGTAGACGAGCCCGCCGAAGCCGATGGCCGACAGCACGACCGACACCATGTCGAGCGGGGTCTTGCGCGGCTCGCTGACGTTCGGGATGCGGATCGCTCCGAGCACGAGCGCGATGACGGCGATCGGCAGCACGAGGATGAACATCCAACGCCAGTCGAGCACGCTGAGGATGAGGCCGGAGAGCGTCGGTCCGATCGCGGGGGCCACCGAGATCACGATCGAGATGTTGCCCATGACGCGCCCGCGCGAACGCTCGGGAACCAGCGTGAGCACGGTCGTGAACAGCAGCGGGATCATGATCGCCGTGCCGGAGGCCTGCACGACGCGGCCGACGAGCAGCACCTCGAAACCGGGTGCGATCGCGGCGATGAGCGTGCCGGCGCTGAACAGCGACATCGCGGCGATGAAGATCGACCGTGTCGTGAAGCGCTGCAGCAGGAAGCCGGTGATCGGGATGACGATCGCCATCGTGAGCAGGAAGGCGGTGGTGAGCCACTGGGCGGCGCTCGCCTCGATGCCGAGGTCGTCCATGAGGTGCGGGATGGCGACGCTCATGATGGTCTCGTTGAGGATCACCACGAAGGTGGACACGAGCAGGATCGTGATCGCGAGCGTGTTGCGCGCGCCGATCCGCTTGTCTTCGGTTTCTGCAGCCTCGGCTGCGGAGACGCTGGCGGTAGTGGTTTCTGACAAAATCGGTCCTGTCGTGCAGTAGTTCAAGAAGGGAATGAGCGGATGCCGCGGCGAAATCCACGCGGATCGCTCGTCTCTAGAGGCCAAGCACGCTCGGTGCGCGCTTATTCCGCATTGCTCAGAAACCTACGGTGAACGTACGACCTACAGCGCGTGACCGATCGTGTGCAGCAGCCGGGTCGGCTCGAACGACACGTTCTGGTCCACCGTCACGGTCACCTCGCGCCCGTCGCCCAGGAAGTCGAGGGAGACGGTGACGGCGAAGGGCGTCTCGGTGAAGCAGACCGTCGCGAGAAACGACGAGTCGTCGGACCAGGTGCCCGCGCTCGCGACCGGTGCGTCGTGGTTGGCGAGCAGGGAGCTGGTGCCGGTGGTCCACTCGCCGCGGCCGCAGTCGACCACGTGCGTGCCGCCGGCGTCGACGATGGTCAGCCTGGTGCAGTCCGGTCGGGTCTCGAGCGCGACCGTGCGCAGGCCGGCGCTGTTGCGGGCCAGGGCGTACGTCGTGCCGTCGACTCGCGCGGCGGTCGGCGCAGTGTCGTCTCCGACCGGCAGGGGGAGCTGCAGCGTCTCGAGCCGTCGGGCGAGCCGTGCGGCCGCGGTCGCATCCGCCGGCAGCTCACGCGCTCCGAGCACCGGCAGCAGGTGTTCCCAGACGATGTCGAGGTCGCGCTGGGCGTCTGCGACCCCGCCGGTGAGCACGAGCAGGGCGTCCTGTTCGGGGAAGGCGATCGACAACTGCCCGAACGCGCCGTCGGCGCGGTAGCTGCCGTGCCGGTTCAGCCAGAACTGGTAGCCGTAGCCGTGCGAGTTGTCGTTGTCTCCGCCGAAGTCGCCGTTGGGCACCTGCAGCCGCGTCGCCTCGGCTGCCCAGTGCGCGGGCACCACCTGCCGGTCGTTCCACACCCCGCCGCGCAGGTAGGTGTGGCCGAAGGCCGCGATGTCCTCGGTCGTGATGCTCAGGCCCCAGCCGCCCACGTCGACGCCGCGGGGGCACTGCTCCCACGCGGCATCCGCTATGCCGAGCGGTTCGAGCAGTCGGGGCGTGAGGTAGTCGAGCAGCCGCTCGCCCGTGAGCCGCTGCACGATCGCCGAGAGCAGGTAGCTGGCGCCGGTGTTGTAGACGAAGGTGCTGCCCGGAGCGGCGTCGACGGGCAGTGCGAGGAACAGGCGCGACCAGTTCTGCTCGTGCTCGTTCAGCACGGTGACGGTGTCGAACGTGTGGCCGGTGGTCATGGTGAGCAGGTGGCGCAGCCGCATCGCAGCGAGGTTATCGCTCACCACCTCGGGCAGGTCGTCGGGGAGCAGGTCGACGACGGCGTCGTCGAGGGTGAGCAGGCCCTCCTCGATCGCGAAGCCGACGGCGGTGGAGGTGAAGCTCTTGCTGATCGAGAACAGGGAGTGCGGATGCGACCGGCGGTACGGCGCCCACCATCCCTCGGCGACGACGTGCCCGTGGCGCACGAGCATCATGCTGTGAACGCTCGGCGGGCCCGACTCGAGCGCGTCGATCAGGCGCTCGATCGCCCGCGACGAGACGCCCTGCCGCTCGGGAGTGCTGCGCGGAAACCTCATGCCGGCACCTCCACGAGACGTCGCGCGGGCCAGCGGCCGAGGAGCAGGATCGCGGCGCCGAGGCTGAGCGCGCCGAGGATTGCGAACGGCAGGTCGAGGAACCACTGCATCACGCAGAACGCCGGCAGGAAGGTGAGGAACGCGGCGACGCCCACGACCGGGCCGGGCGGAGTCGCGCCCACCTCACGCGGCGCCTCCCAGCGGGCGACGAGGAACGACAGCCCGAACAGGGCGATCGCGACGACCAAGAAGAACACGGGGCGCGTCAGCCACCACGCCTCGCTGCCCGGGCTGGGGCTCGCGCCGGGCACGAGCAGGGCGAGACCCGAGAGGGCGATGATGAGCGGCAGGTGCCAGAGGTAGATGGTCATCAGCCGGGTTCCGACGACGAACACCGCAGCGCGGGCCGCGTGCGTGTTCATCAGCGCGGCGAGCACAGGACGCAGCAGCCGCAGCACACACGCCTGCGCCAGGGCGAGGGCAACGAGCGGCAGCGTCGGCGGGTTGAGATTGGTGAGCATGTCGTCGCTGTACGGGCCGATCACGGTCAGCGGCAGCAGGCTCGCGTAGGCCACCAGGGCGATGGTCACCAGCTGCCACTTCGGGCGGGCCGAGAACCAGCCGTCGGCGTACCAGAATCCGATCTGCTGGATCAGCAGCCAGACGAAGAACAGGTTGGCGAGGCCGATCTCGGTGACGCCCGTCGTGTAGCGCAGGGTGTCGACGGCGATCGCGCCGGCGAGCAGCACGACGAGGGTCGCTCTCGGTGCTCTGGCGTGCCATCCGGCCATCGTCGGCACGAACGCCTGGCACAGCGTGTAGGCGGCGAGGAACCACAGCGGCAGTCCGGCGCCGACGATGACGACGTCGAGCAGCTGCGGGTCGACGCCGATCAGTCGGGCCGCGCCGATGACGACGACGTAGAACACGAACAGGGGGAAGGCGGGCTGGGCGAGGCGCAGCACCCGGTTGCGCACGTACTGCGACGCGCCGCCGCCGCGCCGGTTCAGGCTGCGCCAGGCGGTGAGGCTGGCGAAGCCGCCGACGACGAAGAACAGCGGCATGATCTGGCCGGCCCAGGTCGCGTAGGCGAACCACGGCTGCTCCTCGAGCGGCCGGGTGACGAGCAGCGCGCCCGAGTCGTCGAAACCGACGCCGAGCATCAGCAGGTGGATCACGACCACCAGCACGACGCAGAACACCCGCGCGATGTCGAGAGTGAGGTCGCGCTTCGAGAGGTCGATTGCGGATGCGGCCGAGGTCGCGGCGCTCATGAGCGATCTCCCGCGGGCGGCAGAACGGCGGGGCGGGCTGCGACGACCATCATCCCCACACTCTAGGAGAAGATCGACGCCCCGCACGGCTATTGCGTGCCGTGATGTCAAGCCCGCGTCGCCAGGCCGGGCGTCGTCGCTAATCTGCCGTGGTCGGCACGCTCGTGCCGGCGACCGGATGAGATCGTGTGCCCGTCGCAGCTGTCCAGCGTCACACCCCGGTTGCGGCCCCACGACTTCTGGCCTTGAACGGAGCCGTCCGAGAACAGAGGAGTTGCTCGTGAGAAAACTAGCGTTGTCAGTTTCAGCCTGTGCGGTGCTCGCCCTAGCCGGCACCGCCGTAACAGCCCCCGCCTGGGCGGGCGGGCGGGGCGCCCCGGCTCGGGCCGGCGACCCCGTCACCATCACGACGGGGCTCGTCACCCCGCTCAGCCTCGAGGTCGACCGCCAGCGGGTGTCGTATGTGAGCCAGAACTTCGCGGGACAGCTCACCCGGGTCGCCCGCGACGGCAGCACCAGCGTGCTGGCGAGCTCCACGGTCGCCGGTGAGGAGATCGGTGCCGTGTCGTCGCGCGACGACGTGGTCTACTACGCCCAGGTCGCGCCCGACCACACGAGCGCGGTCATGATGTCGGTCCCCGCGGCGGGCGGCACGCCGACGCCGCTCGCAGACCTGTATGCGCACGAGGCATCCGCCAATCCCGACGCCGGCCAGTCCTACGGATTCCAAGGGCTGCCCGCCGAGTGTGCGGCGCAGTTCCCGCCGCCCGGGCCCATGTCGCCGCCGCCGACCTACACGGGCATCGTCGACACGAACCCGTACGCGTCGCTCGCCCTCAACAACGCGATCTTCCTGGCCGATGCCGGGGCGAACGCGATCCTTCGGGTGGGCTACGACGGCACGGTGTCGACGGTGGCGGTGCTGCCCCCGCAAGCGCCGATCGTGGCCACCCCCGAGATCCTGGAGAGCGCCGGACTTCCCGCCTGCGCCGCCGGCTACGGATACATCGCCGAGCCGGTGCCGACCGACGTCGAGATCGGCCCCGACGGCTGGCTCTACGTGACGACGCTGCCCGGCGGTCCCGAGGACCCGACGCTCGGCGCCCGCGGAAGCGTCTACAAGGTCAACCAGAAGACCGGCGAGGTGAGGCTCGTCGCCGGTGGGTTCACCACCGCTACCGGCCTGGCCGTCGACCCGTCTGGCCGCATCTACGTGGCCGAGCTGTTCGGCGGACCCGCCGGCGGCGGCCAGATCTCGGTGCTGGAGAAGAAGTCGAGCACTCCCGTGGTGCTGACCGAGGTGGCATCGCCGTCGGCGATCGAGGTGCGCTCGAACCGGCTGTTCGTGACCACCGACGCGCTCTCCGAGACGGGAGGGGCGTCGCTGTCGCTGATCGAGGTGACCGGCTAGCGCCCCGGCTCGCGTCAACCGTCGATCTGCGTCGTTCGGGGCCGGATCCCGACTTCTGAGCCCCGAACGGCGCAGATCGCGGCGGCCTGTGACGCAGTCACTCCGCCTTCGGGTGGTGCGCTGTGAGTGCCGTCTCCTCCGCGTCGATGCTGCGCAGCACGTCGCGCACCGCCCGCTCCTGGTAGCGCCCCTCGGCTCTGGCCTGCAGCACGGCCGCCCGCTCGGCCTCGATCATGACGCGTCGCAGCCGGGCGTAGGCGGCCGGGGAGGGCTCTGCTCCGGCGCGCGCCTCCTGCGCGATCGCGCTGCTGAGGAACTCGGCGTTGATGCGCAGCCGGGCGATCACCTCGTCGCTCACGTCGGTGGTGGTCTCCCGCTCCAGCCGGGCGAGCCCGGCGCTCTGCGCCTCGACCAGCAGGTTGAACTTCTCGACGCGCTCCTGCGTCGCATCCGGGGGAGGGAGCCTCAGTGCGCGGATGATCCGGGGGAGCAGCAGACCCTCGGCGAGCGTGCCGGCCACCACCACGAAGGCGAGGAACTGCAGCAGCTCCCGTTCCGGCGTCTCGTCCGGCAGCAGGAACACGGCGGCGAGGGTCACCACCCCGCGGATCCCCGCCGACGACACGGCTATCGACGTCTTCCACCCCCAGGCCCGGCGGCGCACGAAGCGCGGCCCGTACTGGTAGAACACCGTGCTCGCGAGCACGAAGGCGAAGCGCGACACCACCAGCACGCCCAGCATCGCGAGGGAGAGCATCGCGATCTCCATCACGCCGAACTTCGACGTCTCGATTCCCGCGAGGATGCCGGCGAGGCTGAGCCCGATGAACAGGAAAACCGCGTTCTCGAGCAGGAACCGCACGGTGCGCCAGTTGATCGACTCGGCGATGCGCGCCTCGGCCGACTGCACGAGCGGCGACCGCTGGCCGAGGAACAGGCCGGCGACCACCACCGCCAGCACGCCAGACCCGCCGAACAACTGGGTGGGGATGAACGCGATGTAGGGGATCACGAGCGACAGGCTCGTGTCGAGCACGGCGGAGCGCAGCCTCTTGCGGATCGCCGAGAGAACGTAGCCGACGACGAGCCCCACGCCGACCCCGCCGACGAGGGCGACCGCGAACTCGCCCACGACCTCGGTCGGATGCAGCACGCTGACGATCGCGGCGATCGACGCGTTCAACGCCACGAGCGCCGTCGCGTCGTTGAGCAGGCTCTCGCTCTCGAGCACGGTGACCACCCGGCGCGGCAGCTTCAGCCGGCCGGCGATCGCGGTAACGGCGACGGCGTCGGTCGGGGCGACGACGGCGCCGAACGCGAAGGCGGCTGCGAGGCCCACCGTGGGAACGAGCCACCACAGCGAGAAGCCCACCGCCACAACGGTGAACGCGACGAGGCCTACCGAGAGCACGAAGATGCTGTCGCGCCTGGCGATGATGTCGGCGAGCGGGGTGCGGATGGCGGCGGCGAACAGCAACGGCGGCAGGATGCCGTAGAGCACGAGGTCCGGTTCGACCACGACCTCGGGTATGCCGGGCACGAACGACGCGACGGCGCCGACTGCGACGAGCGCGACCGGCGCCGACCAGCCGACGCGACCCGACAGGCCGGTCACCGTCACCGTGACGAGAACGAAGGAGACGATCCAGATGATGGCGGTGACGATATCGATGAGCGCGATCCCTTCGAGCCGGGTCAGGTGCGGTACCCGCCATCATGCCACCGCCGCACACCGGGCGCGGCTCGTCGGGCGCTTAGGCCGTGCGGGCACCGCGCGCAATGCCTTCGTCACGAAAGACCGAGGTTCTATCGTGGTTTCGTCCCGCCGATGTCGACGCAAAGGAACGTGATGACGACCGCACCTCCGAAAACCAGTATCAAGGTCATCGCGCTCGCGGTGGCGGGGGCCGTGGGCGGCTTCCTCTTCGGCTTCGACTCCTCGGTCGTCAACGGCGTCGTCGACGCCGTGCAGGGCCAGTTCGACCTCTCCGCGTCGCTCACCGGCTTCGCCGTCGCCAGCGCGCTGCTCGGTTGCGCGGTCGGCGCCTATGTGGCGGGCCGCATCGCCGACCGGTGGGGGCGTATCCCCACCATGCTCGTCGGCGCGGTTCTGTTCTTCGTGAGCGCGCTCGGCTGCGGCTTCGCCTTCGGCGTCTGGGACCTGGTGTTCTGGCGACTGGTCGGCGGACTCGGCATCGGCATCGCATCGGTGATCGCCCCGGCCTACATCGCCGAGATCTCGCCCAAGCACATGCGCGGCCGGCTGGCATCCCTCCAGCAGCTCGCCATCACCATCGGTATCTTCGCCGCGCTGCTCTCCGACGCGCTGTTCGCCAACGGCGCGGGCGGCGCCGGCGAGGAGTTCTGGTTCGGGCTCGAGGCGTGGCGGTGGATGTTCCTCGCCGGGGCCGTGCCGGCAGTGGTCTACGGCCTCATCTCCTGGCGGCTGCCCGAGTCCCCGCGCTTCCTCGTGCTCAAGGAACGCGACGACGAGGTGCGCACCATCTTCGCGCGGCTGTGGCCCGACGACGACGTGGAGCGCGCGATCCGCGAGATGCGCGACGCCATCGAGACCGACAAGCTCGGCTCGAAGAAGGGCGCCTTGAGCGGCAACCGCTTCGGACTGAAGCCGATCGTCTGGATCGGGATCATCCTGTCGGTCCTCCAGCAGTTCGTCGGCATCAACGTGATCTTCTACTACTCGACCACCCTCTGGAAGTCGGTCGGCTTCGAGGAGAGCGACTCGTTCACGATCTCGGTGTTCACCTCGGTCACCAATATCGCGGTAACCTTCGTCGCTATCGCACTGGTCGACCGTGTGGGCAGACGGCCCATCCTGCTCTTCGGCTCCACCGGCATGGCGCTGTCACTCGCCACCATGTCGCTGGCGTTCAGCCAGGCGAACATCGTCGACGGCGAGCCGAGCCTGCCCGGTGCGTGGGGGCCGATCGCACTCGTCGCGGCCAACGTCTTCGTCGTCAGCTTCGGTGCATCCTGGGGACCCGTGGTCTGGGTGCTGCTCGGCGAGATCTTTCCGACCAGGATCCGTGCCCGGGCGCTCGGCATCGCGGCGGCCGCACAGTGGATCGCCAACTTCCTCGTCACCGTCACGTTCCCTCCGCTGGCGTCCTTCTCGCTCGTCTTCACCTACGGCATGTACGCGACCTTCGCGGCGCTCTCCTTCCTCTTCGTCATGCGCTTCGTGCCCGAGACCAACGGCATGTCGCTCGAGGAGGCCAACACCCTACTGCCGCCCAAGGGCAGTGCCAAGAAGGCGGCGAAGTAGCGAGCCGGTCGGCACGGCGCACTACAGTCGGCAGCATGACCGAACGCATCGAAACGCTCATCATCCTCGGCGCAGGCGGAGACCTCACGTCACGACTGCTGCTCCCCGGCCTCGCCTCGCTGCTCGCCTCCACCCGCGGTGAGAGCGTGCACCTCATCGGCGTCGACAGGGGAGAGATGACGGATGCCGCGTGGACGTCGAGGGTGACGGACGCGTTCGAGGCGCAGAAGTCTGTGCTCGGCACTTCCGTCGCCGAGGCATCCGTCTATCTCCAGGGAGACGCGACGAACGCCGACGATCTGCAGCGCGCGTTCGCCGCCGCCACCGGACGCGTCGCTCTCTACTTCGCCCTGCCGCCCGCGGTGACGATCCTCGTCGTCAAGGCGCTCGCGAAGCTCGACCTGCCGAAGGGCATCGTCTTCGCCCTCGAGAAGCCGTTCGGCACCGACCTCGCCACCGCGAAGGCGCTGAACCGCCGCGTCGAGAAGCTCGTGCCGGAGGAGCAGGTGTTCCGCGTCGACCATTTCCTCGGCAAGTCGACCGTGCTCAACCTGCTGGGCCTTCGGTTCGCCAACCGCATCATCGAGCCGCTGTTCTCGGCGTCGAACGTGGAGAAGGTGGAGATCGTCTTCGACGAGCAGCTCGCCCTCGAGGGGCGCGCCGGCTACTACGACAAGGCTGGGGCGCTGATCGACATGATCCAGAGCCACCTGCTGCTCGTGCTCGCCCTCACCGCGATGGAGCCGCCCGCGAGCGTCGACGCCGACGACCTGCGCGGCGGCATGGCGCAGCTGCTGCGCGCGACCCGCGCGTGGGAGAAGGACGGCACCTCCAGCCACCGCGGCCGGTACACGGCGGGAACGATCGCCGGGC
>Ga0247803_1000356_pt1 | contig 25393 bp, 24 predicted proteins | sample UWRJL014104B1_FD_180928 | JGI IMG/M metagenome (GOLD analysis project Ga0247803, IMG submission 180928) | Plant litter microbial communities from Arlington Agricultural Research Station in Wisconsin, United States - UWRJ-L014-104B-1 | ecosystem: Environmental > Terrestrial > Plant litter >...
CCGATGTGCGGCACCTTGTCGCCGATGCGGTTGAAGTCGTCGAGGGTGAGCTCGACCTCGGCCTCCTGGGCGATGGCGAGCAGGTGCAGCACCACGTTGGTGGAGCCGCCGAAGGCCATGGCAACGGCGATGGCGTTCTCGAACGCCTTCTTGGTGAGGATGTCGCGGGCGGTGATCCCGAGGCGCAGCAGGTTGACCACGGCCTCGCCGGAGCGGTGCGCGTAGTAGTCGCGGCGGCGGTCGGCGGAGGCGGGCGACGCGGAGCCGGGCAGGCTCATGCCCAGGGCCTCGGCGACGCTGGCCATGGTGTTGGCGGTGTACATGCCGCCGCAGGCACCCTCGCCGGGGGCGAAGGCGCACTCGATGCGCTTGGCGTCGGCCTCGCTCATGCGGCCGGCCTTGACGGCGCCGACGGCTTCGAACGAGTCGATGATTGTGATGTCTTTTTCGGTGCCGTCGCTCAGCTTGACCCAGCCCGGCGCGATGGACCCGGCGTAGAGGAAGACGCTGGCGAGGTCCAGCCGCGCGGCGGCCATGAGCATCCCGGGCAGCGACTTGTCGCAGCCGGCCAGCAGCACGGAACCGTCGAGGCGTTCGGCCTGCATGACGACCTCGACGGAGTCGGCGATGACCTCACGGGACACCAGGGAGAAGTGCATGCCCTCGTGGCCCATCGAGATGCCGTCGGAGACCGAGATGGTGCCGAACTGCAGCGGGTAGCCGCCGCCGGAGTGCACACCCTCCTTGGACGCCTGCGCGAGGCGGTCCAGGGACAGGTTGCACGGGGTGATCTCGTTCCACGAGCTGGCGATGCCGATCTGGGGCTTGTCCCAGTCGGCGTCGCCCATTCCGACCGCGCGGAGCATGCCGCGGGAGGTGGTGGCTTCGATGCCGTCCGTGACGTCGCGGCTCCGTGGCTTGATATCGATCTCAGACATGCTTACGAGTCTAGAACGTCGCGGACGGCCGGATGGCACGCCGGCCTGACGACCGGCACCGTCCGCGACGGGCGGTGACTACTGCTGGGGAGCAGCGGCGCCGCGGAAGTCCGCCAGAAGCGCCAGCACCTGGGTGACTTCCTTGGGGCCACGCACCCGGTAGCCGGCCTGGGTTGCGCCCGGGCCGATCTTGAGGCCCAGGTCGCCCTCGCCCAGCACCGTGAAGGCGTCTTCATCGGTGACGTCGTCGCCGGCGTAGAGCACCTTGTCGGCGCCGGTGTGGGCGCGCAGGCGTTCGAGCGCGTCGCCCTTGGTGCTGGAGCGCACCGAGAATTCGAGCACGTTCTTGCCCTCACGCACGGTGAGCGCCGGCAGCAGCTCGGCCAGCTGGTCGCGGGCTTCGCGCTGCACGGCCTGACCGTCCTGGGCGGTGGCCAGGCGGGTGTGCAGGGCCAGGCCGGCCGGCTTCTGCTCGATCCAGGTGCCGAACACCGGGCCGGAGATGCGCTCGAGCACCCGGGTGAGGGTGTCGAGTTTCTCGACCTCTTCGGGCACCAGGCCCAGCTCGATGCCGTTGGCGTCCAGCTGCACCTCGATGCCGTGCGACCCGGTAAGCAGGACCTCGCTCTGGGGTTCGGCCACGTGCTTGAGGCTCACCAGGGCTCGGCCGGAGACGAACGCGACGCGCACCCCCGGCAGGTCGAGCAGGCGCTGCACGACATCGTGGGTGCCGTCCACGGCGCGGGCGTCCTCCGGCTCGTCGACGTGCGGCGCGAGGGTGCCGTCGAAGTCCAACGCCACCAGGATGGTCTCCGCCTGGCTCAGGTCGCGGAGCGCGCTGACCAGGTTCTCCGGCACACCGCTGGGCACGGCGGCCCCGCCGGTGAGGGTCTGCAGGAATGAGGCGGACCAGGTGGCCACGTCGTTGTCGAAGACCTTGCGGCGGAGGGCCCGCATGCGCCTCGTGCGTTCACGCTTGGGCATGGTGATGGCCTTCATGATCGACGCCTTCATGCCGTCGATGTCGTGCGGGTTGATCAGCACGGCCTGCTTGAGTTCGTCGGCGGCGCCGGCGAATTCGCTGAGCACGAGCACCCCGTCGCCGTCGTAGCGCACCGCCACGTACTCCTTGGCGACGAGGTTCATGCCGTCGCGGAGCGCCGTGACGAGCATCACGTCGGCGGCCAGGTAGAGCGCCACCATTTCTTCCCGCGGGTAGCCGTGGTGGTGGTAGCTGATGGCCGTGTGGCTGATGGTGGAGTAGTCGCCGTTCACCCGGCCGACGGCGAGTTCGATCTCGTCGCGCAGCTGCATGTAGGTGGCGACGCGTTCCCGGGACGGGCTGGCGACCTGCACCAGGGTGACGTCCTCGACGTTGAGCGTGCCGTCGGCGAGGAGCTCACCGAAGGCCTTGATGCGGTGCCCGATGCCCTTGGTGTAGTCCAGCCGGTCCACCCCGAGCATGATCGTCTTGGGGTTGCCGAGGTCCTCGCGGATCTGGCGGGCGCGTTCCTGGATCTCCGGCCGCCTGGCCATTTCCTCGTAGGCCTCGGCGTCGATCGAGATCGGGAAGTGCTTGGCGATGACGCGGCGGTGCTGCCCGTTCTGGCTGGGCACGTCGACGGCGACGCCGCGGGTGGCGTAGCCGAACAGGCGGCGAACGGCGCGGGAGAAGTTGCCGGCATCCGCCAGGCGCTGGAACCCGATCAGGTCGGCGCCGAGCAGGCCGTCCAGGATCTGCTTGCGCCAGGGCAGCTGCGCGAAGATGCCGTAGGGCGGGAACGGGATGTGGTTGAAGAAGCCGATCACCAGGTCGGGTCGGGCGTCGCGGAGCATCCGCGGCACCAGCTGCAGCTGGTAGTCGTGCACCCAGACCGTGGCGCCGGGGGCTGCGGATGCCGCGGCCGCCTTGGCGAAGCGCCGGTTGACCTGCACGTACGCCTCCCACCATTCACGGTGGTAGCTGGGCGAGGCGATGACGTCGTGGTAGAGCGGCCAGAGGGTGTCGTTGGAGAAGCCCTCGTAGTAGAGCTCGAGGTCTTCGGTGCTCAGGCGCACGGGAACGATGGAGATGCCGTCGTTCTCGAACGGTTCGAATTCGCGGTCGGCCACACCGGGCCAGCCCACCCAGGCGCCGTCGGAGGCGCGCATCATCGGCTCGAGCGCGGTGACCAGGCCGCCGGGCGAGGTGCGCCAGCTTTCGGTGCCGTCCTCGGCGAGCTCGTAGTCGACGGGAAGCCGGTTGGAGACCACGACCAGATCGAAGTGACCGGGCGCGACGGAATCGGGACCGGGCTCGGGAGCGGTGGTGTCGCTCGCGGTGGTGCTGGCTGCGCTGGTTTCGATCTGAGGGGTGTCGGCGGCGGTAGTGTCGGCTGCGGTTTCGATGAGTCATCCATTCCGGAACCCGCATCTGCGGGCGCCTGGCTGTACCTCGAGGTTACCAGCGAAGACTATGCTGACGCCGTGATTCGCATCGGCATGAGCTCCACCTGCGCCTATCCGCTTCCGTTGGAGGACTCCTTCAGATTGGCAGAGCAGGCCGGGTACGACGGGGTCGAGATCATGGTCACCCGCGACGAGGCCACCCAGGATGCGGCGGCGCTGGCAGCCCTGTCGGAGCGGTACAGCCTGCCGATCCTGTCCATCCACGCCCCGGTGCTGCTGCTCACCCACTTCGTCTGGGGCCGGGACCCCCGGGTGAAGCTGGAGAAGTCCGCCGAGCTCGCCCGTGAGGTCGGCGCCTCCACGGTTGTGGTGCATCCGCCGTTTCGCTGGCAGGCCGGCTATGCGGAGGATTTCCTCGACATCGTGCGCGAGTTGTCTGCGAGCACGGGGCTGCAGATCGCGGTTGAGAACATGTTCCCGTGGAAGATCGGCGGCCGCGGGGTGAAGGCGTACTCCCCCGGCTGGGACCCCACCCTGATGGACTGCAACGCGGTGACCCTGGACTTCTCGCACTGCGCCCTGAGCGGCCACGACAGCCTGGCCATGGCGACCACCCTGGGCGACCGGCTCCGCCACGTGCACCTCTGTGACGGGTCGGGCTCCCTCGACGAGGGCCGGGTCTTCGACGAGCACCTGTTGCCTGGGCGGGGTTCCGAACCGGTGGCCGAGGTGCTGCAGCTCCTGGCCGCGTCGTTCTGGGACGGCGCCATCGTGGCCGAGATCAACACGCGCACCGCCAAGACCGAGCCCGAGCGCCTGGCCATGCTCGCCGACACCCTCTCCTTCGCCCGCACCCACACCCGCGAACTGTGAGCTAAGCACCTCCAACTCGGGGTTTTCGGTGCTTAACTCACAGTTCGCGGGGTGGGCTAGGTGGTGAGGGCGAGGGCCAGGGTGGCGGTGAGTACGGTGAGGGGCGCCACCAGGAGGCCGAGAAGCAGGTAGCGCCGCCAGGAGATCTCCACGCCCAGGCTGCTCAGTCGTTCGTGCCAGAGCAGCGTCGCCAGCGACGCCCACGGGGTGATCAGCGGACCGGCGTTCACCCCGATCAGCAGCGCGACCATCCGCACCGGCGTGTTCGCCACCGGCTCCAACGCCAGGTAGGCCGGCAGGTTGTCGATGGCGTTCGCGCCGACCATGCCCGCCCCGGCCAGCCGCAGCAGGCTCAGCAGGTCTTCCCCCGACCCGGCGGCGGCGTCGAGCAGGTCGCCCAGGCCCAGCTCGTGCAGCGCCGCCATCACCAGGAACAGCCCGGACGCCAGGAGCAGCAGGGGCCACGGCACCAGGGCGAACGAGAGCGCCGTGCGGTCCAGCACGAAGAAGATCACCGTGAGGATCAGGGCCGCCTGCACGGCGGGGATCCAGACCGGGATGCCGGACACCAGCGCCGGAATGAGCGCCAGCACGGTCACCGCGCTGGTGCCGAACAACACCGGGTTGACCACCCGGGTCGGCGCCGCCACCCGGTAGCCCTGCCGCAACGACCGCCGGCTGATCACCGCTATCGCCACGACCGGCACCAGAATCGCCGCCAGGGCCGGCGCTGCGGTGAGCGCGGCGAACTGGAGGGGACTCACCGGGTGCCCGAGTATCGCGCTCAGCCGGCTCTGCGCGAGCAGGTTCGTGAGGTTCGACACCGGCAACAGCAGGGACGCCGTATTGGCCAGCCACACCGTCGTCAGCGCAAACGGCAGCGGGCTGAGGCCCACGTGTCTGGCCATCACGACGACGACGGGAGTGAGCAGCACCGCCGTGGTGTCCAACGACAGGAAGATCGTGCTCAGCACGGCGAGGAGCACGACCAACAGCCAGAGCAGCCAGGTGCGGCCGCGGGCCCACAGGGTGAGGCGTTCCGCCACGAAGGTGAAGAGGCCGGCGGCGGCGGCCAGTTCCGCCACCACGGTGATCGCGGCGACGAAAACCAGGATCGGCAGCACCCGGTCGACCAGCTCGAGTGTGGCCGGCCAGGGCAGCAACCCGGAGATCGAGGCTATGATCCCAGCACCGAGCAACACTGCCCCGATGATCGCCGTTCGCATCCTGCTCCTTCGCCCCTGCGACAGAACCGGTTCGAGGCTTCGGGCGTTCGGCCGACCGGTTCGCGTGATCGACGACCACCCCGGTAGCGTAGAACCAGGAGGAACACATGCGAAAGTTCTTGTTCAATAGCGCCATGATCGGCGTCGTGGCCGGCGGGTGGAACATCGTGCAGGCGACCAGGCACGGACCGCGCGACTGGCGGCTCCTGCTCACCTGGATCGGCTGGGGTCTGAGCGTCGCCATCGCCGTCGGCAACGTGGTGCAGGATGCCGACGAGAAGTCGCTGACGACCGGCACGAAGAAGAAATAGCGCGCCCGCTCCCGCCAGTCCTCGTTCTGCGGCGTGTCCCCCGTGTTTTAGGGGCACAGACGAGGAAACTGGACTTCTCGCGTTGTTAGAAGGAAGGGGCTCACGATGTTCGGTCGTCGACGTCGCACCGCACCCGTCATTCAGGCTCCGGTTGTCCCAGCCCCGGCAGAGCTCAGCCGTGCTCAGGTCTTTGAACACCTGCACGCCGCGCTGGCCGATCTTGTCGGCGCCGACGGCGCCTGGACCCTGGTTCCCCGCCAGGCCGGCGACACCGATGTGATCTTCCACGGGCTCAAGGCCCACCAGATCGCCGAGACCCTCACCGAGCTCCTGGCCACCGAGACCATCCGTCTGCGCACCGACGCCCCGGCTGCGCCCGCGAACATCGCCGAGCCGCGCACCGACACCCCCATCGACGGCATCACGGCCGTCGACGCCCGCCTGAACACCGGCGCGATTCTGGTGTCCTCCGGCGCGGAGCCGACCGCGCTGCCCTGGACCCCGGCTCCGATCTCGGTCTGGGCCGAACCACACGCCCAACCGCGCAGCACCGAATCGACCGGCGGCGCCCGCGCCGGAGCTGCAACGGTGAGTCGCCTCGTCGCTTAGCCGACTCCCTGCACGGCCGTGTGAGGATGTCTAGATGGCTCTGCACATCGAGGACTATGCGCTGATCAGCGACTGTCATTCTGCTGCCCTGGTGGGCCGCGACGGCAGTATCGACTGGCTGTGCCTGCCCCGCTACGACTCCGCGTCGATGTTCGGCGCCCTGCTGGGCACCGAGGACCACGGTCGCTGGCTGCTCGCCCCTGCCGACCCGACGGCCACCTGCACCCGGTCGTACGTGGGCGAGAGCTTCGTCCTCCGCACGGTCTGGACGACGAAGACCGGCACCGTCGAAGTGACCGACTTCATGCCGCACGGCGACGGCCGCTCCGACGTTGTGCGGATGGTGCGTGGCCTCAGCGGAAGCGTCGAGATGCTGCAGGACCTGCGCCTGCGGTTCGACTACGCGGCCACGGTGCCCTGGGTGCGGCAGCTGCGCCACGAGCACTCCCCCGGCCTGATCGCCGTGGCCGGCCCCGACGCCGTGGTGGTGCGCGGCCCGGCCCTGCACGCCGCCGACCACCGGCACGAGGCCCGCTTCACCGTCACCGCCGCCGAGAGCCTCACCGTGCAGCTCACCTGGTACGCCTCCCACCTGACGCTCCCGCCGGCCCTGAACGTTGCGGAGGTGTACCGCGACACCCTGGCCTGGTGGGCCGCTTGGGCCGACAGCTGCACCCACGACGGACCGTTCCGCGCCGCCGTCGTGCGCTCCCTGCTGGTGCTGCGGGCGCTCACCCACGAGACCACGGGCGGCATCGTCGCGGCGGCCACCACGTCGCTTCCCGAACTCACCGGCGGCAGCCGCAACTGGGACTACAGGTACGTGTGGCTGCGCGATGCCTCGCTCACCCTCGAGGTGCTGCTCTCCCACGGCTACGAGGCCGAAGCCGAAGCCTGGCGGGGCTGGCTGTTGCGGGCGATCGCCGGCGACCCCAACGACCTGCAGATCATGTACGGCCTGGCCGGTGAGCGCTACCTGCCCGAACGTGAGCTCACCAGCCTGCCCGGCCACCGCGGGTCGGCGCCGGTGCGCGTGGGCAACGGAGCCGTCGGCCAGTTCCAATCCGACGCCGTCGGCGAGGTGATGATGGCCCTGCACGAGGCTCGTGGCGCCGGAGTCGACGAGACCGAATTCTCCTGGCCGCTGCAGCTGTCGCTGATGAGCTACCTCGAAGCGAACTGGCGGCGACCCGATCAGGGCATCTGGGAGGTGCGCGGTCCCGCGCGAGAATTCACCCACTCGCGAGTGATGGTGTGGGCCGCCTTCGACAGGGCGGTGCGGGGCGTCACCGAGTACGGCCTGCCCGGCCCCGTGGACCGGTGGCGGCGCATCCGCGACGAGGTGCGCCACGACATCGAAGAACGCGGTTTCAACGTGGCCCGCGGCTGCTACACGCAGTACTTCGGCAGCGAGGAGGTCGATGCGTCGCTGCTCCTGCTCCCCCAGGTGGGCTTCTGCGACGCGACGGATGCGCGCATGCTCGGCACGGTGCGCGCCATCGAAGACGATCTCCTGCGAAGCGGCCTGGTGCTGCGCTACACCACCCACCGCACCCTGGACGGACTCGACGGCGGCGAACACCCGTTCCTGGCGTGCTCGTTCTGGCTCGCCGAGCAGTACGCGGCATCGGGTCGCATCGACGATGCCGAGGCGCTGATGACCAGACTGGTCGGCCTGGCCAACGACGTCGGACTGCTCTCAGAGGAATACGACGTGACGACAGGGCACCACGCGGGGAACACGCCCCAGGCCCTCACCCACCTGGCCCTGGTGCGCGCCGCCGACGCCCTGGTGGCGGCCCTGGGCCGGCGGGAGCGCTCAGGTCGAGCTGCCCGAACTGCCGCGGTTGCGGGTGGCGGCGCCGTAGATGAGCAGAACGATGATCGAGCCGAGGATCGCGATCACCCAGGTGCGCAGGTCGAAGAACGACCCCATGTCGACCCCGAAGATCAGCCCCGCCAGCCAGCCGCCGAGCAGAGCGCCGACCACACCGAGCAGCAGGGTCACGAACCAGCCGCCGCCCTGCGTGCCGGGCAGGATCAGCTTGGCCAGGGCTCCGGCCAACAGGCCGAGTAGGAGAAAACCGAAGAAACCCATGATGACTGCCCTTCTCTTGGCACTGCCTCGCCGGTGGCCGGCTGCGACGATCATAAAACCGCACCGGTCCGACCGATAGGCGTGCCGCGCGCATCGTCCTGGCCATCCGCCAGCGTTCGGCCGGATTCTTTGTAGGTATTCCACTGCGGCGCCCCGGCGCGGAATCCTAGATTGAAAACCATGACAGCCCGTTCAGCACTTGCCCGCCTTAGCGTGCGCGACCTCGCGCAGATCGCCATTTTCGCCGCCCTCATCGCCGCCCTCGGGTTTCCCGGCGCGATCTCCCTCGGCGCCAGCACCGTCCCGATCACCTTCCAGACCCTCGGTGTGATGCTGGCCGGTGCGATCCTCGGCGCCCGCAAGGGCTTCCTGGCCGTGCTGCTGTTGCTGGTCCTGGCCGCGGCCGGCCTGCCACTGCTATCCGGCGGACGCGGCGGCCTGGTCTGGTTCACCACCTCGCCCTCCGCCGGGTACCCGTACGGCTGGCTGCTGGGCGTCGTCGTGATCGGCGCCCTCACGGCCTGGCTACTGCCGCGCTACCCGTTCTGGCCGGCCCTGGGCGCCACCGCGCTCGGCGGAATCGTGGCCGTCTACCTGATCGGGGTGCCCGTCACGGCCATCAACCTGGGCCTGCCGCTCTGGGCCGCCGCCGTCGACAGCGCCAAGTTCCTGCCCGGCGACCTGATCAAGGTGGTCGTGACCGTGCTCGTCGCCAAACAGGTGCACCGCGCCTACCCCGGCCTGATCGCCCCGCGCCGCAGCGCAGCGGTCTCCCTGCCCGCCGTCGACTCCCGGGCGTGAACGTGAGCGGCAGCGGCATCCGATTCGAGGGCGTCACGCACGACTTCGACGGCCAGCCGGTGCTCCGCGGGATCGACCTGCACCTCACCGAACGACGCATCGGCATCGTCGGCGCCAACGGCAGCGGCAAGTCGACGCTGGCGCGGATGATCAACGGCCTGGTCACCCCGACCGGTGGCACCGTCACGGTGAACGGCCTGGACGTGCGACGCCAGGCCAAGCTCGTGCGGCGGGAGGTGGGCTTCATCTTCACCAATCCCGACAACCAGATCGTGATGCCCACCGTGCAGGAAGACGTGGCGTTCACCCTGCGCCGTCGTGGCCTGGATGCTGCCGAGATCGCCGCGCGCACCGCGGAGGCGCTGGACCGGTTCGGCCTGACCGCTCTGGCCGACCGCCCCGCGCACCGGCTCTCCGGCGGCCAGAAGCAGCTGCTGGCCCTCGCCGCGGTTCTGGTGGCCGGACCCAGCATCGTCGTCGCGGACGAACCGACCACGCTGCTGGATGCCCGCAACACCCGCCTGATCACCGGGCTGCTGGTGTCACTGACCCAGCAGGTGATCGTGGTGACCCACGACCTGGACGTGCTGGACGGCTTCGACAGGGTGATCGTGGTCGACGATGGCCGCGTGGTCGCCGACGATGTGCCCGCCACCGCCCTCGCCGCGTACCTGAGCCTGCTGTCGTGATCGGGCTGTACCGGCCGGGGACGTCGCTGCTGCACCGCGCGCCGGCGCTGCTCAAGCTGGCGGCGCTCGGCGTCGCCATGGTGCTGGTGGGCCTGGTGGCCGATCCGCTGGTGCTCGCGGGTGAACTCGTGGCCGTGGTGCTCCTCTACGCGTTGGCCGGCATCCCGCCCACGGCCGCATGGCCGCAGATCGGCCCGATCCTGTGGATCCTGGTCTTCGCCGTGCCGGTGCAGGTGCTGGTCGCCGGCGGCTCGGTGGAGGGCTGGACCACGGCCGCTCTGATGGCCGGCCGACTGCTGGTGGCGGTGGCCCTGGCTGCCCTCTTCACCCTCACGACCACGGTCACCGCGGTGCTCGAGGCCTTCCAGATCGTGTTGCGGCCGTTCCACCGCTGGGTGGACGCCGACCGGGTGGGCCTGCTCGTCGCCCTGACCATCCGGTGCATCCCGCTGGTGGCGGAGATCGTGCGGGAGGTGCTCGACGCCCGGCGGGCCCGCGGCGCGCAGGGCTCCGTCGTCGCGCTGGCCGTTCCGGTCGTCGTACGCTCGTTATACGCCGCCGATGCGATCGGAGAGGCCCTCGCCGCACGCGGATTGGACGATTGAGCACAGTGACAACCGAGCACCTTGACGACGCAGCACCGGGGACGACCGAGCGGAGAACCCGCACCCAGTCCCGCACTCGCGCCCGCATCGCGTTCGCCGGCTGGACCGCGCTCACGGCCCTGGCGCTCGGGATCGTCGCCTTCCTCATCTGGACCCAGCTGGTCATGCCGGCCGACCGGGCCGCGGCCCAGGCGGTGTTCGACAATCCCGCCGTCACCGTGACCGACACGGCCGTCTCCGTGGTGATCGCTCCGGCGGATAAGCCCTCCATCGCCGGCCTGGTCTTCATCCCCGGCGCCAAGGTCGACCCGTACGCCTACCTCGCCACGTTGTCCGGCACCGTGGAGGCGACCGGGATGACCGTGGTCATCACCAAACCGGTGCTGAACCTGGCCTTCTTCGACCAGCGCCCTCTGCACACCTTCACGGACACCGCGCCGGACGTGCCGGTCTGGTTCGTCGGCGGCCACTCCCTCGGCGGTGTGCGCGCCTGCATGTACGCGGCAGATGCCCAGGTCGCCGGCCTGGTGCTGTTCGGCAGCTACTGCGCCGCGGCGGTCGACGACGACCTGCCCGTGCTGAGCATCAGCGGCAGCGAGGACGGCCTCAGCACCCCCGCCAAGATCGACGACACCGCCGACCTGCTGCCCGCCGGCACCACGTTCGTCGAGATCGAGGGAGCCAACCACGCCTCATTCGGCGCCTACGGTGCCCAGCCCGGCGACGGCGACGCGACGATCAGCCCCGCGCAGTCGGACCAGGCCATCACCGAGGCGCTGTCGACCTTCACCGCGCTGCGCTTCATGCAATCGGAGTGACCGGTGCGGGTCTGAACCGGCGGACCCCGCACCGGCGGAGCCTGACGCTCTTGTCGGCCCAGCGGGCCAGGTCCACTATGTGCCGTGTCGGCAACGTCGCCACGACCCGGGAGGACCCATGCACGCGCTCGTCGTCTATGACACCAACTACGGCAACACCCGCACCATCGCGGAGGTGATCGCCACGGAGCTCGGCCGGGGAACCCGCACCCTCAGTGTGACCGACCTCACCGAGACCAGCCTCGATGGCATCGATGTGCTCGTGGTGGGCTGCCCGATCAACGGCTGGAAGCCGACCGAACGGATGCGGGCCTTCCTGCACACGCTCACCCCTGGCTCCCTCGCCGGTGTGCGCGCCGCTGCGTTCGACACCCGCATCAAGCTGTTTCTGCACGGGGATGCCGCGGGCAAGATCTCGCACGCCCTGCAGTTAGCCGGCGCCGGCATCGTGGCCAAGCCGCACGGGTTTGTCGTCGAGGGCACCGAGGGGCCGCTTGCCCCCGGCGAGACCGGCAAGGCCGGCGCCTGGGCGGCGTTCATCGGCGCCGAACTGCGAGCCAGCGCCTGACGAGCCGCTCGAGAAGTCAAAAAGAACGGCCCGTGCCAAAGCACGGGCCGTTCTCTGGTGGGGCAGTGGATTACGCGGTGAGCGAGTCCACGTACTCCTGGTTGTCTTCGATCCACTTGGCGACGATGGGGCCGTAGTCCGTGCCCTCATAGTCGACGAGCATGGCGGTTTCCAGCGAGTACAGCTGATCGAGGTCCATCTTGAACCCGGACATCCACTCCTTGACCTGCGGGAAGTCGGTCGCGAAGTCCTTCTTGCCGTAGGCGTGCAGGGACTCGGCGTCGCCGAGTGTGCCCTCGGGGTCTTCGAGGTTCTTCAGGTCGAAGGACCCGTAGGCCCAGTGCGGCTCCCAGAGCGTGACGGCGATGTTCTCGCCGGCCTTGGTGGCCGCCGTCAGCTCGGCGAGCATGGCTGCCGTTGACGAGGTCTTGAAGTCCATGCCTTCCAGACCGTAAGTCGGGATGGAGTTGTTCTCGACGGCGGCCGTCAGGCCGGCGCCGGGCTCGATGCCCACGATGGTGTTGTTGAACACGTCGGCGTTGTCGGCCAGCTCGGTGAGGCTGTCGATCGGCGCGTCGGCGTTCACGGCAACGGTGAGCTTCGCTTCTTCGTTCCACGCTCCGAGGTCGGTGATGTCGTCACCGTACTCCTCGACGTATTCGGCGTGCGTGTTCGGCAGCCAGACATCCAGGTTCATGTCGTAGTCGCCCTCGGCAAGACCGACGTAGACCGGCGCGACATCCGCGTACTCCAGCGTGACGTTGTAGCCCTTCTCGTCGAGGATGGCCTTCCACAGCTCGGAGGCCGCGATGCCCTCGTCCCAGCCGTTGAACACGGCGATGGTGAGGTCCTTGTTGTCGGAGTTGCCGCCGCCGACGGTTTCGGCTTCGGCTGCTGCGCAACCGCTGAAGGCGAGGAGCCCGACGGCTCCGAGTGCGATGACGCTGAGTGAACGGTTCTTCATGTGATCCTTTCGTGCCACCAATGTGGGGCGGCAGGGTGGTGCAGGGTCGTGCAGGTTGGTGGGGCCGAGTGCGCTCGTCCTAGGAAGGCTGGAGCACTCCGGGCCGCTTGGAGGCCTCGACCTCGACCTCGGCCGACAGCTCGTCGGCCGGTGTGGGCGCCGCGGGGGTGCCGCGGTGCTTGCGCGCCGTCAGCAGCCGGCCGAGCGGCGTTTTTCCGCTTCCGAGCGCCGCCGTGAAGCGGTCGAGGAACATGGCCAGGATCACGACGGCCACACCGGCTTCGAAGCCGAGCGCCACGTCGATGCGGTTCAGGCTGGCGACGACGTCGCCACCCAGACCGCCGGCTCCGACCATGCCCGCGATGACGACCATCGAGAGGGAGAGCATGATGACCTGGTTGATACCGGCCATGATGGTGGGCATCGCCAGCGGCAGCTGGATCTGGCGCAGGATGCGACCCGGCGACGCGCCGAAGGCCTGACCGGCCTCAACCACTTCCTTGTCGACACTGCGGATACCGAGGTCGGTGAGCCGCACGCCGGGAGCCATGGCGAAGATGATCGTCGCGACGATTCCGGGCACGACGCCGATCCTGAACAGGAGCAGGGCCGGAATCAGGTAGACGAAGGCCGGCATGGTCTGCATGAAGTCGAGGATCGGCTTGATGATGGTGCTGGCCAGCTGCGATCGTGCCGAGAGGATGCCCAGCGGGACGCTGAACAGAATCGCCAGGATACTGGCGACGAGCACCAGGGCCAGCGAGTCCATCGCGTTCTCCCACTGGTTGACGCCCACAATCAGGCCGAGGCCGATGACGGTGCCGACCGCGAATTTCCAGCCGCGGACCATGAGGGCCAGAACGCCGAACACGATGATGATGAGCCAGAACGGCGGGGCGCTCAGGACAAGGTCGACGACATCGTAGGCGCCGCCGAAGATGGCGCGGATGAAGTCGAAGACGAAGCCGAACCACTCGGTGACGAAGTCGACAAAGCCCTCGGCCCAGTTTCCGAGCGGTAGACGGAATTCGCTGACGTCGGTTCCAATCAGGGCTGTACGGATCACGGCTGTACTCCTTCCGACGCGGTTTCGCGCAGGGTCTCGGTGATGATGCTCATCGAGATCGTCGACGGCGGTTCCATCACCGGCAACTCCCCCGTGCTGGTGCTGACGTTGCCGAGCGCGGCCAGCAGCGTCACCCGAGGGATGACGCCGAGCAGGCGATTGCGCTCGTCGACGACGGCGATGGGCAGGTCGCTTTCCACGGCCAGCTCCACCAGGTCGACCAGTGCCGTGTCGGCGGACACGGCCGTGGCCTTCTGAATGATGGGGCGGAGGTCGGTGTGACCCGATTTCACCTGCTTGAGCACGTCGCGGTCGCGGACGACCCCGACGAAGCTGCGGCCGCGCTCCAGAACGAAGGTGGCCGAGGTCTGCAGGTCGCGCATGGTGCGGAGGGCTGCACGCGGGCCGGCGGACGCGGCGACGACGGAGCGGGCCGGCTCCATCACGCTTCCGGCGGTGAGCACCCGGGCCCGGTCGACATCCTGCACGAACTGGGCGACGTAGTCGTTGGCCGGGTCGGTGAGGATCTCTTCCGGCGTGCCGATCTGCACGATGCGGCCGTCACGCATGACGGCGATGCGGTCGCCGAGGAACATGGCCTCGTTGAGGTCGTGAGTGATGAAGATGATGGTCTTGCCCAGTTCGGCCTGCAGCTCGATCAGCTGTTCCTGCATCTCGCGGCGGATCAGCGGGTCGAGGGCGCTGAACGCCTCGTCCATCAGGAGCACGTCGGTGTCTGCGGCCAGGGCGCGGCCGAGGCCGACGCGCTGCTGCATGCCACCGGACAGTTCGGAGGGCAGGTTGTCTGCCCAGCCGTCCAGGCCGACCAGGCGGATGATGGTGCGCGCCTTGGCGAGGCGTTCCTCGCGGGGCATGCCCTGCACTTCGAGGCCGTAGGCGACATTGTCGATCACGGTGCGGTGCGGCAGCAGGGCGAAGTGCTGGAAAACCATGGAGACGCTCTGGCGGCGTACCTCACGAAGCTTCTTCGCAGGAACGCCGGTGATGTTGGTTCCCCCGACGGTGACGGTTCCCGAGGTGGCTTCGAGTAGTCCATTGAGCATGCGGATGAGCGTGGACTTTCCCGAGCCCGACAGGCCCATGACCACGAAGATCTCACCGCTCTTCACCTCGAAGGAGGCATCGATGACCGCGGCGGTCCCGAGGTGTGCGAGCTCGTCGCGGCTCGCGCCGCCCTGGAGCTTCTTGACGATGTCGTGCGGTTTGCGCCCGAAGGCCTTGTACAGTCTGTCGGCCTTGACGGCGATGGCCGGGGCCGTTGGTGCTGCCGATGCTGGTGCTTCGGTTGTCTGCTCCGCCTCATTGGCGGATTCTTCTGCCTTGACGGCGGTGATTTCGGTCACGGATTCTCCGGAGCACGCCGAATGGACCGCCTGAGCGGTCGACTACACGGGGCTCGCTGTGTCGGACGGGTAGGCCGAGACCGGCCTCGACACCGTTGCGGCGTGGGCTGGAGCGACCATGGGATCGCGTCCGTCTGGGCCTCACCGTACGTACGCCGCTACCCACGTCTGGCTGGGGGCTGCGGGTTCGCGTCCTGGTGAAGGGTCGGAAGACCGTCACCGAGCCTAGCACCCCGACACGCCCGAGCCCCCCGGACGGGGTCGGTTTCGACCGTCGTTCGGGGGGCGCAGGTGCTGGTCAGAGCGGGTATCGACCCTGACTTGGGTTATCGAAGGGCAGGCTCCGGCTGCGGCGCGGCGGCCGGTGCGACGGCCGGCTCTGCGACGGCATCCGTCTGCTCGGCCGGCAGGTGCGTCGACATCATCGTGGCCTCGTCGAACGGCGCGTGCCGGTCGAGGACCAGGTCCACCTGGGCCCGATCGATCTCCCTGGTCCAGGTTCCGATCAGCACGGTGGCGACGGCGTTGCCGGTGAAGTTCGTCAGCGCGCGAGCCTCGGACATGAACCGGTCGATGCCCACGATGAACGCCACTCCGCCCACGAGTTGCGGGGCGTGCGCCTGCAGTCCGCCGGCGAGGGTCGCCAGCCCCGCTCCGGTGACCCCGGCCGCACCCTTGGAGGCGATGATCATGAAGACCAGCAGGCCGATCTGCTCCCCCAGCATCAGCGGCTGGCCGAGCGCCGTGGCGATGAACAGCGACGCCATGGTGAGGTAGATGGCCGTGCCGTCGAGGTTGAACGAGTAGCCGGTGGGCACGGTGACGCCCACCACGGGCTTGGACACCCCGAGGTGCTCCATCTTGGCGATGAGGCGGGGCAGCGCGGCCTCCGACGACGAGGTCGAGAAGATCAGCAGGTATTCCCGCCCGAGGTAGCGCATGAGCTTGAAGATGTTGATGCCGGTGACCAGTTTGAGCAGGCCGCCGAGAACAACGACGATGAAGATGATGCAGGTGAGGTAGAACGCAGCCATCAGGGTGAACAGGCTGATCACGGCCTGGATGCCAGTGGCTCCGACGACCGCGGCGATGGCGCCGAACGCGCCGATCGGGGCAAGCCACATCACCATGACCAGGATGCGGAAGATCAGCGCCTGCAGGTGGGCGATGCCGGTGAGGATCGGCTTGCCCGCCGCGCCCATCTTCTGCAGCGCGAAGCCCACGACGAGGGCCACCATCAGGGTCTGCAGGATGTTGCCGGAGGTGAGCGAGGAGATCAGCGTGGTGGGCACGATGCCGAGCAGGAACGAGTGGGTGTCGGCGGCCTCAGGGGCCGCGTAGGTGGCATCTTGCAGGTTCAGGCCCTCACCGGGGTGGATCAGGTTGCCCACCAGCAGGCCGATGCCCAGGGCGAAGGTGGACATGATCAGGAAGTAGCCCAGCGCCAGGCCGCCGATCTTGCCGACCGTGGCGGCCTTGGCGATCGAGCCGATGCCCAGCACGATGGTGCAGAAGATGATCGGGGCGATCATCATCTTGATCAGCAGCACGAAGACGTCACCGAGTGGTTTGAGCGCTACCGCGAAACCGTCGGGGCCGCCGAACAGCAGCCCGACCAGGATGCCCAGCCCCACCGCGATGATGACCGCGATGTAGAGGTAGTGGGACTTGTCGAGGCGTTTGCGGGGTTTGCCGGCCGGGCGCCGGGCGGCAGGACCGCCGGAGGCAGCGCTGCGGGGAAAAGAAAGTGCCATGTCAGACTCCTTTGTCTAGGCTGGTCGGATTCGGTAGCGGCCCGATCAGCTCTGGTGAATACACAGTGCGGGACGAGGGGCGTACGGTCACTCTTGCGGTCATATTGGTCACGACGACGTGAATCTCGAATTCATAAACGGTGAAAGGCGAGTGCCGGATGCAGGGCTGGAGCATTGCACGCCGGCTGTTTCTGGCCCATTTTGTCTTCATCGTGTCGCTGGCTGTGTTCGTGGGCACCGCCTCGTTCGTCGACGCCCGGGACCGCGGCTACACCGAAACGGCCGACCGGATGCTCGCGGTCGCCATCTCGATCGCCGACAGCCCGCTGGTGGTCACCGCCGCCGAATCGCCGGATCCGACGGCGGCGCTGCAGGCGTACACGTTGGAGGTGAGCCAGGACGCGTCGCTGGACTTCATCACGATCATGAGCCCCGCCGGCATCAGGTGGACACACCCCGACCCCGCCGAGATCGGCCGGGAGTACATCGGTGAGACCGGCCCCGCCGCGGCCGGAACCCCGCTGACCGAGGTGACGGCGGGCACCCTGGGCCCGTCGGTGCGCGCGGTCGTGCCGATCCAGGACCCCGACGGCCAGGTGGTGGGCATGGTGGCCGCCGGCGTGAAGACGAGCAACCTGCAGATCGCCCTCAACGCCAGGCTGCCGGCCATCCTGGCGCTCGCGCTCGCGTTGCTCCTGGCCGGTTCGGTGGCCACCTGGCTGCTGGGTCGGTACCTGCGCCGGGTCACCCTGGGCTGGGGACCTGAGGAACTCGCCCAGCTCTTCGTCTACAACGATTCGGTGCTGCACTCGGTGCGGGAGGGGCTGGTGCTGGTCGACCGCAAGGGCGACCTGGTGCTCTACAACGACCAGGCCGCCGAGCTGCTCGGCATCCCGGCCCGGCCGGCCTCCCGCACCGCCGGCAGTTCCGCTCCCGCCATCGACGACCTCGACCTGCCGGCCAGCCTGGCCGAGCTGCTGCGGAGCGGCCGCACCGCCCAGGACGAGATCCACCTGACCGAGACCCGGGTGCTGGTGGTCAGCCAGGAGCCCGCGGTGCCCACCCCGAGCCGGGTGCGCACCAGGGCGGCGCCGATGGGGACCGTGGCGACCATCCGCGACCACACCGATCTGGAATCGCTCGGCACCGAACTCGCGTCGATGCGCACCCTCTCGGATGCCCTGCGCGCGCAGACCCACGAGCACTCCAACCGGCTGCACACCATCGTGTCGCTGATGGAGCTGGGCCGGGCCGAGGAGGCGCTGGAGTTCGCCACCAAGGACATGGCGGTCAGCCAGCAGCTCACTGACGAGATTATCAGCTCGGTCGACGAGCCCGTGATCGGTGCGCTGCTGGTGGGCAAATTCGCCCAGGCCGGTGAACTCGGCGTGCAGCTGAGCGTGGATGCGGCGGGCACGCTGGTGGATTCCGGCCTGTCGGTGCAGGACCTCGTCACGGTGCTGGGCAACCTGGTCGACAACGCGCTCGAGGCCGCGGTCGGCGGCGAGGCTCCCCGCCGGGTGGACGTCGCCATCCGCACGACCAGGGACACCGTGCCGCCGGCCGTGGTGATCGAGGTCGCCGACAGCGGCCGGGGTGTCGACCCCGACGAGCTCGGCGAGGTGTTCAGGCTCGGCTACAGCACCAAGGAACCCGGCCGCTACGGCCGCGGGCTGGGTCTGGCGCTGGTGCGCCAGGCGGTGACCCGGCTCGGCGGCACCCTCACCGTCACCCGGCGGATCGGCGCCGTGTTCACCGTCACGATTCCGATGCGGGCGCCCGTCGCCGAGCCGGAGGGTGCTCCGGATGCCTGAGGAGGAGGAGATCCGGGTGCTCATCGTCGAGGATGAGCCGCTCACCGCCGAGGCCCACGCCGCTTATCTGCAGCGGATGCCCGGCTTCGCCCACGCCGGCACCGCGGGGACCGGTCAGGCGGCGCTGCGTCAGCTCACCGACGCCGCGGCATCCGGTGCCCCCATCGACCTGGTGCTGATGGACATGAACCTGCCCGACCTGCATGGGCTGGACGTGTCCCGCCGGGTGCGGGCGGCGAACCTGGACTGCGACATCATCGCGATCACGGCCATCCGCGACCTGCAGGTGGTGCGCGGCGCCGTGGCCGCCGGGGTGGTGCAGTACCTGATCAAACCGTTCACCTACGCCACCTTCGCCCAGAAGCTCACCACCTACCGGGAGTTCCACCGTCAACTCGGCGAGCGCTCACGGGTGACCAGCCAGGCGGATGTGGACCAGGCCTTCAACAGCCTGCGCACGCCCTCCCCGATCGATCTGCCCAAGGGGCTGGCCGAGGGCACCCTGGCCGCGGTGACCGAGCTGCTCAAGGCGAACAGCACACCGGTGTCGGCGACGGAGGTCACCGAGGCGCTCGGGATCTCGCGGGTGACCGCCCGTCGGTACCTGGAGTACCTGGCCGACGACGGGGCCGTGCTCCGGACCCCGCGGTACGGCACTCCGGGACGGCCGGAGAACGAATACACCTGGCGGCGGGACTGACCCGCACCAGCCCTCTGGCGCTCCTCAGCGGAGCCGGCGCGCCCGCAGCACGACGTCTTCGGTGTGGTGGGCGCCGGCGCCGGTGGCCACGTGGCGGGGCCGGGTCTCGTCGACCTCGATCAGCCAGTTCTCGTTGAGCAGGGCGGCCACCTGGGCCGGGCTCACGTACAGGGCGGCGTCGAAGCCGTGCGCGGCGGCCTCCAGGGCGGTGGGCGCGGGGTGGTGCACCACGAGCAGCACGCCGCCGGGTGCGACCGCGTCGAGCAGGGCCCGTTCGGCGTCGTCGCCCGGGGTGCGGAGCAGGGCGGGGTACTGGGCGGAGACCAGGTCGAAGGTTCCGCTCGGCAGGGCGGCCTCGACGAGCCCGGTCTGCAGCCAGCGCACCGAGGGGCTCCCCGCGAGTTCGGCCTGGCGGGCGGCACGCTGAAGGGCCACCCGCGACACGTCCAGGGCCGTCACAGCCCAGCCCGCGGCGGCCAGCCACAGCGCGTCAGCGCCCTCGCCGCAGCCGACGTCGAGGGCACGACCGGGGCGCAGGTTGCGCGTCTCGCTCACCAGGGCCGCGTTGGGCTGCCCGCTCCACAGTGTCTCCCGGTCGGAGTAGCGCTGATCCCAGAACTCCCCCACCGATTCTGGAGCCTGCGCGTCTGGATCCTGCGCGCCTGGACCCTGCGCGCCTGGCTGCTGAGGCGCGTCTGGATGCTGATCTGCGTGGCGGTGGGCGTCGGTGTGCGGCATGAGTGCATCCTCCCCCGCCGGTGGGGCGGCGACAAACCCGCTTGCCAAACCGGCAACCGGCCGGCAGGTCGGGCCGGGCTGCGCCGCCCGGACCCGATAGCCTCGTCGCATGACTGCTGAGCTGCCCGGCAGGGCGGATGTGCCGGCCGCCCGGCACACCCTGCAGATCCTCACCCACCTGGCCGCCCAGCGCGGCCCGGTTCCGGCGTCCAGTCTCGCCCAGGCCCTGGGCCTGCCCCGGTCCACGGTGTACCGGCTGCTCGGCGTGCTGCAGGACCTCGGCTTCGTCCTGCACTTCCCGGAGGCCCGCCGGTACGGCATCGGCCTGGCCGCCTTCGAACTGAGCAGCGGCTTCGCCAGGCAGGAACCCCTGGCCCGGCTGGGCCGGCCGATCCTGGCCGCCCTCGTGGACAAGATCGGCGAGAGCGCGCACCTGGCAGTGCTGCACGGCCGCGACGTGATCTACCTGGTGGAGGAGCGGGCGCCCCGCCGGCCCGCGCTGGTGACGGATGTCGGAGTGCGGCTGCCCAGTCACCTCACCGCCAGCGGTCGCGCGTTGCTGGCGACGCTGCCGCTCTCCCAGCTCCGGGCGCTGTTCCCCGACCGGTCGGCCTTCGTGCAGCGCGGGGACGACGGCACCGCGCCGGTGCCGGGCAGCGTGACCAGCTACCGCGAGCTGAGCCGGCTCCTGGCCGAGGTGCGGGCCCAGGGCTACGCGGCGGAAGACGGCGATGTCACCGCGGGTCTGGCATCCGTCGCCGTGGCGGTGCGGGACCACAGCGGCTGGCCGGCCGCCGGCATCGCCGTGACCTTCGCCAGGTCGAGCGTGCCGCCGGAACGCTGGCCGGAGCTGGCCGCCGCCGTGGAGCACGCCGCGGCCGAGTTGGGCCGCCGCATCAGCGGACGCACCGGCTAGGGGTCTGTTTCAAGAATTTTCGGCGGTGACTGAACCTTTTGCGCTGTGGTCTCGTTGTTCAGGGTGGATGACCACCATCGGTTGCTCCACTAAGCGTGCAGATGAGACGCACTGACCATGAACGAGGGTGACATGCAGAAGAAGACAAAAATCGGGCTGTGGATTGCGGGCGGAGTTGTCGTCGTCGGCGGCGCCGCCTTGGCGTTCGGCCCGGCCGTGTATGCCGACTACGCCAACAGCAACGTGGAGGCGGCCCCCACCATCGCCCCCGCGACCACGAGCCCCACCGGTTCGGCAACCGCCGCCGCGGTGAACGCGGATGACCTCTCCGGCACCTGGAGCATCGGCGCCGACTCCTACGCGGGCTACCGGGTCGACGAGGTGCTGCAGGGCAACGACGTGACCGTGACCGGCCGTACCGCCGACGTCACCGGTGACCTCACCGTTGACAGCCTGTCCCTCACCGCGGCCACGATCACAGTGGACGTGGCGAGCATCGCCACCGACGAGGGCGCCAGGGACTCCTACTTCCGCGACACCGCCATGGAGGTCGGCGACTTCCCGACCGCCACGTTCACCCTCACCGAGCCCGTCACCCTCGAGGCTCCGGTGGCCGGTGTGGCCCAGACCCTCACCGCCACCGGTGAACTCACGATGCACGGCGTCACCCAGCCGGTCACCGTCGAGCTGCAGGCCGCGCTCACCGACGCCGGCGGCCAGGTTGTCGGCAGCATCCCGATCACCTTCAGCGACTACGGCGTCGACGCCCCCGACCTCGGCTTCGTGTCGGTCGAGGATGCCGGCTCCGTCGAGTTCTCCCTCAACGTCGCGCAGAATTAGTCCGGCGGCATAAGGCATGTTCATCGTGGGCATCGAGCGGACCTGGAGGTGACCGTGGCAGAACCACACGCGGAGCTCCTGCGGGCGCTGCACGATGCCCACGGGCCGGCCTTGTTCAGGTACGTGGTGCGCCTGACCGGGGATTACGGGTTCGCGCAGGACGTGGTGCAGGAGACCATGCTGCGCGCCTGGAAACGTCCGGCGCTGCTGGACCGGGACGAGGACGCCGCCCGCGCGTGGTTGTTCACGGTGGCCCGCAACCTCGTCATCGACGACCGGCGAAGCGCCAGGTATGCCCGCGAGATCTCGACCGACGACCTGCCGGAAACGGCTTCGACGGACGCCACCGAAGCCATCCTGGACCGCTGGCTGGTGACGGATGCCCTCACCGCGCTCTCCCCCGAACACCGCACCGTGCTCGTGAGCGCCTACTACCTCGGCCGGCCCATCGCGGAGATCGCCCGCCGGGAACAGGTGCCGGAGGGCACCGTGAAGTCCCGCCTGCACTACGCCCTGCGAGCGATGAGGCTCGCCCTACAGGAAAGAGGGGTCACCGAATGACCTCCACCCCCGACCGTTTTCGCGAGTGGGACGCCGCCTACGTGCTCGGCGCGCTCAGCGCGGAGGACCGTCGCGACTTCGAACGCCACCTGCCGACCTGCCCGGCCTGCGCGGCCGCCGTCGCCGAACTCGCCGGGCTGCCCGGCATCCTGGCCGTGCTCCCCGCCGCCGACGCCGTGGCCCTGACCGACACCGGTCCGGCCGACGAGCACCTGCGCGCCGCGATGCACCAGCCGCAGGTGCTGCGACGGCTGGCCGGAGCGGCCGCCAGGCGCACCCGGCGCACCCGGATCCGCCTGGCCCTGGCCGGCACCGCCTTCGCCGCCGTTCTCCTGCTGGGCGGCGGGCTGCTCGGTGCCGCGCTGACCGCGCCGGCGACGCTCGAGGCCGGGCCCCCCGCATCCGCGCCTGCATCGACACCGACTGATTCAACGCCGCCCGATTCGACGCCGACGGATTCGACGCCGGCGGCGACTCTGGTCGTGGCCATGAAGCCCGTGCAGGCCGACGCGCTCACCGCGGACCTCACCATCACCGACACCGACTGGGGCACCCGGTTCGACTGGTCGTGTGTGTACCTGAACGAGCTGTGGAAGGACAACGGCCCCCAGGACTACGACATGGTCATGACCGATCAGGCCGGCACCTCCACGGTGCTCGCGACCTGGACGGCGACGAGCCCGAGCACCGAGAACCTCGCCGCGTCCACCGATCTGCCCCTGGATCAGATCCGGAGCGTCGAGATCAGGGCGGGTTCCAGCGGCACGCCACTGGCCCACAGCGACCTTTGACACCCCTGTGACGCCGGGAAAGGACCCCGCATGACCACCGCACTGCCCACCCTCGCCGTGACCGGCTCCACCGGCGCGGTCGGCGGGCTCGTCGCTCGCGCGCTGGCCGCCGACAACGTGCCGCAGCGCCTGCTGGCGCGCACCGTGGCGAAGGCCCCCGACCTGCCCGGTAGCGTCGCGCTGCCGTTCGCCTATTCGGACCGGGCCGCATCGGCTGTGGCGCTCGACGGAGTCGAGACGCTCTTCATGGTGTCGGCCGCCGAGAACGCCGAGCGACTCGACCAGCACCGTGCATTCATCGACTCCGCCCGGGCAGCCGGGGTGCGCCACATCGTCTACACCTCCTTCATCGCCGCGGCCCCCGACGCCACCTTCACGCTGGCCCGGGATCACTGGGCCACCGAGGAGTACATCCGGGAGTCGGGCATCGACCACACCTTCCTGCGGGACAGTCTCTACCTCGACTCCATGGACGCGCTGGTCGGGGCGGACGGCGTCATCCGCGGCCCGGCCGGCACGGGCCGGGTTGCCGCCGTGGCCAGGGCGGACGTGGCGAGGACCGCGGTGGCGGTACTCGCCGATGTCGCTGCGCACCGCAACGTGACCTACGACCTCACCGGGCCGGAGGCGCTGACCATGGCCGAGATCGCCCGGATCCTCACCGCTGCTCGGGACGCTCCCGTGCGCTATCACGACGAGACGGTCGCCGAGGCCTACCAATCACGCAAGCCCTGGGGCGCTCCGGACTGGCAGGTGGATGCCTGGGTGTCGACCTACACAGCCATCGCCGCCGGCGAGATGGCCCAGGTCAGCGGCGCGGTCGAGGCCGTCACCGGCACCAGGCCGATGGGTCTCGCCGAACTCCTGGCCGGGTCGAACGGCGCTTAGAGCGGCCGCAGGTCGCGGCTCGCCCCGGTGCGCACCGCGGCCGACACGGCATCCAGCAGCGGTGACGAGAGGTTCCAGCGCTGCCAGTAGAGCGGCACGTCCACCGGATGCGCCGCCGCCAGCTCCACCAGTGAGCCGTCGGCGATCTCGGCCAGGCACTGCTGTTCGGGCAGCACTCCCCAGCCCAGCCCGAACAGCACGGCCCGGGCGAAGTCGTGCGAGGTGGGGATGAAGTGGCGGGGTGCCTCGCCGGGCCGGCCGGCGTGGGCGCGGAGGAAGGCATCCTGCAGGTCGTCGTTGCGGTCGAAGGTCACCACGGGCGCCGCCGACAGCGTGGCGAGGCCGGTCGGGAGCCAGCGGGTCACGAAGGCCGGCGTTGCCACCGCGCGGTAGCGCATCCTGCCCAGCGGCTCGGTGACGCAACCCTGGATGGATTCGCGGTTGGAGGTGACCGCGGCCATGACCGCGCCGGAGCGCAGCAGCGAGATGGTGTGCTCCTGATCTTCCCGGTGCAGGTCGAAGGTGAGATCGAGGTCGGCGGCCACCCCGGCGAGGGCGCCGAGGAACCAGGTGGCCAGGCTGTCCGCGTTCACGGCGAGGGAGATCAGAACCGGTCGGTCGGCCGGCCCGTTCTCCTGCAGCGCCCGTTCGGTGTCTGCCTCGAGGAGCTCGACCTGCCGCGCGTAGCGCAGCACCACGGCACCGGCGGCCGTGAGCAGCACCGGGCTGGTGCGCTGCACGAGCACCCGGCCGGAGGCCTGCTCCATGGCCTTGACCCGCTGGGACACCGCCGACGCCGTCACGTGCAGGCGGCGGGCCGCCTTCTCGAAGGTGCCGTCCTCGATCAGGGCGCGGAGGGTTTCCAGTTGGTCGAGGGTGAAGCGCTGCATTAGCTCAGCTTACGCATCATGAGAAAGCGTAGCTAGACTGCATGCTAATCGGCCTTTACCGTGGATTCATGACCCCCGCGACGACCCTCCTGCCCGCCCTGCTGGGCCTGGTGACGGGGCTCTCCCTGATCATCGCGATCGGCGCCCAGAACGCGTTCGTTCTGCGGCTGGGCATCGAGGGCC
>Ga0247803_1000359_pt1 | contig 25293 bp, 20 predicted proteins | sample UWRJL014104B1_FD_180928 | JGI IMG/M metagenome (GOLD analysis project Ga0247803, IMG submission 180928) | Plant litter microbial communities from Arlington Agricultural Research Station in Wisconsin, United States - UWRJ-L014-104B-1 | ecosystem: Environmental > Terrestrial > Plant litter >...
TGCTGATCGACAGGTTCGGGCCCCGCGTGCTGATGCTCGCCGGCACCGTCCTGATGGTGGCGGGGCAGTTGACGCTCGCTTTCGCACCCTCCATCACTCTCGCGGTGGCGGGACGGATGCTGGTGGGTGCCGGCGACGCCGCAATCTTCATCTCGGTGATCAGGCTGATCACCTCCTGGTTCTCCGGCCGGATCGTGCCCCAGCTCTCACAGTGGTTCGGCAACATCGGCCAGCTGGGCCAGGTGCTCTCCGCCGTGCCGCTGGCCTGGGTCCTGCGCGAGTTCGGCTGGACGCCGGCGTTCCTGTGCGCCACCCTGGTGGCGTTCGTGGCCTTCGTGGTGGTTGTCGTGGGCATCCGCGACCGGCCGACCGGGTCACCGGACCAACCGCGGCCGCAGAGCTGGGGGAGTGCCCTGACCCAACTGCGGCACAGCCTCAGCCGGCCGGGAACCCAGCTGGGCTTCTGGTCCCATTTCGTCACCCAGTCCACCGGGACGGTCTTCACCCTCCTGTGGGGCTTCCCCTTCATGGTCTACGGACTCGGCTACGAGTCGAGCATGGCCGCCATGATGCTCACCATCCCCGTCGCCGCCGGAATGATCTGCGGGCCGATCCTGGGAGTGCTGACGGCCCGGCATCCGCTGCGTCGCAGCAATATCGTGCTGGGCATCGTGACGGTCATGGCCGCGGCCTGGGCGGTCGTTCTCCTCTGGCCGGTGGCGCCGCCGTTGTGGCTCATCGTCCTCCTGCTGATCGTGCTGGGCGGCGGCGGCCCCGGCTCGCTGATCGGTTTCGACTTCGCGCGCACGTTCAACCCGCAACGCAGCCTCGGGTCGGCCAACGGGGTCGTCAACGTCGGCGGATTCCTGGCCAGTTTCGTGATGATGTTCCTGATCGGGGTGCTTTTGGATATGCAGGACGGTTGGCGTCAGGCCCAGGGCGGAACCAGCGACCTCTACGCGCTGGACTCGTTCCGTGTCGCGTTCGCCGTTCAGTTCGTGGTCGTCGGCATCGGTGTGCTCATGCTCGTGAGCACCCGGAAACGAACCAGGCGGCTGCTGTCCCGCGATGAGGGAATAGAAGTGGCGCCGCTCTGGGTTGAACTCTCTAGGAGACTACGGCGACGCCGGCGCGGAGAGTAGGGGCGCGTGGCTCGGTTTATACACAATCCGTGCAATAATTGTCAATAGGACCCGTTCTGGTTCCTGGGCGCACCGGCTGCTTGTCGGCTGCAATCCCGGGGACTTGACATGGGTCCTAGTACTGCCCAAAAACGTACTGCCCACACAACCCCGCTCTTCAGCTGGACCCGGCCCGCGCCGGATGCCAGGAGGAGCGTGGCCGCGCCGCACGCGCACGAACCACGGCATGAGAGGTGTTCGAATGGCAACCCCAACGAAGACAGAGCCCGAATTGAAGACCACCGAGACCGAGCCGGTCGACCCATCGACCGCCACCGTGGTCAAGACGCCCGCGCAGAAGGCCGCGGCAACACGCGCCGCCAAGGCCGCCGCCGCTGACGGCGCCGACGCGCCAGAGAAGGCCGCGCCGCGCAAGCGCGCCGCCGCCACCAAGGCCAAGGCGCCCGCGGGCAAGAAGAAGGCCGGCGACGCCGAAGCCGGCGACGACGAGGTCGCGGCACCCGGCGATGAGCACGACACCGACGACGACGACTCCACCGACGGCTCCGCCAAGCGGGTCGCTCCCGCCGAGCCGCTGCCCAGCGGTGCGCTCGTGCTGTCCCTCGTCGACGACGAGGACGAGGTCCCGGTCTACTCGAGCGCCATCACCGGCGCGACGGCGGACCCGGTCAAGGACTACCTGAAGCAGATCGGCAAGGTCGCGCTGCTCAACGCCGCCGAAGAAGTCGAACTGGCCATGCGCATCGAGGCCGGCCTCTTCGCCGAGGACAAGCTCTCCCAGATGACCGACGCCGAGAAGAAGAGCGCCCTCGGACGCGAACTGCAGTGGGTCGCCAAGGACGGCGCCCGCGCCAAGAGCCACCTGCTCGGTGCCAACCTGCGCCTGGTCGTGTCGCTGGCCAAGCGGTACACCGGTCGCGGCATGCAGTTCCTGGACCTGATCCAGGAAGGCAACCTGGGCCTCATCCGTGCGGTCGAGAAGTTCGACTACACCAAGGGCTTCAAGTTCTCCACCTACGCGACCTGGTGGATCCGCCAGGCCATCACCCGCGCCATGGCAGACCAGGCCCGCACCATCCGCATCCCCGTGCACATGGTGGAAGTCATCAACAAGCTCGCCCGGGTGCAGCGCCAGATGCTGCAGGACCTCGGTCGTGAACCCACACCGGAAGAGCTGAGCCGCGAACTCGACATGACGCCGGAGAAGGTCGTCGAGGTGCAGAAGTACGGCCGCGAGCCGATCTCCCTGCACACCCCGCTCGGCGAGGACGGCGACAGCGAATTCGGCGACCTGATCGAAGACACCGAAGCGGTGGTCCCCGCCGACGCCGTTGGCTTCACCATGCTGCAGAAGCAGCTGGAGAGCCTGCTCGACTCGTTGTCCGAGCGCGAAGCCGGCGTCATCCGGATGCGCTTCGGCCTGGGTGACGGCATGCCCAAGACCCTCGACCAGATCGGCGACACCTTCGGCGTCACGCGCGAGCGGATCCGCCAGATCGAGTCGAAGACCATGGCCAAGCTGCGCCACCCGTCCCGGTCGCAGTCGCTGCGCGACTACCTCGAGTAAAGAGTTGCCTGTGCGGTACGCGCCGGCGATCCTGCTCGGCAGGGTCGCGCGCACCCTCGCGCGTTGGCGGAAGCCCGGTGGCGGGTCTGCGGTTCCCGGCTTGGTGGTCAACACCATCGCGCCCGGGTTCCTCCCGCGCACCCTGAACGGGTTCCCGGGCGGGCTGGTCATCGTGACGGGTTCGGCCGGAAAATCCACCACCACCAAGATGCTGGTCGCCGCGCTGCGCGCCCACGGCCTGTCGGTCTTCACGAACCAGTCGACGGCGAACATCAGCCAGGGGCTCACCTCGGCGCTGTTGGAGCGAGTCAGCCTGAGCGGCCGCATCGCGGGTGACATCGCGGTTCTCGAGATGGACGAGGGGCACGGCGCCCTGATCTCGGGTTCCCTCACCCCGCGTGTGGTCGTGCTGACCAATGTGATGGTCGATCAGATCGACCGGTTCCACGACTCCGACATGGTCGCCGCGATGCTGGCCAAGATCGCGGGCAGGGCCACCGGTTCGGTCGTGGTGAACGCCGACGACCTCTACCTGGCCCGGCTGGGCGACGGGATCGCCCCCGGCGTCACCGTCGCCCGCTACGGCGTGGCCGACGAGGTGCTGAACGCGAACCCGCGCGGCCTGGGGTACACGCTCACGGCGCCGACCCGGCTCGACGCGGCCGACGGCATGATCCTGACCGCGGTCAGCGGGCTCGACGCGACCGTCCTGGTCGACGGTCGGGTGCACGAGCTGCGGTTGCCGGCCAGAGGCACCCACTACGCCGTGGATGCCCTCACCGCACTCGCCGCCGCCCGGTCGGCCCTGCTCGACCGGTTCGATGCCGCCGTGGCGGTCGCCGCGATTTCCAGCATCCCCCCGGTCTTCGGCCGTGGCGAGATCGTGTCGGTGCGCGGAACCACCGTGGAGTTCGTGCTGGTGCAGAACCCGGCCAGCCTGCAGCTGAACGTGGACAGCCTCGACCCTGACACCGAACAGATCCTGGTCGCCGTCGGTTCCGACGTCCGTGACCCGTCCTACCTCTGGCCGGCCGACACGTCCGGCCTCGGCCACGTGCTGATCGCCTCCGGGTCGAAGGCCTACGACATCGGCCTGCAGCTGGCCTACGACGGTGTGATCGTCGACCGGATCGAACCCGACCTCGGCCGGGCCCTCGACGACTTCCTGGCGCTCCCTGAGCCCGCCAACGGCGTCAAGACGATCATCTTCTCGGCCGATTCCATGCGGCGCACCCGGGCCCACCTCGGCCTGGAATCCAACGAAGCGGACCCGTCATGACAGTCGACCACCCGGCAGACCTCACCATCGTGACCCTGCTCCCGCGGCTGCTGGACACCAACGGCGACGCCGCGAACGCCCGGGTTCTCGCCCAGCGCGCCCGCTGGTCGGGGCTGGCGGCGCGGATCGTTCCCGTGCACTCCATCGACGATCTCCCCGAGGTCGTCGACCTGGTCGTCATCGGATCGGGAACAGACACCGACCTCGTCCCCGCCCGCGACGCCCTCAACACCCTGGCGGAGCCCCTGCGGTCCTGGCTGGCCGGGGGAGTCCCCGTGCTGGCCGTCGGCACCGGCTGGGAGCTGCTCAGTGCCGGGCTGGACCTGGCCGACGGCAGGACCGTCGACGGTCTGGGCCTCGTGGCGGGCCGGGCGAGCGTCCTGCCCGCCCGGGTCACCGACGACCTCGTCGTCGATGTCGGGGGCCTGCGCCTGCTCGGCTTCGAAAACCACCTGCGCGGTTACGCCGGCGGTGCGAGCGCGCTCGGAGCGGTGTCCTACGGCACCGGAAACGGTGACGGCACCGAGGGTGTCGTCGACGGCAGTTTCACCGGAACTCACCTGCACGGACCGCTTCTGGCCCGCAATCCGCAGCTGGCCGACCGGATGCTCCGGCTGGCCTGCACCGCCAGGGGACTGCCGCTGACCCCGTCGACTCAGACCGAATCGGTCGACGGCATAGCAAAAGCCGCACGCAACCAGGTTGCAGTGCGGCTCAATCTCACCTCGGAGTAGCTCCGGTCAGGCGCCATCGGCGCCGCAGCGGACTGCGGCGCCGACCGGCGACTAAGACTTCTGGTCTTCGAAGAGTCGGCTCGACTCGTCGTGCCAGCTTTCGGCGATCGCGGCGAGCTTCTCTTGGTGCTTGCGTCCGTGGTGGGCGCAGAAGAGCAACTCGCTGTTATTCACGACTACACGGATGTAGGCCTGAGCGCCACAAGCGTCGCAGCGGTCGGCCGCGGTGAGCTGGTGGGGGGCGCCCTGTTGGTCGACGGCACCATTTTCGGTGGCGATCTGGGACATATTCTCCTCCTCCAGACTGATACCAGGTGATACCAATTGAATCCTTACTGACCATGTAAACACGGTCGGGCCCCGATTGGGCCACAGTTGGGTGACATTTCGCTCACCGCGTAGCATTCCGCGCGGCGAACCCGGCGCATTGGACCCCGCTCGAGTGTCGATAGGAGCGAGACGCATCCGGGTCACTATTCTTAACCGTTGTGAGTTCTGACTATTCCGCCCGCCACCTCTCGGTCCTCGAAGGCCTCGACGCGGTGCGCAAACGCCCCGGCATGTACATCGGATCCACCGACTCCCGCGGGCTGATGCACTGCCTCTGGGAGATCATCGACAACTCCGTCGACGAGGCGCTGAGCGGACACGGGTCGTCGATCGGCATTGTGCTGCACGCCGACGAGAGCGTCGAGGTCAGCGACACCGCGCGCGGCATCCCGGTCGACATCGAACCGAAGACCGGCCTGAGCGGTGTGGAGGTCGTCTTCACCAAACTGCACGCCGGCGGCAAATTCGGCAGCGGCTCATACGCCGCGTCCGGCGGCCTGCACGGTGTCGGCGCGTCGGTCGTGAATGCCCTGTCCGAACGCCTCGACGTCGAGGTCGACCGCGACGGTAAGACCTGGGCGATGTCCTTCCACCGCGGCGAGCCCGGTGTGTTCGCCGACACCGGCGAGAAGAGCCCGGACGCCCCGTTCACCCCGTTCGAGAACAAGAGCGAACTGCGCGTGGTCGGCAAGGTGCGGAAGGGCGTCACCGGCACGCGCATCCGGTACTGGGCCGACCGGCAGATCTTCACCAAGGGCGCGACCTTCCAAACCGAGGACCTGATGGGCAGGGCCCGGCAGACGGCGTTCCTGATTCCCGGCCTCACCATCGACATCGACGACCGGCGCAGCGCCGAGCCCGCGAGCGCGTCGTTCACCTTCGCCGGCGGCATCTCCGAGTTCGTGGACCACCTCGCCGTCGACACGCCCATCACCGACACCTGGCGGCTGACCGGCGCCGGAAGCTTCACCGAAACGGTGCCGGTGCTCACCGACACCGGTGCGATGATCCCCACCGAGTTGGTCCGGGAATGCCAGGTCGACATCGCCCTGCGCTGGGGGACCGGCTACGACACCGTGATCAAGAGCTTCGTCAACATCATCGCCACCCCCAAGGGCGGCACCCACCAGGCGGGCTTCGACGCGGGCATGCTCAAGTTCCTGCGGGCACAGGTCGAGCAGAACGCACGGCGGCTCAAGGTGGGCTCCGACAAGCTCGAGAAGGACGACATCCTCGCCGGCCTCACCGCTGTGCTCACCGTCCGGTTACCGGAACCGCAGTTCGAGGGCCAGACCAAGGAGGTGCTCGGCACGCCGGCCGTGCGCGCCATCGTGTCCGCCGTGATCAGCAAGACCATGACCGAGCGGTTCACCTCGCCCAAACGCGACGACAAGACCCAGTCGGCAGTGGTGCTGGACAAAATCGTCGCCGAGATGAAATCCCGCATCTCCGCCCGCGCCCACAAGGAAACGCAGCGGCGCAAGAACGCCCTGGAGAGCTCGTCGCTGCCGGCGAAGCTGGTGGACTGCCGCAGCAACGACGTCGCACTGAGCGAGCTGTTCATCGTCGAGGGCGACTCCGCGCTCGGCACCGCGAAACTGGCCAGGGACAGCGAGCACCAGGCGCTGCTGCCGATCAGGGGCAAGATCCTCAACGTGCAGAAGGCCTCCGTTTCCGACATGCTGTCCAACCTGGAATGCGCGTCGATCATCCAGGTCATCGGCGCCGGTTCCGGCCGCAGCTTCGACCTGTCCGCCGCCCGCTACGGCAAGGTCATCATCATGAGTGACGCCGATGTCGACGGCGCGCACATCCGAACGCTGCTGCTCACCCTGTTCTTCCGCTACATGCGGCCCATGATCGAGGCCGGCCGGATCTTCGCCGCCGTGCCCCCGTTGCACCGGGTGGTCGTGATGAACCCCGGCAGCAAGCCCAACGAGACCATCTACACCTACTCGGAGGCCGAACTGCAGGGTGTGCTCGCCGCTCTCAAGAAGAGCGGGAAGCGCTACCAGGACCCCATCCAGCGCTACAAGGGCCTGGGTGAAATGGATGCCGACCAGCTGGCGACGACCACCATGGAACGGGCGCACCGCACCCTGCGGCGGGTTCGGGTGGCCGATGCCGAAATGGCGGGCAAGGTCTTCGAGCTGCTGATGGGCAACGACGTCGCCCCTCGCAAGGAATTCATCATCGACAGCTCGGACAAGCTCAGCCGGGAGCGCATCGACGTCTGATCAGCGGGCTTCGCACCGGTTCACCCGGGCGCGAAGACCGTGCTGGGCAGGTCCCGCTCGCCGGCCACGATGCCGCGCACGATCCGGGCGCACACCGCGACGGGGTCAAGGCCGACGGGCAGCGGCGGGGCGCTCCCGCTGATCGGATGCGTCGACAGCGCCGTCTCGGTATGTCCGGGCCTGGCGTCGATGACCCGGATGCCCACGCGGCGCAGTTCCCGGCCCGCCGCGGAGCCGAACGCGGCCAGGGCCGCCTTCGACGCGGAATAGGCCGCGAGGTTCGCGGTCGGGCTCTCACTGACCACCCCGCTGAGGGTGAGCAGGAAGGGCGACCGGCCGGCGGCGGCCGACGCCGACAGCGGTGCATGAGCGGCCTGGAGCAGCAGCATGGGTGCGGTGGTGTTCACCGCGAAGAGCCGGGCGATGGTGTCGGCGGTGAGGTCCGCCGCCGGGCCGAAGGCGACGACCCCTGCGGCCATCACGATGCCGTCGAGCCGGCCGGTCACCGTGACCGCCACGGCGACGAGCCGTCGCACGGCGACCGGGTCGGTCAGATCCGCGGCGACGATGGCTCCCGGCAGGCCGAGGGCGGCCAGGGCGGCGGGGTCCCTGGCACTGAGGACCAGGGTCGCCCCCGCGTCGGAGAGCTGGCGGGCGATCTCCCGGCCGAGCCCGCCCGTGGCGCCGACAACGAGGATGGTGGAACCGCGGAGTTCAAACATGCCCCACCCTACTGCGGACCGGAGGTCCGCCGGCAGGACCGCCCGGGGAGGGAGGAGTCAGCCGATCCCGGAACCGATCGAGCCGATCACGGCGTCCAGCATGGTGCCGGAGGCGTCCCGTCGGGCCCCGGTCTCAGGCAGGGTCCGGGGCGATCCCTCGACGCCCAGCGCGCGCGCCGGGGCGGCTCCGACCCAGGCCACGCCGAGAACGTCTTCGCCCTTGAGGAAGCGGTGCGAACGCACCCCTCCGGTGGCTCGTCCCTTGGCGGGGAACTCGGTGAAGGCGGACACCTTGGCGCTGCCCGGATCCGTGCCGGGCAAGGTCTGGCTGCCGGAAGCGATGGTCGCCACGACGGCGTCCTCGGCGGCATCGGCGGACAGACTGGTGAAGAAGACCACTCGGGCATCCGCGCCCAGTTTGATGCCCGCCATACCGCCGGCCGTTCGGCCCTGCGGGCGCACCGTCGAGGCGGGGAACCGCAACAGCTGCGCGTCGGAGGCCACGAACACCAGTTCGTCGTCCTCGGCACCCTGCACCGCGCCGACGACCTCGTCGCCGGGCTTGAGCGCGATGATCTCGAAGTCGGGCTTGTTCGCCCAGTCATTCGGGGTGACCCGCTTGACCACACCCTGCCGGGTGCCGAGCGCAATCGCCCGGTCGCTGTCCAGTGCCACCAGGGCGCGCACGACCTCGCCACCGCTGCCCAACGACAGGTAGTCGCGCACACGCACACCGGCCGCCAGCTGGATCGAGGTGGGCGGCAGCCCCGGCAGGTCAACGGGGGAGAAGCGGATGAGCCGGCCCCGATTGGTCACGGCCCCGATCTCCGACCGGCTGGTGGTGTCCAGCACCGACAGCACGGCGTCATGCTTGCTGCGTCGGTGCGCCGGTGTGATGCGTTCGGTCTGGTCGTCGCCGGGGGTCGGCAGGTCGACCCTGGCGATCCGCCCGGTGGTGCTGAGGTACACGCGGGTGGGGGAGTCCGTCACCTCGAGCACGGCCGTCTTCCGGGCGGAAGCGCCGGCGATGCTCGGTCGGGCCTCGGTGAGCAACGTGCGCCGCGGGGTGCCGAACCGGTCGGAGACGGCGGCGAGTTCGTCGGAGACCAGGGTGCGGATGGCCTGCTTGCTGGCGAGCAGCGCCTGGAGTTCCTTGATCTCGGCGAGCAGCTGGTCCCGCTCGGTCTCCAACTCGATCCGGGAGAACCTGGTGAGCCGGCGCAGCCGCAGTTCCAGGATGTACTCCGCCTGCAACTGGCTGAGGTCGAACACGTCGATGAGCCGGGTGCGGGCCTGCTCGGTGTCGTCGCTGGCGCGAATGACCTGGATGACCTCGTCGATGTCCAGGATCGCGATGAGCAGACCCTCCACCAGGTGCAGCCGCTCCAGGCGACGGGCCAGCCGGTACGCCGAGCGCCGGGTGACGACGTCGATGCGGTGGTTCACGTAGACCTGCAGCAACTCCACCAGGCCCAGGGTCTGCGGACCGCCGTCGACGAGGGCGACGGCGTTGATGTTGAAGGAGTCTTCCAGCGGGGTGACCCGGTAGAGCTGTTCGAGCACGGCCTCCGGGCTGAACCCGGTCTTGATGCCGATCACGAGGCGCAGCCCCTTGGTGCGGTCGGTGAGGTCGGTGACGTCCGAGATGCCGCTGAGCTTCTTGGAGTTGACCCCGTCCTTGATCTTCTCGATGACCCGCTCGGGGCCCACGAGATACGGCAGCTCGCTGACGACGAGGCCGGCCTTGCGGGCCGTGATCGCTTCGACGGTCACCTTGGCCCGGGTCTTGAAGCTGCCGCGCCCGGTCAGGTAGGCGTCCTTGATGCCGGCCAGGCCCACGATCGTGCCGCCGGTGGGCAGGTCGGGGCCGGGTACGAACTCCATCAGCTCGTCCAGGGTCGCCCGCGGGTGCGCGAGCAGATGCCGGGCCGCGCCGATGACCTCGACCAGGTTGTGCGGGGCCATGTTCGTGGCCATGCCCACCGCGATGCCGCTGGCCCCGTTGACGAGCAGGTTCGGGTACGCCGCCGGGAGCACATCCGGCTGGGTGAGCTGGTTGTCGTAGTTGGGCACAAAATCGACGACGTCCTCGTCGAGGTGTTCGGTCATCGCCAATGCCGGCGCGGCCAGGCGTGCCTCGGTGTACCGGGGGGCGGCGGGGCCGTCGTCGAGCGAACCGAAGTTGCCGTGCCCGTCGATCAGCGGCACCCGGAGGGTGAACGCCTGAGCCATGCGCACCATGGCGTCGTAGATCGCCGTGTCACCGTGCGGGTGCAGCTTGCCCATCACTTCGCCGACGACACGCGCCGACTTCACGTGGCCACGATCGGGCCGCAGGCCCATCTCGCTCATCTGGTACAGGATGCGGCGCTGCACGGGTTTGAGGCCGTCCCTGGCGTCCGGGAGGGCGCGCGAGTAGATCACCGAGTAGGCGTACTCGAGGAACGACCCCTGCATCTCGGTGGACACATCGACGTCTTCGATGCGCTCGGTCGATGCGGCGGGCCCCGTGGTGTCTGACACTGTGTTGTCTGAGCGGCTCATTCGTAGATTCTGCTGTGTGGTGCACGCCGGCAGAACCGGCGGCAGGTGGCTGATGCGCACGGACCTGCGCTGAGGAAACGTGCGGCCGGGTCTATGTCAGACTGGGCCAGATGCCCCCTATGTTACCGGTCCGGCCCTTCAGCGCCGTCCGCCTTGCCGATGTGTTGACAAGTTCGTTGGCGTCGCTGTCCGACCAGTCGAACCCGCTCGGACTGCCGCCGGCCGGCAAGGCCGTCGTGGTGCTGGCGGACGGCCTGGGCGTCAGCAATCTGCGGGCCAGGGCCGGGCATGCCAGGTTCCTCACCACCCATCTGGCCAAGGCCGATGTGGTCGACGGGGTGTTCCCCGCCACGACCGCCGCCGGTATCGCCTCCCTCGCCACCGGCGTCGCCCCCGGCACCCACGGCCTGGTCGGCTACAAGGTGCTGGACGCCGCGCACGATCGGGTCGTCAACCAGCTCACCGGCTGGGATGAGCGGATGGAGCCGCGACTCTGGCAGAACCAGCCCACCGTCTTCGAGCGCGCCGCGGAGGCCGGGATCCCCGGCTTCGCCGTCGGACCCAAGCGGTTCACCGAATCGGGCTTCAGCCAGGCGGTGCTTCGCGGCGCGGCCTATCTGCCGGCCGAGACCATCGGCGCGCGTTTCGCTGCGGCCCGCGCGGTCTTCGACGCGGAGCCCCGGGCGCTGATCTACCTGTACGTGCCCGAGCTCGACATCAGCGCGCACGCCCACGGTTGGGAATCGCCGCGCTGGCTGGCCCAGTTGGAGGCATTGGACGCGGAGACGGCCAGGTTCGCCGGCGCCCTGCGCCAGGACGAGGGCATGATCCTCACCGCGGACCACGGGGTCGTGGACGTGCCGGAAGCCAAGCAGGTGCTCTTCGACACCGTCCCGCAACTCGTCGCCGGCGTGCGGCACATCGGCGGTGACCCGCGCTGTCTGCAGCTCTACACCGAGCCCGGTGTCGACGCGGACGCGCTGGCCGATGTCTGGCGTGCGGTGGAGGGTGAGCGCGCCTGGGTCTTCACCAGGGACCAAGCCGTCGCCGCCGGGCTGTTCGGCGCCGTGCGGGCCGAGGTGCTGCCCCGGATCGGCGACGTCATCGTCGCCGCCCGCAAGCTCATCGCCTATTACGACTCCCGGGAACCCAACCAGTCCGCACGCAGCATGATCGGCCAGCACGGTTCGCTCACCGACGAGGAACTCCGCGTCCCGCTCGTGCGGCTGGGCGCCTACCGGCGCTGACGTGTGACACACAAAAACCCCTCGGAGCCGGGCGGCTCCGAGGGGTTTGTTGTGTGTGGCGGATCAGGCCGGGTACTGGCCGCGCTTGACCTGCGGCTTCGGCAGGCGCATGACCCGCAGCTGCAGGGCGCGCATGGCCGCGTACCAGCGCACCTTCTCGGCCCGGTCGGCACCGAACTTGGCTTCGATCTTCTTGGTCAGGATGAAGCCCAGCACGATGCAGTCCACGATCGCCACCAAGAAGAACGCCCAGAGCGCGAGGATGCCGTACGTCTGCACGGACGGGTCGGGGAAGAAGGTGAGCAGGATGACCAGGAACATGACCGGGATCATGAACTCGCCCACGTTGAACCGGGCGTCGATGTAGTCACGGGCGAAGCGCTTCTGCGGTCCGCGTTCACGCAGCGGCAGGTACTTGTCCTCGCCGGCGGCCATGCCCAGGCGGGCCTTCTCGCGGGCCTCGGCCGACTTCGCGCGGGCCTGCTTGGCCGCGAGCTTGCGGTCGTCCGGAACCAGGGGTCGCTTGTTCGCGGCCTCCTGCACCCGGCGGCTGGGCGTGGGCTGGCCCTTGCCGGTGGGCGTTCCGGCCAGGCGCGACTTCGTTTCGTCGGCGGACTCGATCGACGGTTCTGCGCCGGGATTTACAGGTTGCTTAGCCACATCAGTTCCTTGCAGTCAGGTTGCCTTAAGATTACTCGCATGACGGATACCGCGCAGACAGCAGCAGGAACCACTCAGCAAGACGCGGCGCAGACGCCCGAATCCGCTCTGCGGAACGCCGTCGAACGAGAGCTTCCGCGCACCATCGCCGACCTCTGCACGCTGGTGCGGATCCCCTCAGTGTCCTGGGCGGCCTTCGACAGCTCGCACGTGCGCACCAGCGCCGACGCGGTCGCCGACCTGGTGCGGGAGATCGGCATCTTCGACACCGTCACCGTGACCCAGGCCGGCATCCCCGGCACCGACGAACTCGGCCAGCCCGCCGTCCTCGCCACTCGCGCGGCCAGAAACGGCCGGCCCACCGTGCTGCTCTACGCCCACCACGACGTGCAACCCCCCGGGCTCGACGAACACTGGGAATCGCCGCCGTTCGAACCGACCGTGCGCGGCGACCGCCTCTACGGCCGCGGTGCCGCCGACGACAAGGCCGGCGTGATGGCACACGTCGCGGCGCTGCGGGGCCTGTACGCGGCCACCGGCGGCGACCTGGACCTGGGTCTGGCGCTTTTCATCGAGGGTGAAGAGGAATTCGGCAGCCGCTCGTTCGCCACCTTCCTCAGCGAGAACCGGGACGCGCTGCGCGCCGACGCGATCGTCGTCGCCGACTCCAACAACTGGGACATCAACACCCCGGCGATCACCATCGGGCTGCGCGGCAACGTCACCTTCCGGCTCACCGTCAGCACCCTGGCGCACGCGTCGCACTCGGGGATGTTCGGCGGCGCCGTGCCGGACGCGATGATGGCGACCATCAAGCTGCTGGGCACCCTGTACGCCGCGGACGGCTCCGTCGCGATCGCGGGGCTCACCAGTCACGACGCACCGACCCCGCCGTACGAGGAGTCCGCGTTGCGCCAGGAGACCGGCCTGCTCGAGGGGGTCCAGCCGATCGGCCACGGTACGATCCTCAGCCGCATCTGGTCCCAGCCCGCGCTCACCGTCACCGGCATCGACGCGCCCACCGTCGCCAACGCGTCCAACACCCTGACCCCTTCCGTCAGCGTGCAGATCAGTGTGCGCATCGCGCCGGGTCAGTCCGCCAGGGAGGCCGCCGCCGCGATCGAGGCCCACCTGCGCGAGAACGCGCCGTTCGGCGCCCACATCGAGATCGACGATCTCGACACCGGAGAACCCTTCCTGGTCGACACCGGGGGATGGGCCGTTGCCGAAACCCGCCTGGCCATGACGGCCGGTTGGGGTGTGGAACCCGTCGACATCGGCGTCGGCGGGTCGATCCCGTTCATCGCCGACCTGGTCCGGGAATTCCCGGACGCCCAGATCCTGGTCACCGGGGTGGAAGACCCGGACTCCCGGGCACACAGCCCCAATGAGTCCCTGCACCTGGGAGTCTTCAAACGGGCCGTGCTCAGCGAGGCGTTCCTGCTGGGCCGTCTGAACGAGCGCACCGGCCACTGATCGGGCAACCCGTGCCCCAGGTCCAGCCCGTTCCCTGGGCCGGGCGGATACACTAGGAACAGATTCGCCGGCCGGACCCCATGCGCGTGGGACGCTCACCGAAGCGAAACCGGATAATACCGAGGAGTACCATGACCGACACGATCGAAACTCGCACCTCTGCCCACGGCGTCGGCCTGACCGACGTCGCAGCCCAGAAGGTACGCAGCCTGCTCACCCAGGAAGGCCGCGAAGACCTGCGTCTGCGCGTCGCCGTGCAGCCCGGCGGTTGCTCCGGCCTGATCTACCAGCTGTACTTCGACGAGCGCACCCTCGATGGTGACGCCGTGATGGACTACGACGGTGTCGAGGTCGTCGTCGACAAGATGAGCGTGCCGTACCTGGAAGGCGCCTCGATCGACTTCGAGGACACCATCCAGAAGCAGGGCTTCACCATCGACAACCCCAACGCCGGCGGTAGCTGTGCCTGCGGAGACTCGTTCCACTAGACGTTGCGCTGTACACGAAGGAGACCGTCCTCGGACGGTCTCCTTCTTGTGTATCCGGATGGTCACAAGGTGATCGTGAATCGGCCCGGGAAATCGCCGGGAACAGGCCCTTCGGCCCTGTTGCCAGGCCCGGATGGAGGGCGATAATTGCGACGGGCCCGTCGATCGTGCACTCGGTGGGGACCGGCGCGGAGTAGGCTAGAGATGATAAATGCACTTCCTGTGTAGTGCCCTCACGTCTCCCGAAAGGTCACCGGTGCTCAAAAACCGCCGTCTCCGATGGGCCGCCATTCCGGTCGCAGCAACGCTAGCCATTGTCCTCGCCGGATGCACCCAGGCTCAACTCCACGGGTACCTGCCCGGCTTCGAGGAGGGCGAGTCTCCGGTAACCAACAACACCGAGCGTGTGTCCGGTCTGTGGACCACCTCGTGGATCGTCCTGCTCATCGTCGGCCTGATCACCTGGGGCCTCACGATCTGGGCCGTCGTGGTCTACCGCCGCCGCAAGGGCCAGACGGGTCTGCCCGTGCAGCTGCGCTACAACATGCCGATCGAGATCTTCTACACCATCGTTCCGCTGATCCTGGTGCTCGGCTTCTTCGCCTTCACCGCCCGGGACCAGAACGCGATCGAGGCCCGGTTCGACGAACCGGACCTGCAGATCGAAGTGATCGGCAAGCAGTGGGCGTGGGACTTCAACTACGTCACCGACGACGTGTTCACCCAGGGCATCCAGGGCCAGCCCGACCTCGAGGGGGAGAGGGGCGCTCTCGTCGAGTCCGAGATCCCCACCCTCGTGCTGCCGGTCGGCAAGAAGATCGAGATCGCCCTGGAAGCGCGCGACGTCATCCACTCCTTCTGGGTCATCGACTTCCTCTACAAGAAGGACATGATTCCCGGTAAGACCAACTACATGTCGGTCATCCCCGAACGCATCGGAACCTACGCCGGCAAGTGCGCCGAGTTGTGCGGCGAGTACCACTCCCTGATGCTCTTCAACGTCGAGGTCGTCTCAGAGGCCGACTACGAGGCGTATGTCGACTCCCTCCGCGCCGCCGGCAACGACGGCCAGGTCTCCAACGAATACGACCGCAACTTGAATCTCCCAGGCACCGACGCCCCGACGGCTGAGGAAGGCAACTAGACCATGAGCACGACAACAGCTCCCGCCGGCGCCCAGGCCGCCACCCCGGCCGCCCGGCCGACCGGTGTCGACCGCAAGGGCAACATCGTCGTCCGGTGGATCACCTCCACCGACCACAAGGTCATCGGGTACATGTACCTGATCACCTCGTTCGTCTACTTCTGCCTCGGCGGGGTGATGGCGCTCGTGATGCGCGCCCAGCTCTTCGAACCCGGCCTGCAGATCGTGCAGACCAAGGAGCAGTACAACCAGCTCTTCACGATGCACGGCACGATCATGCTGCTGATGTTCGCCACGCCGCTGTTCTTCGGCTTCGCGAACGCGCTGATGCCGCTCCAGATCGGTGCCCCCGACGTCGCCTTCCCGCGACTGAACGCCTTCTCGTTCTGGCTGTTCTTCTTCGGCAGCCTGATCGCCGTCGGCGGGTTCCTCACCCCACAGGGTGCGGCGTCGTTCGGGTGGTTCGCCTATCAACCGTTGGCCTCCACAACGTTCTCGCCGGGAATCGGCGGTAATCTCTGGATGGTGGGCCTGGGCTTGTCCGGCTTCGGCACCATCCTCGGTGGTGTGAACTTCATCACCACGATCATCACCATGCGCGCCCCCGGCATGACCATGTTCCGGATGCCGATCTTCACCTGGAACATCCTCGTCACGTCGCTGCTCGTGCTGATGGCCTTCCCGGTCCTCGCCGCCGCGATGCTCGCCGCCGCCAGCGACCGGATCTTCCTCTCGCACATTTACGACCCGGCCAACGGTGGTGCCATTCTCTGGCAGCACCTGTTCTGGTTCTTCGGTCACCCCGAGGTGTACATCATCGCGCTGCCATTCTTCGGCATCGTCTCCGAGGTGTTCCCGGTCTTCAGCCGCAAGCCGATCTTCGGGTACAAGACCCTGATCTACGCCACCATCTCGATCGCGGCCCTGTCCGTGACGGTCTGGGCGCACCACATGTACGTGACCGGCTCTGTCCTGCTGCCGTTCTTCTCCCTGATGACCATGCTCATCGCGGTACCGACGGGTGTGAAGATCTTCAACTGGATCGGTACCATGTGGCGCGGGTCGCTGACCTTCGAGACCCCCATGCTCTGGGCCATCGGCTTCCTCATCACGTTCACCTTCGGCGGCCTGACCGGCGTCATCCTGGCCTCACCGCCGCTGGACTTCCACGTGTCGGACACCTACTTCGTCGTCGCGCACTTCCACTACGTGGTCTTCGGCACCGTCGTCTTCGCCATGTTCAGCGGGTTCTACTTCTGGTGGCCCAAGTGGACCGGCAAGATGCTTAACGAACGTCTGGGCAAGTGGCACTTCTGGCTGCTGTTCATCGGCTTCCACACCACCTTCCTGGTGCAGCACTGGCTCGGTGTGGTGGGCATGCCCCGCCGCTACGCGTCCTACCTGCCCGATGACGGATTCACCTGGATGAACCAGCTCTCCACCGTCGGATCGATGATCCTGGCCGTGTCGATGATCCCGTTCTTCCTCAACGTGTACGTCACCGCGCGCACGGCTCCGAAGGTCACGGTCAACGACCCGTGGGGCTACGGCGCCTCGCTGGAGTGGGCTACCTCGTGCCCGCCGCCGCGCCACAACTTCACGTCGATCCCCAGGATCCGCTCCGAGCGTCCCGCCTTCGACCTGAATCACCCGGAGGTCGGCATGCCCGTCGGCATCGGTCCGGCAAAGGACGCCCCGGATGCCCCCACCTATGACGCAGGATCGGAAAAGGTTAAGTAGATGAAAGCCAATATCAACCTTTACTGGATCCTGACGGTGTTCCTCGCCCTGGTGACAGTGGCGTACATCGTGTGGGGCCTCGTTGACCCGAACCAGGGCCACATCGAGTGGGTCGGCACCTTCGCGATCGCCCTCTGCGCCCTGCTCGTGGCGTTCATCGGGTTCTACCTGTCCCGCGTCTACAAGGCGCAGGGCGGCGAACTGCCCGAGGACATGCTCGACGCCAACATCGATGACGGCGACCCGGAACTGGGCTTCTTCAGCCCGTGGAGCTGGTGGCCCATCATGCTCGCGGCCAGCGCGGCCCTGCTGTTCCTGGGACTCGCCGTCGGCTTCTGGATCTCCTTCATCGCCGTCGGTATCGGCGTGATCAGCCTCGTCGGCTGGGTGTACGAATACTACCGGGGCCTCTTCGCCCGCTAGGAGCGCATCCGTCACCACCAAGCGCCAGTGACCTTCGGGTCACTGGCGCTTTGTCGTGTGCCGCGTCGTGTGCTCCGTCGTGTGCGGCGGGTCAGTGCCCGGTGCGCCGGAACGCGAGCAGACGGAACGCGACGGTGACGTCGGTGGACGTGGGCTGTGCTGACGAGCCCGTGGACGGGGTGTGCTGCGGCGCGTGATGCGAGGACGGGCCCATGCCGATCAGGGCGGCGACGTCGTCGGGGGAGAGCGCCAGGACCCGGCTCAGGTCCTCGGTGGACTCCAGGGCGAAGCCGGCCGCGAGGCTGCCGATCAGGTCTTCGGTCTTGTTCCCGTGCACATCCAGGGCCAGGCCGGCGGCCCGGAGCTCCTGGAGGTGGCTCGGGTGCGGCACCACGACGGCCAACAGGCCGCCGGGGGCCAGGATGCGGTGGAACTCGGCGGGATTGCGGGGAGCGAAGACATTGATCACGACGTCGGCGGCGCCGTCCCGGATGGGCAGCGGTGACCAGACGTCCGCGACAAGCCCCTGTGTCGATGCACCGATGGGGGCGCGTTGGTCCCGGACCGTTCGGGCGACCGCGGCAGCGGACAGATCCATGGCCAACGCACGCACCCCAGGGTCCAGGGCCGCGCTCGAATTGGGGGAGGCCGCGGCGGTCGCGGTCGCACGCTCCAGCACGCCCCGCAGGTAATAGCCGGTGCCGCAGCCGATGTCGACGATCCGGCGCGGGGATTCGGCGGCGACGCGCGCACCGAGGGCCGCGCGCAGCTCGGCGTACCAGCCGCGTTCCAGAAAGGTGTCGCGGGCGTCGAGCATCGCGGGGGAGTCCCCGATCAGCTTGCGCGAGCCGACGATGAGGGAGGCGAAGCCCCGGCGGTTGGTATCGAAGCGATGACCGTTGGCGCAGGCGAGGACCAACGGCGCCGCGGGGACGAGGTCGGTGAAACAGTTCGGGCACCGCAGCCACTCAGACAGAGTCTGCAGTGACAGCGGTGCCCGGACCGGCTCGCCTGTGTGGCTAGTGGTGATCGCCGTGGCTCTCTTCGAGTTCCTTCGTGCCGACCGGGGCGATCCGGTCTTCGAAGAACCAGCGGGAGAGGCCGGCCCGAACGCGCTGGATCGGCGACACCTTGCCCTTCGCGTTGGGGGTGAGCTCCAACGGCTTGTAGTCGGTGTAGCTGACCAGCTTCCAACGCTCGTACTCGTCGACGGGCTGGTGCACCTCGATGTACTCGCCGCCGGGCAGGCGCACGATGCGGCCGGATTCGTAGCCGTGCAGCACGATCTCGCGGTCCTTCTTCTGCAGCGCCAGGCAGACGCGCTTGGTGATGAAGTAGGCGATGAACGGTCCCAGGATCACGACGGCCTGGAGTGTGTGGATGACACCCTCCATGGTCAGCTTGAAGTGGGTGGCGATGATGTCGGACGACGCCGCTGCCCAGAGGCCGGCGTAGAACGTGACACCGGCGGCGCCGATGGCCGTGCGGGTCGGCGCGTTCCGCGGACGGTCCAGGACGTGGTGCTCGCGCTTGTCACCGGTCACCCAGGCCTCGAGGAACGGGTACAGCAGCACGACGACGATGAACAGGCCCAGGCCCACAAGCGGGATCAGGATGTTGAACGAGTACGTGTGACCGAAGATGACCCACTCGAGTCCCGGCGGAATCAAACGCAGGGCACCATCGGCGAAGCCGATGTACCAGTCCGGCTGGGTACCGGCGGACACCGGCGAGGGGTCGTACGGTCCGTAGTTCCAGATCGGGTTGATCGTGAAGAACGAGGCCATCAGCATGACGACGCCGAACACGATGAAGAAGAATCCGCCGGCCTTCGCGGCGTAGACCGGGAGCACCGGGTAGCCGACGACGCGTTCGTTCGTGTGGCCGGCTCCGGGGTACTGGGTGTGCTTGTGCACAACGACGAAGAGCAGGTGGATCGCAATGAGCGCCACGATGATCGCCGGCAGCAGCAGGATGTGCAGGGAGTACAGGCGACCCACGATGTCGGTGCCGGGGAACTCACCGCCGAAGAGCAGGAAGGAGATCCAGGTGCCCACGACGGGCATACCCTTCACCATGCCGTCGATGATCCGCAGGCCGTTGCCGGAGAGCAGGTCGTCAGGCAGCGAGTAGCCGGTGAATCCTTCGGCCATGGCCAGGATGAAGAGCACGAAGCCGATCACCCAGTTGAGCTCGCGCGGCTTGCGGAAGGCGCCGGTGAAGTAGATCCGGAGCATGTGCAGGCCGATGGACGCCACGAACAGCAGGGCTGCCCAGTGATGCACCTGGCGCATCAGCAGGCCGCCGCGCACGTCGAAGGAGATATCGAGCGATGACGCCATCGCCACGGACATCTCGACGCCCTTGAGGGGCACGTACGAGCCGTCGTAGTGCACTTCGGCCATCGACGCCTGGAAGAAGAAGGTCAGGAAGGACCCGGACAACAGGATGATGACGAAGCTGTACAGCGCCACCTCGCCCAGCATGAACGACCAGTGGTCGGGGAAGATCTTGCGACCGAGCTCCTTGACCAGGGTGGAGGCGCTGGTGCGCTCGTCGATGTAGTTGGCCGCTGCGCCGGTCAAGCCGCCCGACTTCTTCGTTTCGGCGGGTTTCATATCGGTTGTCGTACTCACTGTCGCTCCCAAAAGCTCGGTCCGACGGGTTCAAGGAAATCGCTCTGCGCGATCAGGTAACCCTCGGCGTCCACCGTGATGGGCAGCTGGGGGAGGGGACGCTTGGCCGGTCCGAAGATGACCTTCGCGTGATTGGCCACGTCGAACTGCGACTGGTGGCACGGGCACAGGAGGTGGTGGGTCTGCTGCTCGTAGAGTCCGACCGGGCAGCCGACGTGGGTGCAGATCTTGGAGTACGCGACGATGCCGTCGTAGGACCAGTCGGCACGCTCGGGGAGCTCGTTGAGGTCCTGCGGCTTCATACGCACCAGGATGACGGCCGCTTTGGCCTTCTCCTCGAGCTTGCCGTGCTCCAACTCCGCCAGCCCCTCGGGGATGACGGCGAACGAGGAACCCAGGGTGACGTCGGACGCCTTGATCGGCGAGCCGGACGGGTCAAGGGCCAGCCGGGTGCCCTTTTTCCACATGGTCTGCTTGAGCAAGGCGACGGGGTCCTGGTCCTGCGGCGCGAGGCCACGGAACAGGACGACGGCGGGCAGCGGGAAGACCACGATGGCGCCGATCAGGGTGTTGCGGATCAGGGTGCGCCGGCCGAGGCCGGATTCCTCGATGACCTCGTGGTAGATCTCCACCGAGCGCTCGCGCGCCTCGTCACTGCCGCGAACCGGGTGTCGCTGGTCGATGCCCTCGGTGTTGGGCATGAGGGACTTGCCCCAGTGCACGATGCCGATGCCGAGGGCCAGCAGTGCCAGCGCCAGACCGATACCGATGAACAGGTTGTTCAGTCGCACGGAGCCCGGGTCCTCGGGGACGATCGGGAAGATCATGTACGCCGCGATGGCGAAGATGCTGCCGACGATCGACAGGTAGAACAGGGTGTACACCGCACGTTCCGCGCGCTTCTCCGCGCGAGGATCAAGATCGGTGACGCGCTGCCGGTGCGGGGGCAGGCCGGGGTTCTGCACCGCATCGCGGGCAACTACGGCGGTGCCCGCGGCGGCCTGGCCGTGCTCGACGCTCGAGGAGTCGGCAGCGGTCAGGTCCTTTCCGCTGGTCTCATCGCTGGCCATTGTTCTCCTTCGGGGGCGCTGTCTGGGGTCGCTGTGTCATTGCCGGATACCGATCAGTTGGATTTCGCTGCGATCCACACGGTCAGGGCGACAATGGCGCCCAGACCGAAGATCCAGAGGAAGAGGCCTTCGGACACCGGTCCGAGGGATCCGAGGGCGAATCCGCCCGGCGACGGGTTGTTCTCGACGTACTTCAGGTACGTGATGATGTCGCGCTTGTCTTCGGGGGAGATGTTCATGTCGTTGAACACCGGCATGTTCTGCGGGCCGGTGACCATGGCCTCGTAGATGTGCTGCGGGGTGACGCCGTCCAGCGCGGGAGCGTACTTGCCCTCGGTGAGCGCGCCACCGGCTCCGGCGACGTTGTGGCACATGGCGCAGTTGATGCGGAACAGTTCAGCACCGGCGGCGGCATCGCCGGCGGCGTCGAGGTATTCGGCTTCGGGCACGGCGGGGCCGGGCGCCAGGGAAGCGACGTAGGCGACGAGCGCCTCGGTCTGCTCCTCGGTGAACTGCACCGGCTTGACGATGGCCTGCGGGCCGTTGGCCTGCATGGGCATGCGTCCGGTGCCGACCTGGAAGTCGACGGAAGCGGCGCCGACGCCGATGAGGCTGGGACCGCTGCCGGTTCCGTCCGCGCTGAGGCCGTGGCAGGTGGCGCAGTTCGCGGCGAAGAGCTTCTCACCCTCGCTGACGGTCTGCTGCGACGCGGTTTCGGTCTGAGCGGTGGCGGTGCTGGTGCTGATCATCGCGTAGGCGCCACCCGTGAAGAGCAAGCCGATCGCGATCAGGGCGACGCTCGCAAGCGGGCTGCGCCGGCCGGTGCGACGTGCGCGGCCGTTGGTAGGTTTCTGAGTCCTGGGCATACTGAGTGTGTCCGCTCCTGCTTGTTATTTAAGAACGTAGATGACCAGGAAGAGCCCGATCCAGACGACGTCGACGAAGTGCCAGTAGTACGAAACCACGATGGCGCTGGTGGCTTCCTTGTGACCGAAGTTCTTGACCGCGAAACCGCGACCGATCACGAGGAGGAAGGCGATGAGTCCACCGGTCACGTGGATGCCGTGGAAACCGGTGGTGAGGTAGAACGCGGACCCGTAGGCGTTGGAGGCGAGCGTGACGCCTTCCGACACGAGGGTGGCGTATTCCAGGACCTGGCCGGAGACGAAGATCGCACCGAGAGCGTAGGTGAGGAAGAACCACTCGACCATGCCCCACTGGCTGGGCTTCCAGCCGGTGGACCGCGCCTGGAGACGCTCTGCAGCGAAGACACCGAACTGGCAGGTGACCGAGGAAGACACCAGGATCAGCGTGTTCACCAGGGCGAAGGTGAAGTTGTGCTTGTCCGTCTCGAACTGCCACAACTCCGGGGAGGTGGAGCGCAGAGTGAAGTAGATGGCGAAGAGGCCAGCGAAGAACATGACCTCACTGCCCAGCCAGACAATGGTGCCAACCGCCACGCTGTTGGGCCTGTTAACTACGGGGATGGTCGCCCGGGGAGTAATTGAGGTCGTCGTCACCCTTCCATTATGACCGATTACTCCACAGGTTTTTCTCAAGGTGAAGTGCCATAAGACCCTAATCTGAAAACTGGCACCCCAACCAGGGCCAGAAGAGCACGGAATTGCCGGGCGGGGTACGGCGGCGCTTAAGCTTGGGGCATGCTCGAATCCCAGTCCTGGCCCGCAGTTCTCGATGCCCTCCTGCGCGGAGAGGACCTGAGCGTGGCCGACGCGGCCTGGAGCATGGAACAAATCATGCTCGGCGAGGCGACACCGGCCCAGCTCGCCGGATTCCTGGTGGCCCTGCGCGCCAAGGGCGAGACCGTGGACGAGATCGTCGGTTTCCGCGATGCGATCCTGGACCACGCGGTGCCCCTGGACGTCAATTCGATGGGCCTGGACATCGTGGGCACCGGGGGAGACCGGTTCGGCACCGTGAACGTCTCGACCATGGCGTCGATTGTCTGCGCGGCGACCGGCGTGCCGGTGATCAAACACGGCAACCGCGCGGCCAGCTCGGCATCGGGCTCGTCAGACGTCCTGGCGGAGCTCGGCATCGACCTGACCCTGTCCGCCGACACGGTGGCCGGGATCCTGGCCACCACCGGCATCACCTTCGCCTACGCTGCAGCGTTCCACCCCGGTTTCCGGCACGCCGCCGCGGTCCGGGCCGAGTTGGGCATCCCCACCGTCTTCAACTTCCTCGGCCCCCTCGTCAACCCCGCCCGGCCTGAGGCATCCGCCGTCGGCGTGGCCAACCTCGACCGGGTTCCCCTCTTTGTGGGAGTGTTCCAAACCCGTGGCGCGTCGGCGCTGGTCTTCCGCGGCGACGACGGCCTGGACGAATTGACCACAACCGGCCACAGCCACGTGTGGGAGGTGTCCAGGGGCCTGGTGACCGAGCATGACATCGATCCGCGCGACCTCGGGATTCCGCGCTCGACCATGAGCCAGTTGGTGGGTGGGTCGCCGGCGCACAACGCGGGCGTTGTGCACTCGGTCCTCGCCGGTGAGCACGGGCCGGTGCGGGACATCGTCCTCCTGAACGCGGCGGCCGGGCTGGTCGCCTACGACCTCGCCCACGATCCCGCTCAGTCGCAGGTCAGCATCCTGGACCGATTCCGGGCGAAGCTGACCGTGGCGGCAACGGCGATCGACTCGGGCGCCGGCACGGCGAAGCTGGCCCAGTGGGTCCAGGCCAGCCGCGCCTGACGTGACGCGCCCGGCCCGCTTGGACGCCCCACGGTTCCGGGGCGGTGCAGCGGGCCGGGCGGCCACGGTCGGTGTCTGAGACGGTTAGAGCACGTCCTCGTCGACCCAGTCGAAGGTCTTCGTGACGGCCTTCTTCCAGTTGCGCAGCTGCCGGGCACTCTCCTCAGCGCTCAACTTCGGCGTCCAACGACTGTCCTCCTGCCAGTTGGCGCGCAGCTCGTCCAGGGTGCTCCAGAAACCCACCGCCAGGCCTGCCGCATAGGCGGCGCCGAGCGCGGTGGTCTCCGCGACAACCGGCCGGATCACCGGCACACCGATGATGTCGGCCTGGAACTGCATCAGCAGGTTGTTCTTGATCATGCCGCCGTCGACCTTGAGTTCGGTCAGCGGCACCCCGGAGTCCGCGTTGACCGCATCGAGCACCTCGCGGGTCTGGAAGGCCGTGGCCTCCAGCGCCGCGCGGGCGATGTGGCCCTTGTTCACGAACCGGGTCAGGCCCACCAGGGCGCCGCGCGCATCCGAGCGCCAGTACGGCGCGAACAGGCCGCTGAACGCCGGCACGAAGTACGCGCCGCCGTTGTCGTCGACCGTGGCGGCCAGGGTCTCGATCTCCTCTGACGAGGTGATCATGCCCAGGTTGTCCCGCAGCCACTGCACCAGGGCGCCGGTGACGGCGATCGATCCCTCGAGCGCGTAGTGCGGTTCGGCGTCGCCGAGCTTGTAGCCCAGCGTGGTGAGCAGGCCGTTCTTGGAGTGGATGATGTCGGTGCCGGTGTTGAAGATCAGGAAGTTACCGGTGCCGTAGGTGTTCTTGGCCTCACCCTGGTCGAATGCGGCCTGGCCGAACGTGGCGGCCTGCTGGTCGCCGAGGATGCCCGCGATGGGCACCTCGCGCAGCAGGCTGTGCTCGTTGACGGTGCCGTAGACCTCGGACGAGGACTTGATCTCGGGCATCATCGACTTCGGCACGTTGAAGATACTCAGGATCTCGTCGTCCCACTGCAGGGTCTCCAGGTCCATGAACAGGGTGCGGCTGGCGTTGGTGACGTCGGTGGCGTGCACCCCGCCCTCCAGGCCGCCGGTGAGGTTCCAGAGCACCCAGGAGTCCGTGGTGCCGAACATCAGGTCGCCGGCCTCGGC
>Ga0247803_1000360_pt1 | contig 25266 bp, 26 predicted proteins | sample UWRJL014104B1_FD_180928 | JGI IMG/M metagenome (GOLD analysis project Ga0247803, IMG submission 180928) | Plant litter microbial communities from Arlington Agricultural Research Station in Wisconsin, United States - UWRJ-L014-104B-1 | ecosystem: Environmental > Terrestrial > Plant litter >...
GCTCGGCCTCACCTTCTGCCCCGAGCTGTTCGCCGTCAGGACGGAGATCGGGGCGTGAGCGCCGCCGTGCTCGTGACGGCCGACGAGGCGTGGGTCGACGGATGGAGCGGACCCGCGACGTTCGCGCTGACGCCGCACGGCCTCGCACTGCGGCGGGAGGCATGCGCCGGCGACCGGGCCAGAGCCGCCGCCCACGTTCCCGGAGTGCTGCTGCCCGGATTCACCGACCACCACGTGCACCTCGGGCTCGTCGACCCCGCCCCGCTCGTAGCCGACGGGATTGCGCGCGTCGTCGATCTCGGGTCCACCCCGGCGGAGGCCGCGGCCGCACGCAAGAACGGCGGCGCCGACCGCAACGGCGCCGAGGTCGAGTTCGCCGGCGCGATGCTGACCGCGCCGGGCGGGTACCCCACCGAGAGGCCGTGGGCGCCGCCCGGGTGGAGCCGTGAGGTCGCGAACGAGGCGGATGCCGCGTCGGCGATAGCCGAGATGCGCACGGCAGGCGCCTCCCGGATCAAGATCGCCCTGAACAGCGTCGCCGGCCCGGTCTGGTCCGACGATCTGCTCGGTGGCGTCGTGCGGATCGCCCACGCGGCGGGTCTGAACGTCGTCGCGCACGCGGAGGGCCCGGGGCAGGTCGCACGCGCCGTGCGTGCGGGAGCAGACGCGCTCGCGCACGCGCCCTTCACCGAACGCATCGACGACGACGCCCTCCGGTCCATGTCCGAGACCTGCGCCTGGATCAGCACCCTCGACATCCACGGCTGGGGAGAGCGCACCGCCGCCTTCGAGATCGCCCTCGACAACGTCGCACGCTTCTCCGCTCTCGGCGGCCGTGTGCTGTACGGCACAGACATGGGCAACGGTCCGCTGCCCGTCGGCATCAACCGGCGCGAGCTCGACGCCCTGCTCGACGCCGGCCTCGCACCGGGTGCCGTGATCTCGGCGCTCACCCACACGCCCCTCGCCCGGGAGACCCGCGTCTCGTGGATCCCCGGCGCCATCCCCACCGATCGGGCCGACCTGGCCCGATGGCTCGGCACGGCCTCCGTCGTCGCCGTCGACCGACTCGAGGAGACCTTCGCATGACCACCGCCATCCCTTCGGCAGCAGAGCTCGACGACCGCGACCCGCTGCGCGCGTACACCGACCGGTTCGTGGCAGGGAGCGAGGTCGCCGCCTACCTCGACGGCAACTCCCTCGGACGTCCGCTCACTGTGACCGGCGAACGGTTCGCGTCCTTCCTCGCCCACGACTGGGGCAACCGCCTGATCCGGTCGTGGGACGAGCAGTGGATGGACCTGCCGCTGCGGCTCGGGGACCGCATCGGTTCCAGCACGCTCGGCGCCGCGGCGGGGCAGACCGTCGTGGCCGACTCCACCACGGTCATGCTCTACAAGCTGATGCGCGCGGGCATCGACGCGAACCCGGGCCGCACCGAGATCGTGCTCGACGACGACAACTTCCCTACCGACCGCTACATCGCCCAGGGCATCGCCGCCGAACGCGGCCTGACCATCCGGTGGATCTCGCCCGACCCCGCCCGCGGCGTCACCGAGGCGCAGGTGCGCGAGGCGACCGGTCCGAATACGGCCCTCGTGGTGCTCAGCCACGTGTCGTACCGCTCCGGCTACCTCGCCGACATGGAGGGCATCACACGGGCCGTGCACGAGGCAGGCGCCCTCGTGCTGTGGGACCTCTGCCACTCCGCCGGCGTGATACCCACCCAGCTCGACGCCTGGGGCGTCGACATCGCCGTGGGCTGCACCTACAAGTACCTCAACGGCGGACCCGGCTCCCCGGCGTTCGGCTACGTCGCCGAGCGGCTGCAGGCCCGGCTCACGCAGCCGATCTGGGGGTGGATGGGCGCGGGCGACGTCTTCGCGATGGGCGGCGAATTCGCCCCGGCCGTCGGTATGCGCCGCTACATCAGCGGCACGCCGCCCGTCGTCGGCATGCTCGCCATGCAGGACATGCTCGACCTCATCGACGAGGCCGGCATCGGCGCGATCCGCCGCAAGTCGTTCGAGCTCACCGACTACGCGTTCGCCCTCGTCGACGAGTACCTCGCACCGCTCGGCGTCGTCACCGCCACGCCCCGCGAGCACGAGTTCAGGGGCAGCCACGTCACGATCAGCCACCCGAGCTTCAAGGCGGTCACCGCGCGGCTGTGGCAGGACGACGTCATCCCCGACTTCCGCAACCCCGACGGCATCCGCCTCGGACTGTCTCCGCTGAGCACGACGTTCGCCGAGGTCCGCGCCGCCGTCGAGGCGATCTGCGACGCCATCCCGCGCTCGCCGCGGTGAGCGCCATCGCCGTCGTGCTCGACGACATGGACTCCCGGCCGGGGAGCGCCACGTCGCTGTTGCGCACGATCGTCGGACTCTACTTCCGCCGGGTGGACGGCTGGATGTCGACCGCCCGGCTGATCGCGCTGATGCAGGCGCTCGACGTGCCGGAGCCGGCCACCCGCACCGCGCTGGCGCGCATGAAGAAGAAGGGCCTCCTCGTCTCCCGCGCCGTCGGAGGCGCCACCGGCTATGCGCTCGGGGAGGGCGCCGCCGAGATGCTGCAGAAGGGCGACCGGCGCATCTTCTCCCCGCGCAACATGGGGCCGGATGACCCGTGGTGTCTGATCTCGTTCTCGGTGCCCGAGCAGCAGCGACCGCTGCGCCACCAGCTGCGCCGCCGCCTGCACTGGATCGGCGCGGGCATCGTGACCCCGGCCCTGTGGATCTGTCCCGGGTTCCTCTCCGACGAGGTCGAGGACATCGTCGACGAGCTGGGCGCCCGCGGCTACGTCACCCTGTTCACGGCCGAGCGGCCCCGGGTCGCGGGCGACCTGCAGACCGCCGTGGCCGGTTGGTGGGATCTGCCCGCGCTCGAGAAACTGCACCGCGTGTACATCGCAGAGGCGGCGACCTCGGTGGTCAGCGACGGGGTCGCGCCGGGGGAGGCATTCGCCCGGTACATCCGCGGGGTCGACAGCTGGCGCAGCATCCCGTACCTCGACCCGGGACTGCCGCTCGACCTCCTGCCCTCCGACTGGCCGGGAGCGCAGAGCGCCGGCATCTTCGCCGCTATCTCGAGCAGGTACGGCGACGCCGGCTGGGACTTCGTGCGGACGGCCGCGGGCGCTACGTAGGGGCGACTCAGTGGCGGATGCGTGTGGGCACGGAATCCAGGGACCCTCTCGGGGTATTGCATGGTTTCTATGCAAACTCATGGAAAGAAGATCATCGCCATCACCGGCGCGACCGGTGCCCAAGGCGGAAGCCTCGCACGTTCGATCCTCGCCGACCCCGACGGTGAGTTCAGCGTCCGGGCCATCACACGCAACTCCCGGTCGCCGGCGGCGCTGGCGCTCCGTGACGCCGGCGCGGAGGTCGTGCAAGCCGACCTCGATGAACGCAGCAGCCTCCAGCGGGCGTTCACGGGAGCATACGGCGCCTTCTTCCTCACCAACTACTGGGAGCACCTGAGCCCGCAGACCGAACAGGCGCAGGCCGAGAACCTCGCGCGGGCCGCAGGTGCGGCGGGGATTCGGCACGGCGTCTGGTCGACCCTCGAAGACACCCGCCGCTGGCTCGACGTCTCCGACACCCGCATGCCCATCCTCGACGGCCAGTACAACGTGCCCCACATGGACTCGAAGGGCGACGCCGACCGCTTCTTCCTCGATGCCGGCGTCCCAACCTCCTTCGTCATCGGGTCGTTCTACTGGGAGAACATGGTCCATCTGGGGCTCGGCCCGCAGCGGACGGCAGACGGCTCGCTCGCGTTGCTCCTCCCACTGGGCGAGTCGGCCCTGCCCGGAATCGCCGTGGACGACATCGGCCCCGCAGTTCACACGATCTTCCGACTCGGTGCGCCCGCGGTCTCCGAGCGCTTCGGCATCGCCGGGGAGCACCTCACCGGAGCAGAAATGGCCGCGCGACTCGGCCACGCCCTCGGCGAGACCGTGACCTACGCCGGGATCTCCGCCGACGTCTTCCGCGGTTTCGGCTTCCCCGGCGCCGACGACATGGGCAATATGTTCCAGTTCGTCGACGAGTTCAGCGCGGAGAACCGCGCGCTCCGCCCGGTTGAGGCGACGCGTCGCCTCAACCCAGACCTGCGCAGCTTTGCGACGTGGCTGAGTGAGAACTCCGAGCGCATCCCCCGCTAGATCGCGTCAGCCCAACCGCCGCACGCACGCCGCCGCCCACCGTCCGATGAGACGATGGGCGGCGGCGGTATGCGGCCGGTCGGCGGGTCAGTTCCTCACCCGCACCGCCCCGGCCAGTTCGACGTCGACGGCGGAACGTCCGACGTAGACGGCGACCTGACCCGTCGGCACGACCCACTCGTTCGCCTCGGCGTCCCAGTACGAGAAGTCACGCCGGTCGAGCGTGATCCTCACCTGCTGGCGGTCGCCGGCGCCCAGGTCGACCTTCGCGAAGCCCGCGAGCTTCAGCGGCGGCGAACCGACGGTGCCGGGTAGCGGGCCCAGGTAGACCTGCACGACCTCGGTGCCGTCGCGGTCGCCGGTGTTGGACAGCCGCACCCGCACGTCGACGGTGTCGTCGCCGCCGGTCACGCGGATGTTGTTGCCCACCCGCAGCCTGTCCATCGAGAAGTCGGTGTACGACAGGCCGTGGCCGAACGCGAACAGCGGATCGACGTTGCCGGCGAGGTAGCCGCGGTAGCCGACGTTGACTCCCTCGGTGAACTCCACGTCGATGTCGTCGAGCCACGGGTTCAGCACGCCGGGTGGCAGCTGGTCCTCGCTCTGCGGGTACGACACCGGGAGGTGTCCAGACGGGTCCTCGTCGCCGAACAGGATCGAGGCGAGGGCGTTGCCCTCCTCCTGACCGCCGAAGTAGCTCTGCAGCACCGACGGCACCTGGTCGAGCCAGGGCATCGTCACTGCGCCGCCGCTGGCGAGCACCACGATAGTGTTCGGGTTGGCCGCCCTGACCTCGCGGATCAGCTGATCGGCGTTCTGCGGCAGCTTCAGCGAGACACGGTCACGCTCCTCGCCCTCGTACGTGCGCACGTACACGACCGCGGCGTCGGAGTTCTCCGCGGCCTGCGCCGCCTCGCGCACCGACGGGGGAACCGCGTCCTCCGGCGTCGACCATTCGAGCAGGAACGTGCCCGGCTGCAGCCCGACGAGCGGGCGGTTCTGGGAGTACTCCACCCGGAGCCCGTACTCCTGACCCGCCTGCAGCTCGAGCGGCGCCGAGCGCACGTCTCGTCGACCGTTTTCGCCCGTCATGTCGACGACGAGCTGGTCGTCGAGCCAGACACGCGCGTCGCCCCAGCCGGTGCCGCCGAGCACGTAGCTGCCTGTGCTCGGAGCGACCAGCGAGCCGGTGTAGCGCACCGACTGGTCGCCGGTGCCGGCCGGGCTCAGCCCCGCGAGAATCGGGGTCGGCGGCGTCTGGAACGCGATCAGGTTCTGGAACGCGGGCGAGCCCGTGAACCCGGTGTCGTACAGGGCCTGCGCCTCGGTTCGCGTGAGCCCGGGTGCGCCGCTCCAGTCCGCATTCGGGTAGTACCGGGCGGTGAGACCGTCGCCGATCCCACGCTCGGGGCGCAGCACCGACGACGGGATCGCCGTCATGTCGGCCGGCTCGATCATCGTCGCGGCGTGCACCGGGTCGTTGCCCTGTGCGTAACGCACCTCCGCTCCGATCTCGCGTCCTCGCGCACGCATCGCATCGACCAGGGACACCTCGTACGTCGGCTGCACGTACGCCGAGCCGCCGAGGGCCGAGGGGATTGTCGCATCCGCTCCGATGACGGCGATCGAGTCGAGCTGCTCAGCGTTCAACGGCAGCGTCTCGCCCTCGTTCTTCAGCAGCGTGATCGCGTCCTCCTGCACCTCGCGCGCGACCGCACCGTGCTCCGCGACAGGGATGGCGGTGGGGGTGTAGTCGTTGTCGAAGATGCCGAACGTGAACATGGTGCGCAGGATGCGGAGCACCGCCCGGTCGACCAACGACTCGGGCACCCGCCCCTCCTGCACCGCCGCGAGCAGCGCGTCACCGTAGAACACGTCGGTCCCGGTCTCCATGTCGAGCCCCGCCTCGATCGACGCCTCCGTGGAGTGGATGGCGCCGAAGTCGGTCAGCACGAAGCCCTCGAAGCCCAGCTGCTGGCGCAGTATCTCGTCGAGCAGGAGCGGACTCTCACAAGCGTAGATCCCGTTGACCTTGTTGAACGCGCACATCACCGAGCCGAGATCGGCGTCGCGGATCGCGGCCTCGTACGCGGCGGTGTGAACCTCGCGCAGCGCGCGCTCGTCGACGATCGCGTTCTGCCCGATTCCCCGGTTCGTCTCCTGCGTGTACGCGGCGTAGTGCTTCAGGTTGGCGATGACGCCGCGCTCCTGGACCGACTGCACGAAGGGCACGACCATGGCCGAGTTGAGTTCCGGGTCTTCACTGGCCGACTCGGCCTGGCGTCCCCAGAACGGATTGCGCGTGGGGTCGGAGTTGGGGCCGAGCAGCACCTCGTGGCCGGTCTGACGGGCCTCGTCGCCCACCACGCCCGCGTAGTCGCGGGCGCGCTGTTGATCCCACGTCGCCGCGAGGGCGATGTTGGCTGGCATCGCCGTGGCGGTGTCCGCCGTCTCAGGCAGCAACCAGCCGCGAGCGCCGATTCCCGACGTCGCGTCTGCCATGCTCAGCTCGGGAATCCCGAGCCGTTCGATCGGTGCATTGTAGAAACCGGCGGGGCCTTCGCCCTGGTCCCCGGTCATCAGCTCGACCTTCTCCTCCAGCGTCATGGCCTGCAACAGCAGGGCCGCGCGCTGGTCGGCGTTCAGAGAGGTGTCCATCCACGGATCGTCGACGACGACGGCGGCCGCGGAGGTGGTCGGAAGAGCGGTGATGATGAGAGCGGCGGCTGCCGCTCCGACGACGACGCGGGCTCCCACGACCCGCGAGCGTGAGTGCCAATTTGGAGTTTTCATGAGCCCTCCACATTGAGGACGGACCCGTGACCGAACCTACCCACCTAGGCCGAAAGATTCGGCACGGTTTGGATAACCCCCTGTCGTACTCTCCCGCCGAAATAGTGTCAACCGCCCTGACAAATCGGCGGGCGTGGCTTTTCATTCGAATCGGCCCACCGTGAGCCGACGACCGAGGAGCGTGGTGCCCGTGGCTGTCTCTCGAGCGAACCGCGTGGTGCTCGCCGCGGTGGCAGCGGCGCTGCTCGGGGTCGTCATCGCCGTCGCGCTCGTCGTCGCGGGGCGCTCCCCGGAGAGGCAGCAGGCCGAGTCATCCGGCCCGCCCGACTTCGGGTCCGACGTGACGATCCTCGACCCGTCGATGGACGCGGAGACGATCCAGCGCCGCGTCGACGAGATCTTCGCGGCGCAGCAGACGAACCAGTTCGGCGAGCGGCGCGACGCCGTTCTGTTCGCGCCCGGCGAGTACGACGTGACGGTCGACGTGGGTTTCAACACCTCGGTGCTCGGCCTGGGGCTGTCGCCCGACGACGTGACGGTCAACGGCCAGGTGCGCGTCGACGCCGAGTGGTTCGACGGCAACGCGACCCAGAACTTCTGGCGGTCGGTCGAGAACCTGGCCATCGCCCCCGCCGACGGCGTCAACCGGTGGGCGGTGGCTCAGGCCGCGCCCATGCGGCGCGTGCACGTGCGCGGCGGGCTCGACGTGTACCCGAGCGGTTCCGGCTGGGCGAGCGGCGGCTATATCGCCGACTCGAGAATCGACGGCCAGGTGGCATCCGGCTCCCAGCAGCAGTGGTTCTCGCGCGACAGCGAGTTCGGAAGCTGGGACGGGTCGTCGTGGAACATGGTCTTCTCCGGCGTGCGCGGCGCGCCGCCGCAGACCTTCCCGAACCCGCCCTTCACCGTGCTCGACGCCACTCCCGTGTCGCGTGAGAAGCCGTTCCTCTACGTCGACGACGACGGCGCGTACCGGGTGTTCCTGCCCGACCCGAGGTGGGACTCGGCCGGCGCGAGCTGGACGGGCGGCGAGACAGCCGGCCGGTCGATCTCGATCGATCGCTTCTTCGTCGCCAGGCCCGGCGACAGCGCCGAACGCATCAACGCAGCGCTCGACGAGGGGAAGCACCTGTTCCTCACCCCGGGGGTCTACCGCCTCGACGAGACGATCCGCGTCGACCGGGCCGACACGGTCGTTCTCGGGATCGGCCTTCCCACGCTCGTGCCCGAGAACGGCGTCGATGCGATGGAGGTTGCCGACGTCGGGGGCGTGCGCCTCGCCGGCTTCCTCATCGACGCCGGCACCGAGAACAGCGACGTGCTGCTCACGATCGGCGACGAGCAGTCGAACGCCGGGCACGAGGCCAACCCGACCAGCGTGCACGACGTCTTCTTCCGCATCGGCGGCGCCCAGGCCGGTCGCGCGACCACCAGCCTCGTGGTCAACAGCGCCGACGTCATCGTCGACCACATCTGGGCATGGAGGGCAGACCACGGCGACGGGGTCGGCTGGCAGACCAACACCGCCGACACCGGCGTCGTCGTCAACGGCGCGAACGTCGTGGCCACCGGGCTGTTCGTCGAGCATTACCAGAAGCACCAGGTGATGTGGAACGGGGAGAACGGCAGAACGGTCTTCTTCCAGAACGAGATGCCGTACGACCCGCCCGACCAGCAGGCGTGGCGAGACGGCGACTCCGACGGCTACGCGGCCTACAAGGTCGGCGACGACGTCGCCGCACACGAGCTGTGGGGCGCGGGCAGCTACTGCTTTTTCAGTGCCAACCAGTCGGTGAGAGCGTCGCGGGCATTCGAGGCTCCGGATGCCCCGGGCGTGAGGCTGCACGGACTCGTGACGGTCTCGCTCGGCGGCAACGGCACCATCGGCAACGTCGTGAATTCGACGGGCGCGACGGTCGGCCCCGAGTGGACCGGCCCGAGCACGGTGGCAAACTACCCCTGATCGGCGGCACAGTATTCGCCAGTGACATTTGCCGCGCACGGGTTTACTCTGCCTGAAGAGGTCAGAACACCCCGCACGCGGGGATGGGAGCACCGATTCTCACCCCACTTCCGGCTTCAGCCGGGCGACCACGAGGAGGTGCAGTCGGTGCGTCACATCCATAGCTTCCTGCAGTCCATCGACAATCCCCTCGACGGAATCGTGCCCGACTTCAGCGTTTTCGGCGTCGAGTTCACCGAGCTGTGGCAGAAGCTCATCGCGGCGATCTGGGGCATCTGCATCGTCATCGGCGTCGTCGTGCTGCTGCTCGGGATCACCCGCATGGGCAGCGCGTCCAACGCGCAGAACCCGAACGAGTACAGGATCGCCCGTCTGCGGGTCACCTGGGCGGCGCTCTCGCTCGGGATGATCGCGGCAATCAGCGTCATCGTCGGTGCGATCCTGGCCCTGTTCGGATAGGCGGCCGCAGTGAGTGCCGCTCCGCAGAAGTCGCGACTCCGCAGCCGCTGGGCGATCGGCGCGCTGATCGTGGTGGTGGTCGCGGCGGTCGTCGTCATCGCGGTCCGGGTCTACTCCTCCGACTCGGGCCCGGGCGCCGCGGACGGCGTCGACCCGACCGCGGCGGAGACGCCGGCGCCGGTCGAGTCCGGCGCCGCGGCGGTCACCGGATGCCTCGGGGGAGAGCAGCGCGACGCGGCGATGGTGCGCGCAGCCCAGGACTCCGCCGACCAGAGCGAGATGGGCGCCGTCGAGGTCGCGGCGGCGTTCGTGCGCTGGATCAACCAGTACCCCTACCCCGCCGACGCGGAGCAGGTTCAGCAGTCGGCGCTCTCGGCCGAGGCCCCCACCCGCGACCTCGTCGCGTTCTTCGACACCGAGCCCGACCTCTCCGGCGGCCTCGTGCCCCAGGAGGAGCCGTACTGGCTGTCGACCGTATCGGGCGTCTACTTCGTCGAGTCGGCCGCCCCCGATGCGGTCACCGCGTCGATCGGCACGGCCCTCGTGAGAGACGGCGAGCTGAGCCCGTCGCTCAAGGGCTCGATCACGGTCACCGTCTCATGGGAAGACGGGCGGTGGACGTTCGTGCGGTCGGAGGGGACCCGCACCACAGAAGACCTGTTCGCGATCGGCACGCCGTTCAGCGGGGGATGCTGATGCCCAGGTTCGAGACAGACCCCGACGTCGAGCCGGAGTTCGACGAGCCCGTCGACGAGCCCGGGTTCGGCGACGAGAGCGACGGCATCGGCAGCATCGTCGGCGGGCTCGGCGACGTGGTGAACAGCCCGCCCGGCGGGGTCTCGTACATGTCCGACCCGTGGGGCAACACCTTCGAGATGCTGCAGGATGCCGCGGCGGGACTGAGCGGCGACGTGCTGCCGGCGCTGACCACGGCGACGCTCCCCGACCTCAGCGCCGAGTGGTTCATCAGCGCGTACCGCGTCTCGTTCGCCACGGCGATCTTCGTCGCCGTCGTGCTGCTCTTCCCCCAGTTCATCCGAACGGCCCGCGGCCGCCAGTCGGGGCGCGAGCTGGTCGACTCGCTCGGACTGTACTTCGGCACGTTCCTGCTCGGCGCGACGTTCGGACCCGCCGCGGGGATCATGCTCGTGACCTTCTTCCAGTCGCTCTCCGACGTCTTCGTGACCTGGGGTGTGCAGGACTCGGTCGACGCGGTGATCGACCAGTTCCAGTCCATGATCACCGACGCCGATCCCGACCAGATCGCCGGCGGCATGCCGATCGCGGTGCTCGTCATGCTGGGCATGCTCGTCGGGCTGTTCCTCGTGCTGCTGATGCTCGTCATGCAGTTCGTCACCCTGTACTTCACCGGCGTGCTCATACCGCTCGGGCTGGTCTGGATCATCGACCCCACCCGGCGGTCGTTCGGGCTGCGCCTCGTCGGGCTGTGGGTGGGGCTCCTCGCCGCCCAGCCCCTGCTGTTCTTCCTGCTCGGGTTCGGGTTCAGCATGATGGCCAACGCCACTGCGGCGTTCGGCGCCGACCAGGCGCTGCGCACCCTGGTCGAACTGCTGGTCGCCATCATCGCCCTGTTCGTCGCCGCGCTCTCGCCGTTGCTGCTGCTGAGGCTCGCGCCGTCGATTCCGATCCTCATCGGTGGCACGGTCGGACCGTCGGCGATGGGGAGCGTGATCGGGGCGGGCAACGTCTCGGATGCCACCGACCGGCTCGGCCAACGCGCCGCGTCGCCCGACGGCGTGTCGACGGCGTTGGTGTTCGACTCGCAGCGCGACTACGACTCGTCGGTCATCGGCGAGCAGCCGAGGGCGGTGGCCGCGCTGTCCGACGCTGCGGCCTCCCGCTCGGCCACGGCCACCGCGGTCGCCGAGCGGGAGAGTGCGGGGCGGGCACGGGGCAAGCGGCCGTCGGTGCCGGTGATCGCGAACGCCAAGCACTCCACCTCGAAGTCCGCCGGCAGAGCGGGAGGCGCCGTCGACGACGACACCACCATCGGCAGGAGCGGTGACTCATGACCGACACCAGCAGGGCCATCGTGCGCTACCTCGGCGGGGAGACCGGGCACCGTTCGTTCTTCGGCGGCACCCACTCCAGAACGCGGGTCGCGATGCTCGCCCTCTTCATCGCCGCGGGGATCGTGCTGACGCCGCTCATCGGGTGGCCGGGGCTGGCGGTCGGCGCCGTCGGCTGTGGGATCACCCTGCTCGTCACCGCGAGGACTCACCGCGGGTCGGTCGTGGAGCGCCGCCGGAAGAGCCAGCGCTGGAGAAGCCGCCAGCGCGACGGGACCCATGAGTTCGCCCCGTACTCCGACGAGGAGTGGGAACGCGCGCTGCAGGAGGTGAAGGACGCGCGGTCAGGGAAGAGACGCGGCCGGAAGGCGGCGAAGACCGCTGCACGCCGGAGACTCGTCGCCCTGCGGGCACACCCCGACGGCGCCGACGGGATGGGCTGGCTGCAGCACGCCAGAGGAGAGCCGGGGATCGCCTGGCACGCCCCCGCAGGCGAAGACGACTACCTCTCCGTCACCTTCTCGGTCACCGGACAGCTGCGCGGAATCGAGTCCACAGCGGTCATGACCCGAGCCGCCGAGGGCTGGGGGCACTTCCTCGCCGGGCGGGCGCCGCACTCGTCGCTCGTCGGAAACGTGCAGACGCTCACTCGCGTGCTTCCCGCGGACAGCGCCATGCAGCAGTTCTGGGTGCTGAACAGCCTCGACGACGACGTTCCGGCCGACGCCGTCGCCTCCTACGAGGAGGTGCTCCGGCTCACCGGTGAAGACGCCATGGTGCAGCGGCACTTCGTCACCGTCAGCTGGCCGATCACACCGTCGTTCACCGACGCCGCCGCCAGGTTCGGGCCGGGCCGCGACGGCTGGCGGGCGCTGATGAAGCAGGAGATCGAGGCGACCGTACGCGGGCTGACGGATGCGCGGCTCGGACACGTCGACGCCCTGACCGCGCGGCAGACGGCCGCCGTCATCCTGCACCAGCAGGACCCGTCGCGCCCCATCGACTACGTGTCCGACGTCGACCCGGCCGTGCTGGGCGTCGCATCGCACGACGAGTTCTCGGCCCACGTCGTGCACGGCGCCGAGCAGGTCGACGGCGAGCCCGTGCGGTGGTGGCACCGCACGGCGGCGATCACGGCCGACGCGCTCGTCACCGCGCCGCGCACCCAGCTGTGGGTGCTCGACCTGCTCATCGGCAACGACCTGCAGTTCATCCGTTCTGTCTCGTTCCACATCGGCCTCGTGCCTGCGGCGGAGGCGAAGGTCGCGGCCCGGCAGGACGTCGTGCGCGACGCGGCCGAGACCCTCGCCCGCCGCGAGGCCGGCAAGATCAGCGCCGACGACACCGAGGCGGCCATGTCCGCGGCGAACCGGCGGCGCTTCGACCTCGTCTCCGGGTCGCACCACCACGGCGCGACATGGGTCGGCTACGTGACCATCTCGGTCACGAGCCGCGACGCCCTCGCGCGTGCCTCGCGTCAGCTCGAAGACACCTGCTCGACCTCGCTCGGCATCGAAAGGCTCGACTGGCTCGACTCCTACCAGGCAGCCGCGTCGGGGACGACGTGGCCGATCGGGCGCGGAATCGCCCGAGGCAGTCGCTCGCTCTCGAACCGGATGTACTCCCGTCTCGCCGGAAAGTCGCAGAAGGAGGCGATCTCGTGACCGGCAATCAGACCCCGTCGCGCATCTGGTCGCTGCCCGGCCTGCGCGGCATCGCACCGCCCGCCACGGTCCCGGCCGCCGAGTCGACTCCCGACGACGTCGAGATCTCGCCCTGGCCGACGAAGGGCACACGGCTGCGCACCCGGTCGCGGGCGGCGAGGGCAGGATTCTACGCACCCTCGCTGATCGGAGCGCCGACGACCACCCGGCAGGCCGAGATCCTCAACACCGCCATCATCGGCCCGCCGACCGGCACCCGCGGGGTGGTGTCGGGTCGCGACATCCTCTCCCGCACCCCCATCGCCCACGACCCGGTGACGGCCTACAACTCGATCCCGCGCGAGGTGTCGAGCCCGAACGTGATCATCATGGGCGACGTCGGCGCGGGCAAGAGCACGCATACCAAGGCCAACCAGGTGCTGCGACCGCTGCTGCTGAAGAACCGGCGCTGCGTCGTGTTCGACAAGAAAGACCAGGGCGGCGAGGGCGAGTACTCCGGCGTCGCCAGGCACTACGGGTACGAGCCGATCCGGTTCACCGCCGACAGCAGCGGCACCAAGCTCAACCTCCTCGACCCCGTCATCATGCGCGGCACCGGCATCAAGGGGCAGGGGCGGCTGCTGAACATCGTCACCCGTCTCGCCCGCGGCGACCACGCCCTCAACGAGTGGGAGGAGGAGGCGCTGCGGGCGGCCCTGCGCCGCACCGTCGACGGCACGACGGGGAGGGCGCCCGTGCTCGCCGACGTGCTGCCGAACCTCGGCCGTATCGCCGACGACCGCGACTACATCGCCCTGTCGTCGGCGGCGCGCGACGAGCTCCACCGCGCCGGGCTGTCGGTGCGCTGGACCCTCAACGGTCTGCTCGACGAGTACGGGGGACTGCTCGACGGCGAGACCTCGAGCACCGTCGACCTGCGCGGCAAGCTCACGGCCTTCGACATCTCCCAGCTGCGCGACGACGGCCCCGCCGTGCCGGTCGTGATGGCGATCGGCAACATGTGGATGCTCGGGCGCCTGCGCGACGAGCGCGGGTACGCCACCACGGTCGTCTACGAGGAGGGATGGCACATGGTGGGCGGCCCGTCGGCGCAGCTGATCAAGGCCAACCAGAAACTGTCGCGCGGGCTGGGCATCTCGAACGTCTTCGTGATGCACAAGGGAAGCGACATACCCCGGGACTCCGCCGGCATGGCGGTCATCCAGGAGGCCCAGACGGTGTGCATCTACCGGCAGTCGCGGCCCGAAGACGCGCTCTGGTGCCAGCGCACGTTCGGCCTCGCGCCCGAGACGGCGCACACGATCGAACGGCTGCAGGACGGCCACTACATCTTCAAGTACGGCTCGCACCCCGAGACCCACGTTCAGCACATCCTCTCGTCGTGGGAGGCGGAAGTGAGCAACACCGACGAGGGCCTCGCCGCGTCCGAGAGCGAACGCGGCTGACCGTGTCTGCGCGCAGGGCGATCGTGGCGAGCGGCGTGGCGCTGCTGACCGTCGTCGCCGTGGTGGCCGCCATGGTCGTACTGTCGTCGGGAACCGGGACGGTCACGTCGTCGCGCGGCACCGGATGCGGCACCGGGACCGTCGACCCGGCGATCGTCGCCCGGGCCGACTTCGCGGTGGGCGCGTTCGAGGGCGAGCAGCTCGTCAATGCGGCGGAGGTCATGAACGCCGCCACCGACGCCGGGCTGCCGCAGCGGGCGCAGGTGATCGGCGTGATGACGGCCATCGGAGAGTCGTCGCTGCGCAACCTCACCTACGGCGACGACATCTACGGCGTCACCAACCCCGACGGCTCGCTGACCTCGTCGGTCGGGTTGTTCCAGCAGCAGTCGTGGTGGGGGAGTCGCTCGACCCGCCTCGACCCGTACCAGTCGGCCCTGCTGTTCTTCCAGCGCCTCGGCGAGGTTCCGGGCTGGGAGTCGCTGCCGCCCACCGCCGCCGCCCACGCGGTGCAGCGCAATGCCGACCCCGACCACTACACCCGCTTCTTCGAACCGGCCGCGCTCATCGTGCAGACGCTCACCGTCGCGGCCGGCGGCAGCGACTGCCCGATCTCGGTCGATGACCGTGTGCTGGCGCAGGAGCTGGTCGTGCACGCCGACGACGGCAGCCTGCGCGGCCTCATGCCCGACCACGTCAGGCAGATCAGGTGGATCGCCAACGGCGACCGGGTGCCCGGCTGCGGCATCGACACCCGCATCCTGCAGATCATGGTCATCGCCGTGCGCTACTTCGACGAGGTGGGTGTGAGCAGCATCAACCGCAACTGCACCGCCGAACTGCTCGGGGCCGGCACCGAGTCGTGGCACTACAAAAACGGCGGCGGGCGAGCCGTCGACTTCTTCAGCCTCGACGGCGTCGCGCTCACCGGCGCCGACGCCCGGTCGCTCAGGCTCATCGGCCTGCTCGACCCGAGCATGCCCGAGGGCAGCCGGGTCGGACAGGCGCAGTGCCGCAGCGCCGCGGGCATCACCCTGGCTCTGTCGCGGTGGACCGACATCGCCGACGGATGCGACCACCTGCACATCGACGTCGGCGAGGCCGTCGACGACCTCCTGGTGAACTGAGCGGCTGAGCTGCCGCGGTCTTGTAGGCTGCGCGAATGAACCTCGCCGGGCATCCGTTCTCCACCATCGACTGGAGCGGCCTCGAGACGACGGTGCACGCGGGTGAGAGCGGGGAGGCTCTCTGGCGCACGGTAGAGATCGGCGACGTGCGCCTGCGCATGGTCGAGTACACACCCGGATATCTCGCCGACCACTGGTGCACCCGCGGACACGTGCTGCTGGTGCTCGACGGCGAGCTGCGCACCGAGCTCGGCGACGGCCGGGTCAGCGTGCTCACGGCGGGGCAGAGCTACCAGGTCGGCACCGACATGGAGCCGCACCGCTCGAGCACCTCGACCGGCGCGCGGCTGTTCGTCGTTGACTGAGATCGGCGTGCAGCCCGACGTCTCGGCGGCGATGGCGGAGTTCGGGTGCTCCTCGCCGCTTGTCGAGCCCGACAACGCCGAGTACGGTGCTGTCATCTGCCGATCGGACGCCGGACCGGTGCGCCTGCGGGTGGCCAAGGTGACCCCCACGAAGGTCGGGCTGTTCGTGACCGCGTGGGAGCGCGCCGACGACGGCTCGACCCGCCCGTTCCCGAGCGACGACAGCGTCGACCTGCTCGTGGTCGTCGTGCGTGAGGGAGAGAGCGTCGGCCGGTTCGCGTTCCCGAAGGCCGCCCTCGTCGAGCACGGCATCGTCTCGGTCGACGGGGTCGGAGGCAAGCGCGGCTTCCGCGTCTATCCGCCGTGGTCGCAGACCGCGAACCCGCAGGCGAGACGCACGCAGGCGTGGCAGCGGCGGTATTTCGCCGCGCTCGACGGCTGACTCCCTCGACGAAGCGCCCGCCGGGTACGAGACTATGGATGACCGCACGGCGCCGAAGGTGCTCGTCACCCGCAGCGACGGCACGCGGACCGGCAGAACAGGAGTGCACGATGGCCTCATGGAGCGAGCGGGAGCTCGACGACGTCGGCGCCGCCGAGGAGTTGCAGATCAGTTCCCGTCGCCGCGACGGAACGCTACGCCCGTACGTCACGATCTGGGTCGTGCGGGTGGCGGACGACGTCTACGTGCGTTCCGCCTACGGCGCCTCGAACCCGTGGTTCGTGCGGGCGTCGGCGAGTGGCTCCGGGCGGATCAGGGCCGGCGGCGTCGAGAGGGACGTCGAGTTCGCGGATGCGGCGGATGACACGCACTCCGCGATCGACGCCGCGTACCACGAGAAGTACGACCGTTACGGGGCCCGCATCGTGAACACCGTCGTCGGCCCGAACGCGGTCGACACCACGATCCGCCTGGTGCCGCAGGACTAGCCTGGCCGCCGGCTCCGAGTCTGAACTACGCCGGGGTGCGCACGTGCGCGAACGCGGCGTCGATACGCCCCGCCGTCTCGAGCAGCGCGGGCAGGATCTCGCCGGTGAGCCGTTCGAGGGTCGCGCTCGACGTTGTGCTGGAGACGTTGATCGCGGCAACCACGGCGCCGTCGGCGCTGTGCAGGGGAGCGGCCACCGACCGGATGCCCCGCTCGAGCTCCTGGTCGACGAGAGCCCAGCCCTGCTCGCGCACGAGCGCGAGAGCCTCCCGGAGGTCGTCCGGCCACTCGGTATCGGGCTGCGCGGCGAGAAGCACCCGCCCCATCGACGTGACGCGGGCCGGAAACCGGGTGCCGATGGTGATGCCGACTGTCATGATGCGCCGCATCGGAACCCGCGCGACGTAGACGATCGCGTCGCCGTCGAGCACCGACGCAGAGGTCGACTCCTCGACCACCCGCGACAGGGCCTCGAGGTGCGGCTGTGCCACCTCGGGCAGCGACAGCGCGGAGAGATAGCTGAATCCCAGCTCGAGAACGTGCGGGGTGAGTGCGAAGTGCTTGCCGTCGCCCGCCACGTAGCCCAGCTCGACGAGGGTGAGCAGAAAGCGGCGCGCCGTGGCGCGGGTGAGCCCGGTGCGGGTGGCGAGCTCGCTGAGCGTCATCCGCGGGTGGTCGGCGTCGAACGCACGGATGACGGAGAGGCCGCGTGCGAGCGACTGCACGTACTGTCCGCTCGGCTCGGTGCTCATGTACCGAGGCTAGCGTTCGAGCACGACCGCCAGGCCCTGCCCCACGCCGATGCAGATCGCGGCGACCCCCACACCGCCGCCGCGGCGCTTGAGCTCGTGGGCGAGATGGCCGATGATGCGTCCGCCGGATGCGCCGAGCGGGTGGCCGATCGCGATCGCGCCGCCATGCACGTTGACCTTCGCCGGGTCGAGGTCGGGCCAGAGCCGCAGGCAGGCGAGAGACTGCGCGGCGAACGCCTCGTTGAGCTCGACGATGTCGACGTCGACCCAGGTCTTGCCGGCGCGGGCGAGCGCCCGGTTCGCCGCCTCGACCGGGGCGATGCCGAAGACGTCGGGGTCGTTGCCGTAGGAGCCGCGGCCGGTGATGCGGGCGAGCGGCTCGGCCTCGACCGCGTCCTCCGCGCCGATCAGCATCATCGACGCGCCGTCGTTGATCGGCGACGAGTTGCCCGCGGTGACCGTGCCGTCGTGGCGGAAGGCCGGTTTCAGGGTCGAGAGCGACTGCACCGAGGCATCCGGCCTGATGCCCTCGTCGCGCACGAGGTCGGTGCCGGGCACGGGGATCACCTCGGTGTACAGCCCGGCGTCCCACGCCGCGGCGGCGTTGCGGTGGCTGAGTGCCGAGAACGCGTCCTGCTCCTCCCGCGAGATGTCGAAGCGGTCGGCGAGCAGTTCGGCGGTCTCCCCGTTCGACACCGTCCACTCCGCGGGCAGCGCGGGGTTGGTCATCCGCCAGCCGATGGTCGTCGTGTGCATCGTCTCCGACCCGCTCGCGTACGGACGTTCCGGCTTCAGCATCACCCACGGGGCTCGGCTCATCGACTCCACGCCGCCCGCGACCACGAGTCGTGCGTCACCGGCCTCGATCGCGCGGCTGGCCTGGATCGCGCTCTCGACGCTCGATCCGCAGAGGCGGTTGACGGTGACGCCGGGCACGGATGTCGGCAGGCCGGCGAGGAGGACGGCCATCCTGGCGACGTCGCGGTTGTCCTCGCCCGCCTGGTTCGCGTCGCCGAGGATCACGTCGTCGATGAGCGCCGGGTCGAGGTCGGGGTGCCGGTCGAGCAGGGAGCGCAGGGAGTGGGCTGCCAGGTCGTCGGGCCGCACGCCGGCGAGGGACTTGCCGTGGCGCCCGAACGGCGTGCGCACGGCGTCGAAGACGAAACTCGCGGTCATGCTGACTCCCTCACTGATCCCATTGAATGGAAACCGCCTGTTGTGCGCGATGTGAACGACTGTTCTAATGGTGATCGTAACACGAGGGGATATGGCATGGACAAGACAGTGCAGTCGGCCGCCGCCGCGGTCGCCGACATACCCGACGGCGCCACGCTCGCCGTGGGCGGATTCGGCCTGGTCGGGGTTCCGATCACGCTCATCCGCGCCATCCTCGACCAGGGCGCGTCGCGGCTGGAGGTGGTCTCGAACAACTGCGGTGTCGACGGCTGGGGCCTCGGCGTGCTGCTGTCGGAGGGCCGCATCCGACGCATCATCGCCTCGTATATCGGCGAGAACAAGGAGTTCGCGCGCCAGTACCTGGGCGGCGAGGTCGAGGTCGAGCTCACCCCGCAGGGCACACTCGCCGAGCGGCTGCGTGCGGGCGGCGTGGGGATCCCCGCCTTCTACACGCCGACCGGGATGGGCACCGTCGTCTCCGAGGGCGGGATGCCGTGGCGGTATGCGCCGGACGGCTCCGTGGCGATAGCGTCGCCGCCCAAGCAGACCCAGGTGCTGCACTCGCTCGGCGAGCCGCGCGAGTACGTGCTGGAGCAGGCGATCCGCGCCGACTTCGGCCTGGTGCGGGCCGCGAAGGCCGACCGGCACGGCAACCTCGTGTTCGAGAAGTCGGCGCGCAACTTCAACCCGCTCGCCGCGATGGCCGGCCGCATCACGATCGCCGAGGTCGACGAGATCGTCGAGCCGGGCCAGATCGACCCCGACGAGGTGCACCTCGCCGGCATCTACGTCGACCGCGTCGTGCAGCTGACGCCCGAGCAGGCGGGCGAGCTGCCGATCGAGAAGACCACCGTGCGCACCCGTGGGGAGAACAGCTGATGGCGCTCACGAGAGACGGGCTCGCGGCACGCGCCGCCCTCGAGCTGCGCGACGGCACCTACGTCAATCTCGGCATCGGGCTGCCGACCCTGATCCCCAACCACCTGCCCGACGGCCTCACCGTCGTGCTGCACTCCGAGAACGGGATCCTCGGCGTCGGCCCGTACCCGTGGGAGGGAGAGGCCGACCCCAGGCTCGTCAACGCGGGAAAGGAGACCGTGACGGTGCTCCCCGGCGCGTCGTACTTCGACTCGGCGGCGAGCTTCGGAATGATCCGCGGGGGCCGGGTCGCGACCGCGGTGCTCGGCGCGATGCAGGTCTCGGCCGCCGGCGACATCGCGAACTGGGCCGTGCCCGGAAAACTGGTCAAGGGCATGGGCGGCGCGATGGACCTCGTCTCCGGCGCCGAACGGGTGATCGTCGTGATGGAGCACGTCGCCAGAGACGGCTCGGCCAAACTGGTCACCGAGTGCACCCTGCCGCTTACCGGTCGGGCGTGCGTCGACCGCATCATCACCGACCTCGCCGTGATCGACGTCACCCCCGACGGGCTCGTGCTGGTCGAGCTCGCGCCCGGTGTCTCGGTCGACGAGGTCGTCGCCGCCACCGGGGCGCCACTCGACGTCGCGCTCGGCTAGCGCTCGCCGAGCACCTCGTCGACGATCGAGAACGCGTGGTTGGCCGACGGCACTCCCGCGTATACCGCGCTCTGCATGACCACCTCCACGATCTCATCGCGAGTGAGCCCGTTTGTGATCGCGGCGCGCACGTGCATCGCGAACTCCTCCCAGTGCCGCAGCGCGATGAGCGAGCTCAGCACGGCGATGCTGCGGTCGCGCCGCGCGAGGCCGGGGCGAGACCAGACCTCGCCCCAGGCGTAGCGGGTGATGAGGTCCTGGAAGTCGGCGGTGACCCCGGTCGTCGCGGCGGCCGCCCGGTCGACGTGCGCGTCGCCGAGCACCTCGCGGCGCACCTTCATGCCGGCGACGAACCGTTCGTCGTCGGTCATCGCGCCGCCTCGAAGAACCGCAGGAGAGCGGATGCCACGGCCTCTGGCTGATCGGCGGGCGCGAGATGCGCGGCCTCCGCGACCATGACGGCGCGTCCGTCGCGTACGCCCGAGGCGATCTCCTCGGCGTCCTCGCGACCGACCACGGGGTCGTGGTCGCCCCAGAGCGCGAGCACGGGGGCCGCGATGTTGGCCAGCAGGGGCCGCACGTTGTAGCTCGCGAGGGCCTCCGTGCACAGCGCGTAGCTCTCGTCGTCGGTGTCGGCCAGATCGTGCAGCAGCCGGCCGGACACGACGGGGATGCGCTCTATCGAGCCGGGGGCGAACCAGCGGCCGGCCGCGTCGCCGACCAGTGCCGCAGTTCCGCGGGTGCGCACCAGCACCGCGCGGTCGAGCCACGCCTCGCGGGTGCCGATCTGAGCGCCCGAGCAGACGATCGCGGCCGACGCGACCCTGTCGGATGCCGCGAGCATGGCCTCGAGCCCGACGGCCCCGCCGAGGGAGACCCCCGCGTAGTGGAAGTCGGTCTCGTCGAGGGCGGTGACCGCGTCGAGGACGGCGAGAGCGATCTCGCCCACCGTGAACGGGGCGCTCGCCGCGGGCGACGTGCCGTGCCCGGGGAGGTCGAACGAGCAGACGCGGAACGACTCCCTAAGGCGCGGGCTCACCGTGTCCCAGAGGATCGTCGACGTGCCCAGCGACGAGCCCAGTACCAGCAGCGGGGAGCCGGGCGGTCCGGTGGGGCGGGTGATGGCGACGGAGGGGATGGTCATCTGCTTCTCCTGCTCAGTATCGCGTCGATGAGTTCGTTCGAGGCTCCGGTGTAGTCGGCGGGGTCGCCCGCCGTGCCCGACAGGGAGATCCGCTCGGCGAGGATGTCGTCGCCCGTGATGGCGAGGTTGGCGCGGGCCTTCTCGGCGTCGACGGTGAGGCCGGCCGTGAGCTCGGCGGCGAGGCCGGAGGCGCCGAGCGCGAGACGCAGCAGCTCGCGCAGCGTCGGCCACTCGGCGTGCCAGGCGCCGTCGGGGCGCTCGTCGACGGCGGATGCGGCGCAGGCGTGCAGCGTCGAGAGCAGGCCTGGCGCGCGCAGTGCCGTAGACCGGATGAGCACGCTGAGCACCGGATTGCGCTTCTGCGGCATGGCCGACGATCCGCCCCTGCCCGGCACCTGGGGCTCGGCGAGCTCGCCGATCTCGGTGCGGCTCATCGTGGCGACGTCGGCGGCGATGGTGCCGAGTGCGTCTGTGACCTCGGTCAGTGCGCCGCCCAGCCGGGTCACGGGGGCCCGCGACGTGTGCCAGGAGTGGGAGCCGTCGAGGTCCAGCTCGGCGGCGAGCAGGGCGGGCAGGCGCACGGCCGTCGCGGGGTCGGAGAGTTCGACGAGCGCGGCGAGCGTGCCCGACGCGCCGCCGAGCTGCGCGGGCAGGCGCACGGCGGCGAGGGCGTCGCGGGCGTCCTGTACCGCGCCGAACCAGGTGGCGAAGCGCAGGCCCCATGTGGTCGGCGTGCTGTGCTGGGTGAGCGTGCGGGCGGCGGCCGGCGTGCCGCGGTGCCGGTCGGCCAGCCCGGCGAGGGAGTCGGCCGTGGCGTCGAGCGACGCGATCACGGCCGCGCGGGCCCGGTGCGCGGTGAGCATCAACGCCGTGTCGAGCACGTCCTGGCTGGTGGCGCCGCGGTGCACCCAGACCGAGACCTCGGCGGGCAGGCCGGCCCGCAGCCGGGAGAGGAGCGGGATCACCGGGTTGCCCCCGAGGCCCGACCGCCCGGCGATGTCGGCGGCGTCGACCACGGACGAGCGGGCCGCGGTGAGCGCGGCGCTCGTCGAGCCCGCGGGCGCTATCCCGGCGTTCTCGAGCACGCGCAGGTAGGCGAGCTCGACCTCGACGATGGCGCGCAGCACCGCAGCGTCGCCGACGACCCCGTCGCGCCCGACCGTGGCCGGCGAGAGCAGGCCGACGTCGAAGGCGGCAGGGTCGGAGGGATCAGCGGAACGCAAGGAAGACCGTCTCTCCGTCGCCCTGCATGCGGATGTCGCGGCGCAGTCCCGTCGGAGTGCGCTCCGCGACGAGGGTGGCGCGGCTCTCCTCGTCGAGGGCGGCGAGGAACGGGTCATCCGCCCGCTCTGGCAGGTAGAAGCGCGTGTGCAGCCTGTCCATGAGCCCGCGTGCGAAGAGGGCGACGGCGAAGAAGCCGCCGCCCGGTTCCACGGTGGAGAACTCGTACCCGCCGTCGTCGGTCGTGTGCACGCGGCCCCAGCCGGTGAAGGTCTCGCCGTCACGGTGGAACGAGCCCTCGGCGGCGGGGACCGCGCCGCCCGCGTCGGTCTGCCAGATCTCGAGGAACGCGTCGGGGACCGGTTCGCCCGCGCCGTCGAACACGGTGCCGTACAGACGCACCGAGCCGGGGCTGTCCTGAGGCACGAGGTGCTCGCCGCCGGGAAACTCGACGCCGTAGCGGAAGAAGGGTCCGACCGTCTGGCCCGGTGTCGGCCGGGGGATGGCGCTCATGCCTCGCTCCCTTCCGGCTCGAACCAGGTGGCCCGCGCCCCCGTCAGCACGATGTCCCAACGGTAGCCCAGCGACCACTCCGACACCGAGGATTCGTGGTCGTAGCGGGAGACCAGCCGGTCGCGGGCCGCCTGGTCGGGGATCGACTGGTAGATCGGGTCGAGCGGGAACAGCGGGTCGTTCGGGAAGTACATCTGCGTCACGAGGCGCTGGGTGAAGGCCGTGCCGAAGACCGAGAAGTGGATGTGCGCGGGGCGCCACGCGTTCACGTGGTTCTTCCACGGGTAGGCGCCCGGCTTCACCGTGGTGAACGAGTACCCTCCGTCGTCGTCGGTGATGCAGCGGCCAGCCCCGGTGAAATTCGGGTCGAGCGGCGCCGGGTGCTGGTCGCGCTGGTGGATGTAGCGGCCCGACGAGTTGGCCTGCCAGATCTCCACGAGCTGGTGCCGCACGGGGCGTCCCTCGCCGTCGAGCACCCGGCCGCTCACCGTCATCCGCTCGCCGAAGGGCTCGCCGGAGTGCTGGACGGTCAGGTCGGATTCGACCGCGGCGACGTCGCGCTGGCCGAACGCGGGACTCACCAGCTCGATCGTCTCGGGGTCGACGAGCCTCGGGTTCTTCGTCGGATGCCGCAGGATGCTCGAGCGGTAGGGGGCGAAGTCGAGAAGGGGAGAGTCGAGGCGCGCGGCACCGGCCGCGACACGCGAGTCGTAGTACGCGTGCCGCTCGGCGATCTCTGCGCTGATGTCCGCCTGCGTCAATGGAGTCACGCGCCTAGGTTCCCAGCCCCTCAGGCGTAGGTCTAGCCGGTCATCCCACTCAGTGGGACAGCCGCCACCCGCACGGTCAGCGGCGGCCGAGGATGCGCCGCAGCCGGGCGGCGAGGCGGGCGGTCCACTCGTCGGTGAACTCGTTCGAGAGCCGGAATGCCTCGGCACCCGGCTGGGCGCCGTCGGCTATCGCCCGCACGGCGTCCTCGGCGCGCTTCCGGCGCGCGTCGGCGTTCTCCTCGGGGCCGGGGCTCTCCTCGGGGCCGGGGCTCACCTCGGGGCCTCGCGCATCCGTCACGCCGGCGGGCCCCTACTCGGCGGGGGTGATGCGCAGCATCACCCGGGGCTTGCGGCCCTTGTTGACGAGAGTCTCGATGATGGTCACGAGGTGGTACTCGAACCGGTACTTCTTGCGGATGATCCCGGTCACCCGCTCCTTGGTGGCGTCGTCGGCGTGGATGCGGGCGAAGCCGGCCGTGGTGGTCGCGCCGTCTGCCACCTTGCCCATGCGGTTGCTCGGCGCGAGCTCCACCCGGCCGCTGTTGCGCAGCCGCTTGACCTTGCCGGTGTCCTGCGGCGTGGTGACGACGAGCGCGTCGCCGTCGCGGGCGATCCACACCGGCGTCGACACCCGCTCGCCCGACTTGCGGAACGTGGTGAGCGAGACGAACGGCTCGTCGCCGAGGGCTGCGAAGGGGGAATCGGTCATGGAGCCAATCTACGTGGCTACGCCGCCGACCAGCCGCCGTCGGACGGGAGGACCACGCCGTTGACGTTGACACCGTCGTCGCTGAGCAGGAACGTGATGGATGCCGCGAGCGCGTCGCTCTCGACGGCGTCGGGCATCACGGCCATGCCGGAGCGCACCCGCTCGGCCCCGAGCGTCGAGGCGAAGGTCGCCTCGATGTTGGTGATCGTGGGGCCGGGGGCGACGGCGTTGACGCGGATGCCGCTCGGTCCGTACATGTACGCGGTGCTCTTGGTGAGGCCGGCCACGGCGTGCTTCGACGCCGTGTAGGCCACTCCGGCGGCCGAGCCGCGGAGCGCGGCCTCCGAGGCGGTGTTCACGATCGAGCCGCCGCCCTGGGCGAGCATGGCGGGGATCACGGCGCGCATGAGCTTCATGGTGCCGTCGACGTTGATCGAGAACACCCGCTTCCAGACGGCGTCGGTGACCTCGCCGACCGGCGTCATGTCGTCCATGATGCCGGCGATGTTGGCGAGGCC
>Ga0247803_1000361_pt1 | contig 25220 bp, 22 predicted proteins | sample UWRJL014104B1_FD_180928 | JGI IMG/M metagenome (GOLD analysis project Ga0247803, IMG submission 180928) | Plant litter microbial communities from Arlington Agricultural Research Station in Wisconsin, United States - UWRJ-L014-104B-1 | ecosystem: Environmental > Terrestrial > Plant litter >...
TCCACGTCCAAGCCCTAGCCAAAGAAAGGCGTGGTGCCGAAATAAGTGCATCGACAGGGACAGTGTGCTGGAGTATAGAAAACGTGATTGGGAAGAGAATGAGAGCCTTAAGTTGCATGCAGACTTGAGCCCTTGAGACGAAAGGAACTGACATGGATCTCTTCCAGCTACGTAGACGAACCATCGCAAAAATCCCGCAGCAATCTCGCTCGCGCTCTCTTCGACTCGCTCCATTTGACGGATCGGGAGCGCTACAACATGTATGAGGCACCGCGCGAGACATTGACTATTGCGGGAACTTCATTCACAAACTGTATGTGTTGACATCATCCCTTTCTCACTTTCTTTTTCCTATCCCGCTGATCACGAGTCTATACATAGTCTCCGCTACGTGCCGACATGTACCTGCGCGGACTTCTCCTACCGCTGTATCCCCTGCAAGCACCTCATCTACACCATGGCCAAGGTCCTCAAAATAACCCCCCTCCTCCCCTCTGCTTCATCAATATGCTCTGACGTCCACAGAGCTGCAACCATTCTCCACAATGCCCCTGCAGTACCAAATATCTATATTCCTTCCTCCGCGGTTGACGAAGAAGAAAAAGGGTCTAGCCCGTAAACTGGTCGAGGGCGACTGTGCCATCTATTTCATGGATCTCGGAGAGAGCGGACAGAAGGTTACGTGGTGTAAATCTTCTGTGTGGAAAAAGCGTGTAGGGGGAAGCGGACGGAAGGGTGAGGGAGGGGTGGCGTGAATCGCGAGTGTCCGTTGCAAGGTACATGTATCTATGCCCCTAGACCTACCAAAGTAGGGTTTAGATAGTTCAATTCAATGCATCAATAGATTCTATCTCGTTGGTGAGATGGATGCGAGTGTCGTGTTTGAAGGATAAAATGGGACGGGCTGGAAAACGGCTTCCCCACATTGCAGCACGGACCCTTCGCAGCCCGCTTCGCTTCCGCCCCGTTCCAGTTTTTGTTGCAGCAGACGCTTTGTAAAGCCGCAGCAAAAGCTTCCAGAATTATTCATATTGTCCTTGTCCACCTCCATGTGGCGCAATGGGGACTTGAGCAATGTGAAGCCATTTGCTCAAGGGGATGCCGCCAAAGGACAAAGAGCCGCGGGCTCGTCGGACGATCAAGGCCTGCGTCATATGCCACAAAAAAAAGGTGCGATGCGATATTGATGAAGTAGACGCGGGTATCTGCACACCTTGCTCACGAGATGGATACACCTGCATACTTCGGGAGCGAAAACGAAAACGATTCACCTTCAGCCCGTCGCCGCCGACCGAGCGACGCTTCAAAGCCCATTCCGACGATCTCTCGCTATCTGAAGACCACCAGGATGCGTTTCCCGGCGCACACGCGAGCTTTGGGACTTGCGCCGAGACCGTTAACGGTAGCGGGCAGAGTAGTCGAGAACCAATTTCGATGTCAGAGGGTGAGCTGGAAAGACCAGTTTCTAGCACGGCGAGCTTGCAGGAGCATCAAGAGCACCTGTCAGCCAAGAGGGATTCATCATACCAGCCATCGCCCAACGTCGTCAGTTATCTGGGTCGACTAGAGTATCTACGGAACGATGTACCTGTCGATGATGATGCCGGCCTACCGCACAAGGTCCCTCGTCGGCTGTCTGACACAGATCTCGAAATCCTGAGAGCGCAGCGCGTGGACGAGCTCCCACCTAGGCCGGTGCGAGACTCGCTAATGGATGCTTTTTGGGCCCGCTGCTACCCATGGACGCCTGTCGTAGAACGTAGCTGGATCGATGATCGAAGCCCCAATCAGGTATCGCTTCTGCTTCAACACGCCATGCTCCTTGCTGGTAGCAGAGTTAGCGTTTCTCTGCCTGATCACCAGCCTGAACAATTCTACAAGAAAGCCCGCGTTCTCTTCTGGATGAACGCCGAGGAAGACCCCATCATCATCACTGCTGCGACTTTACTTTTACATTGGTGGAATCCGGATGGGCCGGAAAGAGTCTCCCTCGATACTAGCGGCTTTTGGCTTCGAATTTGCACGGGTTTGGCCTACCAGGTCGGCTTGCATCGGGAGCCGACCGGAAGGGCTGATGCAGGCCTCAGGAGGAGAATATGGTGGTCTCTCGTAGTCAGAGACTGCCTGATCAATGCCGGGCACGGTAGACCTCGAGCCATCGATCTGAAGCTCGCAGATGTATTGCCAATATCTGCAGTCGACTTTGAAGGCGCAACGGCACCGGCTAACTTATTTTCATCATATGCAGGGATATCCTGCATCTTAGGTGAGTTTTGTTTGCGCCTTCTTCATCTCCTCAAGTGCTGAAAATTCTAGGGGACCTGACGCAGAGCTATCTACGCAAACACGGACTGCAGGAGCAGAAGAAATCGCTCGAGGACCGTCTGTTTCGGTGGCTCAAGACACTTCCCGAAGACCTGCAGCTTTGTCGGACCATCGCGGGACGGCCGCTGAGGCCGTACAGTTTCGAGGCCCGCCAACTTCACATCCAATATTTCGCTGTGCTCGTCATCCTCAATAGACCTACTGATTCGAAGATGGCCCCTTCGACCTCTTCTTTACTCGCATCTTCGTTCATTGCAGGAATATTTGAAGACTTCATGGCCCGCGACGAGCTGCGATATCTAGGCCCAATATTCACTTTCTATTGCCTAACGGCGGGCATGGCCCAGTTGTCATGCTATCGCTACTCTGGACTGGTCGGTATCGCTGAAGAAAACCTGGCCATCATAGCACGGGCTCTCGACGACTTGAGTAAGAGGTGGGCAAGTGCTGTGGGCAGTCTGAAGCATCTTATGGATGTTCGCGAGAAGATTATGCAGCGACCTTTGCTCGGCGTTTATCCAGACATGAACTTGCCTCATACCACAGCCCAATTCTTCAAGGATTTCGGACCCGACTTGTGTCGGATGTGGCATTCCATTTACCAGCGACAGCCTCAAACCACCAACATAGCCGAGTGGGAAACGGCTGGTATACTTCAATGCTTGCGTGCTCCCGCGAATCAGCATATCGATATGGACATGGCTACCAACGCCGCTATTCAGCAGCAGATGATGAACAATCAGGCCCCTGCGGCAGGGGCCAATCTGGAGCCTACGCTTCTGCAGCCGCAAGAATGGATTGGTCCTTATGGCGGCATTGGGAACTGGCTCATGGTTGACTGGGATCAAGGGTTTGGTTGGTGAGGATGCTACTCTATAATGCTGCCAGCGGCTTCCTGCGTTCGGATCTCGCACGGGCAATTTGGTGTCTGAGGCTGGCGACAAGTCTTATCTGGCAATCTTCCTAAGAGTCAGCATGCACCTTCTCAACACTGCTTGTCTGCCGAGGACCTGAATGCGACCTGCGAGTCAGTCCCGCAGGGTGCGGGGTAGTGGAATGCATGAATTCCCGAAGACCGCCGGTCACGCTAAACCTGTCAAAGCATCCCCACGTCGGACCAGAGCTTACCCACGTTGAATGAAGCTCCTTCCTTGCGTGCCGAGGCGTCAGAAATGCTTCGGGCAATTCGAGCTCATAGTCTTGCAACCTGCAGTCGATTCACAGTTGCAATAGCTAAAGGGTTGTGCCAAGGTACCCAACATTGCCGATATACCTATCTACTACGGCTATCCGCGAACTACACCTCTGCTCTTCGCAATGGGTTTAGGACTGTATTGTAACCTTCACGTTGACCAGTATGACCGCGTCTTTGTTATTACGATGCAAAAAGCTCCCGAGAATCGAATCAACGTCGAATTTGCTCAGGAAATCATTAGAGCCCTACGCGATATTGAGCGCGAGCTGGGTCCTGATTCGGAAGGATGTGTGATAACAAAAGGAAACGATGAGAAGTTCTGGTGTACAGGCTTAGAGCTCGATGAGGTGGATAAAAACCCTTTTGCAAACAATGACGGCTTCTTTCCGGTACGTTTGCATCTTGGAATTTCTTACATTGAGGGTGCACCTCAAGGCTAATGACGAAACAGCTCTTAGCAACACTCCTCGACTACCCCTTCCCCACCATCGCCCTCCTGACCGGCCACACCTTCGGCGGCGCCTGCCCCTTCTCTCTCGCCCACGACTACCGCATCATGAATTCCTCTCGAGGATTCTTCTCTATGCCGCCTGTAAATCTCGGCCTGCACTTCCCTGGCATAGGCTTTCTTCCACGCCTAAAGCTACGCCCGCAGGTTGCTCGCAGAATGCTTCTAGAAGCTCATCGTTGGACGGGAAAAGAGGCTCTAGAGGACGGTATCGTGGATGAGGTTGCCGCACCGAAGGAGATATTGGAGGTGGGGTTGAAGAAGGCGAGGGAGGTGCAGGGGAGGGCTAAGATGGGAGTTTACAGTTTGTTGCGGAATGAGCTTTGGGGGGAGGCGGCAGCGAGTTTGAGGTCGATCAGTTATGTGCATGGGAGAATGGTTAGTGCGCCTGCTAAGTCGAGAATATAGGGCGATTTGGTGCAAGCAAGCTCTCTGAGCAAGAAAGTCCAGGTCGGAGTTTTAGGTCAGCTTTGTTCAACTGTTCAGCATGTTTGGTACGAATATTGAGACCAATCGATACTCCTACCCTTCTCACTTTTTTTATACTAGTTATGGCACCCTATGAGCCTAGAAGTCTTTCCAAGTACTGATCAGATTTACGCATCATTTGTTCTCTTCGCGTCTGTGTGCTATCAAATGATTGAGTACTAAGGTCCGTGCGCACATCAACCTCCTCGCGGCAAACATAACGCCCCCTTCCTACACTTGTTTCGTCGCACTTCTGCATTGCCGCCGACTTGTGACAACGTACCTTGATAAAATCGCGCTCAACTATACGAAGCGACCGAAAGAAGCGAGGATATGCAGTGTCTTGAAACGACAATCGCCTCTTCGGTCACAAACTCATGTATCAGAAAGCGCCAAAGCTTCGGCGACCGGTCCGGTAGTCTTCTAGAAGGGCTTGGCCTGGAGCCTCATTCTTATTACGACGGGTGGACGGCTTGTCGGCGCTGACACCCATCGATCAATCTTGCATAGACGTTTCAAGGCTAAATGGATTCAATCTATCTAGCTCAGCCCCATCAATCTAGGGCGCGCAAAGCCGTGGCCATGCCCAACCCTTCAACTCGCCATTGTGGGCTTACCGCGTCCAGTGTCAATCAAAGCATATTACATGCCTTCATCCAGGAAGCGTTCCTCGCGGCCACTGGAACGGGACTTTGCCAACAGCTCTCCCTCTGGTCCGCCTCGTGCCTTGACAAGAGGCTCAACATCTAGATCCCGGGATTTCGCCATTGTAGCGGCGCCATGGCTTTTGAGCGATGTCTTGGTATTATCAGACCACGGTCGTTCGATGTTATTTCCGCCTCTGCAGTAGACCGAAGATGAGGAACCACGAGAGGCTCGAAGCTGAGCAGCCTATCCTATATCCACGGCAGAAGGAATGAACCCCACATTCGAAAATGCCGATGTGGGATGTTCCTGCACAGCTATCCACTGTCCCATTCGGTTCCGATCGTCTGAGAAAACTTCCTATCTCACACCAAACGTCATAGTCCCAAGCTAATTCGCCGAGATGATAATCATCGTGGCCAGGATTGGGTACCAGAGTGCATGCTCCCCTGTCTCTCTTAGCCGTGGCATGATTGTTACTACATGTCACTAATTAATATTTCGTAGACAGAGTGCTAGGGGCTTATTCATTTTGTCGCTACGCGCTGATAAAACCACTGCAACCTGCCATTGGGATGTACCACTTGTAGAACAATTCTGCAGATTCAATCGCTATGAAGTTCAGTCGCTCGGCTACGGGGTGCATTGCTCTCACTGGCTCAGGTAAGTAGCTCAGCCACGCTGCTTCAAAGTTTTAAGCTGATTGTTGTAGCACTCGGCCAAACATCGAAGAAGTACTGCGACGTATCTACATCGATATGCTACTCGGGGTGGACCGGCGGCAATGGGGTCACAATTGGTGTCGCTCTTCCAGATACCACTGTCGCGCCTTTCGACACGGTCCTGCAGATTGTTTCACCCATAAAGAATGGCTGGGTGGGGTTCTCGTGGGGTGGCACCATGCCCTATGTACCACTCACACTAGGCTGGGTGAACAATGCCACAAACACAGTAATCTACTCTTCGAGGATGGCTTTGTAAGCTATGGATTTATGCAGACCTCGCGCCTGAGCTAACATCTGGCAGTGGCTTGAGTCTGCCACAGCCGTACGCCGACGCCGAATATTCTTATCTCAAGGGGACAGGGTACAACACGACACATTGGACCTTGAATGTAAGATGTAAGGGGTGCTCTCAATGGCTAGACACGGAAGGAAAGACGGTGTCGCTCGATACTACGAACCCGGAATTACCATTTGCCCATGGTCTTGCGAGTAAACTTCCGAAGGAGCCGGCGAACAACCGATCCACATTCAACGTTCACTCCGGTTTCGGGCACTGGAGCCTCGATCTGTCTCAAGGAAAGAATGCAAACTTCGATCGGCTGGTAGCGAGCAACTTGATTCCCGATGGGCCGATCAAAACTCCCCTTCCAAGTTCAACGCCGACCGTTACGCCGATACTATCAAGCACCTTGAAAACAAGTGTACTCCCATCATCGACACCAGGACCGATCCAGTCAGGGATACCCGCCTCCTGCGCTGGTGTGAAAGATTTCCACACTCCCGTACGGACTGCGAAGGGTTGGAAAGCAGTGAAGGTCGCCGGGGATTTGACGCAGCCACGAGGCATCATTTTCGATGCGGCAGGTAATCTCCTCGTCGTTCAAAATGGACTGGGCATCACGGCGCACACCATAGATTCCAATGGATGTCTTTCCTCGCAAACGACCGTTATTTCCCAGCGGAATCTCAACCACGGAATCGTCCTCAGCGCTGACGGTAAGACTTTGTACGCTAGCTCAGCAACGCAGGTGTACGCTTGGGACTACAACGCGGCGACTAAGAGCGTTGGCACATCGTCCAGGATCGTGATTGGCGGAATGGATAATAGAGGCCATGTCACTCGTACTTTGGCTATAACGCCGAAACATCCGAATTTGCTTCTGGTGTCGCATGGATCGAACGACAATTTCGACTATGAATCGGGTAATATGGCTACAAGCCGCTCTTGCATCAAGGTCTTCGATACTACAAAGATACCAACAGACGGCTACAACTACGTAACTGGAGGTTACCAAATGGGCTATGGTCTACGCAACGGCGTAGGCCTCGCTTTCGATGCCGATGGAATGTACGTGGCCAGCCCCCTCACCCCGCCTCCTCTCCCACAAAACACCTCGCACAAACACTAATCCTCCTCAAACAGGCTCTGGGAAGTAGAAAACTCATCAGACGAAATCCACCGCACAATAGACGCCATTCCAACTGACATCCACACCGACAACCCCTCGGAAGAACTCAACTACCTCGGCGACCCATCGCTCCAAAATACAAAGTGGTACGGCTACCCAACCTGTTACACCGTCTGGTCCCCTTCTGTCTTCACCGACGCCGCCTTCGCTATTGGCGACCAATTCGTACTCACGCCAAACGAGACTTTTACGGATGCTCAGTGCTCCGCAAAATCCGTGCCAGCTAAATTGGCGTTTGCTGCGCACTCGGCGCCGCTCGATGCGAAGTTCGGTAACGACTACTCGAGTCTATATGTTACATTCCATGGGAGTTGGAATCGCAATCCGGCCACTGGGTACAAGATTGTGGAGGTGCCGTTTGGGAAAGGGGTGGATGGGGCGTTTGCGCCCAAGAGTGCGATTGCGCAGAGTAATATCACGGGGTATAGTAGTGTGTTGTATAGTGAGGATGAGGGGCATTGCTCGACGACGCAGTGTTTTCGGCCGGTTAGTATTGCCAGGGATAGGTTTGATAGGATGTATGTTACGAGCGATAGTGGGGCCGAGGGAGAGATTCTGCTGCTGGGGAGAGGGTGAGTCTTGGAGGCTGGGGAAACGCGTGGTATGGGCTAGATTGTACACTTTGGGATTACGGGATGTTAGAAGGTTGCAATTGGATCTTAGTGGTATTTGCTTTCGCGGCACAAACTCGCATTCATTCATACCGATACATGCAGGTAGTATACCTAGCTGCCTCACTCCAAGCGACCCAAAGCCATCCTAAATCGCCACACTCTCAAATTGGAGTCCTTTACTCAAATCTGCGCGCTCCGCCGCCCACCGATCCTGTAAATAATTGCTCCTTGGCACCCATGGCCCCGAAGTCCCACACTTGGGTGTATAATTCGCCGCCTTGTTTAGATACGTCGAACTCAACCCCAATGGACTCTTTGGATTCTGCATCTCCTTTTGGCTAATACGCGGCGTAGCGCTCGAATACCCATTATCGTTCATGATCCTAAGGAGACGCGTGAGCAGGCGAGCCGCAGAATCAGATCCGAGTGTCCACGAAGCGTTGACATAGCCAATCATAATGCCAAGGTTGGGCACGCCGGTTATCATGGCTGTGCGCCAGAGGAAGCGGTCCGGGAGGGTAATTGTTTCTTTGTCGACGGTCAGGGGGATTTTGCCGCAGAAGGCGAGTTTGAGGCCAGTTGCTGTGACGATGATATCTGCGTCTATCTTGTCGCCGGTGTCGAGGATGATACCGTCTTCGACTACGGATTTTATAGTCGCGGTGACGATGTTCGCGCGGCCGGACTCAAAGCACCTGAAGAAGTCGGCGTCGGGACAGAGACAGAGACGTTGGTCCCAGGGATTGTATGCAGGTTTGAAGTGTGGGTCCATGGCGAAGTCCTTGGGAAGATGTGACTTCGCTTCTCTGCGGAGGAAGGCGCTGGCCACGGTGGGAAACGCACGGCAAAGGCGGAACAGGAGGTAGGATACGACGATGAACTGGAAGCGTAGGATGCGGAGGGCGAGCCAGCGGGGCAGTATACGCTCCAGCAGTGGTGGACCGTCGCCTGGTTTGGACTGCGGTACGCTCATTATGTAGGAGGGCGAGCGTTGTAGCATTGTGACGTAGCCGACGCCCGTGTCGACCACGGCGGGGAGGATGGTGATGGCGGTTGCGCCGGAGCCTATGACGACCATTTTCTTGCCCTTGTAGTCCAGATCTTGGGGCCAGAATTGCGGGTGGACTTTGTGGCCTTGAAAGGCTTCCAGACCGGGAATGTGTGCTTCCAGCGGCGTCTCGTAGTCGTAGTATCCCGTCCCCATGATGACGAACTTGGCATTGTATATCTTCCTCGCGCCATCGTGTTGGACTTGGACCCGCCATCTCTGCGCATCGGAGCTCCAGTCGGCTCGCTCAACCTTGTGTCGGTACGCAATATGCCTGTCGATGCCAAACTTGCTCGCCGTTGCGTTCAAGTACTCGACGATACTCGCGCCTGTGGCCAGCGAGTTCGGTTTGTTCCACGGATTGAAAGAGAAGCCGAAGGTGTGGAGGTCCGAGTCGGAGCGTACGCCGGGGTACTTGAAGAGGCTCCATGTGCCGCCGAGCTCGGCGCGGCCCTCGAGGATGGCGTAGGTGGCATTGGGGAGGTTGGTTTGGATGCGGTAGCCGGCGTTGATGCCTGAGATGCCGGCGCCGACGACGACAATGTCGACATGGTGGGTGGAGGCGGTGCCGTTGGCGTGGCCGTTCATTGCGGTGGTGTTTGGCCGTTCATTGCGGTGGTGCTCCGAGGAAGGCAGGAACCAGGAACCAGGAACGCGGGGATCCGGCTGTGGCGTTTCCCCCCATCGTGTGTGGCGCAGCTGCTCATGACGCCTGACGCCCTGGGCCTCATCTCGCACCGGTTGCGCCGCGTGAAGCCAGACGCGTGGGCATTGCGCGCGGCCGTTGTTGAGGAGGGAGGGAGGGAGGCCATTGTCGAGGAGGGATGGGGGCCATGGTAAGCCGCATAGGCCACATTCGGTCTAGCTGGCCTCCGTACATACAACATGTAGTCGTAGTATACCGTGGACAAGTCGAGTGCCTCGGACATGTCCCACCGCATGATTTCATCTCTCCACCCCTTCTCGACATGTCTAGCGTTCACAGGCAATCCACGCCAACATCCTCTCATCATGGTCCTCTGAACCCACGTGTTCGCGCCAATCGCCATCCATCCTAGTCCTCAACCCCAATCGGGCAACATCTCCAATCCTCATCTCCGGCCGAGCCCTCGAAAGAGACGACTGCACATGTTTCCAACAATTACTCCAAATGTATTTAACCACGCCGTGTCTTTCTCTTTTTCAGCGTCTGTAGGAATACCAACACTCCCCCCTGATCATGCATTCCTTCCCCAACTTGGCCGTTACGACCCTGGTCCTCGGTATCGCTACTGGTGCCGGTGCGTCGGGCTCCCAGTTTGATGTCCTGCAGCATCTTGGAGGGAACGGCCAATGGTTCCCTGGTGAGCGCCATCTACCCCATCTACCCCATCTACCCCCACCGGTCTCCTCACTCCCCACACTTCACATCTCACACACCATCAACCTAATCACCACGCAGGGCCCGAAATAACCGGTATATCCTCCGATATCCCAGCCGGCTGCACAGTCGACCTCTTCGCCTCCTTCTCCCGTCACGGCTCGCGCTACCCGGACCGTGGCGCCTACGAGCAATGGGCCAACCTATCCTCCCGCATCCAGAAAGATGGACGCCTGACCATCAAGGACGCCAAGCTCGACTTCCTATCCTCATGGAAACCGGTGCTCACCAATCCCGACGCGCAGATCGCGCAGATCAGTACCACGGGGTACAAAGAGCTCTACGACATGGGAACTGACTACCGTCTTCGCTACCCCCAGTTGTACGACTACAACACGGATTTCACGCTGTGGGCCAACTACTACAGTGGCAGTCCCCGAGTCCGCGATTCCGCACGCCTCTTTGCCCGAGGCTTTCTGGGCCCAAATGCCACAGACCTAGGCACCATCTACGCCCTTAACGCCTCCGCCCCCCAATCCTTCATGAACTCCCTCGCGCCCAGCGATCTCTGCCCCGCCTACGCCGACAATGGCGGCTCCCCTTACTCCGACACCTGGGCCAACATCTACCTGCCCCCTATCGTCCGACGCCTGAACGCACAAATTCGTGGCTCCTTCAAATTCACCCAGTCAGACGTCAGCATCATTCCGTACCTCTGCGGTTTCGAGACCCAGATTACAGGCCACAAGAGTCCATGGTGTAACATTTTCAGTGAAGCCGAGATTCTGCAGTATGAGTATGCACAGGATTTGCGCTATTGGTATGGCACCGGGTTGGGAACTGATGTGGAGAAGTATCTGATGCTGCCCGTGTTGGATGGGGTTGTGAAGCGGTTTGTTGATGGGCCGCAGGCGTCGTACAAGGGTGCGGATGGGAAGACCTTCACGCCCCCCAAGGTCACGGTGGGATTTTCGAATGATGGTCAGATCAACCAATTGCTTGCTGCCATTGGCGTCTTCGACAAGCAGAAGGCACTACCCGCGACAAAGATGCCATCGGACCGTCTCTTTCGCGCAAGTAACTTTGTGCGTATGCGAGGTACTGTTGCTTTCGAGCGACTGTCCTGCGCTGCACCGAGTCAAGGTTATGGCCAGAAACCCCGTTCCAGCACGTACATGCGTATCCGGCTCAACGACGTCGTGTATCCCGTTGTAGGGTGCAAGAACGGCCCCGGCTCATCTTGTCCGCTCAGCCAATACCAAGAGATTGTGACGAAGAAATTGGGCGAGGCGGGGGATTTCAGGAAGCTATGTAATGTCACGGATCCAGCGGTCCCTAAGGGTCGCAAGAGTGTGACGTTCTTTAGAACCGCCGGCACTGAGTTGCCGTTTGCGACGGTATTGAAGCCGTAGTTGGTTGTGGAAGGTGCTTCTTCATGACGGTTGACGTTGTGCATAATTCTTCGCTTCAATGTACATATTATCTTGGCTGAGTCAAATCGCTCGTTCCTCTCTTTACAGGCCGAGAGTAATAGCGTCACCCATCGCAGCGAGCACATTGACAGCAAATCGAGGCGAGAGCTCATTGCCCGCACCTGTAGCCTCCTCGGGCCCTGGACTGGTAATGTGTGAAGGATTTTCACTTCCACTTCCACTTCCACTTCCACCTCCACTTCCACTGCTACTCTCCCGGTACTTGTGCTGTTGCCGTAGACAAAGAATCTCAACGAGGCGACCGTCGACACAGTGATCGTCTCTGTCGTGCTGCTATCGATGATTTGAACTACGGTGGAGCCCCCCTGTACCGTCGTGAGAACAAGTGTCTCGCCCAGATACGTGACCATGGACTCAGGAAGAAGAGCATCTCCGTTAGGAAGAATCACGCCACCGCTTGGGGTGGGTACTGCGTTAATAGACAACACACTCGTAGAAGTCCCTTTGCCCATGGTAATTGGAACCACGGAAACGGGGACGCCGGTTGGTGCGAGCGTAGCAGTCGTCCCATCAACGACAACCACAGGTGGTGCTTGGACGGTCACTAAAGGCGCGTCCGTAGGAATGGAGACCGTGCGGTCTGAGATCGTGGTGAGTGTTCCTGCGAGAAGGGTTTTGCCAGTAGGGAGGATGACGTCGGGTGGGCTGGTGGGTTGAGTGGCTGGAGGAGCACCTGCAGTTGTAGTGTTGAGTCACAGTCTATGCCACTTGATCCTTCTGTCCACGTTCAATAGTGCATCCAAATGAGTACAACTCTAACAAAGGGTGCGGGTGAGGCACTTGCATCATGATCAGCACCAGTCCGCCTATCAGTGAATTGAGCATCGCTTACATGGCCGTGTTCGGCAGCGAAATCTCCGTTGATATTTCAATGATAGTAGCGCTGTATATGAAGACAACTGGAATGATGCTAGCAGGAGCAGTCGCATCATCAGCCGAAACGTTTGCGGAAATCGTTGTTGTGCTCGTTATTGCCGTGTTGTTGTATTGGTAGACTTGGGTAATGAGAGTTGCGACGGTCTGGGTGAGCGTCGAGTTCCACCCGAAGATCAAACCAACATTGATAGTACAACGATACAACATGATCCTCCAGTTGGCACGGTAGGTCCGGCCGATAAGGTCTCTCTAACGGAGAGAAGTTTCCATTAGGTGTTGATGCTAGAAATTATTTATAATGAAGATACGGGAAATCAGAGATCGAAAACGTACAGGCAAGCTGTGCGTTTGAAATACGAACAGCAAGCAAAATGCTCAATCCAGCTTTGAATACCCAAGTCGCCATGATACCGAAGGCCTCCGGTATCGAACGAGAGAAGTGTTGAACGCGAGAAGCGGTCGAACGAACGCAGCCTTTCAAGGCCGAACTCAGGTACAAGTACACGTCGGGGAAAGCTTATGGTCCATACTTGGTAACATTGTGCAATGTCGCATGGTTTGTACCTTGCTTAAGTCACGCCAACTAGATCACGTGCATCGCCACAGCGCGTTAGCTCTGGATATGGTTAGTGCTAACTCAATTGCACTAAGATCCACGCATATTCTCCCGGGCCCTAATAAACATTTACCAAACATTCTTTCCTGAATAGACAGGCATCAACTTTCTGACAAGGAGCGACGCACGAAGGTAAGAAACCATCTAAGCCACCGAATACTACCCTACTCAGCCTCGATGCCCAGCATGAACCCTGTCTCGCAATGCGTAGACGCCCTCGGCAGCCGTTGGGGGCCTAAAACGAAACGCGCATGCCCAATGACTGGCGGTTTTTAATTGGGTGGCGCGAGATTGGCAGGGTTATTATTGTTCCAGCCGCATAGGGTACCAGCCGCATAGGGTATAAGGTGTACAGGGGAGTTCAGGGAGGTCGTTAAAATCTTACGGGACTCTCGCGCCTGTCCCACCATCCCTTTGCTTCAAGGTTCTTCGGTCCTTCACCCCACAACCATCGCGCCGCGCAGCAAAGCATGGGAGATGTGAACAGCAGCGCGCCCGAGCCCTTCGTTTTCTCGCCCTCGCAGGTTTGGGATGGGAACGATGGGCGGTGGTCATCTTTCATCGTGCGCGTAGGGACGCCAGAACAGACTTTCCGCGTCTTTCCCGCGACCTCAGGACACGAAACTTTTCTTCCGGTTCCAGAAGGCTGCATCGAGACGGATCCATCGAATTGCGGAAGTCTAAGAGGAGCGTATCCTTTCAACGGGAAGGAGAGCAATGGTTACGCCGTCAACGCTTCGTCCACCTGGAAGGACATTGGTCTCTACAACCTGGCATTCGGCGACAACCTCGGTATGAGCGACAACGGCATGTACGGCTTCGACACGCTTGGTTTGACACTTCAGAATTCCGGCGGATTGACGCTCGACGGTCAGGTCGTAGCTGGAATCGCGACGAAGAACTTCTATTTGGGACTTTTCGGCCTCGGACCGAAGCCATCCAACTTTTCCGACTTTGAATACCCACAAGCAACTTTTATGAAGAACCTGAAGGATCAAAACAAAATCCCGTCATTCTCGTTTGCTTACACAGCGGGGGCAGCATACCGAATACCCAAGCTTTTTGGCAGTCTTACACTCGGCGGTCACGATGCTGCGAGATACACCGCCAACGAGCAAACTTTTCCCTTTTCCGACGATGATTCCAAAGTCCTTAGTCTCGGCGTCCAACGAATTACGGCGCTGAACACACTTTCAGGATCACGAAGCTTCTTAGATACCCCGATCTTTTCTTTGATCGACTCTTCCTTTCCACACATCTGGCTCCCGAGAGCGGCTTGCGACGCGTTTGAGGAAGCATTCGGGTTGACCTACGATGTAGATACCGACCTCTATCTCATCAACGATACCATGCGCAGGAAGCTTCAGGACCTTAAACCGACCATTACCTTTTCCCTTGGCAATGAGAACGACGCGTCCAAACTGGTTTCCATCCAGCTACCGTATGGTGCCTTCGACCTGCAAGCATCTGCACCTATCTTTGAGAACGAGACCAACTACTTTCCCATACGACGAGCGGCAAACGACACCCAGTACCTCCTCGGCCGCACCTTTCTTCAAGAAGCCTATGTGATCGCCGACTACGAACGCTCCAATTTCTCGGTCCACCAGGCACTATTTAAAAGCCCAATGCCAGAACAGAGCATTGTCACAATCACAACACCGCTCACGGAGACCAAGAACGAAACCACTAGCAACGAAGGCCCAACGCAGGGGTCATCTGGCTTGCCTACCGGTGCCAAAATCGGCATAGCTGTCGGCGCCGTCGTTCTGGTGCTCATCCTCGCCTTTGCCGGCATCTTCTTTTGGCGGCGGCGGAGGCATCCAAACCGGGCGGAGCTGGCGCAGCCGGACGCGCCTTCGACCCCGCAAGCCGAGATGCCCGAGGCGGAAAAGTACGAGATGTATCAAGCGCATCCCGAGTTGAACGGCTCGCATGGCGGGGCGGAGCTTGATGGCGGGAGGGACATTAAACTGCTGTCCGACGATGGGGCATACCGGGCGGCGGAGTTGTGGGGTGCGAATGTGAGCCACGAGATGCCGGCGGACGAAGGAAAGTTGACGGGGAGGCATGAGATGGCAGCGGACGAGGGAAAGACGAGGGGGACGCATGAGATGGACGGCTACGGAGTGGTCAGGAAGTAGAAGAAGAGACTAGGCGGCTGGCGCTCGGAGTGGAGAGGGCAAAGACGCATCCTCGTGGCTCGTATGTTCTCTGTAGACTATATACATGTATTTTTTTAATTCAAGGCATAGGCATCTGCACGTGCATGTGCATTCATCTCTGTTGTCAATCGTCTGACAAGAGACACGACGGCGGCGCCCAGGCGATTGGACGTGGCGATAGCGCGCGAGAGGCGTGCTGTACATGCCTCGTGGGGACTAGCGTGCAGGCGACATGCAGGGACCTGTTTTTCTTCGGCTCGCTCGCCTTGACCGACTTTCTCCTCGATTCTGGCCCATCTCACACTAGAGGAAACACCGTCCGTCACATATGTCCATCGCGCAACGAGACGTGACCATGTCCTTGTAACGCAGCGCGCCGTCTCCGCCCTGCTGCTCCGCGCCGACCGGACGCCTCTGCGGCGCCATCTCGCTAAGCACTGCACCCAACCCGACTACTACCCCGCCCTGGACATCGGGAGCTCGGGACCGCTATGACCCTCGAGCGCATCGACAGCGCAAACCCCGTGGGCCACGCCTTCTACATCCACGGCCAGGTGGTGATCAAGCCACTGCCCGGCTTCGAGCATCTCTTTTCCACGACGGTGCTGCCGCAAGAGCCCTCGCCGTCTCCAAGCCACTCGCCGCCAGAGGGGGACCATGAGCCCGAAACCCAAGTCAAGACCGAAGCCGAGCACGTGTCCCTCGTCCAAGTGACGCCGGGGCCGTCTGGGTCGCGAAAGAGGTCGCCCTCGCAGTCGTCCCTCCAGGACCACGACCAGGATCACGATCCAGACCAGCCCAAGAAGCGCCGTACGTATGAACGCAGAAAGACGGACAAGGCCGTCTACACGCTCCACATCGGCCACGAGGAAACCACCAAGCACTTTTACCGCACCCGTCTGCGCGAGATAGGCCTCAAAGCCTTGCGTCAGATTGTCACCGAATGGGTCAAAATCATCGAGCCCAACCGTCTTCGGCTATATGGGCCGTATCACAAGAAATCTCCTTCCAAATCCGACCCCGCACGCTCGCCCCCGTGGTGGTCGAAAGATGTCCCTTACGAAGAGCCAGCCCACTTGCAAGTAAAATGTACGTACCGGCATTGCTCCCGTGTCACCTTGTACCGTTCGACTGACTCGCCGACCAGGCCTCGAAGTACTTGGCGCCGACATGTTGGTTTACAACTCTACCCGTGATCTGCAGGACAGTGTAGGCATCGCCCAAGAAAGCTGGACGAACCGCCTCGAGAACGCAGCCATGTACTTTGTCTCTTCCATTCCGGTTCAGGAGTACTCCATGTCGATTGACTTGAAGTACAATGCCGAGGTGAAGGATCGTACCCTTCATGAGGTCTTACCCGAGATCTTTATGATTGTGTCGGAGCACGAAGGGTGGGCCGCCGAGCACGCCGACGGCTTGAGAAAGGCCGATGCCAAGGGGCCCGCGTTCACCTGGGGTCCGCTCGCAAAACCGCCCGCCTACGGGAAGATGAAATCGCGCAAAGAAGACCCAGAGTTTCAGCGGAAGAGAGACCAGCTGACAGGTCGAAAACGTCTGAAACCGTTATACAAGGATGATAATGGTTCGCCCAAGCCAGGAGCTATCAGGAAGAGTTCCATAACAGCTCCCAGTCCCGGCACCGATCCGGCAACGGGCCAGTCTATGGCCATTCGAAATATACTGAATGTTTAACGCGTCGTTCAATGTCGATGTTCCAATCGGTCACATTCGTCAGCTGGAGTCATCGTGGCATGCTATGACCTTTCGACGGCGCTTCGTGTCGCCTTTCGTCTACTACATCCCTTCTCTAATTTCTATCATCACAACGCGATCCATCAAGCGCCAGTGAAAAGTCGGCGACATTACACTTCATCTCGCAACTCAAACGCGCGATTGGTGCCGGCGCCGCTGGGCTGTTCTGCAGGATGACCACGTTCAATCTGTCATCGCATGTGAAGAAGACTATGCGACGTTAGCCCAGCCACACCAGATGTAGCATCAGGCAGGTGAAAGGAGATCTAGTTCTTCGTGTTTAAGCAAAGAACCGGATACATAACAAGAGCAGCAATTTTTTTTCCATACCCTGGGAAGTACTGTAGGCTCTCGGGAATGAAAGGCGGCGTAGATCGCGAGTTGTGATGCCGTGGTCGTCAATGAGCCTCATGATGAACGATCCCTTTTCACTTAGACGGCGATGACATATGTTAGAGAGCCGCTTACACAGCGGCCAATGAGGTTTTGACCGAGTCTGCGTCTTCTCGAACGCTATCCAGGTCTTGGATAGATCCCAGGAGGGGCCAGGTTTACAGCGAGTTTAAAGGCCTGGCGGGTACTGACGTGGTGGTATGTGTGGAAGCCCATGCCTTCGGGCTCGTTAACAACGCGCGTTTGACTGTATATACAACACCTGAGCACACCGTCACGGGTGTCGAAAACCATCTTTACGACTAATGGCAGTAGACAGGCTGATTACCGTGTTTCAGCTATACAATTCTTCGCTTCTTCAATTTCGTACCCAAGCTACCCCGCGCAGCGTTGTCCACGCCAATTTCCCCGGATCCCCGCGGAAAATACGGGGAACCGGAATTCCACCACTCAACAGAAAGCAACGCAAATGAACACCATTGTCGTCACTTGATTAAGCTCCAGCAACAATGCACTTATGTACTACAAGCATGGCAGCTGCTGTGTAACCATGGCACCTCATCTAGACCTTGTCAGTTCACGTCGGTACAGATCCCGTTTCCTGGAAAATTACACTGATCGCCAGGATTGACAACCGGGATGCTGGGAGATGTTTTTTCTTTTCCACATCATGGGTTGGTATAAGTATACTCGTGGTACCGGGTGGTGCTGCTATGTCAAGCTGCAGCCATCCCTCTAACCTTCAATGCGAAAATGAAACTCACCAGTTTCTGCTCGTTCGCGGCTTTACTGCTACCTGCCTCGACAAAACCCATAGGCACAGATAGCGATTATGGCCTCATAGGCTTCGCCAAAGACAACCTCATCGGCACCACAACCGGTGGCTCAGAAGGCGAAACCATCACTGTCACCACACCCTCTGCTCTCGCCTCCGCGGTCAAAGGCGACACTCCCCTCACGATCCACATCACCGGCACCTTCAATCTGACCTCGCGCCTCCGCATCGGTAGCAACAAATCTTTGATCGGCACGGGTGCGGGCGCCAACATCCTGCACTCAGGCCTCACCATCATCAACGCATCCAATGTCATTGTGCGAAACCTTGGCATCAGGTTCGTCTTGGGGGATGATGGGATTACGATTCAGAATAGCACGAGGGTTTGGATCGATCATAATGAGTTTGAGAGCGATCTTGAGGGTGGCCCGGATAAGTATGACGGGCAGTGTGATATTGTGAAGGGGAGTGATTGGGTGACGGTCAGTTGGAATTATTTCCATGATCATTGGAAGAGTAGTCTGGTTGGGAATAGTGATGCGTCGAGGGAGGTTGACCAGGGCAAGCTACACATTACGTATCAGTATGTTGATGTCGTTCCCAGAATATCCTACCCTCACTCCTTATTCCTCTACGCATACATACTAACCACATCTCAGCCACAACCATTGGCGCAACGAAAGTACGCGCGGCCCCGCCGGCCGCTTCGGCCACCAACACATCTTCAACAATCTATATGAAGACTTCCACTACCAAGCAGTCCATAGCCGCAGCGACAACCAAGTGCTAGTCGAAGGCAATGTATTTCGTGGGAATACAACTGAGGCGTTGTCGACCTATGGACTTGTCATTCCGGCGGATAGTCCGAACACAAGTCCGGATGGGGACTATGAGATTGATGGGTTTGCGAATTTGGGGGCGAGTAAGTTCATCCGATAAGTTCGTGTGGGAAAAGCGTTAGATGATATGCTAATATGTCGTAGAGAACGATTGGGGCCCGGCGAAGATAAATGTTACGCAGGTTGGGAACTTTACGAAGGCGCCTTACGAATACACACTGACACCGTTGAAAGACGTACAGGAAGTGGTCAAGGCTGGTGCGGGCTTGGGCAAGATTTAGGTTCACGCCAGTTTTAGCTGTCTTCTTTTTGAGAAGTCGACAGCGACTATTGTCTAGATGTAAATCCGTTGCCTCGACATAACAGCGATCAATCTGCTGCGCCTTTCCGTGTAGGTGGAGTGCTTCCGCTTTGATTTATAGTTCACACATGTGCAAGCGCACGAGCCAATGTTCTTGCTACCTTCCACCTTTCCCCTTCTCCCCTGTGAAGACGCCCACACGCCTTACGCCATGGAAAGCGTCCTGTCGATAAATCAGATATCTCTTCAATATCGTATATCAATGAGGGTTTCCTAACTACGATGAAGTCTAGCCCGGAACGGAATGCGGCGGTCGCGGTTGGGTCCCGACGCGAGGTCGTCAGCTACTACGCTCGACTCACGTGCACGCACGTCCGCCTCGCACGAGGGTGCCGCCTACAAGTGCACGTCCGCTTCTATCGGAGCTAAGTATTCGAAGACTTCTATCTTGGTTTGCAAGGTGGCCTCCGGAACTCACTGACCAAAACGATCACTTCTACCGTGCTCCGAACGGCATGTTATGTGGGCTCCAAATGGAATTATTTCCTGCCCAACGAGGAAGAGATGGACATGTGGTGATGAAGAGGCACGGCCAAGTTCGCAATCTAGCCTTGCACGAGTGTGTTCGTTGAGCATATGTTCACGATTCATTACGAAAGATATCAAAGGAGCTGTGTGTCTATGCTGATATCAGACCACAACGCTATCTTCAAATCGCAGCCGCCCAAATGCTAAACGGGAACAGCTCATAGACTGCATCTTTGCCTGTCCCGATGTGGACGCTACGCAGCCCATCCCGTTTGAGGCGCCGGGAACCCTGGCCACGTCAATCGCATGCTTAACATAGCTTTTATGTCGCACCACTTTGAAGCAAGTGAAGGCAGAATTTTGCCTGCGAGAGGTGCTACGCATCGAAAGAGCGAAAAGCGCAAATTTACACTCTATTGAGAAGGCCGTTTTCTTTCACGAAAGAACTTTTGTGACGAAAGCCCGAATTGGCTGCGTTCTTCTCGAGAACCTGGATGTCTCTCCAACTAGCACGATTCTTTTGCAACGAGTATTGCTATGTTATACTTGGGGAAGGCTGAACGATTCGGCGAGATGAATCGGCTCACGCCTGCGGCACAACTCATGATCTGAGCAATGGGCCGAGTCATAACTCATGTCCAAGAATCCATCTGGCGGGATCGAGATGCTGATGTCACATTGATTCAGTTTAGACAATTGTACAGATTTGACACGGCGCCATGTGGAAGGACAAAGCGAAATATTAGAGGTGAGCCGCTACATGATTCAGAAATCGGCAAACAGCAATTCTAAAGTCTATCTTCAGCGAACGCGAATTTAAACAGTTTGCAACTTTGCTGAAGCTACATCCCAAGCTGAGGTTGAGCTGCCGGATAGAAGACAATGACATTAACACTGGCAGTGCGGGGGATGGGGTACGAAGTCTTAGTCTTGGTTGATCCTGCCTTGTTGAACGGTAGAAATGGAATCGAGTGTAGGGGTCTCTTGGTACCCCTGCGCTCGTTGGCCACGTTGCACAGTCATAGCTCCGTCCCCTGTCCAGATGCAAGCATCAACTGTGATTTCCTCGTCTTCATACAAACGGCCAAAAGGTATTTTCACCTTCGCAGAAGGAACTACGCGCCCGACGAGCTCGACGAGACGATTCACCAAACTCGATCCCATCATCATTAAATGCTAGATGCAGTCGCAAAAGTGTCACACGCACATCGCCATGAGCGCCATCTTCAAGGAATACAGTACCAACCGTTTGCCCAGCGCAGAACCTGTACCCAATGTCGTTTCGTAAAAGTCATCACCACTGTTGGACTTGGAGTTGCTGGTTATTTGTCGGTTCCGTACCACAACCCCCCATATCAACAGGTATTGTATTCCAATCGATCAGTTATACGGCTTCGAGGGCTATTATCTCCAGCGGGTACAGATGCGTTAACACGTATTGTTGATGGAATAATCCGGCTGTGGAAGCCGATCGGTACAGCGAGCTCACGCGGCACAGGAAAGTCCGTGGGAGCTTCACTAAATGGCCTGTTCCTAGTGATCAACGACAGCCTCACAACCGCCGAATTGGCAGAAATCCTCAATATTCAGCATCCCATAGCGACCGGCGCGGCGGTGGATTTGTGTCGTCAGCGGCACACAGATCCTGTTGTATCAGATCCTTCGCGTTGCATTTGTTCACGACTCGCAAGGCTACTAGATCCTAAACGAGGCGTTCGGAGCGTTCGACGCGCACCCACAACTTTAAACTTTGACATGGGAGATGACGTCCCGTTATGCACATCACGAACTGTCATCACCCTCATACGGCGCGGCGGATCCTTCCCCTCCTTTTATTTGTATCACATCAAGGTGGCGCACGGAGATCACCACCACCCTGAGATACGGCCGCCAACCTTCGTCCCCGCAAAACCATGAATGGGATTGTTTATTACCTTCTGCGCGAGGCTGCACCACCTTGTTCATCCGATAAGGTTTACCGCCCCTCTCGCTAGTACACCAAAACCAGCCTCTGCTCCGGATAGCATGTGGACACTGACTAGGTGGTAGCCTTGTCGGGATCGCCAATAAGAACAGCCCGCCATAGTTTTGTCATGAATTAGGCAGTATTGACCACATGGTGGTCCCTGAACAAAGCCATGATGCATGTTAACGGCCACGAACCGATTCTGAAGGGCTGGAATTATTTGTTAAATTCTAGCAGTGTTTTCATAGAGCAATACAGCGCGAAGAAACCCAACGTTTGCGATGTGCAGATACCAACGAAAAGTACCCAACGATCCAAGGCAGCAATTCCAGCGATAAATTTTCTGCGGGTCAGGTTTCATGCTCCTTAGGATGTGATGCTATGCATCTCTGACCCTTGAGGGTCTCTCCACACAAAGGCGCACATCAAATGCCCTTCCGAGGCGAGCACGTTCTTCGCAAACGTACGATGCGACGCGGTAAACTACTTGTCACACCAATCAGTACCTATCTTGCGATTCATGAACTGGCGAGCCCCCTGCCAAATGCCCACCCGGCATTTGTGACATCCTGGCGGCCGCTGTCAACAGGTGTGTGGCCCGCTCGCTAATCGCTAGTCCGTTGCTCCATCGTTTCTCCCCCTGCTACGCACGTTCTCTAGCCCGACTATAGAGGCTGCAGTCTCCCGCTTTGTTGGCTATCATGCTTTATACGAGCGACCGCCGTGCCCTATGCTTATGTGGTTGGTGACTCTTTTCGCTCCCCCAAGATAATTTAAAAAAAAGACGTAGCCTCGCAGGCTACGACGCGCATAGGAAACATGTCAGCTTCTGAGCTGTTCTTGCGGATATTCGCCCACACACCCGATCCGAATGAGCCACTTCCCATCTCAAATCGGCCAGAAACCATCTATGGCGCAGTCGTACCCTTTCTAATCATATCATGGTTCGCAATCGGGATGCGAATATGGGTTCGTTTTCGCGTTATGCAAGACATTGGTTGGGATGATTTCTTCGTCGTATTAGCTGGGTGTTCGAACACTGCTGCGAGCGCCTTAGTACTAATTTGTAGGTATTGTGACCAACCGATATAGACAATTGCTTACTTCTTACGTGCAGCAATAAAATACGGACTAGGTCAGCACTACCTCTACATTGGAAGAGCCAACATGGTTACATACCAACAAGTATGTCTCCTTCCTCATGCATCGCCTCCATAACTTACAGTTAGCAGTATTTCTACGCGGAAAACGCCCTTTACTGCACCCAAACTGCCATCATTAAGATCTCTCTTCTTTTGCAATATCTACGCATATTCAAGGCCGGGACCATGCGCTGGGTCTGCATCGGTCTCCTCGCCATCATCTCCATGTGGGGCATTGCGTTTTCACTACTCTCATGGATACCGTGCTATCCAGTACAACGCTTCTGGGACCGTTTTGACTATCCGGACGCGAAGTGCTGGGCCTTCGGGTTTGCCGACTTGGAAGGCTTCGTCGCCGTGTTCATAAGTCATACCGCCATGAACATGGTCTTCGATTTCATCGTGTTTTTGGTTCCGATGGTGCTTTTCAGCCAGCCGAACCTGAGGATGAAGAATGTTGTTGCTATGGCGGGAATATTTGTAATTGGTGCGGTGTAAGTATACTTCCTCTTTCGTACTTCTTCTATCGTCCTCTATGCTCTGTCATGGCCCGGAGCACTAGTCTTCCGTGGAAATCTCTGTTCCGTCTGAAAGGCTATCCTATGACTTTCTGATCTCTGGCGGCGACTCATCAAGCGAAGAGAAGCATTACTCAGAGCACACAACTAACACTCACTAGCGTCGTATTCACATCTGTCTGGCGCCTCCACTCTATCGTCACAACCCGCGCCGCAACAAAACCCTACGTCGACTTCACCTGGTGGGCGCCAATGTCAATCCTCCTCTCCTGTCTTGAGATTAATCTGGCCATCATCTGCGCCTCAATGCCCGTGTTCTGGCCCGTCCTTGAAAAGTCAGTCTCCGCCATCTTCGTCACACACGAAGTGCACGTTACCGAGCACCGCCGCCTCGACGACACGGATGACAATGACAACGACAACTACGAGCTCGTGCAGTCGCGCAGTCTGGGGCGTACGCCGAGCACCAAGAGCGAGGGCGGAAATTCAAGGGAGACGTTGCATAGAAAACAGGGCTCTGACAAGGCGGGGTATTATAAGGATGCGTATGTAGCGGCGCATGTGGCGCCGATGGATCAGGAGCTGGGAAATGGGCAGATGGGTTTGGAGACTAATGTGGATAGTCGGCCGGATAAGCCGCCGAACTGGAATTTCTGAACAATGGGTTGCGGTTACACTTTGATGGAGCTCGAGTCCTAGTTTCTTTGGCTAGGGTGATTGGCGGGTGGCAATATTTAAAAGGCTTGCGGATACCCTGGAAGCTCAATCACTAGCTTTCGTTACATTCTCTCACGTTACTGATCATATCGCCAAATGTGCAGGACCTTGCTATGATAGGGGCTAGGCATGGTGCAGCTTTCGTGCAACCTCTGTGTTGTGAGAGAAGGATACGTTACGAATAGTCTCGTCCTATCATCCCTTGTGTACAGTACACTCGGTGTCCATATCATCGTACAACCGCCACCCGCTCCACTGGAAAGAATGCTCCATTAGCCACAAAACCACATCAAACGCTCCAAAGAGAACATATCGCAGCGTCCAAACCCGCTCGTCAGCATTGCCCATCAGAAAGTTCACCCTTGGGCGTATAATTGACCTTCTCGTATGTACTATACGTCACGAAAGATGAATGCAATAACCGCAAGCCAGACTCGGGACGATCATTTCGCGGTCTCCGTGGTGAATGGTAGTCTTATCGGAAAGCACGCCAAAAAGCAATGAAGCTGCAGTGGAAACAGGCGAACAATTTAACAGGAGGTTTGAAGCGATCAAAGTGCTGGCTAGAAAGTAGTGCTGGAGAGACGGTGGTATATCAGGGACCCGGCGGCGAGCATATACGTTGACAGCATCGCAATGAAGCTGCAGTGGAAACAGGCGAACAATTTAACAGGAGGTTTGAAGCGATCAAAGTGCTGGCTAGAAAGTAGTGCTGGAGAGACGGTGGTATATCAGGGACCCGGCGGCGAGCATATACGTTGACAGCATCGCAATGAAGCTGC